>Ga0310813_10001372_pt1 | contig 14704 bp, 15 predicted proteins | sample YN3metagenome_FD_203086 | JGI IMG/M metagenome (GOLD analysis project Ga0310813, IMG submission 203086) | Soil microbial communities from experimental microcosm in Duke University, North Carolina, United States - YN3 | ecosystem: Engineered > Artificial ecosystem > Soil microcosm > Unclassified...
AGGGAATGCTGGTCACCAGGTGCCAGAAGCGGCTGGCGTCGAAACCGTCGGTCCAGGGGGCGGCGCTCCACGAGGTGAACGCCGTGTAGTTGCTTTCGAAGTTGACGATGATGTCCCCGTCGGCCATATAGGTCGCATCGGGGGCGTTCGCTCCCTGCCCCAGAGCAATCAGGTGCTTCCCCGGCTTGGCCCGGATGAAGCGGGCGAGCTGGAAGTAGTAGCCGTTCGGCCCCTGGCCGTTGACGGGAATCGTTGAGACTTCATCCACGTAAATGCCGTCGATCGACGGGTACCACAGGTACCAGTTATTCACCATGGCTTGGGCCTGCGCCAGGGTTCGGTAGTCGGGGTGCGTCGGATCCGCATACCCGGTGTAGATGTACCCGAGCACGAGGATGCCGGCGTTGTGGGCGGCGTTGATGCGCGCGGTCCAGGCGGCGTTGGGAGCGTGAGTGCCGTCGTCCGGGCCGCTGTTGACGTTGGCGACCGCGATCCCGACCGCCGGGGCGGCGTTGCACATTGTGGTCCAGTCGGTCGCCCCTCGGGCATTAAGGGGGAAGTACGCCGGGATGGCGACGGCTTGTGCGGAAGCGGTGACGGCCCGGCGGAACGGAGTTTTCGCGTCGAGGACCGGCACGGCGAGCGGAAGGATTCCGAAGAACGCCACCCTCAGGATGAGCCTAGGGATCGAGATCCGTGGATACGACATCTGAATTTCCCCCTCACTACAGCAGCGGCGGATCGGGGTGATCGATGCCCAACCCTCAAGAAGCTCGACGATCCGCGCGACTTCGGCCGTCGCTCTCCTCGCGCCATCGGCCGTCGCGAGGTCATGAGCCCTTGTGTCCAGGAATGTTATGAGTCGACGAGGGGCTGATAATTCCGCGCCAGGGCGCTGATTTTCCGCGACGGATTTCGCCGACTCGGACGGCTACCGGGAAGGCTATGATCACTCCCGTGGGCGCCACCCTGGATCCGGATCCCTCCGCCTTCTTCAAGAATCACTACCCTGCGGTCTATCGCTTCGTCAGCGCGACCACCGGGGCGCCGGACCCGGAGGTCGAGGACATCGTCCAGGAAACCCTGCTCCGCGCCTGGCGGGACCGGGAGCGCTTCCGGGGCGACGCGACGTCGCTCACCTGGATCCTCCAGATCGCGAAACGGCGGATCCAGGACGGATGGCGCAAGGCGCGCCGCGGGGCCCAGGCCGGCGCCGCGATCCGAGCGATCCGGAAGATGGACTCGGAACTGGCGCCGGAGGATCTCCTCCAGGACGACGAGTTCCGGGGCCGGATCCGCGAGGCGCTCGACGCCCTGCCGGCAAAGTACGCGTCCCTTCTGACGCTCCGCTTCTTCGAAGCGCGCTCGATCCGGGAACTCGCCCAGATGCTCGGCGACTCCGAGGACGCGGTCGAGTCCCTCCTCCGCCGCGCGAAGGACGCGTTCCGAAAATCGCTGCAGAAAGGAATCGAGGACGATGGCGGACCCTGACCCGATCCTCGACCGGAACATCGAGCGCTTCATCCGGGCGGGCGCGGCCCAGATCTCGGACGAGCGCGTCGACCGTTCCTGCGCGGACTTCTTGCGCCGCCTGGCCGACGCGCCGGAGAACGCCTCCCGGGGGCGGGGCGGCCCGCTCGTCGCGGCTCTGACCTTGGCCGCGGGACTGCTGATCTCCCTCGCCGTCTTCTGGGTCGTGATGCGCTCGGCGCCGCCCCAGCAGCCCCTTCCCCCGGACGCGCGGGAAGCCCGGCCGCAGGATCCGCCCGCCGATGCCGCCTTCCCGAAGCGGTCGTGGAAGCCGTTCCGCATCGAGAAGGGGGCCTCCGTGGACGCCGCGCTGGCGGAGTTCGGCAAAGAGTTCTCGCTGAAGATCGACATCGATCCCGACGACCCGGACCTGAAGCGGGAGGCCGGCGCCACGCGCCTTCCCTTCTCCTGCGGAAGCTCGTCGCCCGAGGTGGTCTTTACGGAATCCGGGCCCGGGAACCGCTTTGAAGCGGGCACCAACGACCCGGTCCACTGGGCGCTCTTCCAGATCGTCGCCGAGGGTCTCGGCGCAATCTATGTCGTTCAGGGAGAACAGATCCGGGTCATCCGCCTGACGCCCAAGGCCCTGTTCGACCGGCTGGACCCCGCGGCGCCTCCGACCAACTTCCTGACCATCGCCTCTACCCTCGACTCCTTCGAGGGCGAGAACGGCAAACCCGAGTTCTGGGTCACGATGAGCCGCTTCCTCCAAGTGCAGGCCGGTCGGGGCGGCGCCTCCCGAAAGAAGTGGCTCGACGTGCTGGCGACGACGGCCCTGGACCCGTCGGCGGCCTTGGATCAGAGACAGCGGGCGCTCGTGGGACTCCGTTCGTTCTACGGCCTCAGCGACGCCGAGCAACCGGACGCCACGGCGGTCCTCGTCACGCTGGCAGCCGATCAGGGCGCCCCCGCCCTGCTGCGCACGATCGCGACGCTGGAGCTCGTCAATTGCCTCGAGCCCATCGCTCGAGAATTCCTCTTCCGGGTCCTCGAGGGGAGCGACACGGCCCTTCAGAAACGTCTTCTCCTCCGGATGGGGGCGAATCGCTGCAGCTACTGCGCCATGATGCGCATGCTCGAGATTCCCGCGGAGAAGGCGCGGCTCTCCAAAGCGCTCCGCGGCCTGCAGCTGTCCCAGGACGGAGAACTCGCGGAGCGGGCGCTCTACCTGCGCGCGCTGACGAAGGACGCCGGCGTCTACCCCAAGCTCTGCACGGAGCCCGCCGATCCGCAGGGCGTGGATGAATGGAATCTGTTCCTGGAAGCCCTCCTGGAAGCCGCCCAGGCCGGCCATCGGGAAGCCTTCGAGCGCCTGGACCCGTTGAAGAAACACCGCGATCCGCGGGTGCGGGCGGGCCTCGGCGTCATCTACGGGCAGCATGGCCTCGAGGCTCAGCGGGCTCGCGCGGTCCGCGTCGAGCTCGCGCTGCTCGAGGACCCGAAGCCGATCGTCCGCTGGACGGCCGCCGAGGCCTTGAAGAGCTTGTACTCCCCTGAGAACGAGTTCCCCAAGGACGAATGGGCGTCCAGCCGGAAGATGATCGAGAAGCAGCTCAAGGTCGAAACGGATCCCCGGGTCCAGGCGCTGCTCCGGGCCGCCCTGAAAGGTGGAGACGACCAATGATCCATGCGTGGATGCTTGTCCTCATCGCGGCGACCCAGGACGATCCAGGGCGCTGGAAGTCCGTCTCCCACGCTTCCCACGTCGATCTCTACGACGTCCGCTTCGCCGACGAGAAGAGCGGATGGGCGGTGGGCGACCGCGGCGTCATCCTGCATACGGCCGACGGCGGGAAATCCTGGGCGCCTCAGAAGTCTCCCGCGACGCAGGTGCTGCGCGGCCTGGATTGCCTCGACGCGCGACACGTCTGGGTCGCCGGGGGCGGCGCCGGCGGGGCCCGCAAGGGCGATCCCCTGAGTCCGGGACAGGACATCGACAAGCAATGCTTCGTCCTCCGGAGCGAGGACGGCGGAGAGACGTGGAAGGAACATATTCCGGGGTCCGTCCAGAACTTCCCGCTCTGGCAGCTGCGGATGTCGGACCCCAAGCGGGGCTGGCTGGTCTCCGGACTGGGCAAGGATCATCCGGACGGCCATTGGCTCCAGACCATGGACGGCGGCAGGACGTGGGAGATGCCGGGCGGCCTGGGGGGCACGGGCATGGCCTACTTCCGCCCCGGCCGGCCGCTCTACGATCTGCAGTTCGTGGGCGGCGGCTTCGGCTGGGCGGTGGGTTCGCACGTCCTGATCACGATCACCATCGACGACGGCACGGGCCAGCGGCTGGAGAGCCGGCTCAAGCTCTATCGCCATAAGAAAGGCTCGATCGTCCACACGACCGACGGCGGCGAGACGTGGAACGTCCAGGACGCGGGCAATCCCGAGGACGTCTTCCTCACGGGCGTCTGGTTCGTCGACAAGGATCAGGGCTGGGTCGTGGGGACGCGGGGAAAGATCTACGCGACGCGCGACGGCGGAAAGACGTGGCGGGCCCAGGTCTCCGGCACCGTGAATGATCTCTTCGCGCTGCGCTTCGCGGACGCCGAGAACGGCATGGCGGTCGGGCGCGGGGGAACGGCGCTGTCGACCTCCGACGGCGGCAAGGTCTGGAAATCAGAGAAGCTCCCCATGAACGGGGACCTGCTGGGCCTGGACTATCGGGGGCGCCGGACGCCGGTCCTGGTGGGCGAGGGCGGCGTCATCCTCGTCCAGCAGCCGGAGCTGCACTGACGCTTCTACTCGGGGCCGCTCAGCTCATCGTTCCAGGTGCGCGAGACCACGCCGTCCGTTGCGGTTCTGAGGATTCGCTGAACTTCGATCAAGGTGTTCATCTCGTCCAGGACCTCGTCGAGATCCTGAAAGGTGATCACCAGGCCTGAATCACACTCCTTCATCAGGCCGGCGTAGAGCGTTGCCCGTCCGATCTTGGCGGCGTCCTTCCGGACGTCGTCTCCCTGGACCAATCGAATGAACAGTTGCGGACCGTCCTTCTCCCAGGACACCGTCAGCGACTCTCCTTCCCGGACCACCGTCAACGTCGACTTGCGCAGGGCCTCTTCCGCCTGCTGCAATCCGAAGCCGGGGCGATGGAAGAACACAATCGATCGATCGTCGCTTCGCATGTGAGGATCTCGGATCCCTGCATCAAAAGAATACCTCCCAATTCGGCGACAAGGCTGCGGTTCCGCGTCGCAGGGGGCCTCAGGTCGCTGTCCTGCGAACGAACACCGGGCAGCGCGCCTTCCGCAGGAGTTCCCGGGACACCCCGGCGCTCAGGAAGCGGGTCCAGCGGGAGCGTTCCCGCGCCGTCACGCAAATGAGGTCGGTGCCGGATTCCTCGGCATAGCGGAGGATCTCGCGCGCGGGATCGCCCTCGAAGAAGCGGGCCTGCGCGGGCACGTCCTGGCTTTCGACGGCCATGGCGATCTGCTCGAGGTAGGGCATCCGGTCCTCGATCCGCGGCGTGTACGGAGCGTAGCCGTACCCCAGCGGCCAGGAGCGGGGGCTGACCCCGATCAGGTCGATCCGGGCGCCGGTCTTCCCGGCCAGCCGGACCGCTTCGGGCAGCACCGCCTCCGCCTCGCGCGAGCCGTCGAGCGGCACCAGGATCCGCTTCCACGAACGAACCATCAGATCGGGGCGACCGACGAGGATCGGAACCTCGGTGTCCTCCAGGATCCTCTCGGCCAGGGTCCTGCGCAGGCGCTGGGCCCAGCCGTGCTTCTCGGATTCGGACAGGACGAGCAGGTCCGCGTTCGCATGGCGGAGGTGGAGGAGGATCTGCTCGGCGGGATCCCCCCAGCGCACGTCCGCGATCGCGTCGATGCCCTCCGAGGACAAGCGGTCGCGCGATTTCTCAAGGTACGCATAGACGTCCCGATGGAGTCCCAGCAGCGGAATGACCTCGAGGAGGATGACCCGGATCGGGTCCGTCCGGAGCAGCGGAAGGAGAGAGCGGAGCGTCAGCTCGGGCTCGATCGACCCGTCGACCGGAACAACCACGGTCCGAAGCGCGAGGTCCGGCTCCTCACGGCGGCGCCGTCCGGCCTTGGGCAGCGCCGGCTCCGGCTCGCGGGCCCGGAGCATCTCTCGAATGCCGACCCGGAGGGTCTCGTCGTCCCACGGCTTGGCGAAGAGCGGCGGGGACGGCGCCGCCGGGGGATCGTCGACGAGCACGCTCTCCGGATAGGCCGTCAGGATCAGGCCGCTCGTCAGGGGAGAGACATGCCGGACTTCGGAGAGCAGTTCGACGCCGCTCATGTCCGGCATGCGCTGGTCGGTGATCACGAGGTCGACGTCGTAGTCCCGCACGTAGCGGAGGGCCTGCCGGGCGCTGTCCGCCACGAGCACGTCGTAGGGTTCCCGGGACAAGAGCCGGTAGAGCGCGCGGTTCACGAGCGGTTCGTCGTCCACGCACACGATCGTAGGGTGCCCGCCGGGCTTCGGGGTCCGGGCCGCAGGTTTCCGTTCGGCCGTGATCACGACATCACCTCCCGTCGCCCTGAGGCGACTGTTCCACCAGGTGTCGATCGTCGGCTCCTGATTCCCTTCCGCCATCGCCGAACGCCGCTACTCGCCTTCGCGCAGCATCTGCCGGATCATCGACTTCATCATGGCTCCGTCCCAGGGCTTGGCCATGAGGCCGTAGGTTCCGTTCAGGAAGTCCGGCAGCACCGCGGTGTCGAGCGGATAGGCGGTCAGGATCACGCACGCCGTCTTCGGCGAACGACACAAGACTTCTTCGATCAGCCTCGTCCCGGCCATCCCGGGCATCCGCTGGTCCGTGAAGAGAAGGCGGACGTCGTGCTCCTCTACCCAGCGAAGAGCCAGTTCCGGGTGCAAGGTCGTCAGGACGTCCACCGGCTCTTCCCGGAGCAGACGCTCGAGGGACCGGAGCACGTACGGGTCGTCGTCCACGCAGAGGACCGAGGGTTTCTCGCTCATCCGGGTCATCTCCTTTCGGACCTAGTTCGCGTCGGCCGGCGGAAAGACCCGCTTGAAGACCAGGCGGGGAGCGTGCTCGCGGAGCAGCCGGAGGGCCGACTCCCGGAGCGGCTCGTCTTCCCAGGGCTTGGGCATCATGAGGTCCATCCGCTGCTGAAAGCCGCGATACGCCACCGCCGGCTTCGGGTACCCCGTCAGCAGGATCGTCGACGTCGCCGGCGACAGGAAGCGCACGGCCCCCAGGAGATCCGTTCCCAGGAGGCCCGGCATGAACTCGTCGGTGATGAGAAGGTGGATCTGTTTGGACTTGAGCCACTCCAGGGCCTGCCAGGGGTCGTTCGTCCGGAGGACGTGATACGGCTCGCCTCGGAAGACGCGACCCAGCGCCGCCAGGGTCTGGGGATCGTCATCGACCAGGAGGACGCAGGGCGTCAGAACGCTCGAGGGCTCGCTCGTCGGCGTCATGAACCACCTCCATCTTCACTCAGGCCCGGGGCTTCCCTCCGGCGTCGGCCATCCAGAGGAATCCCACGATCCACTTCGTTCCCTGCACCACGGTCCAGGCCGCCCGGAGGAACGCCCTCCGGAGGCGGTCCAGGGGCGGGTCGACGCGCGGCGCCTCCGGCGTCGGCTCTCCCGTCCCGCTGGGAGGGACGCCCGGCGGCGAAGGCGTCGTTTCGAGATCGCGGAGCAGGCGACGGATCGTCAGCCGCAACGCCTGGTCGTTCCACGGCTTGCCGATCAACCACTGCACCTTCGTGTCGAGGCCGTGCTGGACGAGCGCGTTGCCGGGATAGCCGGTCAACATCACGCGGACGGTGCGCGGCGAAATCCGGGCGACGCATTCGGCCACGTCGGTGCCGCACATCCCGGGCATGCGCTGATCCACCAGCATCAGGCTGATGCCGCCGCGGCGGATCCACTCCAGCGCCTCTACGGGGCTGCAGGTGGCGAGAATCTCGTAGGGCTCGCCGCGCAGCACCCGCCGCAGCGAGGCCAGCACGGCCGGGTCGTCGTCGACCAGGACCACGCGGTGCTTTTCCGTGAGGGCCAACGGTTCCTGGACATCCGGTTCCGTCAGGGTCATCATCCCACACCTCCTTACCTCCGTCCGGCCGCGGGCTGCTTCGTCGACGCGCCGGGTCCCGCCAGGAAGCGCTGCAGCGTGTCGATCAGGAGTTCCGGGGGACACGGCTTGGTCAGATAGCACGCGGCCCCGTGCTTCTGGCCTTCGGCGATCCGGCTTTCCCCGTCGAGCGCGCTCAGAAGCACGACCGGGACCCGCGGGGAATAGAACTGGCGCAGTTCGCCCAGGACCTCGAGCCCGCTCAATCCCGGCATGAGCACGTCGAGGATCACGAGGTCGGGCTTCACGAGCGGTAGCTCCTCGAGCGCGAGCTCCGGCTCCGTATACGTGAGGACCCGGTAGCCCTGTCGCCGGACCACCCGGGCCAGGCTCTCGAGGAATTGCACGTCGTCGTCCACGCAGACCACCAGGGGCGGACGGGTCGCGAGCTTCGCCCGCGGGGCGCAGCCCAGGACCCAGGAGATGACGCGGTCCAGGTCCTCGGTCGGCGTGCGTTTCATCACCGAGCAGAGGACATTGTCCGCGGGCCCCGGCTCGTCGGGCGATCGTGCATAACCGGGCGGCAGGGCCCGGATGATGCGCGTTTCGGGGCTGCGCTCCTGCACGAGGGCGCCCAGGAAGCGGCCGCCCAGCTCGTCGAAGCCGTCGCCCAGGACCACGAGGTCCGGGCGCGAGCGGCTCACGCGGTCGAGCAGCTCCCGCGCGCTCGTGACGGTCTCGACGCAGAAGCCGCGTTCGCCCAGCCGCTTGCGGAGCGAGTAACTCCACAAAAGATCGCGGTCGGCGAAGAGGAGGAACTTTCGGCGCTCGTCCATGGCTGGGGCCCCCCTTAAAACAGCCGGGTGGAAACCCTGCCCTTACCTCCCGGACCTTGAGAGCGCGATGACCTGGGAGAAGCCGCGTTCCGAAGTGAACCATCCCCGGTGCCGAGGCACGACGGCGAACGGCTGGAACGCGATTTACTACTCTTCTCCTAGGACAATCGACGGGTCGAATTAATTCCCACGTCCTGGCGCGGGCCCTGCCGCAGCAGCTCCCGCACGAGGCCCTTGAGCTCCTCGGGATCCCAGGGCTTTCGGACCAGGCGGCCGATCGCCTCGATAGTGCGGACCTTCAGGACCCCGCTGAGATCGGACTGCCCGGTCAGCATGACGCGGGCCGTGTCCGGGGAGCACGCCTGCACGATCTCGAGCAGCTGCAGTCCCGACATCGAGGGCATCCGCTGGTCCGCGATCAGGACGCGGGCCTTCTTCTCCAGGACCCACGTCACCGCCTCGTCGGGCTTCTGGGTGGTCAGGACCTCGTAGGGCTCGTTCCGCAGCAGCCGACGGAGCGACGCCAGGATCGCCGGCTCGTCGTCGACGCACACCACGACCTCCCGGTCCGCGATCTCGTTCATCCGGTCCTCCGATCTAAGCCCCCCGAAGGGGCAGGTGGATGATGAACTCGGCGCCCTCTCCCTCCTTCGAGCGAACCTCGATGCGGCCCCCATGGGCGGCCACGATCTTGTAGGCCACGTGAAGTCCCAGTCCCGTCCCCTTCCCCACGGGCTTCGTGGTGAAGAACGGCAGGAACAGCTTGCTCTGGTTCTCTCCCGAGATGCCCGCTCCGGTGTCCCGGATCGAGACCCGAACCCCTCCGGGCTCCGGACCCACCTCCAGATAAAGGTCCCCCTTCTTCTCCCCCATCGCCTGCGCCGCGTTGACGAGCAGGTTCACGAAGACCTGCTCGATCTGGCCCGGGAGGCATGGGATCCTGGGGGCCGCGTCGTAGCGCCGGTGCAGCGTCAGCTTGTACTTCAGCTCGTTCAGGCAGAGCTCCACGGCGCTTTCGAGCAGCGCGGACAGGTCCGCCTCCATGAGCTGGGCTTCGTCCGGATGCACGAACTCCCGCAGCCCGCGGACGATCCTCCGGATCCGCTCGGCGCCCGACTTGCAGTCCGAGAGCGCGCTCTCAAAGTCGACCAGCAGAGCCGCGACGCGCTGCGCGGACGCGCTCCGGGCCTGCGTCGCCTGGGCCGTCCCGCCCGAGGACGTGCCGGCGGGCTCTTCCAGCTGCCGCAGGTACTCTTTGATTTCTCCGAGGTACTCCCGGACGGTCGTCAGGTTCGAAAGGATGTAGGCCGTCGGGTTGTTGATCTCGTGGGCGATGCCCGCGGCCAGCTGGCCGGTCGCCTGCAGCTTCTGTCCCTGGAGGAGCTCGGCCTGGGCGCGATTCCGTTCCGTCTCCGCGCGCTTGCGCTCCACGATCTCGAGCTCGAGGCTCCTCCGCGCCTCTTCCAGGGCCTCGGTCTTCCGGTAAAGGTCGAGAAAGAAGCGGACCTTGGACCGCAGCACTTCGGGGAGGTAGGGCTTGAAGAGACAGTCCACCGCGCCCACCTGGTACCCGCGCTCGATGTTGAGCGAGCTCTCGTCCATGCCCGTGACGAAGATGATCGGCGTGTGGCGCGTCTTCGGACGCGAGCGGAGGAACTTCGCCGTTTCGAATCCGTCCATGTCCGGCATCCGGACATCCAGGAGGATGACGGCGAACTCCCGCTCGAGGGCGAGAGCCAGCGCGTGCTGCCCGGAGGACGCCCGGACGATGGTCTCGCCGAGATCAGACAGAACGAGCTCGAGGGAATCGAGCCCGCCCGCATGATCGTCGACGATCAGGATGCTCGCCTTCCTGTCCATCATGGACTAGCCTCCTTCTCCGCCGAGATCGAAGTCCTGTTCCGAAGGACCTTCCCCCCCTCCGTGTCCGAAGAGGAGTTGCCGGACGGTTCTCTTCAGGGCCTCGTCGTCCCAGGGCTTGTAAATGAGGGAATCGATCCCCGCCTGGAATCCGCGGATCAGGATCGAGCGGCCGGGATGTCCCGTCAGGATGACCCGACCGACCCAGGGCCAGCGCTGGCGGACCTCGGCGAGGAGCTCGCATCCGCTCGTCCCGGGCATCCGTTCGTCCGAGATCACCACCTCGACCGGACGGGCGCGCAGGGACGCGAGCGCCTGGGCGGCGTTCGGGGCCGTGACGACTTCGTACGGCTCGCTCCGAAGCAGGCGTCGCAGGGCGGCCAGGATGCAGGCGTCGTCGTCGACGCAGAGCACGACGGGCTCGCGGAGCGGCGACGGGGTCAGGTCCATCACCATGCGACCACCTCCTGGCAATGGGAGAGGGAAACGCTCCAGGATGCGTGGAATCGGCCGAATGCGGGGGTTCCGGCAAGCGCCCCTCGCGCCAGGCGCCGCAGGGCGGGCGGAACACTATCGACTCTATCGGACCGTCTATCGCGAATCAACTCGATTCCTCCGTCTCGTTGCCCAATCCCAGGATCCGGCGGACGGTATCGATCAGGTATCGTTCGTCCCAAGGCTTATAGAGGAAGGCCTCCGCCCCGGCCTCGAGCCCCTGACGCACGACGGCGGGCGTCCGGTAGGCCGTCAGGAGGACCCTGGCGGTCCGTGGGGACCGCTTGCGCACCTGGTCGAGCAGTTCGATGCCCGTCATGCCGGGCATCCGCTGGTCGGTGATCACGAGGTGCACCGTCACTTCCTTGAGCCACCCGAGGGCTTCGTCGGGACTGCCGGCCGTGATGACCTCGCAGCGCTCTTTGGAGAGCGATCGGCGGAGAGCATTAAGGACGCCGGGCTCGTCGTCCACGCAGAGGACGACCGGCCCGTGGTTCAGCGGGTGTCGCGGGACGTTATCGTCGAACGGCTGCATACTGTTCCTGGTCGGGCGCCTCCCCTGGCGCCCCCCGGTCTCGATTGATGGGCCCTTCCCCCTAGTGCCCCTCTACGACGGATGGTCCGGCGGGTTACAAGATTCCGTGCACCCGGACCGGAGGGGTCGCCGGAGTCGGCGATTTTTACCGCGCGGCCCCTAAGGTTTTCTCTTATGGGGTATGATGATTCTTGAAGTACCGGCCGGGCCTGCCCTCAATCAGATCCGGCCTTACCCCGGTGTGAGGGACGGCGCGGCCTCCCGGCCGCGCCGTCCCTTTCTATTTCCGCTGAATTACTTCCCGCCCGCCGCCCCGCAGAGCCAGCCGAACGTCGCCGCCGCGTAGCACGTGTTCTGGTGGATGGTGAACTCGGCGCTGAGCGGGCAGTTGCGGTTGTCGAACCATCGCTCGTTGCCGGGCCACTGGTCGATGACCGGGTACACCGTCTTGTTGGCCCAGTCGCTGTCCCAGGGCCCCATGCCGTAGTCCTTCGCCTTCTTCCACGGGCCGTAGGGGATCACGCCCGGGTGCACGGTCGGCTTGCCGTTGTACCAGCCGTCCATGTGAAAGACGCCCGTCACGTGCCGCACCCCGAGCCCCGTCACCCAGGTCTGGTTGAGCGCGTTCGTGCCGAGAACATAGTCGCTGCTCGTGACCACGGCGGCGCGGAACGCCTTCGCCTTCGCGGGGTCGCTCTGCTTGGTCAGCGCGTGCCCGACGATCCCCTCCAGGATCCACGGCGTCGTCTGCTGCCCGACCAGCATCGGCATCCAGAACTGGCCGCCCCAGCGGAGCGCGCGCTTCTCGCCCGTCGTCAGCGCCAGGTTCTCGCAGCTGCCCAGCACGACCGCGCGGATCCGCTGCTGCAGCTCCGGCTTGCCCTTGCCGCCGAGCACGTAGGCGAAGGGGCCGAAGGCGCGGTCGAACATCAGGTCCTCGCCCGGCTTCATCGCCGCCGTGTCCTTCTCGAACTGGCTCTCGTACTCCGCGGCCCCCGTCACGCGGAAGAGCTGCGCCGCCGCGTGGATGCGCGCGTCCTTCACGGCGGCCTCGTCCTTGGGGAGCGTGTGCGAGAGCGCCCAGGCGTAGGACTCGCGGGCCTCCGCGGCCCAGTCGACCTTCTCGGGGTCCGGACGTCCCGCCAGCTTCAGGCACCAGGCCAGGTGCGCCGCGGTCGCGGCGTAGCGGAAGGTCGAGACGGGATCCTCCCCGGAGACGATCCACTGGCGGTCGGTGTCCTCCCACGAGCCCTTGCTGCGCCCGTCCTTGAAGGTGTCGCCGCCGAAGTGGTCGCCGCAGACCCGGAGCCCGACGCCGCCCGTGCCCCAGCCTTTCTTGACGAGTTCGTGGCGCAGACGGGCGCAGAAGCGCGGCAGCCAGGCCGCCTCGTCCAGGATGTCCGGGACGCCGTTGCCGCTCTCGGGCAGGTTCAGCTCCCCGTCGCGGAAATTGCCGGGCGCGGTCTCGAAGGAGAAGCAGAGCGTCGTCGCGACCGTGGTGTGGGAAGCGTAGCTGTCCCAGTCGCCGGCGTCCTGGTACCAGCCCCAGACGTCGATCGGCCCCTTGATGCCGGCCTCGATGGCGGGCCGATCCGCAAGGTCGGCATCGCCGTTCTTCCAGTCGATGAAGCGCGACGTCGTGTAGACGAGCTTGCCCGCGAAGCCCGGCGTCAGCTTGGGGTTGTGCGGCGCGGGGCGCTCGAACTCCGTGAACGGCTTGACGAGCGCGAGGCCGCTGCGGTTGTGGTAGAGCCCGCGGCAGGTGGTCCGGAATGCCTCGCGATAGACGTCGGCGTCGATGCGGAACGGGAACGAGCATCCGACGCCGTCGACGGCGACGACGTAGGAGCCGGGCGTCGAGAACGCGCTGAAGTCGCACTGCCAGACCTCGGCGCAGAGGTAGCTCCCGTTGGGGGTCTCCTGAACCAGCCCGGTCTCCTGGCGGTTGGCGGGCGCCCGGAAGGTCACGTCCGCGCTGAAGACCGCCTTGCCGCTCTTCTGGTCGATCAGGCGGAACGACTTCCCTTTCAGGGCGGACAGGTCCACCGAGCCCATGTCGCCGGCCCAGTGGTACACGTAGGCGAACTTCGCCGGCGAGTCCGGCGCGTAGCCGATGAGGTTGACGTGCACGGCCTCCGAGCGGGAGCGCTCGACCGTGTAGGTCAGGCTCAGCGGCTCGACGCCGGCGATGCCTTCGGGCTTCACGGCGTACGTCTTGCCGGGGCTCAGGGGCTGCGGCAGCACGAGGTAGAGCCAGTGGTCCTTCGCGTGATCGGGATCCTTGTTGACGGCGCAATTCTTGGCGGGGTCCCAGCCCTGCGTCATCCAGGCGAAGTCCGTGCCCTTGCTCTTGCGGCCGACCTTCTCCGGATGCACGCCCTTGGCGTAGGCCGGGTCGTCGGCGCTGCTCAGCGTCCAGGCCTCCGCCCGGCTCGCCGCGGCCGCATCGAGGAGCGTCACGATGACCTTCTCGCCCTCATCCCTCCGCTGGCCCTTATGGTGGTGGACGGCGTGGCCTTCCTTGAGGTGGATCATGAGGATGCGGTCGGTGAGGGGCAGCGCCTCCGCGACCTCCATGCCCGACGGGGACGTGTCCGCCAGGGTGAAGGCCGCGAAAAGGGTCGCGAGGAAGGTCATGGTCCAGGTCTCCTATGGGGTCCCGCCCGCTCCGTAAGATAGCACCCCCGGGAGGGGTCGTCATTAGTACGCGCCGGGGGGCCCCCGTTACGACCTGGTGCAATATTTCCTTGCTCACGCCGGAACGCCCCGAGGCGGGGTAGAATCGAGGCGTAGTCGCATGATCGTCACCTGCCCCGAATGCATGGGCCGGCTCTCGACGTCGGCTCCGCAGTGCCCGCACTGCGGATTCGTGCCGCAGTTCTCGGCCTCCGCCCGGGGCGGCGGCGTCGCCCTCGGCGGCGCGGGCATCCACCCCGTGCTCCCCTCGGAGGAGGCCGTCCAGAAACACACCCGCCGCATCTTCGCGGAGTGGAGGCGAACGAACCGCCTGCGCTTCGTCGTCGGCGCGATCCTCGTGGTCGGGGCGCTGGCCCTCCTGGTCGGCGTCTTCCTCCTCGCCAACCACCTCAACGCCCCGCACTGACGACCGGAAGGACTACTCTTTCGGCGTGCCCTGCCCCCCGTCGCCCGCCGGGTGCTGCTCCACGAGCTCCTTGCCCTTTTCCAGGACCTTCTCGGCGATCCGCTCGCCGATCGTCCCGTCGATCCGTTCCTCGACCTTCGTCGGGGGCAGGCTGACGCCGAGCGCGAGGCCGACCGCCAGTGCGCCGACCGCCAGGAGCAGTGGATTCTCGTCGAGGGTCGTCGTGAACCAGTCCGAGACCCCGCGACCGGCCTCCTGCGCCGACTCGGAGAGACCCTCCTTCTTTCGACCGATCTTCTCCTTCATCCCGCGGACCTTGTCCTTGACCCGGTCGA
>Ga0310813_10001373_pt1 | contig 14699 bp, 17 predicted proteins | sample YN3metagenome_FD_203086 | JGI IMG/M metagenome (GOLD analysis project Ga0310813, IMG submission 203086) | Soil microbial communities from experimental microcosm in Duke University, North Carolina, United States - YN3 | ecosystem: Engineered > Artificial ecosystem > Soil microcosm > Unclassified...
TCCTCGTCGCGGACTACCGGATGCCTCTGATGAGCGGGGCGACGCTGCTGCAGCTCGCGAAGGCCGCCTCGCCGCGGACCGCCCGAATGATGTTGACCGGGTACCCCGGGGAGTCCCTCGTGGTTGCGGCGGGCGAGGCCGGACTGATGCACCTGGTCGGAAAGCCCTGGGATGACGACTCGCTCAAACGCAAGATCCGAGGGCTCCTCGCCGGCCGCGAGGAAGAGGCCCCGCCGTGGCAGGACCTGGGAGGGGAGGGCGGGTAGTCTCGGAGCGGGAATTGAAGGAGGCACAGGAGTAGGAGGTGCCCCGTGAAGATCCCCGAGCATCCCCCGGTTTCGGCGCCGCCGAAGGAACGTCGGCCGACCGTCCTCGTGGTCGACGACGACGCGGCCGTCCTCTCGGCCCTCCGGCGCGCGCTCCAGGGCGAGCCTTTTGAACTCCTGGCGACCGAAGACCCCTACACGGCGCTCGACTGGATCAAATCCAGGGCCGTGGACGTCGTCATCGCCGACGAGTTCATGCCCGCGATGCGGGGGACCGAACTGCTCGAGGCGGCGGCCCGCTTCGCCCCGAAGAGCGCCAAGGTCGTGCTCACGGGCTACCCGACGGCTCTCGAAGGCGCTTCTCTCGTGATCCCGAAGCCCTGGCAGGACGAGCTCCTGCGCCGTTCCCTCCGCCTGCTCCTGGAGTCCTTTCGGTCCCGCCCTTCCTAGGGGATGGCGGGACGTGGCGACGCTCAGGCGCCGCGGGCTGAATCCCCGCCTGGGCGGGTGACGAGCGACTCGGGCCTTGGTCGCGGGAAGGCGAGCAGCCCCAGGCCTATGGAAAGGCAGCCGGCGCCGGCCAGAACGTGCCAGATCGTTCGGTCCGCGGGCGCCGTGCTGAGGACCATCGACATCCTGGATCCGAGGGTGTCGCGAGTCTCCACGCCCCAGCCCAGGAGGATGATGCTCACGACCAGTAGAACAAGCGCCCCGATCACCCTTCGCACGAACGCCTCCTTCCGCGCGACCTCGCAACTTCCCTTCAGGCGCGGTCGGTCGCGTCCCGCTCGCGCTCGGGCACGCGCCTCGTCGGGGCAGGGCGCCCCGCCAGAATCGCTCCCATCATAAAGATTTGAACCATGGCTCGACCGTTACGGCCCTGAATTCAGAATTGAGTAGGCTGCGGTCGGCGGCTGCCGGGGTGGCAGGTACGGCTTGGTTCAGAATTTTTTGAGTAACGGCAGGATGAAAAAGGGCATCCCTGAGTCGATGAGGGAAGCTCCGCTTGGGAGGGAGGATGATGGACACGCTTGGACCTGATCCGGCGACCGGGCCCTTCGAACGCCGGAAAGACATCGAGTGCATCGGCCGAAGTTCGGCGGAGATCATCGCCGAGATCGCTCCCTGGTGCACCAGCGCTGCGGGCCGGAAGGTGAACCGGATCCTTTGCATTCGCAATGTCTGGAAAGTCGAGGGATCCGCGCAGGAGTTGTTCCGGGTGTTGTTTCGATTGGCCATGGATACCGGAGTTCGAGTCCAGCTCGAGGAATCCTCAGCGAGCGGGAACTCATCACTACAGAGCGGCTCACCCACCTCCTCGAAGTGCCCGTACCCCTCCGCCATGCCACCTGGGGCGACAGCGTCAACGCATCATGCCCCGATCGCTTCGTCCTCCGGTCTTGAGACATCGCGCGAATCCGGTTTACCCTGAAGGCTTCCCAAAGGGACCTCTCGCGCCCCGTTCGAGGAGGACATCGCCGGGTTCGGTGTCGCGTCCCGGCGCGCGTCCCCTCTCCCCAATGCGCCCCTTGATTGCTGGCAATCGTGATGCATTATTAATGTACCTTGCGGGAGGGCTGCCCCCTTGGCGTCAGGTCGAATAATGCAAATGTGAATTATCTTCGTTGATTCTTTGTCGTTGACGCTGCATAATAAATGTATCCAGTAGACGGCGGGTCAGGCATCCTCAAGAGTATTGTCCGGGAGGCCCGCCGTGTCATTTCTCAGCACCGTCTTCCCCAAGCACCAAGGCGGCGTCCGGTTCCTGATGCGGGAGAAGGACGCTCCGCAGGACTTCCGGACCGCTGAGTTTCAGGGCGAGATCAACTTCTCCGGAAGGGCGGTTGGGGAAGCCCTTCCGGAACTGTCCCCGCACGACCGAAAATCCTTCCTAGGGCTCATCCGCCGCGTGGTCGAGACGTGGTACCCCGAGATCTTCTCTCCCCAGACGTGATCTCGGGAAGGCAGGGACGCGGCTTCTTCCGCGGATCCCTTGCCGGCGGGATGCCTTCCGGTGGTGACAGGCGAGGACAGCATCATGAAGAGAACGATTCAACTCCTCCTCCTAACGGCGCGTGTCTCCGAGGCACGGGCTCCGGGGATCTTGGGCGACGTCCGGAGGGGCGCTCGCGGAGTCCGGATTCTCGAGGTCGCCAGGTTTCCCGGCCCGAGGTGCGGGGCGCTGACCCGAAGGCAGGCCGAGATCCTGCGCGAACTCGCCGTCGGGGCCTCCGTCAAGGAAATCGCCGTCCTCTTCGGGATCTCGGTAAAGACCGTCGAAACCCATCGGGCCCAACTCACGAAGCGCCTCGGCACACGACGCGTCCCGGAACTCGTGCGCTTCGCGATCCAGCGCGGGATGCTTCCCGCAGAATGGTTGACCCAGCGCAAGGAGTACGGCGGGAACCATGCCGGGGCAAAGGATGGTCGGGAGCCAGGTTGGCGGAACCAGAAGCCGAAGGAGCAGTCTGGGCAGTAGCTTTGTTTCATGCTTCGAGGCCGATGTGTAGCGGGGTGTGTAGCAACTTCCGATAGGCCCTATGCGGGCTTCCATTCCCGCTCTATGAACTGCTCGGGTTCTCCTTCCTCGCGTGAGAAAACACCCTTCTCGCTGATGAAGAAGCGACCGCCTTTGGGTCTGAATAGGGAGTGGCAGCTCCGGGGCAAGGGCAGACGACCTTGCCGGATCCACGGATGAGCCATTAAAATTGTCATCACGCTTTTTGCCGTCCTGGCTCTTGAGAAGGCGCGCGGTTCTATCGCCAGTGAGACAAAGGCCTGTGCTCTGGAGGCGGAGTGGGGACGCCACGGACGGTTTCCTGCGACTTTTGCAGCCGGGTCATCACCAAGACGGACTTCGAGCTCGGGCGAGCCACCACCCTGATGAAGAAGACCTATTGTCCCGTCTGCCTGGCCGCTGCCATCGCGCGGAGCAAACGAGAAGACTTCATCCCCCAGTTTCTCACTCCTCGACCGGGAAGCCTCCACTCGCCCTTGAATGATCACCCCCTGAAATAGCAAGCGGCCACCGTTCCGCAGGGGTGAAAAAACTTGTAGCGCAGTGCGTAACATTTGCCCCAATTCTGGCTCTAGTATCGAGCAGAAAGGATGGGTCTTGGGTAGCCTCCGGGATGTGACGTCCGGTTCTCGTCCCAAGATTCTTGTCGTCGACGACACGCAATCCAATCTTCGAGCCTTCTCCAGCCTCCTGGAAGACCAAGGCTACGAAGTCTTCACCGCGAGCTCGGGCCAGGAGGCGCTCCGGCTCGCGCTCGAACATGAGTTCGCGGTCATCCTCCTCGACGTGCGAATGCCCATGATGGACGGCGTGGAAACGGCAAAGTGCCTGCGCCAGGGGAGGGCCCGTTTCACGCCCCTCATCTTCGTGTCGGCGTATGACACGCTGCCCATGCAAGTCGAGCGGGGATACTTGGCGGGGGCGATCGATTACCTGTTCAGTCCCGTCGACGAGGAAATCCTGAAGCGCAAGGTCGCTGCCTTCGTCGAGTTCTACCTCAGGAACACGGAGTACAAGAGGAAGGCGGAGTCGCTGTCCCAGCGTGTGGAGACTCTGGAATCGCACATCCAGGATCTGGAACGGACCCTCGCGTCCTTCAACGCAACTCCTCCGTTGAAAAAAGCCGGCCCAAGTGCCTCGGTGCAGTCGCCGCCCCCCGAACCCCTCAGTCGCGATTGATCGGAAGCAGTTCCAGCTGAGCCCCCAAAGCTCATTCCTTTATCTTTTATTGGGGCCCATGTTCGATGTATCTAACTCTCTGAAAAGGTCGTATGTAAGATGGCTCAAACGAGGTTAGAGAAGTGCCTGAGACCAAGTTCCACAAAGCCAAAGACCAGAGCCCGGTACCCGAGACGTCTGCATTCCTCGAGCTCCAGATCAGAATTGATTGCGACGGGAAGTCGGCCGGACAGGTTCTGGAAGAAATCGATCTGAGACTTGCCGACGCGGAGGCGCGAGAGCGGGATCCGCTCATCGTGCTCGAAGATCTTGGGCTCCTTCGGGATTCCGTTGCCACTCTGATCAAGGGCGTCTGCCGTCTTCTCGTGGGCTACCCGAGAGCCGTCACGTTCTGGGAGTCCTCCGGCTACACGGAAGCGTTCCTCAATGTGATGGAATGACAGGACCCCAGAGCGCGCTAAATGAGCTGGGCACCGCTCGCTGCTTGGGCCTTTGCGGAGTCGTCAGCAAAGGTGCGTAGGATAGCGGTCCGGGGGGATCTGATGCCTGGAGACCTGCATCCGGGGGCTCCAGGAGCGCCGGTCGCTCCGATTTTCAGGAGGCCGCGCATCACGCGCAGCGGGTCCGCGGGTTCAGCTTAGTAGCGAGAGCCGGACCCGACTTCAAACGAGGCGAAGAAAGGGAACCCTGACTTCAAATCCTTAGAAGAACAGGCACCGACTCTCGCGTTTTTATCCCCCGAACAAGCCTCCGCCCTTTTCCCCCGCACTTCAATCGGTTCGGGTCCGGCAGTTTGGCCCACCAGCGGCCGCCGCCCCCGCGGAGTCCTGGCGGCGCCACGCGGCGAGGGCGCACCACAATTCCAGGAGTCCTGCGCCCCATTGGATCGTGGCCGCCATTTCGTAGGCCTCGTGAAGCGTTTGGAACCGAGTCGGGTCGCTGATCTCACGGGTCTTGAAGTCGAGAAGGGCGTCGAGCTTGGCGTGGCAAACGAACCCCGCGACCCAGGCTGCCAGGAGAACGACCCAGGCCGCAAGCGACGTCCACTTCAGAGCCCCCGTGAGCATCCGGCGGTTGGCGACCAGATTTACCCCCACCAGGACGGTCGCGATCGCGGCCAGGACGTCCAGCACGGACGTGACTTGGGCAGTCACGAACCCGAAGCGGCCCCCCGGGACAAGTCGATGCCCGATCCGAATAACGAAGGCGGCATAGACGGTGAATCCGCCGAGCCAGAGGCCGAGAGCCGAGATCACGAGATACCGCTGACCCAGACGGAGAAACGTCATCGAGAGAACCTCATCGGTCAGGAGCATTAGAAGTCATTGCGGCCTGGACGGCAAGCCGCACGATGAGGGGGGGCAAGTTCCTGAAGGCTAGAGACTGGAAGGGAACATTCCGACGCAGGTTAGCTCGTCTTCTGCAGTTTCGTCCGCCATTTGGTGCCGTCGTGGACGACCTCGAGCGACACGACGGTCTGGCAGGAAGGGCAGGGCAACTGGTGGGGCCCGCCGGTGAATGGAAAGAAGAGAACGTTTCCGCACTTGGGGCACGGGACCGAGCCGGTCTGCCCGGGTGTTGAATCACTGCTCATCTTGGGACCCGGCCGGCGCCTCCGAACAGATGGGAAGGGTAAATGATCGATATGCCGCGCGCCACCTTCTGACCATGATCTATTCATAACCGGCCATCGCTGCGCTACAAAGCATCATTTGTTCGAAACAAAGAAGAACGTCATCCGAGGCGGGATTGATAGGGCATTCCCAGGGATAGCCCGTCCGCTAATATCTTTAGCCCGGTGCGTAACATTTTCTCAAATTGTGGCTCGTGGTTGCGGACCGGGGGAGGTAAAGCTCCTGTGACGTGGAGGGACAGGAGCCGTCAGCGCCGAAGATGTGGGGAGTCGACCACATGGCTGAACGTGCCTCGGAAGTACGGACCCTGATGCCGTGCCCTCACTGCGGGCGGAGCCTGATTCCCGCGCCCGTGGATGCCAGCATCGCCTTCCACTGCAAGAGCGGTCACGAGTTTGCGCTCGGAGATCTCCTCCGGGCCCAATCGGCCGCCGTCAAGGGCGGCCTCGAACTCTTGCTTGCCGCGTGGCATCGCGAGCACGAAGCCTTGCTCCATACGGTCGAAGATGCCCGGAAGAACGGCTACCTGGATGTGGCGGACATCTTCCACCGGCACGCCAAGAGCCTGGAGTCCCGCATCCGCAAAGTGCGGGACGCGTTCACCCAACACGATTCCACCAGACGGTTCGACCTGCCGGACCCGGTTCGCTCGGCCCTGAGTCTGGACTGAAATGGCCCGACTGTCCCTCAGCTCTGAGCAGTGCGCGGCGCTTCGGCGTGCCGCTCAGACCATTCCCATTCAAAAACGATCCCGTCACCTGGTGGAGGCGATTCGCGTTCTCGAGGCCGTCCTGGCGGCCGTCGAGCGAGGGCGTGCCATTTTCGACGGAGAGGAGGATCCCTCTAGCCCTGCGAAGTCTTCCTCGTGAAGGTGGCCCGGCCATATTGGGCCGCCTCCGGCGTGTTTCTGCGCCGTTCGGAGAGAAGGACCTCCCCGGAATAGTGATCGACGATCTAGCGGTGGTTGAGCTGATGACTCTCTAAAGGAACGTGGAGTCGATGCCGAACGCAGGAATTTCCTTGCCGCCCCAAAACGCGCCCTAGAGTCGGAACGATCTTCAGCTTTTCCGGGGGGTGACGGCCGGAAGATCGATCCAAAACCGACTCCCTTTGCCCGACGCCGATTCGACGCCGCACGCTCCCCCCGTGCGATCTAGAGCTTTCCGCACGATTGCCAGCCCGATCCCCGTCCCGGGGAAGCGGCCGGGCTCCAGACGGGTGAAGAAGATGTCGAAGATCCGTCCCCTCCGGTACCTCAGGGGCCGTCCGGCGGGAAACCCCATGCCCGGGCCATGTCCTCGACCAGCGCGATGAAGTCCGTAAAGGCCACGGGCTTTGTCAGGTACCTGTCGAAGCCGAGCCCGGCCGCCGCCGAGAGGTCGGATTTTTCCTTGGAGGAGGTCAGGATGATCACTCGCGTCCCCCGCTTCGACGAGTCTCCTCTCAGGAATGCGAGGAGTTCCAGTCCCGTTCTTCGGGGAATCTTGATGTCGAGGATGACGTGGGTCGGAGCTGTCTCGCAATTCAGTCGTTCGAGCGCCTCTTCGCCGTCCCTTGCGACCTCGAGGGCCCAGGGCAGGCGGAGTCTGGAGACGGCGCGTCTTAGGAAAATGACGTCGTTCTCATCGTCCTCCACGAGAAGGACCTTTAACGAGCTCTCGCTCATTTCGACTCCGCCAGTGGAGTGCGATCCAGAAGCAGCTCCCGGGCCGGACCTCACTCTCGAATTCCGAGACGCCCCCTCATGCGCCCGACGACTTATTAACGCTCGCCGGGCTCATCGGTCCGCGAGTCCATGCAGAGTCGCTCCATCGGAGCGGGAAAACGCTGAGGCCCGGCGGCATCGCCCGAGCGAACCGCGGAAAATTCCGCTACTATCCCGTTAACGGCGGACCATTCGACGGGATTCCGGGGGGCTCCCGGCCGTTCTACTTATTCCAGTCCTAGAACTGATGGACTCGACCGGCGTCTTAGCGCGAGTCCGTCACCTCCCCATGCAATGTTGAAAAGATTTTGGGCGCGACGAGACATTTCGCGGCTAGAGGGGCGTCGGGGATCGTCCGTCGCGCATTCGGACCGTCAGTCCGGAGCCTGGTAATCGTCGAAGCACTTCCGGGCATTCTCCCAGAAGAACTTCAACCTCTCCGGCTCGTCGGCTTCATTCTCGAGAGCGGATTTAGCATAAACGAGAGCGTCCTTCCCCAGCGCGTGAAGGAGCTTGCGAATCGTGGATTGGCAGCGCCGCCACTGATCCTCGGATTCAGACATCAGATCATCCTCCTCTTGCTAGCTTAACCCCATCGCGCGATTAGATTCCGCGGGCCCTGCTTAATCTGCATTGGCATCCGCCATCTTTGTTTGAAGTTTGTGAAGGGCGCTTTTCTGAATCTGGCGGACTCGCTCCCGGGTTACCTTCAGCCTTTTGCCGATCTCGTCGAGCGTCATCGCATGCCCGGAGTAAAGTCCATAGCGGAGCCTGAGAACTTCCGCCTCACGTCCGGTGATGGACTTCAGGAGCCCCTCGAGGGCCGCTCCCTCCGAGGAGAGTTCCGGCGAGACACTGGAAACGGGGGCCGCGCGGCCGTCCTCGATCTGCCCCGTAGCGGCAGAAAGGACATCGAGGCTGGCCGGTCGGGAGAAGTTCTCAATCGAGAGCCGGGCCCTCTCGAGAAGCGCCGTGCCGGACTTGCCCAGCTTGAGTCCAGCCGCGACCTCCTCGCGGGAGGGAGGGCGGCCATGCTCCTGAGTGAAGCGGCGATCGAAGAGTTTCCATTGGGCGATGACTTCCACGAGGTAGCTTGGAATTCTTACGGTTCCGGCGCCGTGGAGCAAGCCCCGCCGAATCGCCTGACGGATCCACCAGGTTGCGTACGTTGAAAAACGAAATCCTCGGGAGGGGTCGAACTTCTCCACGGCGCGCAAGAGGCCGAGATTTCCTTCCTCGATCAAATCGGCAAGGGGAAGGCCCCTCTGGGAAAAGTACTTGGCGATGCTGACGACGAGCCGGAGGTTGGCGCGAATGAACTCGTGGCGGGCTTCCTCGGCGTCCCTTCTTTCCTCTTCCCGGAGGGAAGAGCTTTTCTTCATCCGCCGGGCCAGAGCCCGTTCCTGGGGTGCGGTGAGCAGGGGGACGCTCTGGATATCCCTAAGATACTCGTCGACGTTTGATTCCGGGCGGGACGGCATAAGCGATTGAATCCTTGGTTATGGGAAGGAAATCTCCGTCCGCCTAAGGTCGGTGTCGAAAGACGGATCGGATTCGACCCAGGAGCGAGAGCGGTGCTATCGTGTGGTAACGCACGGTGGTTGATGGACCAACGAAGTCCTGGAGGTCTCTCGCCAATGCAATCCCCATCGAATCAAACGTCCTCACATCAAACCCGGGTTTTCTTCCATGAAGATCATGACGCCTCAACCATTCCGTAAAGTGAGCGGCAAGCCCGTCCGGCAGCCCCAATTCCCCATGGCCGACCATCTTTCCACGGAGGAACCCGGCGGCTCTCCTGGTCCAAATGCCGGAACTGAAGTAGTCGCCGCGAACGTCGAGGTCCTTGGGGTAACGCGACTTCAGCGGACACCTCGGGGCAAGTCTTCGTGGAACGTCCTGATTGTCTCAGGAATCCCTCAAAGACCCTAAAGGTATCTCGAGAGAGAGGCCGTCCACCGGGGCGGTAACGCCATCGGAAGGGCTCTCTAAATAGAAGGCGCTCCGACGATTGGGTCTTTCCTCAGCGCTCGACCCCGCTTATGATGCAGGCTGTTCGGGAAGTAACCTTCTGTTTGCCCGCGACACCTCGCGTCCGTGCATTCCGAACGAAACCACCCGAGGTTGGCCTTCTTGATCTGCTGCTATCGGAATCACGATGAACATCTTTGTCGGGAACATGTCCTACGAGACGACCGAGGACGAGATCCGTCAGGCCTTTAAAGTGCACGGCGAGGTGACGTCCGCGGCGATCATCATCGATCGGGCGACGGGCCGGTCCAAAGGCTTCGGCTTTGTCGAAATGTCCGATCCCGCCCAGGCGAAAGCGGCTATTGCCGCGCTGAATCTCCAGGAGTTACACGGGCGCGCACTCACCGTAAACGAGGCACGCCCCAGAGGCGAGAATAGCAACCGACACGGCTGGTAACACGGCACCGCTGGGATCGCGAGTACCGTTGCGTGGCGGGAATTTCTTCGCCAGGTGGAACTGGATCAGCTCGGCGTCGTTCGGGTCGTCCTCCAGGTGGAGGATCGACGGAGGCCCCGTGGGGTCTCCTGAATCAGGTACCATAGAAACACGACTACTTCTTCTCGCTGAACGGGGAAGCGCGGCCCGACCTTCCCGATAGATTGCCGTTCAAACAACCAATAGAGATGAGGCCTAAGCGAACATCGCGATTCGCTCCTCGTTTTCCGTCCACCAGGCGCGTGCGTCGTCCGCCTCCCAGCGGTCCGGCGTTTCCACGGAGCGGAGGAGCTCGCCGATCTCCCGGAAATCCGCGGGCCGCGATTCCGGGTCGAGGGAGAGGGAGTTCCGGATCAGCGTCTCGAGCGGCTCCGGCAGCAGGGATCCCCGGAGTTGCGACGCCGACGGCCGCTCGGCCGTCAGGGCCTGGTAGATGAGCTCCGCCGGAGAGGCGCCTTCGAACACGTTGCGACCCGTCACCAGGTGAAAGGCCACGGCGCCGAACGAGTACACGTCCGAACGGGGATCGCGCGCGTCTTCGGAACGGATCCGCTCCGGCGCGATGTAGGCCGGCGTGCCCACCAGCTCCGGCGACGCGTCGCCGCCCGAGATCGAGCAGGCGATCCCGAAATCCAGGACCTTGATGAGGTCCGCCGTCCCGCCCCGGGCGCAGACCATGATGTTTGCGGGCTTCAAGTCGCGGTGCAGCAGGCCGACCCGCTGGGCCTCCTCGAGCGCGTTCGAGATCTGCCGGAGCAGGTGGAGCGCGCGGGCCAGAGGCAGTCGTCCTTCCAGCGCGAGCAGCTGCGCGAGCGTCAGGCCCTTCACGTACTCCATCGCGTAGTACAAGCGCCCCTCGGGCGTCTCTCCGTACTCGAAGACCTGCACGAGGTTGGGGTGCTCGAGGCTGCTGGCGAGGCGCGCTTCCTGCTCGAAGCGGCGCGTGGTGGCGATGCGGCCAGGATGAAGGAGTTTCAGCGCGGCGGGGCGGCCCAGGATCGCGTGATGCCCCAGGAAGACCTCCGCCATCCCGCCCTGTCCGAGCGGGCGGTCCAGGATGTAGGAGCCCAGCCGCGACCCCTTGCCGCGTCGGCGGCGGAAGCGGGCGAGCAGGGTCGGGACGACGAGTCCCAGCGTCAGAAGGCCGGGAAGCGTCAGAAGGAGCGCAAAGCTCCGACGGAGCGGGCGCGCGGGCGCCAGCACGGCGTCGACGTCGAGCTCGGCCCGAAGGACAAGCTCGCCGCCCTCGACGAGCGAGAGCGCGACAGGCGGAGGCGCCGCGAGGAACCCGAGGAATTCGCGTTCGGGAGCGAAGCGGAAGAGCGCAATGGCCCGGACCAGGCCCGCGGGATCCCGGATCGGTCCTCCCACGATCTCACTGTCGACGACCCACTCCCCGAGCAGCATGCGCTGGCGGTCGGCCGCCCCGTCCGGCGCCGGCGGACGGCCGACGAAGGATTCATCCTCCGAGCAGAGCGTCACCCCGGTCCGGCTGACGACCAGGAAGCCCCGTTCTCCGAGCTCCGGGGGAACGTGGGATAGGCGCTCGGCTAGATAGATATAGGAAGAGGAGCGTCGCAGCGCCTCCTTCGGCTGCGCGAGCGAGGATTCGGCCGCCTCCGCCAGCGCCGCGACGTGGAGGGCTACGTCGGGGGCTTCCAGCACCGAGCGGGCGAGCTCCTTCTGCCGCCGGGCCCAGGACTGCAGCAAGGAGGAGCGCGTGGTCAGCACGTCCCGCAGCATCCGGACGGCGTCCTCCCGGAGCGTCGTCTCGAGGCGCTGCAGCGTGCTCGTCCGCAGCCCGAGAATCAGAAGAGTCGTCAGGGCGCCGACTCCCGAGATCAGGGCGGGTCGGAGGACCCAGCTCGTCCGGCGCCGGGGGGGCGGGGCTGTCGGTGGCGCCGGCGGGTGGTAGCGGAGCAGGGAGCGGAGTTCGTCGCGGAGCCCGCTATCCGCCCCCCGCACGTACCGTTCACGCTCCTTCGGCGGGAGGTCGGCGCAGGCCTGGAAGTGCCGGTTGAGGAGCCGGTAGCGGTCCGGACCGTACGGGGCGCCGAAGCGGGATTTCTCGAGCGTATCCATGACGACTCCGGGGAGACTTCAGTTCAGGAACAGCGGGACGGCGAGGCGTCGCGGCCGCCCGCCCCGTCAAGCTCCTTGAGAGCCCAGGCCCGCACCATGGCCCACTGGCGCTCGACGGTGCGGGAGCAGACGCCGAGCACCTCTCCGATTTCCTTCATGCCCATGCCGCTGAAGAGGCGGAGCTCGAGAATGCGGGCATGAACGGGATCCAGGGCGGCCAGCTTGTCGAGGACTTCGTCCACGGCCAGGATTTCTTCGGGCCGGTCCATCGAGAAGGCCAGGTCGTCCTGCAGATTGAGCCGCAGCCAGGTCCGGCCGCCGCGCTTCTTTCGATGCTTGGTGCGCGCGTGGTCGACGAGGATGCGGCGCATCGCCTGCGCGCTGACGGCCAGGAAGTGGGTGCGTCCCTGCCAGGAGATCCGGGTCTGTCCGACCAGCTTCAGGAAGGACTCGTTCACCAGGTCCGTCGGCTGGAAGGTGTGTCCCGAGGATTCGCGGCTCAGGAAGCGCGACGCGAGAGACCGCAGGTCGTCGTACAGCTCGGTCATGAGGCGCCCGACGCTCGACCGATCCCCTTGAGACAACGACGCGAGCATCCGGCTGATTTCTTGTGGAGACATCGCCATGGATACCTTTCCCCCGCCTAGATGTTCGCTGCATTTCCAACCTCCGCGCAAGCGAATTAGGGGAATGTCGCAAAAGTCGGCGGGTTGTCGCGTGCCTTGATGAGCCCAAGGTGGGTCCATGGGTAAGCGGCGCTTGATGCACTACGTGAACACCATGAGAGCGGGCGTAGTTCTGGCGGTCCTGACCCTCTCGGCGTGCCGGGAGTCCAAGGAGGCCACGGCCCCCGTCCAGCCGCCGCTGCCGGTCCGGGTCGCCTCGGTGATCCGGCGCGACATCCCGGAGATGCTCGAGGCCGTCGGCCAGACGCGCGGCTCCGTGGAAGTGGAGATTCGCGCGCGCGTCGAAGGGTTCATCGACAGCGTTCTCTTCGACGAAGGCAAGCCCGTCCGGAAGGGGGACGTGCTCTACGAGATCGACCCCAAGCCCGCGATCACCGCCGTCAGCCGCGCCAAGGGCGTCCTGGCCCAGGCGCAGGCGGACCTCGCGAAGGCGAAGCAGGACGTCGCCCGCTACAAGCCGCTCGTCGAGCAGAACGCCATCTCCCGCGAGGAGTACGAGACGTCGGTATCGATGGAGCAGGCCTCCCTCGCGAAGGTCGACGCCGCGAAGGCCCAGCTGGAATCCGCCCAGTTGGACCTGGGCTACACGAAGGTGGTGTCGCCGATCGACGGCATCGCGAGCAGGACGGAAGTGAAGGCCGGCGCCCTCGTGGGCCGCGGGCAGAACACGCTCCTGACGACCGTGTCGACGAACGATCCCATCCACTGCCGCTTCGCCGTCAGCGAGCGGGACTACCTGGCCGTCGCGCGCCGGATCCGGGAGGGCGGGCAGCTGAAGCCGGAATTCGAAATGATTCTGGCCGACGGCAGCGTGCATCCCCACAAGGGAAGCTTTGTTTTCATCGAACGGCTGATCGATCCGACGACGGGGACGATCATGATCGAGGCGGCCTTCCCGAACCCGGAGAAGATCGTCCGGCCGGGACAGTTCGCCCGCGTGCGGGTGGCGATTTCGGTCCGCAAGGGCGGCATCCTGGTGCCCCAGCGCGCCGTCTCGGAGCTCCAGGCCACCTATTCCGTCGGAGTCGTGATGCCCGACAACAAGGTGGAGATGCGGCCGGTCAAGGTCGGGCCGCGCCTGGGAGGCCTCTGGGTCATCGATAGCGGGCTGAATCCGGGCGACCGCGTCATCGTCGAGGGCCTGCTGAAGGTGCGCAACGGCTCCATCGTGGTCCCGTCCCCCGTCGAGTTGGACGAGAACGGCGCCGAGGTCCGGCCTCCGCCGGTCGGAGAGGTGAAGTAGGTGGCGCAGTTCTTCATCCGTCGTCCGACGGTGGCGATCGTCATCGCCCTGCTGACCGTCATCATGGGCGTGGTGACGCTCTCGCGCCTGCCCGTCGAGCAGTACCCGCCGCTGGCGCCCCCGACGATCCGGGTGGAGACCACCTACCAGGGGGCGAGCGCCGAGACGGTGGAGCAGTCGGTCGCGACGCCGATCGAGCAGCAGATGAACGGCGTCGACAACATGATCTATATGAAGTCGCTCAATACGAGCGACGGCCGGATGCAGCTCGACGTCGTTTTCCAGGTCGGCATGAACCTGGACATGGCGAACGTGCTCACCCAGAACCGGGTGTCCTGGGCCCAGCCGCGCCTCCCCGAGGAGGTGAACCGGCAGGGCGTCACCGCGAAGAAGCTCAACCCCAGCATCCTGCTGGCGACGTCCCTGTATTCGCCCAAGGGGACCTACGACGCCGGCTTCCTGATGAACTACGCCATGATCAACGTCCGCGACCCGATCCTGCGGGTGCCGGGCGTGGCTCAGGTCGACCTCTTCGGCGGCGCCGAATTCGGGATGCGGATCTGGCTGCGTCCCGACGAGATGGCGAAGCTCCGCCTCTCGCCGAGCGACATCGTCAAGGCCGTCCGGGAGCAGAACCTGCAGGCGCCGGCGGGCCAGATCGGCGCCGCGCCCGCGCCCGGGGGGCAGGAGTTCACCTACACGGTCAAGGCCCCGAGTCGCTTCACCACGCCGGAGGAGTTCGCCGAGATCATCGTCCGCTCCAATCCCGACGGCTCGCAGGTGAAGCTGAAGGACGTGGCGCGCACGGAGCTGGGCCAGGAGTACTACAAGTCCTTCGGCCGTCTCAACGGAGGACCCGCCGGCGTGCTCGCCGTCTACCTGCTGCCCGGCGCCAATCAGGTGGAATCCGCGAAGGGCA
>Ga0310813_10001379_pt1 | contig 14649 bp, 13 predicted proteins | sample YN3metagenome_FD_203086 | JGI IMG/M metagenome (GOLD analysis project Ga0310813, IMG submission 203086) | Soil microbial communities from experimental microcosm in Duke University, North Carolina, United States - YN3 | ecosystem: Engineered > Artificial ecosystem > Soil microcosm > Unclassified...
GCTCTGTGTCTCCGGGAAGCTCACTCCGTGGCCCACAGGATGGGCCGCCCAGGTATTACGTGGTGCGGGTCTTGGCTTCGTGGGCGCCTACGCCTATCTGCTGATTCTGTTGACGGATCGTGCACGCCGGCGTGATCTCACGACCGGCATCGCCGTGTGGGCGGCTGCAATGCCCGTTCTTGGACCGTTGGTGGGCGGTGTGGCCGCGTTGCTGATCGTCGCCGGCACTGGTGCGGTCACCGGGTCGTTTACGCAGGACGCCGTGTATTTCGTCGCCGGCATGCTGCCGCGTCAGTTCGCGTTTTTCGTGCAGTCGGGTGTCAGCAAGATATTTCAGAACGCCCCGCAGCTCGCCGTCCGGTCCGTGCCGCTGACGACGCTGCGCGGGATTGGTCCCGACGTGCAGGCCAGGCTCGAAGAAGAGGGGATCTACGATGTCTCCTCGCTCGCCTACTCGTCGCCGCATCAATTATTGCGGGCGACGACGTATGCACCGCGGCAGATCGTCGACTGGATCGATGAGTCATTGCTCATCGTCACGCTGCCGATGCACTGGCAGGCGCTGGAGAACCTCGGCATCAACGGGGCCATGGACCTGGCATGGTACGACTTGAATCCGAATTCGATTCCAAGGCTCGCAGAGGAGATCAAGCTCGCCGAACCGATGCTGCGCGACGCAGTCGCCCGTCTCTGGCAGGACGCACAGGTTCAGGATCTCTACAAGCTGTATTGGGATCACACCGGGTTGCCGCCGACCAAGAAGAACCCGACGACGCCGGGCGCCATGGTTTTCTCGTTCAAGCGCGAGATCGGGCAGGATGCTCGGGAGCGCTTCCTGGCAGAGGTCAGGACGGCGGACGGAGTGACGTCGGCCGTCATGGACGGCGATCACTTCGTTGTCACGGCTGACGATAAGGTGCGGGCGGGTTTGCAGGAATCACTGAGCCGCAGGGAGGAAGTTCAATCGTAAGGCGCGACCGCTCATCTTACTGAGTCCCCACCGCGGTAAAAATAGGCGATGACACCCGAACATGGCCGGCGCATTACGGTCAGCATCCTGGACGATTACTTCGACACGCTGCGCACGCTGCCGTGTTTCTCCAAATTGGCTCCATTCGACGTCACGATCTGGAATGATCACGTGGAGGACGTCGACGTTCTCGCCGATCGACTGAAAGAGACAGAAGTGCTCGTTCTGATCCGAGAGCGGACGAAAATACAGGCGCCACTGCTCGCACGGCTGCCAAACCTCAGGCTCATCAGCCAGCGCAGTGTCTACCCGCACATCGACATCGACGCCTGCACGCAGCACGGCGTCATCGTGTCGTCAGACCAGCATGCCGATACACCGTCGTATGCGGCGGCGGAACTGACGTGGGCGCTCGTGCTGGCCGCGATGCGCCAGATTCCAGAACAGGTTGCGGCTCTCGGACGAGGGGAGTGGCAAGTCGGCGTGGGCAGGACCGTGCGCGGCAAGACACTCGGCATCTACGGCTACGGCCGGATCGGGAAAGTCGTTGCCGGCTACGGCAAGGCGTTCGGCATGCACGTGGTCATCTGGGCGCGGGAGGAAGGACGCACGCGGGCGCGCGAGGACGGATATCACGTCGGTATCAGCAAAGAGGCATTCTTCGCCGACTGCGATGTCATCTCGTTGCACATGCGCCTGGTCGAGGCGACGCGTGGCATCGTGACCGCAGCGGATCTTGGGCGGATGAAGCCGACCGCACTGCTCGTCAACACCAGCCGCGCCGGGCTGATCGCGCCTGGCGCGCTGGTCCAGGCGCTGCGCAGCGGCCGTCCCGGTACGGCGGCCGTCGACGTCTTCGAACAGGAGCCGATGACCGATCCACATCATCCCCTCCTCGGCATGCGCAACGTCGTCTGCACGCCGCATATCGGATACGTCACGCGCGAGGAGTACGATCTGCAGTTCTCGGACGTCTTCGACCAGATTGTTGCCTACGCCGCCGGCAATCCGATCAACGTCGTCAATCCCGCATCGGTCGTGCGCGCGCGGTAGACGACATGGTCGCCAATGCAAAAAACTACATCACGCCTGACGGCTTACAGCGGCTCAAAGACGAACGACGATTTCTCCTCACCAGGGAACGTCCGGCCGTGACAGAGGTGGTGGCTTGGGCCGCCGGCAATGGCGACCGCAGCGAAAACGCCGATTACCAGTACGGGAAACGTCGACTGCGTGAGATCGATCGGCGGATTCGCTTTCTGACAAAGCGAATCGACGCGGCGGAAATCGTCGATCCGGCGGCTCCGAGAGCGGGCAGGGCCGCGACGCAGGTGTTCTTCGGCGCCACCGTGCGTTATGCCAACGCTGCTGGAACGGAGCGGACGGTGACGATCGTTGGCGTGGACGAAGTGGATTTGGATCGTAACTACATCAGTTGGTTGTCTCCGCTGGGGCGCGCCTTGATGAAGTCCGGACGAGGCGACTGCGTGACGCTTCGCGCGCCGGGAGGCACGGATCGACTGGAGATACGCGAAGTTCGTTACGGGCATATCCCTATCGAACCTTTTCGTGGACCAGCCGTCGGGCCAAAATGAATGTCGACCCGAAACCGGTTACAGGGTCGGAGTTGGAGGACACGATGCGTTTAGCGAGTATCAGGACTTTCGTCGGCGGTTTTGTTTTTCTCCTGTTTGCGATGGCCGCCCCCGCGCACGCGCAGGGCTATATCAGCCCGCTGCTTGGCTACAGCTTCGGCGGCAGCTCGGGATGTCCGCAGATTTCGAATTGTGAGGACAAGCGAACGAACTTCGGCGTGGCTTTCGGCAAGATGGGCACGATTCTCGGCATCGAAGAGGAGTTTGCCGACGCGAAGAATTTCTTCGGCAAGGTTGGTGACCAGTCCTCAAGCGTCATCACGCTCATGACGAACGTCATGGTGGTTCCAGCACTTGGCCCCGTGCATCCGTACCTGCTATTCGGGCTCGGCCTGATGAAGACGCACGTCGAATTCACGCAAAGCGACGTGCTGTCCGCGACCAACAACAGTCTGGCGTGGGATACCGGCGGCGGGGTGACGATTCTCTTCACGCAGCACGTCGGCATTCGAGGGGACATCCGGCATTTTCATTCTGCAAAGTCATTCACCATTCCGTTCATCGGTGCGCCGGCGACGGATCAGAACCTGACGTTCGGCCGCGTGAGCGGCGCACTCGTTTTGGCGTTCTGAGGAATGGCGAGGGGCACCATCGCATGCCGTGTCAGTCCTCGTGTTTGGAAAGTTCGGCGCGAACAGCGTCTCCCGCCTTGAGGGCGGCATCGGTCTCGAATCGCAACCCACACGCACTGCACATTTTTCTGACGCGAAGAATCGCAGCCGTGGAGCTTCTGATCCCCTTGTCGCTGAGCAGTTCGATGGCGTGCTGCAGCTCGTGGCCGATGGAACCCATCAAATCCTGATCCGATTTCCCTGCGTCCACGACGATTCGAAGCAGTCGATTGTCGCCAGCGATCGTCACCGCGGGTAAGAGACAGGCCCTGACGCCCTGCCCGCATTCGCCCTCAACGACGTACACGATGCCATCGGTCCTCAGGATGGTGTCGACAAGCCCGCGAAACGTCTGCGACCGTGATACGGCTTCGCTGATCACCGCATCGAGTCTCGCGTTGGCGCCCCGAATGCGTGTCTGAGGCGCCGCTGCAGGGGATGGAGAGGCGACGACGGTAACGGCCAGCACGACGATCCCCGCGATCGCGCTTCGTGTTGTGTTCGTCATTGCGTTCCCTCCAGAGGCGGGCGGACTCGACGCCGCCGGCACGCTGGAATGCGGGAACGCGGTTCCGGAGGATGAAGATCGTCAGAATTGTTAGGAAAAAAGGTCTAGAATCGGCCCATCCATCAGGAGGGGTATTGCCGCAACAGTCGTCCGGGGCGGTCACGCAGCTGCTGCGCGCATGGAGCGACGGGGATGATGCCGCGTTCGATCAGCTGGCACCGCTGGTCGAAGCAGAACTCCGGCGTCTGGCTCGCGGCTACATGGCGCGCGAGCGTCCCAGCCACACGTTGCAGCCAACGGCCCTGGTGAACGAGGCGTTTCTTCGCCTGACCGACGCCCGCCAGGTGCGATGGCAAGACCGCGCACATTTTCTCGGCATCTCGGCCCGTTTGATGCGGCGTGTCCTGGTGGATCACGCGCGTTCGCGGATGTACCGCAAACGTGGCGGCGATGGACGTCGCGTCACGCTCGATGAAGCGCTGATCGCGTCGCCCGAGCCGCAGTTAGACCTTCTGGCGCTGAATCGCGCATTAGAGACACTGGCCGCAGCCGATCCGCGAAAGGGCCGTGTGGTTGAACTCCGGTTTTTCGGTGGCTTGACGGTCGAGGAGACCGCCGAGGTGCTGCACGTGTCCGCTGACACCATCAAACGCGACTGGCGGCTGGCCAAGCTCTGGCTAATGAAGGAACTCGCTGGGGGTGAACCGTGATCGAGGATCGCCGGCGGCAGATCGAGGAGATCTGCGACGGCGCGCTCAATCAGCCCGTGGGCGAGCGGGCCGCGTTCCTCGCCGTTGCCTGCGGCGATGACGAAGCGCTTCGGCATGAAGTTGAAGCGCTATTGCGGCACGCGCAGACCGCGGATGATCTTTTCGCGACACCGTTGGCAGCGGTATCGGCGGGGATATTCGCATCAGGTCAGACCTCGTTTGTTGGACAGGAGATTGGGTCCTATCGCGTCGTCGCCTCTCTCGGTGCCGGCGCAATGGGCGAGGTGTATCGCGCCCGCGATGTGAAACTCAATCGCGAGGTCGCTATCAAGGTTCTGCCCAGGGCTTTCGCAGCGGATCCCGAACGCCTGGCGCGCTTCAAGAGAGAGGCACAAGTGCTGGCCTCTCTCAATCACCCGAACATCGCGCACGTTTACGGATTTGAAGAAGCCCGGCCCGCGAACGGATCGGAACCGCTGCTCGTGGCGTTCGTCATGGAGCTGGTGGAGGGCGAGACGCTTGCCGGGCAGCTCGCGAAGCGACTGCCGGCGCCGGGCGAGGCGCTCTCTATCGCGCGGCAGATTGCCGTGGCTCTCGATGCGATGCACGAGAAGGGCCTGGTGCATCGCGATCTCAAGCCCGCGAACATCAAGATCACCCCCGAGGGCGTCGTCAAGGTCCTCGACTTCGGATTGGCGAAAGCGGTGATTCGCGATATTTCGCGGCCTACAACCGCGAAGACGATCGGTGCAACGCGCGACGGCGTGATTATGGGCACCGTTGCCTACATGAGCCCGGAGCAGGCTCGCGGCGAACCCGTCGACAAGAGAACCGACATCTGGGCGTTCGGCTGTGTTCTCTTCGAAATGCTGTCCGGTCATTCGCCGTTCGCCGGCGCAGGTGCAGCCGATACGCTTGCGTCGGTGCTCGAGCGTCAACCCGATTGGGCGGCGCTTCCGCCGGCTCTCGACCCGCGCATCAAACGTCTGATTCGACGGTGCCTCGAGAAGCCTCTGTCGCGGAGGCTGCGGGACGTCGGCGATGCGATCGTCGAGCTTGACGAAATCAGCGAAGGTTCCGAGGACCGTCTCGACGTTCGCAAGCCGATCGCGAAGCGTGCCGTCGTCGCTGCGATTGTGATTCTTGGCATCGCGGCTGGCGTTGGCGCGTGGATCAGCCGTCGCGGTGCGTCACAGAGGATTCTGCAGGAGGTGCGGCTCGAGATCAACGCGCCGTCGACGCGTGATCTCGTGTCGATTGCCATATCCAGCGACGGACTCTGGGTGGCGGGTGTTGGTGATCCTGCTCAGAACCCGCGCCTCTGGGTGCGTGAGTTGCGTTCGGAGACGCCCCGATTTCTCCAGGGCACTGAGGGTGCGTCGTTGCCCTTCTGGTCGCCGGAGGGACATTCGCTGGCATTCTTTGCCGACAACAAATTGAAGCGGATCGACGTCGAGGGAGGAGTCGCGCAGGCGCTGGCCGATGCGCCCAATCCGCAAGGCGGCTCATGGGGCGCGGACGGAACCATCCTCTACACGCCCACGCAGATCTCGCCCGTGATGCGTGTGCCGGCAGCGGGTGGAGAGCCCCGCGCGGTTACGCGGACACAGGCGGACCAACTCGGCCACCTGTATCCGCATCTTCTGCCGGATGGAACGCACTTTCTGTATACCGTGAACGGCGCACCGGAAAGACGAGGCGTGTATGTCGGAAGCCTGGGCGATTCCGCGACGCGGCGAATCCTTCCGGGCGCCATCGCCGCGACCTTGTCTTCGTCCGGCTACCTGTTGTTCGCCATCGATGGTGCCCTGTTCGCGCAGAAGTTCGATCCCAATCGACTCGAACCTGTTGGTGAGCGGGTACGCGTGGCGGACAGCATCGCCACCGACAGGACTGCAGTAGCCGGCAGTCCTGATGGCGCGGCGGTTTCGGCGTCAATCGCCGGACCAATCGTCTACCGGGCGCGGCCGGCGCAGGACGACCATCAACTGATCTGGTTCGACCGGTCGGGTAACGAAGTCACGCGGTTGGGCACACCGTCGGCCGGCGGTCTTGCTCCGTCTCTCTCACCTGACGGCCGGCGCATCGCGGTAAGTCGTCTGATGGACGGCAATCGCGACATATGGGTGCTGGATCTCGATAGGAACGTCTTCAGCCGGTTCACATTTGATTCCGCAGTAGAGCTGTCACCTTTCTGGACCCCCGATGGACGATCGATCCTGTTCGCCTCCAACAGGCGTGGCATCCTCAGCATCTATCAGAAGTCTGTCGCCGGCGGCGATGAACAGCCGCTGCTGATGACAGAGCAGAACGTCAACACCGCCGACATTTCGCCCGACGGTCGAATGATGTTCTTTTCGCGCGCCGATCCGAAGACGCTGCGCGATCTCTGGGCAAAGCGGCTCGGATCTGCGGATCCGCCGTTCCCGATTTCCCGAACGCCGGGACAGGATCTCAACGGCGAATTCGCGCCGAACGGCGAATGGTTCGCCTATCAGTCAAGTGAGTCCGGACGTTACGAAGTCAGCTTGCGGAAGTTCAGCGGCGATGCGTCCGCGATTCAAGTCTCCAGCGAGGGTGGGACGCAGCCGCGGTGGCGCCAGGACGGACGTGAGTTGTTCTATCTCGGTCTCGACCGTCAGCTGGTGGCCGTGCCCGTCGCGTTTTCATCAGATGGTCAGACCGTGAAAGTGGGTGCGCCCTCGCGCCTGTTTCAAACGCGCATTGGCGGGTCGAATACGCTGCAGGGCGAATATCTGGTAGCACCCGACGGTCAGCGGTTCCTGCTGGATACGCCCATTCGTGACGTCACGCCGCCGATCACGGTGATTCTGAATTGGCACCCGCCCGCATGAAACCCAGTCAAGACCCCGAAACTTGCGTATTGCTGAGCTCTGATCAATATTGGATTTACTCGCCCCGCCGATAACAGGATCGGGTTTCCATGAAATTCGGCGTTCGCGCTTCGCTGCCCTTGCGAAGCCTGTACATCCGTAGATCCGTTCCGTTTCTTGTATTTGCGCTCGGCTGTGCCATCACGTCCGCGGCCGTCTCGACCGTGGCGACCAGGCAGCAGGCGGCCGCCGCAGGTGCGTTCCGCTCGGACGCGCTCGCGCTGCAGCGCGTAGTTCAAGTGCAGCTCGACACTATTGGCGCGGTGACGCACGCCGCGGCGGCACTGCTCGGCGCGAGTCCCGAAATCAACTATTCCGAATTCAGGGCGTTTGTGTCCGGCCTGGAGCTGCGCCAGCGGTATCCGGGCGTCGACGGAATCGGGTTTGCGCCGCGCGTGGAAAGAAGCGGGCTCCGGTCCTTTGTCAGGTCGATGTCACTCGACGGCGTGGCCGGCTTGAACGTCCAGCCCGAAGCGAACCGGGACGAGTACTTCCCGGCGGTAATGGTCGAACCTCCCGACATGGACAACCTTGCGGCGACAGGCTTCGACCTCGGCTCGGAGCAGGTGCAGCTCGAGGCAATGAGGCGTGCACGCGACTGGAACACCTCTGCCATCACCGCGATGCTCGAACCCAACGACGCGGCTGGACGCAAGATGCGCGAGTTCGTGCTGTATCAGCCGATCTACCGGCGCGGCGCGCGCATCGATTCACTCGATGCACGGCGGCGGGCACTCGTTGGCTTCGCATTCAGCCGCCTGCGGCCGGACGCGATGTTCGGCGACAGTTTCGCGGCGGCGGCGGCCCGGTCGCTCGACATGTCGATCTACGACACGCAGAAGAGCGCCGACATGCTGCTCGTCAGTTCTGGAGAGCGCGCCTCGAATTTCGAGTCTGAGGCGATGCTGTCGATCGGCGGCCGCCAGTGGCTGCTGGTGGCAAGCTCGCGGGCGGCCGACACGGCACCATTGCCTCCCGAAGCGCAGCGCGTACTTGTGACCGGGATCTTGCTGTCGCTGCTGCTGTTCGCATTGATGCGCCTGCAGGTGCACGCCTGGCAGGCCGCGGCAACACACGCGGCGCAGCTGTCCGCGGCCGATCGCGCCAAGGATGAATTCCTTGCGGTGCTGTCGCACGAGCTGCGCACGCCGATCAACGCGATGCTCGGATGGCTGTCGATGCTTCGAAACGGCAGCGTGCGTGCCGACCGGCAGGCACACGCGCTCGAGATCATCGAGCGCAATGCACTAAGTCAGGCGCAGCTGATCGACGATCTGCTCGAGGTGTCTCGCATCCTGATGGGCAAGATGCCGCTCAACAAGCGACCGCTGTCCGTGGTCCCCGCGGTCACGTCTGTGGTTGATTCGCTGCGGCCGATCGCCGATGCGAAGGGGGTGGCGCTTCACAGCGTCGATCCAGGCGGCGGGGAGCCGCTGATCATCTCCGCCGACGTTGGCCGGTTCGCGCAGATCATGACGAATCTGGTCAACAACGGCGTGAAGTTCACGCCGGGCGGCGGGGCCGTCTGGGTGAACGTGGAAGCGGCCGGGGAGAGCGTGAGGATCACCGTGCGCGACACCGGCATCGGCATTTCGCCGGACTTCCTGCCCTACGTGTTCGACCGCTTCCGCCAGGCGGACACATCCACCACGCGCTCCTACGGCGGCCTGGGGATGGGCCTGGCGATTGTCCGTCATCTCGTGCTGCTGCACGGCGGCCAGATCGAGGCAAGCAGCAAAGGGTTGAATCAGGGAACGTCGGTGATCGTGACGCTGCCGCTCTGCCCGAGCGACGGGTCGGGACTTACCGAGAGCGATCTCTCTTATGGTCGGCCAGCCATTGTGGGCTGACGGGTGTCGGCGTCAGGTCGGGTCGGCGGCCTCGTCGCACGAAAGTGCCAATCGCCGTCACCGCCACAACAAGTGCTCCAGCGACCCCAGCTCCGACCAACCACGCGCCCATGTCTCGCTGAATATCGGCGATAGGGCGGCGCACGAATAGAGTCGGTGATGCGACGATTCGAGCGAAGAAACTACGCGGTGGCGATTTGACGGGAGACGATCGGCAGAAATAAATGCCGGCAATCGCCCGCCTCGTGCGTCAGGGGTTCAGTTCGGGTGTCCGAACAAAACGTCGCCGCTATTTCCGAACGAACAATTTCAATCGCATCGCCAACTGTGGCCCATGGCATCAGGCGGAGTAGCAGAGAACTGTCCGGAAGTTCGCCCAATTCAATTTGTATCCAGGTATTGAAGGCGTCCAGATGGACGCCCAGCACCTGCATCGTCAATTGCAGGGCGCCGATGACGAGTGGCCGGCGATCAAGTCCGGCGAACCACGAATCTGCAGTGGTGATCTCGCTGGCTGATGGGAGCAAAACGTCCACAGCTCCTCCGCGTACCGATCGACTCGTGCGTCCGCAGCACACTGATTACGGCGGGAATAGGTTTCTGATGTGGGATCGGCGGCCGGATTCGGATTTTACGCATCAGCGCAGCGCGCACAAGCGAAATGGAACACGAAGCGACGCTCATGTAACGATTTCGCTACGAAAGTGGCGGGATCGACGCTGAAATTTTTTTTTCCGCACAGTTTTTCCACACGTTGTGCACGTGTCTTCGACAGGTTTTCCACAGGGTATGGCTGGAATTCGTTTCTTCAAACGCGCAGCTCGCATCCGCACGCGATTTCCTCGATGCGCTTCCGGCGGCTGTCAGAGCCGTCAACGCTGGCATACCGGACAGTAATACGTCGACCGTCCGCCCTGGACGATGCGGCGGATCGTGCCGCGGCAGCCGCGGCGCGGGCACGGCTGGCCTTCGCGATCGTAGACGCGGAACGGGTTGCCGTCGCCGGGCCGTGCCTGACGTTTGATCGCTTCGTTCAGTACATCTCTGATTGCCTGCACCAATTCATGGAGCACTGGTCGCGCTGCGCCATTCTTCGTCACCACTGTCGCGGCCCTGCGTTTCGGTGACAGACGTGCGCGATGCAGCGCTTCGACGACATAGATGTTGCCGAGTCCACCGACAACGCGCTGGTCGGAGAGAGCGATCTTCAGCGACGTCTTGCGCCGCGCCAGTTCCGCGGCCAGCGCGTCGGCGTCGAATGCCTTCGCCAACGGCTCTGGTCCGAGGCGCAGCAGCGGTTTGTGCGTGGCGTGCTCGTCGGCTGACAGCAGCCGCAAGAACCCGAAGCGGCGAGTGTCGTTGAAGATCACGACCGCGCCGTTCGACATTTCGAAAATGACGTGGTCGTGCGTCTCGAGTTGATGTCCTGGCCGCGCGACGCGGAACCATCCTGACATGCCGAGATGCATGAGCAGCCGCTCTCCCGACGACAGATCGAGAAGCAGGTACTTCGCGCGGCGCTCGACGGCGCGCACCTGTTGCCCTTCGAGGCGCGCGGCAAAATCCGCGGAAAGCGGATAGCGCAGCTTCGGTTGTCGGACGGTGACGCGGGTAATTCGAGCACCGGCCATCGCGCGCTGCAGCCGCCGCCGGTTGTACTCGACTTCGGGGAGTTCGGGCACGGCGTTATTAACTGAGACTCTCGGCGCTGTAGCGAGCGATCAGGCCGACACGCACGGCGCGTCTGTACACCGCGGCGAATATCAGACACGCAGCGACGAGATACACGACTGCCAACGCGACGCCCCAGGCGAGCGGCGCCATCGCCACTCCCTGTCCCGCGACGATGGCGCGCAGCCCTTCGAATACGGGCGCCGGCGGCAGTAATTGCGCGATGAACTGCATCCATCGCGGTAGCGTGGAGACGGGGTAGAACACTCCGGCAAACGGTGCGACGACGGCCGGAATCGGCCAGACGAACCACTCCGATGCCGGCCCCAGTGATAGCACAATCGCGCTGCCGACGATGCCGAGCGCGAGGCCGAAGGTCAGAAGCACCAGCATGAACGGAATGATGGCAACGCCGAAGCCGACAAACGACAGACCGAACACGACGGTAGCCAGCACCAGCATTACCACCAGGCCGACGGCGCTCGTCAGCACGCTCGACACAACGAGTCCGGCGACGTACTCGCCGATCGACAGCGGCGTCGCGAACAGGTTGAGGAAGTTTCGCGACCAGACGTCCTCGAGAAACGTCGTGGTTACGCCGTGCATGACGCGCGTGAAGTAATCCCAGAGGAGCACGGCGCCGAGCAGCGTCGGTACGAAATCGAGACCAGCACGCGTAATCGCATTCAGGTAGCGCGTGAGAAATCCCCAGAGCACCATGTCCACGGCCACCCAGGCGAAGAGCGGGAGCACGCGGGCAACGCTGCCGCGCATCAGGAAGAACTGCCGAAGGACGATCGCCGCGATATGTCGCCGCGACACTACTTCGCCCCCAGCGTCAACGGTTCTCGTGCCACCGCGATGAAGAGATCTTCAAGCGTCTTGTGGCCATGTTCGATCGGCAGACGCTTGGGATCGCCTTCGAGGAGAATTCTGCCGTGAGAGAGGAACAGCACGCGATGGCAGACGTCTTCTACTTCATACATGTTGTGCGATGTCCATAGAATCCCGACGTTCGCTTCATCCGCGTACCTTCTGATGCGCGTCCGCACATCGTCGGCTGCCGCCGGATCGAGCGAGGCCGTCGGCTCGTCGAGCAGCAGCAGGGTAGGACGGTTGAGGAATGCTTTTGCAAGCGCGACGCGCGTCGCCTCGCCCGACGACAACACACCGCATTTCCTGTCGCGGAGCGGAACGAGATCGAACCGATCGAGGAGCTGCTCGATGCGGGCGTTGAGATCGTTGACGTTGTAGAGCAGGCCGAATACACGCAGGTTCTGGGCGACCGTGAGGTTGCCGGGAAGCGCAGCATAGACGGCAGCGAAGTTGGTGCGCTCGAGCGCGTGCCGCCTGTCGCGTGCGATGTCGATGCCGTCGATGGTGATCGACCCGGACGAGGGACTGAGCACGCCGAGGACCATGTTGATCGTGGTCGTTTTGCCGGCGCCATTCGGGCCGAGCAGGCCGACGATCTCGTTGCGACCAACATGGAACGAGACAAGGTCTACGGCTACGACGTCGGAACCATAAACCTTGCGAAGGTTGTTGACCTCGAGGACGTGGTGCGTCAGCGCGCTAGCGCCAGTCATCCAACAGGTATACACCGGGCCGGTTGTAGCCTTCCTCATTCGGCCGGTGCATGGCGACGCCCTGAACGTCCGTGCGATAGCCGCGCGCCTGCATCTGCGCGTACGCCTCATGCCGCGCCGTATTGACGCCCGCTGAAACGCGGCGCGCGCCTGCGGCGGCGGCGAAGGCTTCGCAGGCAACGAGCAGAGCATCGAAATCGGCCGACGCCGTGCTGCCCGGACGCGCGGCGCCAAACTTGATGTAGCAGGTGCCGCTGCCTGCCTCGCTGCCCGGGCCGACATGGCACACGGCCAGTGCCTTTACCGCGCCGTCTCGGCGGACGAGCACGGTGTCGCCAAGATCTTGATCGGCGACCGAACGGATTTCGGAGGTCACGTCCAAGCCGTCGTAAATCTGGCCGGTCAGGTCGCGACAAGCCGCGATCAGCGACTCGCGTTCGGCGGCCGACACCTCGGACAACTGCGTCAGATCGGATCCGTGGCGGTTCGTGCCGTCTATCGGCCCCGACATGATGGCGGTGAGGAACCGCGGCCAGAATCCGAATCGCTGATACAGGCTGACGTGCTTGGAACTGTTCGCGAATGTGAACAAGCCGGCGTGCGTGACGCCCCACCGCGCAAAGCAGGCCACCACCGGCTCCATCAGTTGTCTGGCGACACCGCGATCCCAGAGATCCGGACGGACGGTGAGCGGTCCGAAGAATCCGACGCTGCCCCATTGCGATGCGAAGTTCGATCCGACGACTTGCTGATCGAGGTATGCGGCGAACGCACCGTTCGGATTTGCACGCCAGCGCGTATTGATGTAATCCGAATCACCGCCGAATGCGGATGGATCGGGGAGGCCGATGAAGGTTCCGAATGCCGTGCGGAAAACACGGTCCGCCGCTGTCAGGTCGCGTTCGCGCAGCGGCTGCACCGTGACAGGCTGTTTGATGTTCGTACGATTCAGTGTGTCCTGTGCCATTGCTATCAATCCTGAAGTCAAAGGAATATTTTGCGGCAAGGAGCTGCACTCATGAAGGTCTCGATCGAAACGCGGGACGGCGTGTGTCCGGCATACATCTATCGCCCGACAGGAAACGGACCGTGGCCGGCAGTGCTTGTCTTTATGGACGGCCTTGGCATCCGGCCGGCCATGCTCGAGGTCGGCGAACGGCTCGCTGCGAGCGGATATTTCGTGCTGCTTCCCGATCTGTATTACCGCTCAGGCGCGTATGAACCGATGAACCCGCGCGCGATTTTTTCCGATCCCGAGCAGCGCAAGATGCTGATGGAAAGGTTCATGTCGCTGGCGACGCCTGCCAATGTGATGTCGGACACGAAATACTTTCTCGATTACATAGGCTCACAGCCGGACGCCAAGAAAGGCCGCATCGGAACGACCGGTTATTGCATGGGGGGACTGATGTCCTTGACCGCCGCCGGAACGTATCCCGATCGGATTGCGGCCGCGGCGTCGTATCACGGCGGAAGGCTTGCGACCGACGCGCCTGACAGTCCGCATCGGCTCGCATCAAAGATAAAAGCGCGAGTCTATGTGGCGGGCGCGATCGAGGACCAGAGCTTTCCCGATGACATGAAGGTGCGCCTTGAAGAGGCGCTCACAGGCGCCGGGGTCGATCACAGAATCGAGACGTACCCGGCCAAGCACGGATGGGTGCTCCGCGACACGCCTGTCTACGATGAGGCGGCCGCGGAGCGGCATTGGCAGACGCTGCTTGCGCTATTCGGCGCGAAGCTTACTTGACGATTCCGATACCCGACGGCGCAGCGAGCGTGTCGCGATATTCAAGCGCCTCTGACGGAACGCAGAACGATTCCGAGAATTCCTGCGCCTTCATCCAGTAGAGGTTCGCGCGCATGAAGGTCCATGGCTTCGTGTAGTACTTCGGATCGTCCACGGTGACCGTGAACTGGATGTTGTACTGATCGTTGCGCGTGTAGCGCTCGGTGATGTGCGCCATCGCGCTCTTCGGATGTCCCTCTTCGTCCAGCCACGCGCGCTCGTCGAGACCGGTCGTGTCGATGATGAGCGTATTGTCGTTCTCCCAGCGGCCGACCGAGTATCCGTAGTAGCGCGATTCGGGCGCACCCCTCACGTCGACGGCCTTGGGGAGCGCTCGTCCGTCCATGAAAATCTCGCGCCACACGCGCTGCTGCTCGTAGGCGATGAGGATGCGATTCGGAG
>Ga0310813_10001381_pt1 | contig 14640 bp, 9 predicted proteins | sample YN3metagenome_FD_203086 | JGI IMG/M metagenome (GOLD analysis project Ga0310813, IMG submission 203086) | Soil microbial communities from experimental microcosm in Duke University, North Carolina, United States - YN3 | ecosystem: Engineered > Artificial ecosystem > Soil microcosm > Unclassified ...
CTGATCGGTCACGGCGCCGGCCAAGGCATAACCGATCCGCTTGCTGGTGCCCGTGCAATGACAGGGCGTGTAATCGAGCGGTCGCTTCATGACGGCGGCCAAGCCGTCGGTTACCGATTCTTGAATGACGAACTCACCAAGGTTCGAGGCGTACCGTTTTCCATAGCCACTCCAGCCTTTGCCCCACTCAGAAGGCTGATTGTTGATCTGGTTCACGCCGGAGTAAACGAAACTCATCGCCGCGCCGTAAGCGACGGCGCGTCCGAAGCGGTCGAGGCGCGTCGCCGAATCACGACCGACGCGCTGCGAGTGTCCCGTCGTCGGTGCGACGGAAAGAGCGATGAGAAAAATTGCGAACCACGAGCGGCGTGCGAACACGGTTGGACCCCGGGAATTATTTCGGGGCCACCTCAGTGCAACCCCGGGGCCGGGCACCGGCAAACCCTTCGCACCATGCGTTAAGAATCTCGCGAACCGCTGATGTCGAGCGCAGATAGCCAACGAGCTCGTGAGGATCAGGCTCATCCGGTGGCGGCGTGGTCACGACGTCACGGCCAACGGAAAGCGGCGCCGCTAGCACGTCCTGACCGTTGCGAAGGTTGACCCACGCTTTGACGCCACGCGGCCGGGTCAGCGAGTCCTCGGTTCCCCCGCCGATCAATAATCGGCGAAGCTCCGGATATCCGACCATCGATCCCATGGTGACGAGGCGATCGACGACCGGAAGCGAGTCGGATCGCGACGACAAATAATCGTAGGCCACCACGGCGCCGAGGCTATGCGCGACGATGACGACGGGTCGACCTTCGGTCTTCGCACGGTCGATCTCGGTCGCCAAGCGTTGCTCCGAGGCGCACCGCTTTCGCGCGTCGGCGACGAATGACGCGTCGCCCGCGAGAGCGCGAAGCTGTGCGGTCGTCTCCGACTCGTCGACGAGTGTGCTGACCACGCCAAGAATGCCGCCCATGACGCCGAGGAAGGATCTGAAGTCCGCGTCCTCGCCGCGAGCTCGCCGCGCCCGCGGATCGCCGGCGGCATAGTCGCACGACGCGCCTGATCGCGGATCGAGGACGTCGGCGTACCACACGACGCGAACATCTCGATCCGCGATCATCGGCTCGGACGTCAGCGTCCGCGCCCCCGATGCCAGGGCCTGCTGCCACATCTTGCGCGTCGCCGCGGAATCACGGTCCGACATCCCTCGCCCGTGGACCAGCAGTACTATCGGCCGGCCGCGGTCCTCCTGTCCGGCCAACAGGCTAGAGGCGAGGGCGACGAGCGCCAGGATGCGCAGAAGCATAGATCTCAGTACCTGCCCAACCTACTCGATGTTTCGCCGACGTCGCATAGGGCCTTCGCCCTATCGACAGCGGCCTGAACGTGATGCAGTGTAGAGCACGTTCGATAGGGGAGGCCCTATGGTTCGAGGCGTGATGCTTCTCAGCGTCTGCAGCGTCGTTCTCGCCGCATCGCCGGCCGCCACCCGCGCGCAAAGCCAGCAACAAGGCGCCGTCGAAATCTCCGTCAAGTCGACCGTCGAGAAGCTCGGACTCAAGCCGACGGGAAATTTGCCGGACGACTTCGAGCTCGGTCGGTCGATCACCGTCTCACTCGCCGACCCGGCGAAGGCCGCCAAATACGGCATCGTTGGGATGCACGAGGGAGCGCGCGTCACCGTGACGCGAGTTGCGCCCGATCGCATTCGCGTCGAAGCGGACGAGTTGGAGCCGTTGCCGAACAAATCCACCGTGACGCTCAAGGTCGCGGCGGACGGCTCGATGACGCGGGCGCCGGACCGGCCGCCGCAGAAACCGCCCGGCGCTTGAGAGAACGCTAAAACGCGCGGTCAGGCGAAGAGACCGACCTGACCGCCGGTGTGCCAGAACAGCACGGTCTCGTTTGACGAGAATCGCCCGTCGCGCGCGTACGCGATGAGCGCCGCGGCTGCTTTTGCCGTGTACGTGTGATCGACGAACAACGCCTCGCTCCGCGCCAGCAGCTCCTGCGCTTCGCGCGACGCACCCGTCGGAATGCCGTACCCTTCCCCGACCATCGTGTCATCGACGACGATCTCGCCGTCGAACGAGGCGCAGCCCGGAATTGCCTGCACGATGTTCCGGACCGTCGACGCAACCGACGACGCCGGATCGTCGGCGCTCACCGCGATGACGCGCGTCGACAAGCCGTTCCTCATCACGCCGGCCAGGAGCCCTGCTTGTGTTCCGCCGGACGATCCCGCGTGCACGATGACATCCGGCCGAACGCCTTGCGCGATCATTTCGTCGATCGCGACGGCGAAGCCGAGCGCGCCCGTCGGCGTCGACGCGCCGAGAGGAATCATGAACGGCTTTCGTCCCTCCGAATGCAGCCGCGCCATGACCCGCCCGATCGCGGCGGCGCGTTCGGCGCGTGAGGCGATGTATTCGACCTCCGCGCCGAGCAGCCCGTCGAGCAACGCGTTCCCGGACGGCCGCTCCTGTCGCGCGCCGTTGATGATCAGCACGCACCGCAGCCCAAGCTTCGCCGCCGCCGCCGCGGTCGCGCGCGCATGATTCGACTGCAGTCCGCCCAGCGTGACGAGCGTGTCGGCGTTGGCGGCGAGCGCTTCGGGCAGCACGAACTCCAGCTTGCGCACCTTGTTCCCGCCAAAGCCGAACGGGATCGCGTCGTCCCGCTTCACGAGAAGCCGCGGCCCGCCGCCGAGCACCGTCCGCAAACGCCACATCTCTTGGACAGGCGTCGGACCGGAGAGCAGCTCCTCGCGCGGAGCAAGTTGGTCGATCGCCATCACTCTTCCGCGGCGGCGGGCGGGCCGCCGGTTCTGGCGATTTGATCCGCTTTGATTCGCCCCGCGTCGAAGCGTCGGGCACTACCGAGCATCTTGTCGATCGTCTCGTCGAAATCAGCCGTGGGCTTCCGCTGGAATCGCAGCGGGTTGATGCGCGCGACGACGAACGCCTTCAAGTATGGACTCTCGAGTCCGCGGCCCTTGAGCTGCTTCACCGCTTCGTTCACCAGCTCGTTCAACTCGAGCAGCTTCTCCGCGCGACCCCGGCGCGTCTCGAGCGCCGTCGGCAGTTTGGAGCCGAGGAACTTGTCACACCGTTTGAGAATCGGGTGATACGCGCCGCCCGAAAAACGGCCATTCTGCTGATAACAGAGGCCCAGCGTAACGAGCGCCGGTTCCTCGAACTCGGTCGCGAATTCCCGCTCGGGACGATCGTCCAGCGCGGCCAACGCCTCGGCGAGACGCGCGACCTCCAGCGCTCGCTCGCGCAGGTTGTGCGCTTTCTCGGTGTTCAGCAGCAGGATGCGATGCGCGACTTCCGGCTCCGGCACGACGAGCGCGACGATCGAGCGCGCGCCGAGCTCCTTCATCGCTCCGAGCCGGTGGTACCCGTTCGGCGACCAGTACTTCCCGTCGCCGGCGGGCACGGCAATCACGGGATCGAGATAGCGATCCAACTTGTCAATCGCATTGGCTACTCGCTCGACGTGCGTCTCGGAGAGGTCGCGCTGAAATGGCGTCGGTTCGACGCGATCGATCGGCAGCGCCGCGAGAAGTTGCCAGTGGGATCCGAGGGGGTCGCGGTAGGTGGCGAGAACACTGCCGCCGTCATCCTCGATCGTGCGCGCCAGCGTTTGGACGCCGGTCGGAGGCGTCGCCGCCGCCAGCCGCCGCGCGTCCAGCCCGCGCGACTCCGCGGGCGCGGTCGCGCGCTTCTTCTTCCGTTTGGTGGTCGCCATGGTCGTAAGATATGTTCTTCCCCAACTCCTCACCCGTCCTATGCGTCGCCTTCTTCCGTTGCTCGCCCTGCTCGTCACGGCACCACTGTCCGCGCAGCAGCGCGGAATCACCGCCGAAGACTATTTCTCCTTCGAGCTCGTGTCGGATCCGCGCATCTCTCCCGACGGATCGCAAGTCGTCTACGTCGTATCGCGCGTCGATCGGGCTCAGAACCGTCGTGTCCCGTCGGTGTGGATCGCGCCGACCGACGGCAGTTCGGCGGCGAAGGTTCTGATCGGCGAAGACTGGTCGCCGAGCGCGCCGCGATGGTCACCCGACGGCACCCTCATCGAGTTCGTCTCGGCGAGGGCGCCGAACGATACGGGATCGACCGCCGCACGCCGCGGCACTGCTCCGCGTGCTCAGCTCTGGCTTCAGCCGGTAAGCGGGGGCGCGCCCCGACGCGTCACGAGCATCATGAACGGCGTATCCAACTGCGTTCCTTCGCCCGCCGGCGGCAAAGCAGCGTGTCTCGTACGCAGCGGGCCGAGCGACAAATGGCCGGCCGGAAAAGAGCGAAGCGACGTTCGCCACTACACGCACATCTCGTACAAGTTCAACGACACCGGCTGGTACGACGATCGTCGGTCGCACATTTGGGTCGTCGACCTCACGACCGGCGACGCGAAGCAGATCACCGAAGGCGACGACTGGAACGACACCGATCCGCAGTGGTCGCCCGACGGCACGCGGATCGCCTTCGTGTCCGACCGCACCGGACACGAATTCGACGGTGGCCGCAACAGCGACGTGTGGACCATCGCCGCGGCAGGTGGTCCGCTGACGAAAGTGTCGACCGCCGACGGACCGGACAACCAACCGCGCTGGTCCCCGGACGGGAAATCGATCGCGTTCGTGACCGCGGCCGGTGAAGAAGCGCCGCCGCAAATCATGATCGCCCCGTCGAGCGGCGGTACGGCGAGCACCCCGTACCCCTCGCTCGATCTCATTCCGACCGATCTGCAGTGGTCGAACGACGGCACCTCGTTGTACTTCGATACCGGAGTAAAGGGCGAGCTTCAGGTTTTCCGAATCGACCTCGCGCCACATCGCCTCAGTCAGGTGACCACCGGCGCACGCGCGGCGCGATCGCCCAGCTTCGCGTCGAAAGCGCGGCGCATGGTTTACCTCGTGAACGACTTCACGCACCTCGACGACGTCTACTCGGCGGCAGTCGATGGTTCGGGCGAGCGGAAGCTTTCCAACCACAACGCGGCGCTCTGGTCACACCTTTCACTCGCCTCCGTGCAGCGCATGACCTACAAGGGCGCGGACGGTTGGGATGTCGACGGATTTCTCGTAAAGCCGCTCGGCTGGCAAGCCGGCAAGTCGTATCCGCTCGTGCTCAGCGTTCACGGTGGCCCCGCGGGACAATACGGAGTCGATTGGTACCACGAGTTTCAGGTGTACGCGTCGCGCGGCTGGGCGGTGTTCTTCACCAACCCGCGCGGATCGACGGGTTACGGCCGCAAATTCGCGCGCGGCATCGAGAACGAGTGGGGCGGCAAGGACTACATCGACATCATGAACGGCCTCAACGCCGCCATCGCCGCGAACCCCTGGATCGATACTACGCGACTGGGCGTCACCGGCGGCAGCTACGGCGGCTACATGACGAATTGGATCGTCGGCCACACCGGGCGATTCAAGGCAGCCGTGACGCTGCGCAGCATCTCCAACTTCATCAGCGACGACGGCACGCGCGACGGCGCCTACGGCCACAAGGACGACTTCGACGGCGACATCTTCCAGAAACACGACCTCTACTGGGACCGCTCACCGCTGAAGTACGTCCAGAACGTCACGACGCCGATCTTGATTCTGCATTCGGACAACGACTTCCGCGTGCCGATCGAGCAAGGCGAACAATGGTTCCGCGCGCTCAAGCACTTCAACAAGACCGCGGAGATCGTCTTCTTCCCGCGCGAGAATCACAACCTGACGCGCACGGGAGAACCGAAGCATCTCGTGGAAAGTCTGAACTGGCAGCTGTATTGGTTCGATCGGTATTTGGAGGGGAAGAAAGAGGTTGTTGCGCCGGATTGGCGGTAGGTTTGGGCTCGCTGACGCTCGCTGTGAGTGCCCTTCGGTGTGAGTACGCTTCGCTGTGAGAACGGCCGCTGAAGCGGCCTGTGTGTACGCTCGCTTCGCTCGCTGTGAATAACAACAAAGGGGCGCCCTTTGGCGCCCCTTTCCTATTTCGGTGCCGTTACACACCGAGCGGCGCTAGCCGCTCGTACTCACAGCGAGCGAAGCAACGCGTTCCCACAGCGAGCGAAGCGCGCGCACTCACAGCGAGCGCTGCGAGCAACACTCACATCCTGAACAAATAGCTGTACTTCACGAAGAAGTAGTCACTCCCCCGCTTGATCGGCTGAAAATTGAACCGATCCGTGGGGTCTGGAATTCCCGTCCCGACGCTGCCATAGCCGACGAACAATACCGTGCCCGGCCGCGGCTGGTACGAGAAGAGGTAGTCGCCGTGGAGCGAACGCGTGCGAGAGGCGAGCGCGCGATGGCCGCTGATCAGGATCGGATAGAACGTCCGCGTCTCATCGTGTAAGTCATCAGTCTGGCTCAGATCGTACTCGCCGACGGCGCGCATGAAGATCGAGCGCGTCAACTGATACTCGAGCTTGAGCCGCGGGATCATGTTGCGTCCAACGAGACTGTTGTCCGTCCGTCGCCAGTAGTCCTGGTACGCCAGTGTGCCGCCGACGCGCAGGCGGTCGTTCGGGCGGGCGTTTACGGTGAGGCTCATTACGTGGATGTTCGCCTGCGCCCACTCGTAGAAGTTCTCGTCCTGCCCGCCGATGTAGAGGAGGCTGGCGTTGAACGTCGACCATTGCGGCGTCGAGAACGTGAACACGTAATCGCGGTTCGGAATTCGACCGACGCCGGTGAACGGCAGCGTGTCGCCCGCCGGCGAAAGGATGCGGTAGTTCCGAAAGAGCGCCTGATCCCAGCCGAACGTCTCCCAATACACGCCGGCCCCGGCGTTCCATCCGCCGCGCAGTCCCATGCTTCCGCTCACGTGGAACTTCTTGTCCTGCGCGTCGCCCTGCCGCACGAAGTGCGAATACTGCCACGTGTCGTCGAAGAGAATGTCTCCCGTCACCGCTTCGATCGCCGATCCGCGATCCGCATACCAGGTGGCGCGGTGATCGACGGCGGCGTGGACGATGCCCGGGCGCGAGATGAATCCGCTCGCGGCACGGAAGTCGTCGTGAATCCCGGTGAGCGTATACCGGAAACCGAATCGCTTGCCGTTGCGCGCCATGATTCCTTCCCACAGCGGCGCGTTGTGAACGGCGGTGCCCGTTTTGTCGTAACTCTGCGCGTACTGGAACGAGCCGGAATAGACGCCGCCGAACAGAATCCGGCCGTCGACGTCGGCGACGCGGTTGTAGTCGCCTCCGAGGATCCGATCGGTGTACGCCATGCCAAGGCGCGACTGCCCGCCGACGTCGCGCTGCGCGCGCACGATGTTGTACACGGTGCGGAAGCGCTGCGTCGTCAGCGTCGGATCGTCGGCGGCCGAGAGAAAGCCGACACTCGTTCCCGCAACCTTGCCCGTCAGCTTCGTCGCGCCGTCCGGACGCACGATCCGTCGCGTGTAGACGAGATTGTGCGGCACACTGAACGCGTCGAGGCCTTCAAGGAAGAACGGTCGCTTCTCGGGAAAAAACAGGGCCTGGCGAGGGTCGATGATGAACTGCCCGGCATCTGCCTCGACCTCGGCGAAGTCCGGTTTGGCCGTTCCGGTCAACGTGAGGTTGTTCGTGACGCCCCAGCGCACCGTGCCCCCGACCTGCGCCGGCGGTCGATGGTACGTCCAACCCGACGGCCCGGGAGATCCGTTCGCCTTTTGCGTGATGACAGGGTTGACGTCGAGAACGAGGCCGCGATCGAACCCGGTCAGTCCCTCGATCGATCCCGACTGCGCGAGGAAGGACGCATTCGCGCGTTTCGCCGGCGCCCACGAATCTTCGTAGCCCGAGTGCTGCACCTGCCGCACGACGTTGATGTCCCAGCTTTGCAGATCCGCGGACTGGTATTTCAGGCTCTTGAACGGAATGCGAATCTCGACTTCGTAGCCGGACTCGGTCAGTCGGCCCTTGGATGTGAAAACGAAATCCTGACTGAGATCGGGCGCCGCGCGACCGGAAAGCGTCGGCGTCCACCCGCTGTTGAAGCTCGCGCCCGACTCCACGATCGTACCGTCCATCTGCACGCCGAACGGATTCACCGCGAAGACGTATGCCTGTCGCTTGTCGTGAAACGTGCCGAGCAGAATCTGAACGTTGTCATCGGCCGAGATCTTGTCGCGGTCGGCGAGCGTGGCGTGCACGGTGGCATGGCTCTCGAACGCTTGCACGCCGACATACAACGCCGTCGCCGAATACCAGATCAGAACTCGAGTAGAATCGGCCGCCGGAACGCCGTCTTGCGGTGAGAACTGCGAGAATCCCGTCAGTACTGCCGCTTGCGCCCACGCGCCTTCCTCGAGCGAGCCGTCGATGGTGACGTTCGCGGCTTCACGCTCGAGACGCGGCAGTCGAATTTGTAGCTGGCCTTCGCGGCCCACATACGTTGCCGTGGGTCGGGGAAGACCGACGGCCGCCGCGAGACAAAGCGTCAGGCATGCACTCATCCCCGAACAATGCCTTCAGGCCCCGGACTTCGCCATTCAGGGCGTTCAGGGATCGTGTAAGGATTCGGTCATCGTGAAAATCAGAACGTGACCTTGGCGTAGGCGACCTTTACGTCCCCGACTTGCGCCGGCACCACGTCATTCGGGCGCGGCGGTATCGAGACACCCGGAACAGCCGGCAATCCCAGGCTTCGCGACGCCATCTCGACGTCGATGTGCGCGCCAACGGGAATCGAGAGCGAGAACACTGCTCCGCTGTCCGGTACCGCCCAGTACAACATCGCCCAGGTGCGCGGATGCCTGCGGAATCGCGTCGTGTCGGCGACCTTGCCGTCGATCGCCGTGCGCACGACGGGCGCCCCAAGAGCTCGCAGCGTCAAACCAGTCGTACCCTTCGCCACGTTGACGCGAAATACCACTCGGCGCGCTCCTTCGATCAACGTATCGCGCAGCAGGGTCGCGGCAGGGGCCTGGAGTCCGATCGCGCCGACGCTTTTCCCCATGAGACGTCCCCCCGCGCCCGTCACCGCCCCGCTCCATGACGGCCCTTGATCCGTCGCGCCGAGGGCGAGCCGCGTCCACTCGTTTGCCGGACCAAGCGAGCCAAGCCAAGCTTGATTCGCTTGGGGATTCTCCACGTATGCGAGCGCGGTCGGGACCGGGTGCTCGGGGCTCGGTTTCGCTCGTACAGCGGCGAGCAATGCAACCGCGACGGCCGCAACCGCGATCAACCCGACACCGCGCCAGCCCGGCCCGACTGCCTGCTCGACGAGCGGCGCGAGCAGCCACGTGGTGAGTGAAACGACGATCGCCAGCGAGATCGCGCCGACGCCACTCACGCCGAGCATCACCGCGGCAACGCTGAACGAGAGTCCGCCCAAAATAAGAATCGCCACCGCCGCCGCCGCCCACATCGCCACCGGGTGACGCGAGCGGGCCGCGACGAGCGCGAACAAGAGCGGCCAGGTGAAGAGGTAGCTCACTCCGGGAAAGGCCGCGCTCGCGACAATCGATAGAACGAGCCAAACAATGAGCGCGCCATACCACGCATCCACGGCGCGTCGTCGCGCGATCAGATAGGCCACCGCGTTGACGGCGATGACGATCAACGTCAACGCGGCGGCCGAGAGGCCGCTCCACATCGCCGGACCGGTCGGATTGACGAAGCGCGCGACGCCGATCGAGGCGAGCGACGACACTAGCATCGCGCCGGCCCCAATCCCCGCGGCACCGAATCGTCCTCGCACGACGACGACGGTCAGCACCAGCGCAACCAGGGCGAGCGGTAGTGCGAGTCCTACCGGGTATACCACGAGACCGAGCGCCGGCAAATCGAAGAACACGGCGTCGCCCGTCCGCGGACGAGGCAATGGCCCGTCGGCGATCTTCTTCGTCAATGCAAGCATCTGCAGGCCGTGATGCTGGACGCTGCCCGGGTTCAAATGGGAAAGATCGTCATGGCTCGTGTGATAGCGTTCGACGCCGTCGGCGAAGGCGAAGTTGAGCGCGGGAACGCCGAGCACGGCGAATTCCGACAGATCCGTGTCATTCGGCAGCGTGCGATAGACAGTGGTAAACGTCGAGCCAGCCGTGACGTCGCGCGCCGACCGGAGGAGCGACGCGGCGTCGCGATTTCCCGGCCCAGTCTCGAACATGTACGAGCGGCCGCTCGTTCCGCGCGCCTCGAAGTTCAGGACGAATGCGACGTCTTTCGCCCAAGGGTGCTCGCGCACGAAGGCCGCCGCGCCGAGCAGTCCCGCCTCTTCGCCGTCGGTGAAGAGCGCGATCACGTCGTGCGCGAGCGGTTGCTTGCGCGCGCGTATCGCCCGAAGTGTTTCCAACAACGCCGCGGATCCCGCGGCGTCATCACCTGCCGCGGGTCCCGCCTCGACGCCGTCGTAATGCACCGCGAGCAGCAACGCTTTGCCGTTCGATTCCTTCCCCGGGATCCATGCGAGGATGTTCTGCACGCGCCCGGCCGCCTGGTACCGCGTTCCAACGGCTGTGGTCACTTGGAGCTGTGGTTTGAGACCGAGAGCCGTCAGTTGTCCCATGATGTAGTCGCGCACGCGGTCGTGGTCGGCCGACCCCATTGGATGCGGACGAACCGCGATCGCTTCGACCTGCCGCATGGCGCGCTCCGCCGAAAACACCGTATCCGGTGACGTGGCGGGCACCGGCGACGGGGGCCGTGTCACGCGAAGGACGGAGATGGCGCATAGCACCGCGAGTCCGAACGCGGTTGCCACGCGAGTCACCATACTGTCGTTCATGAGATCCTTGCGCTTGACGGTCGAGGCATCATTCTACTATCAGGACACTTTACGTGGAGCATTTCATGCCCGACGCGACGCAACCTGTCGCCGGCAAGACGGTCTTGGTGGTGGACGATCACGACGCCACGCGGCAAACCATCGCGCGCATGTTGGAGGCGGGCGGATTCTCCGTGCGTACCGCCTCGAGCGGCAGCGAAGCACTCGAGCGGCTCGCCAGGGAGAGCGGCGAGATCGATCTCGTCCTATCCGACGTGACGATGCCCGGCATGAACGGCATCGATCTGTCGTATCAGATTCGCGAGCAGTATCCCGATCTGCCGGTGGCGATCGTCTCAGGCGACGTGAGCGAATTGGAGCGCAGCATCATCGGCCGAGCCGACGTGCCGTTCATCAAGAAGCCGTTCCACGCCGAGTCGCTCTACAGCGCCGTAAGGGATGCGATTAGGCAGGCGCCGTAGGCGACTAGTCGGCAGTTACTTCTTCTTCGCTGGCGTCTTCGCGGCTGGTTTCCCGGACGCATCTCGGAAAACCTTCGTCTCGCCCTCGTACGCGAACTTCACGTTCGCGCTCTTCTCCACCTGGGCGATCGCCAGGCGGCTCGAGTCGAGTGGTACTTCGAAGCCGGCCGGACGCTCGAGCAGCGGCAGATCGATGACCTTGACGTCGTAGTTGAACCAGCGCGTCAGCGCCTCGACGACATGGCGCAGCTGGCCGTGCGCGATCACCTGACCGTTCACCCAACCAAACGCCTCGGCCTTCTGGTCGTCCGGGATGGCGCGAATGCCCTTCGCGTCGGCAATCATCGTCTGACCCGCGGCGGCGGTCGCGATCTGCTTGCCGAGCTTCACGGTGACCGAGCCCTCCTGGACGAACACTTTCGCGCTACTGTCCGTCGGATACGACGAGACCGCGAACTTCGTCCCGGTCGCGATGAAGTGCGTCCGGTTCGCGACGACGCGGAAGGGTTGCGGCTGGCCCGGAGCGACCTCGAACGACGCTGTTCCGTCGACTCTGATGGCGCGCATCTTCGTCGGGAAACCGTCGGGGATGAAGACCTTCGTATCCGGCCCCATTTTCATCTTCGTGCCGTCGCCAAGGCTCGTAGAGCCGATCTGTCCCGAGCTCGAGGCGATGGGTTGGATCGTCGGGGACCCGACCGACGCGAGAATCGCGTCGTCTTCGCCCGCGTTGCTCAACGCCCGAACGCCCCACAGGGCAGCGACGAGCGCCACGACTCCGATCAGCACGGGAATGACCCACGACGGCCGTTTGGCAACGCCCTTCATGTGCGCTGCGGCGTCGTGCCGAGTCACGCTCGCCGCGGCTCGATGCGCTTCAGCCGTGTGTCCCTCGCCGTGGATCGTGCGCGTGATGCGCGACCATGCGGCTTCGGGATCGGCGTCCGCCGTCGCGGCGTGCGTGCCGGTCATCGTTTGTTCGTCGCGCGCGGAGGATGCGGAGTGGCTGGCCCCTCCTCCGCCGAAACGACCGGCGGCGTGTCGACGGCTCAATGCCCGCGCGGCGCCGTGGTGAATCTCCGTCGTCAGTACGTTCTTGAATTGGTCGTGCGCGGTTAGCGTGGCCCGCTGCTGCCATGCGTTGACGAACGCCGTCTCGACGACGCGAGGCGCGAGGGATGTGGCGTCACCGAGCTTGCTTCGCGCTTCGGCGATCGCCCCGTTGAATTCGAGATCGAATGCCTGCTTGAACGCACTCTCGTCGGCGAGATACGCACCGCCGGTCAATGGCGTGGGAGTGGTCGTACGAGTGTCAGGCGACGACATGCAGCCTCCAGTGCGGCGGATGGTTGTGCGTATATCATGGCGCCGGTAGCCGAGGCTGCAAGTAGCGGATGCCTTACTCGGCGACTCGGCGACTCGGCGACTCGGCGACTCGGCGACTCGGCGGCCCGGATCAGCGCGCTTCCCCCGGATGGTACCGCCGGATCGTCTGCGCGTCGATATCGCCCGGGGTCCACGCCACGCGTTTCAGTTCCCCCCGCGCGAACATGGCCGCCTGGTCGCTGAAGAAGGGCGAGTCGGGACGCGGGCTTTCGCCATAGGCAAGCACGGAGTAGGCGCGCGGCTGGTCGCCGAACTCCACCGCGAGAATCCACCCGTCCGAGCCGGTCGCCACGCGCTTGCCGTCGGGATCATCCCGATACGTGAGCACGCGGAAGCACCCGAGGTCGCTCGAGCAGCCGCCGACCGGGACATCCACGCTGCCGCGCCGGACGCGGTGCACGTCGCCCCACGCGACATCGAAGCTTCCGTACCGTCGGGTCATCTCGGCGACAGCCCACGAAAAGGCCTCCACGGCTCGGGATGGCGACCGGAGGCCGCGCGGCGTGGTTGTCGGCGCTGACGCGCTCCAGGGCTGTGAGTAGGCGCTATCTGCCGCGGTGGCTCCACGACCGAGATACCTGCGCCACCAGGTCTCGAACAGCGTCCCGCCGCGGCTCTCCGGGCTCACCGTCCTGTCCCACGCGGCAATGAGGTCGATGGCGCGCGCCACGTCGCCCTGCGGGTTGGTGGATCGCACCGCCACGACGAGATCATCGCGCACGCGATCGGCGAGCAGCATGCGATACGAGTGCTTGAGCTTGACCACGTCCTCGAGACTCATCTTCCTGTCGTTGTCGATCAGGTCGATGGCGAGTTGGCTGCGGAGGCCGAGCCGCGGCGGCGGGAAGTAGGCGGGCGCCTTCGTGAAGTCGAGCGGCGCGCGCATGTTGGTGAAATAGGGCGCGTCGTTCTCATTGTGAACGTAGCCGCCGGTTGGATTCAGCATTTGCGGAAGCGAATCGAACGGGAGGTAGCTGCTCCAGGCCTCGCTCGTGCGGCGAATGGGAATCGCTACGCTGTCGCCTCCACTCGCATGCGGCAACACCGGCAGCGAGGCATTCCACAGGTAATAGATGTTCCCCGCCCGGTCGGCATAGGTGAAGCTCGAGTTGACCCTGGCCCGCATGCGCATCGCGTTCTTCCAGTCCTCGAGTGAATGCGCGCGCATCATGCGGAGAAACTGCTCGCCGCCGCGGAATTCTCCGTCGTTTGCTGCTCGCACGACATAGATCGTATTCCCGCGGCGACCGATCACGGGACCGATGGTCGTTCGGAAGAGCTCTCGCGTTTCGGTGGAGTAGCCGGCGCCGTCCTTGTACTCCGCGGTCACGATCTGTTTCTGCAGTTGCTTCCACTCGCCGTCCAACCAGTAGCGATCGGGGCGAGCGCTGTCCGCCTCGAGCGAGTAGATCTGCGCGAGAATGGGATCGTTGTTGGTCGTCGCCCAACCGAGATCGCGGTTGAATCCACCGATCACGGCAAAGGGTCCACCGATGCGCAGGTCGCCGTAGAAGTCGAGAACTCCGGGCACGACGAGGTGGGCCTCGTAGTAGCCGGCGGTCCAGGTCAGGTGAGGATTGCGAAGCAGGATGGCTCTTCCCGAGGTCGTACGACTCGGCGCGAAGGCCCATGCGTTCGATCCGTCATCCGGGCTGGCTCGACGCGCCGTGTCCAGCCGTGCGAGCAGCCGGTTCGCCTGTCCCGGCGAGGGAAGTTCGACGTCCTTGGACAAGACGTCCGAGCCCGTGAAGTGCGGCGCGAAGCCCTCGGGGAACTCCTCAGGATGAAGTGCGATGTACCGGTTCACGCCGGCGGCAAAGCCCTCATAAATCTGCCGCGTCCCCTGGTCGACCTGGCCGTAGACCTCGACCGCGCGGGCGTGTGAGAGACGCCCGGCGAAATCCTCCCCGACGCTATCGCGACCGAACCATCGTCCCATCTGACCGCGGGCTCGCAACAGGCTTATGGCGACGCGAGCGCCGTAATCCTCAGACTGAACGTACGCCTCGCCGAATCCGAGTGCCGCCAGGTTCGCGGCGCGAATGTGCGGGACGCCATAGGTCGTGCGGACAACTTCGA
>Ga0310813_10001382_pt1 | contig 14640 bp, 18 predicted proteins | sample YN3metagenome_FD_203086 | JGI IMG/M metagenome (GOLD analysis project Ga0310813, IMG submission 203086) | Soil microbial communities from experimental microcosm in Duke University, North Carolina, United States - YN3 | ecosystem: Engineered > Artificial ecosystem > Soil microcosm > Unclassified...
CCGAGAATAAACTGGGTGCTCTCCCGCGCCTTGCGCAAGATCCGAACTAGCTGCAAGTGCGCACCGGGCTTCCTGACTTGCTAGGCCGGCCGCTTCATCTTTCGAGGTATGGGCTGCCCGGTGCGCACCAATTCTTCGGTCTCGCGGAGTTCTTTGCAGTAGCGACAGTTCGGGTCGTAGCAATAGGGTGATCCGCCTTCCGTCTTGTGGGCGGACTCATTTGACTGAGTGTCCATGTGAATCAATGCTCTCCTAGCGGTGGATTTCTGCTTACAGGTAATTTAAGTATCGGCTACAGCTGTGGTTGTGAAAGCGTCAAGATACGTCTGTAGCCTGAACCCCGACGCCGGAGAAAGGTTTCGCGAAAAACGTATGCAAGATAAACGGCGAGGGGCAACACAGCGCGGACCATCGCGCCTTGAGTACAGCAACATGTGGTGAGGCGCAAAACGCGCTGTTCCGAACAGGACGGGGGTAAGTCGTCACAGACGAAACAGCGCGTTAGTGTGTACGTGGTGCCAGTAGATTCGCGCTTTTCGGAGGAGACGCAAAGCGTCAAGATGCGACAAGCGGAAAACGTGCGCCTACGGTTTGCTTGAACCGGCCCGGGGCGGAGGCACTCTTCGCACCACAACTTGGAGGTCGGTCGCATGATCTTCTGCTTCGGCACCGACCTGCGCAGGCGCTGAAACTACCGCGTAGGTGCCGTTGCTGATGAATTCGTCGGGCGCAACGCTGAGCGGAAACGGACCGCGCCTGGAGAATCGGAGCGTGAATCTGCCGGTGCTGTCGGTGTAGGTGACTTCCTTGCCGATATGCAACGCCGCGCCTTCGACCGGCAAGCCTTGATCGTCCTGCACGATCCCCTGCACCACGTATTTGGCGATGGAGAATGAGTCACGCGAGTTCGCATTGAATGCCATCCCGCACATGCGATAGAGATAGGTGCTGACGCCGAATGCGTAACCCAGATGACCATCGGGCGCGACGTTCGATGCGGCGGTCAGTTGCAGAGGGCCGGTCACGCGCAGTGCAACGTTGAGCGCCAGGGCTTGCTGGAACGGGCGATCGGGGCGGAACGGCAGGTAAACGTTCTGATAGTCGGCGCGCAGGAGCAGGCGGTTGCTGGTGAAATCTCCGCCGAAGGCGAAAGTTGTCTGGCCTGCGGTGCGAGAGACAAGCTGCAGCAGGCTGAAGCGGGAGGAGAAATTCTCGCGAATAGTTCCGGAGAGAATCGTAGTCTTTTCGCCGGATTGCGGTTTGCTGCGGAAATAGTTGGTGTTCACTTCGAAGCGCTGGCCGATGCGACGTCCAACATACAGGTTGGTGCCTTGAGTGCTGCGGCCGGCGGCGTTCGAGTGGAATAAACCAGTACCGAAATAAAAGCGCCGCACGTGAAAATCGGACGAAAGCTGATTTACCGAGGCTTGCTGCATCACGCCGCCGAGGGTCAAGGGCTCCAGAATGTTTTCGTGCCCAGTGGTGATGCTAACGAATTCGCTGGGCCGGTAGAGCATCTGCAGGTTGCCTTTGTTGACCTCGGAACTCATGGGGCTCATGACGGTCACGCGGCGAAATGCGTCTCCGGAGATCACGTAGCTGCTCTTCACCGCGAGCTTTTCGGTTTCAGCGTCAAGTGCGGATGCGAGATAGCCCTGGTTCGATCCCATGCCGGCAGTCAGTGATGTCTTCAGCCATTTGTTGGGCCGGTATTCGATTGCCTGAAGCGAAGTCTGGCGATTGGAAACGATGTCGCGCGAGAAGAACTTCAGCTCGCGGCTAAGTTTGCGCTCGTAGAAGAAAATGGCTACCGGATCGTCGCTGGTGGCGGCGTTGAAAAAGCCCGTGCCGAACCAGGTCGAGGTGGTTCCGGCAAAGGCGTAGAACGTGCTGTTCTCAAATTTGCGGGTTGCGCCGATGCCGCGTGCGGAAAAGTAATGGCTGCCGTCGAACACGTCGGTGGGCAGAAGAAACGGCACGTTCTCGTCGCCGGCGAGGAAGGTGTATTTGTGAAAGAGGTAGCGCGTCTCGGCACCGAACTGAACTTTGCCGTTATAGAAGCCGAGGCCCAGACTACCGTCGTAGTTAGGTGCCTTGAATTCGACGGAGCCGCCTTCAGCGTTCAGCAGCGTGGAAGTCCCACCTTGAACGCGGAAGACCTGCGCTGCTGCACTCGAAGCGAGGATCGCGATTGCAATCAGGATGGATTGAAATCGCGGGAACATACTACGGGTTCCCTCTGTGAGACTCTGTGCCCTCTGTGGTGGATGCGGTTGTTGCGGAGGCCACGGAGGCCGCTCTCTGCAGTTTCTGTTCAACTTTAAAATTCTGAAAGCTCAAGAGAACCGTGACTGGAACGTTCTCGCCGTCGGCTTTTTCATCCAGCGGAACTTCGAGGACGCGCTTGCTGTGCGGAAAGATGGGGAAACCGGGCGCGTCCTGTTTCTTTCTGGAATAGACCAACTGCGTCTCCAGCACACGTCCGAAGTTCGCGCCGTTATTCGCAACCTCCAGCACAACTTTGTTCTGTGCCGCGTCGAGTTCCGCCCGCGCAACCTCAACCTCTGACTTCTCGACCCCTTGCTTCGGCAATAAGTAAACGGTGTGCGGCAGTTGCAGGCGCACATTCATGCCTTGCGCGGTGCGAAAGGGGAATCCCGAGAAGTTTGCGTAGATCACAAACCAAGTCGGCATCTGCGGCGCCGTGGCTTCGTAGAAGACGTAGTAGGTCTGCTGCGGCTGAATGCGAAAACTGGTGGTCGAAAGCTTCAGGTGAATGTTGGGATCGAGCGCGCGGTAACTGATCTCACCGGTGTCAGAGACGGAGAAGCTTTTGGCTTCAAGCACAACGTTCAGGGGGGTGATGCCTTCGTTGACGTATTCGACCCGCCCTTTGTTTGCGGCGACGAGTTCGTTGATGACCGGGCGAACGGACTGGCCGGATGCGAATATGGCAGAGCAAAAAACGCACAGCGCGCCGAAAACGAGTCTGCGCGCCATCTTGAGGGAGTTATTCATTTTTTAACCTAAATACGAAATCAAATTGCCTGGGCTTGAATCGTGAGCGTCCCGGTGTACGCACCTGCGGGCAAATTCGGCAAGGGCGCAAGGTTGATGTTGAAATTCATTACGTCATTGCGTGAGCCGGTCTTGTTGTTGCCCAAGATCGGCGTGGACGAGAGCTGTAATCCTGCGTTGGCTCCGCCGAAGGGCACGGTATTCGTCAGTGCCTGAAATCCGCCGCCATTGTTTGAAATCTGAAAATCCGCCGATGGAATGTTGTTTCCGGCGCCATCGGTCAGAGCCGAAGCCGAATTCGAAAAGAACGCATACAGCTTCACGCTGCCGACACTTGGTTTGAGGGTCCAGACTGTTGTGGCAGTGATGGACGTGCTCCCGGGATTGTTCGCGCTGCCGCCAGTCAATGCGAAGTTCACAGCGTTGGCTGACAACGTCACGCTCACCGACTGGCTCAGCACCGCGTTGAGAGTGATGGTCTGCGCCGCCGAGTTCAGCACCTGCGCGCGGCTGGGAATCGCGGATAACAATCCCAAGATCAGCAGCAGTCGCCCGAGTTTTTCAACGTACTTCATCAGGAAAGTTCTCGTCGTCAACAGCCAACAGCCAAGAGCGGGTTTGAGAGACAGCTCAAGGGCGGGAGCCCTGCTCCCAGCCCTCGCCCGCTGTCATCGCGATGTACAAAGTTACGGAGTCGCCTGAGCCTGGATGTTCAGGGTCCCGGTGTAAGTGTTGGCCGGAAGCTGAGGCAGAGTGCTCAGGTTGATGTTGAACGCCATCACATCGGTACGGCTCGAGCTCTTATTCGCACCAGTGATCGCCACGTTCGCCAGCTGCAATCCGGCATTGGCGCCGCCGAATGCAACTGTGTTGGTCAGCGCAGTGGACGCGCCACCGTTATCGGCGATGAAGAAGTCCGCCGAAGGAATGTTGTTGCCGGCGCCATCGGTCAGCGCAGAGGCAGAGCTGGCAAAGTACGCGTAGACGCCGACAGCAGTGCGTCCCGGCTTCAACACCCAGGCGGTTGTCGCCGTGATGTTGGTGCTGCCCGGGTTGGCGGCCGTGCCCGCAGCCAAAGTAAAGTTGACGGCAGCGGCGGAAAGGTTAACAGTAAGCGATTCCGTCAGGTTAGCGTTGAGGGCGATCGTCTGAGCACCCGAGTTGAGCTGTGCGGATGCGGTCCCAACTGCGAACACCATCGCCAGCGTAACCACTGCAATCCGCGTAAGAGTCCCTGTTTTCATTTTTCCCCTTGAGTGTGCCCGGTTGCTGCTTTTTATTTGCTGGCGCCTGCGAGCCCAGTCTGCGCACCGGATTTCGTGACCAAAGCGATTATTCGTGGAATCTTTAGCTGGGCAAACAGTACTCAAGTAACGGCGCATCCCGGAACGGGATCGAGGACCATTTCGGCAGTGTCGTGGACCGTGGTGCGTGAAAGGGCGTGCGGAGCTAAGTGTCCTTTTAACAGAGTCTTGGCGGAAACCTGCGGGCGGACTCGTTGGAAGAGAGGGTTACAGTCGGCATCAGAGGAATGGGGACTGCGGTTACAGTGTGGCCCGGTACGCATGCACAAAAAAGTATGCCGTCATGCCGGTGCCGATCGCGATCACGAACCAACGCACCCAGAACCTCGGAAGCCGGAGTGAGTATCGAGCGCCGAAATAGCCTCCCAGGGCCGCACCCGCGATCATGATGATTGCTTGAGGCCAGAAAACGGCGTGCTTGAAGATGAAGATCAGCACCGCGATTCCGTTGGTTGCGCTGCTGAGGACGATCTTGAAGGCATTCATCTCATGAATGTCAGCCATGCCGAAGGCGGTGAGCATGGCGAGGACCACGATGCCCATGCCGCCACCGAAGTAGCCGCCGTAGATCCCGACCAGCAACTGGAAGAATGCCGCGGCAGTCAGAGTCCCGAGGCGGGGATTCGCGCCGGTTTGCGAATTGGCCTTCGTGAGCCTCGGTCCGGCAATGAATAGCAAAGTTGCAGCGAGCATGAGCCAGGGCAGAACCCGAAGAAATGTATGGGCCGGGGTTCGCAGCAGCAGGAGGGCACCCACGATCCCGCCGATGCTGCTGACCGCGGTCAGTGTAATCAGGACCGTCCTCTGCACTTTCAGATGGTCACGAAATGCTCCACCGCTGAAAGCAAGCCCGGTCCACAGGGCAACAGTGTTGGTGGCGTTAGCGGGGACGGGAGGGATTCCGGTGAACAGCAGGGCAGGGAAGGCAATAAAACTTCCGCCGCCGGCGACAGCATTAAGAGCGCCACCCAGGGCTGCGGCCAAAAAAAGAATCGGGATGTTGTGTGGATCGAGAGAGCCGATGCGCAAGCAAGAAATGTAACAGAGCCACCGGATGATCTCTTCGAGGAGGAGATAGCTTTTAGGTAAGGCAAAAATGCCTTACCGGTTGGCTCGCGTGGGCAATAAAAAAGGCCGGATAATCATCCGGCCCGTTGAAGATCTTCTCGCCGCTATTTGCGCTATGTCCCGTAGGAACTGGACGATTCGTTCCGCTGTTCCTGGAACTTGTCGCGCATGCGATCGCCAAACTCGTGCACTTTGCTGGAGATGGTGTTGCGAGTTTCTTCGCCGCTGCTCGGGGCGAGCAACATACCCAGCCCAACACCGACGCCCACGCCAAGCAGCAGGGCTCCGGCAGTTCCCAGCGCCGAGTGGTCTTCTCCGCGAATGGCCTCGGAAGCGCGGCTTACACGCTTCGAAGCTTCGCCGTAAGTATCACGTGCACGGTCACTTAAGTCATCCATCCCGCTGCTCAGACGATCTCGGAGCGAATCGAGCAGGTAGACGCCTGACCCAAGCAGCACATTCCACAACAGATTTTCCCTACGTAGTCTCATCTTCGGCCTCCGCCATGCGTTTTTTGGTAGTTATGGAGATGCGGAAAGTTGAAGGGGCGGTTGGAAGTGGATTTCGAGATGTGATTTTCCTCTAGCATCGGGCTACCGGTGGACCGGGGTTAACGCGAGCACATTGGTCAAGTTGCTGACGGACGCGCAGACAGAGCGGCCTAGAAATTATGACTATGGTAATATTAATATGACCTAAATTCGGAGACTTCAGTGAAAGAGATAGCAGCTGGCAAATTCAAAGTTCAGTGTCTCGCGATAATGGATCGCGTTCAGAAAACTGGCGAACCAGTCCTGATTACCAAGCACGGTAAGCCTGTGGCGAAACTGGTGCCCGCACCATCTTCGCCCGATGACATTTTTGGCTACATGAAAGGCAAGGTCAAGATCATCGGCGACATCGTCGGACCCATAACTCCCGAGGATGACTGGAATTTGAAGTGATCCTCCTCGACACCCATGTTCTGCTTTGGATCTCCAGCGATCCACAAAGGCTCTCTAAGAACGCGCGAGAGGCAATCCGGGAAGCCCGCCAAACTGCCAGTCTAGCGGTAGCAGCTATCACTCTTTGGGAATTGGCGTGGCTTGCGCAGAATGGAAGGCTTGTGATTTCCTCCAGTCCGGAAAACTTTGTGATGGAGGCGGTTTCGCGAGTAGTCCTAGAGCCGATGACGCCGCAGATTGTGGCCCTGGCGGCGAGGCTACCGGCCTCTTTCCCCAAAGACCCTGCCGACCGAGTGATCACTGCAACGGCAATCCTTGAAGGAATTCCGCTCGTCACGGCAGACCAGCGCATTCGTGATGCTGGGATTGTTGAAATCATCTGGTAACGCCTGACGTGGCTCGGACTCGCTGGCCGATCTGGCCTCTCAGCAATTTACTCAGGACTTTATTTTCTTCCCCTGCTCGTCCCACACCGCCGCCGTCTTACTGAAATACGACTGGTTTGCCAGGTGGCAGCCGATGGCGGCGTGGTTGCCGAACACCTCATCTTCCACAACTTTCTTGCGGGTGCGGACGGCGTTGAAGAAGTTCGTGTGGTGATCCACCAGATCGCTGTAGCCTGGAGGCGGCGTGAACACTTCGGGTGGCTCGGTGATATTGACCGCGGAAAGCGGATGCTGGGCCGCGAACTGCGCCAGGTACTCATCACGCAGTTTCTTCGGCCAACCGTAGATTGAGTAACCCTCGGGCTGGGGACGCGTGTCCTGCGAGGTAAACGTCAAAGTGGAGCCTTGAATCCCCATCGTTCCCTTTGTGCCGTAAAAGCCGATGTAGTCGCCCTGATCGTTGTTCAAGTTGCAGCGCAGGTACATGCGGAAGTTGGGATAGTCGTAGAAGGTTTCGATCAGGTCGGGGAAGTCTCGCCCGTCTTTGAAGTGAAAGAGGCCGCCAACGGACTGAGCCCGGCTGGCGACGCGATTGGTCCCGCTGATGTAGTGAATGCCGGAGATGGCATGCACGAACAGGTCGCCGGGCAATCCTTCGCCGTAGTCGGTGAAGCAGCGCCAGCGGAAGAATCTTTCGGGAGTAAAGGGACGCTTGGGGGCGCCGTCGAGGAAGGCATTCCAGTCGATAGTTTGTTCGCTGGCATCGGGCGGGATGGGATAGACCCAGGCACCGCTGGGCGAATTGCGGTCCCAGTGCGCTTCGACGTGGCAGACATCGCCGAGCCGGCCGGAGTCATAAATCTCTTTTGCCTGCTGGTAAATGATCGACGAAACCCGCTGGCTGCCGATCTGCACGATGCGGTTTGCTTTCTGCGCGGCTTCGACCATGGCGAACCCGTCTTCGACGGTGTGCGACATCGGCTTCTCGCAGTAGATGTCCTTGCCGGCGGCGCAGGCGTCCACAAAAACTTTGCGGTGCTGGTGGTCGGAGACGGCGATGATGACCGCGTCCACGTCTTTGCGGTCGAGAATTTCTTTGTAGTTGCGCGTGGCGGGGCAATTGGGATTATTCACAGCTTCCTGGGCGGCGGTGTGGCGCGAATCGTAAAGGTCGCAAACGGCCACGCACTGGACGCCAGGAACATGCAGGGTAGCCTGCAGATTTTCGCAGCCGCGCACACCCGTGCCGATGGAGGCAAATCGCACGGTGTCGCTTGGTGCGACCGGTTTCGGCGATGCCCAAAGCGGTTTCGGCTGGAGCAAAGTGAATTTCGCTGCGGCGCCTGCGGTGACAGCGCCGGTTCCAACCCGCATGAATTGACGACGCGTGAAGAATGGGTCCATGAGGAGCCTCCGGCCATTGAATTTTCAGCTCTTAGCTTTTAGCTCTTGGCACTTAGCTTGAACAGCATCCGCGAGCTAAGAACCGAGAGCTAAGGGCTAAAAGCTTTGTAAGCCGGAAATTATCGCACAGCACCGGGCATTGGACGTTCGTAATCTTCGGTTTTCCTGAGAATCGCGCTAAGTTTGAGTCGCCGCCCACTCCGCCTTGTAATCATGCTTAAGCGCAGTTTTCATCCCACCCGACGCTCCCCACGCCAGTGGTTGAATACCTCTGTTCGCGTGTTCGCTGGACCTGCGCACTTTGACGCGCTTGGCGTGAACCTTAGCGAGGGCGGTATGTGCCTGTTTACGATCGGGAATTTGCCGGTGGGGTCGGAGTTGGAGATTGAGTTTCTACCGCCGCGAAGCTCAGAGCCGGTGCGACTCTCGGGCAAGGTGCGTCATCGCGCCCTGTATCTCTACGGGGTTGAGTTTCTGGAAGAGTCGCAGATTGGGCAGTTCCAAATGGAACAGTGTGCGTCGGACCTTTCTTGAAGTGAAGCCGGTGTATAAGCCAAAAAGCTCTTAACCGCAAAGGACGCGAAGGATTCGCGAAGGGCGCAAAGAAAAGCTCTGATCGTGATTCGAAAAGGCGTAGTAGGATGGGCCGATTTTTAAGCGCGACCCTTCTTGGCGGTCACAACTTTCACCCGCTCCCACGGACGCTTTGGGCGATCAGCAGTCGGTTTGTCGCGGTCAAGAATCCGGTCGTATTGATAGGCCTCGCTGACCGTGCCGAGCGATTCGTTGTAAAGGCTGGGCAGGCAGAGCGCCTCTTTCAATTCTTCTGTGAACTGCTGCAAAGCTTTGAGGTGATCGGCGGTCGCGGCGATCTCGGTCTTCGAGGTCTTGAGCACCTGCTGATAGCCGCGGTTGATCAGCTTCGAGATCTCGCCGTTAATGAGGTAGCCAGGATAGGCAAAAATCTTGACGCCCTCGTCGCCGTCCTTCTGAATGGCGGCCGACACGTTGTACTTCTTCAGAAACACGCGGCCTTGCGTGCCTGGCGCTTCCAGGATGTCGAACCCGCGATCGCGCAGATACTGCACGGATTCGTCGAAAGTACGTGTTTCAACTTTGGTTGCCATGTTTTACAGCTCCTAAGCTCTTAGCCTTTAGCTCTTAGCCTGTGTTTTGCTGGTTCGAGCTCTGAGCAACGAGCTTCGAGCAATCCAAACCGTTTGATTGCTCCAAGTTCATCGCTTACCCCTCGTTACACTAGCCGAAAGCCGACGACTATCCGGTTTGATGCACGACCCGCTTCTTCGATCTATACCCGATGCACTGTAGCTTTGCAGCCCCGATCAGCCTCATCGGCAAAACGAATGACGCTTTTAAGCTGCCTTTATAATCTAACGACAAGTTACCGCATTTTACACACGCGGAACGTTACGATGGTCACGCGGATTTTGTAATCGGTAAATTTGGTAATTGTGTAATCTTGAAGTCGTTGTCGCCGTGTGCATTTGAAATTACCCAATTACCCAATTACCCGATTACAAAATTACCAAATCGCTCTGATGGCTTTCTCGATCGCAAAATCCGTGGAGCGTCTCGGCGAGCGCAGCCTTGCTCGCGTCGGCAATACTCCCTTGCTGCGGCTGGAGCGTATCGGCGCAGAATTTCCGAACGTTCAGCTGCTTGCGAAGGCTGAGTGGTACAACCCCGGCGGATCGGTGAAAGACCGCGCCGCTTACAACATCGTGAAAGAAGGCCGCCGCAGCGGGAAGTTCACCACCGAGAAAACCCTGCTCGACTCAACCAGCGGAAACACCGGCATCGCTTACGCGATGATCGGCGCCGCTGAAGGGTTCCCGGTCACGCTGTGCATGCCGGAGAACGTCTCGGTCGAGCGCAAGCGCATTCTTTTCGCCTACGGCGCAGACATTATTTATACCGATCCCGCCGACGGTTCCGATGGCGCAATCCGTGCCGCCCGCGAACTCTACGCGCGCGAGCCGGAAAAATACTTCTACGCCGACCAGTACTCGAACCCTGCCAACTGGCAGGCCCACTACCATGGCACAGCCGAAGAAATCTGGCAACAGACCGAAGGCCGTATCACGCATTTCGTCGCTATGATGGGGACGAGCGGGACGTTTATGGGGACATCGCGACGACTAAAGGAATTGAACCCGGCCATCCTGTGCATCTCGTTGCAACCCGATTCCCCGTTCCATGGCATCGAAGGCGCAAAGCACATGGCCAGCGCGATTGTGCCGAAGATTTACGATGCGTCTCTCGCGGACGAAGATATTGGAATCTCGACGGAGGACTCGTATGCGAACGCCATTCGCGCGTCGCGGGAAGAGGGCTTGCTGGTTGGGATCTCAGCGGGAGCGGCGATTGCGGGATCGTTGCAGATTGCGCGCCGATCGCCGAAAGATGACGAAGCGGTGATTGTGACTATCTTCCCAGATTCGGGAGACAAGTATTTGAGTGAGAGGTTTTGGACGGAAAGATGAGGAATTTTGTAACTTGGTAATCGGGTAATTTGGTGATTTAGGTCGGTCGCAAATTACCAAATTACCCGATTACACAATTACCAAATTCTTTTGCTTCGCCTCGGCCAATCCCACTACGACGCCCTTCGCCAGCACGGCGAGGAAACCTATCCGCACGAGTGCTGCGGCCTGCTGCTTGGGCACTTCGACGAAGACGGAACACGTGTAGTCACTTCGCTCGCCCGCGCCGGCAACACGCGCACAGACTCTCCGCAGAACCGCTACAACATCGATCCCAAAGAACTGGTCCGCATTCAGCGCGAAGGCCGCGAGCGCGAAGAGGACATTATCGGTTTCTACCATTCCCATCCCGATCATCCGGCGCAGTGGTCGCAGACCGACCTCGCCGAGGCCCACTGGTTCGGGTGCTCGTATGTGATCACCAGCGTGGAGAAGGGCAAAGCCGCGCTGACGAATTCGTTTGAGCTGACCGGGGCGGATGAGAGCGATAAGAAGTTGGTGGACGAGCGAATCGAAGTGGTCTGAGCTTGTATCAGGGCACGTCTTTAGACGTGCCGAGAAAAGTCAAAAGCACGTTACGCGGCTTCAGCCGCTGTCGTTCAGATTCCCATTTTGGGTCAGTTGGATCGAAAACTGTGACGCTGTCACATACTTCCTTCATACAAGCGGGTGAAAATGTCGGTGTCGTGAGTATTCCGATTCGCCGATCCAATCCGGCTAATATCACTGCAGACCTCCGCACATTTTTTGTAACCTCCTCCATCGCCGAAAAACGTCGCTTGCTTCAGTCAGAGCGTTCTGCAAAATTATTCATTGATGTTCTGTACCACTACCGACTGCAGAAAAAAGTCTTGCTGCATGATTTCGTGATCATGCCCGACCACTTCCATGTCTTGGTTACGCTTGATACCAACATCTCGATCGAGCGCGCCGTTCAGTTCATCAAAGGTGGGTTCGCATTTCGCGCGGGTAAGCAATTTGGATTTAAATCGCCAGTTTGGGAGCGAGGATTTTCAGAAGTGCGAATTTATCTCCCTGATCACCTCAGCCGGGTTAAGGAATACATCGCACAGAATCCGGTCAGAGCCCGCTTGGCACAATGCGCTGGCGATTATCCGTTTTCGTCTGCGCACCCGGGATTTCAGCTTGACGATGTCCCTCAGGGGCTAAAGCCCTCGACAATTTTCGCGGCTGGTCGGCACGTCTGAAGACGTGCCCTGATACGAACTCCCGGTTCATTCACTTTATGACTACTCGGGTAGTCAGCTCGGGCGCCCGTGCCACACTGGACAGGCGGGCCGCCCGTTCGGCTCCTGCGCTTCGCTTGGTTGCTCAGGGCAGGCTCTGTCCCACATGGCCTGTGCTGAATCCAACCCATCTTTTGTGGCATCATTTGTACATGCCAAAGATCCACATTCCTACGCCGTTGCGGCAGTATGCGGGCAAGCAGCCTGCGGTTGAGGTCCAGGGGGCCAATGTCGGGGAGGCCCTGAGCAGCCTGGTTTCGCAGCATCCCGACCTGCGCCGTCATCTTTATACCGACGAAGGCAAGCTCCGCGCTTTTGTGAACGTTTATCTGAATGACGAGGACGTGCGCTATCTGCAGAAGGAAGCTACCGCCGTTTCGGATGCGGACCATATTTCGATTGTGCCGTCGATTGCCGGAGGGATTGAGTAAGTGGGAAATTTGGTAATTGGGAAATTTGGTAATTGAGTAATTGAGTAATTGGTTTTCTCTGCGCACTCCGCGAATCCTCTGCGATCTCTGCGGTTAAAAGCTTTTGCAAAAGAATCAAAAGATCTTAACCGCAGTACGCCGAGAAACGCCGAGAAAATTACTCAATTACTAAATTACACAATTACCCAATTTGCCCATGGCTACGTTAACTGAAATCGCTCCCGTCTCTCTCAACAACGACGAAATTCTGCGCTATTCGCGCCACCTGATCATGCCCGAGGTCGGCATGGAAGGTCAGCTCAAGCTCAAGGCCGCGAAGGTGCTGTGTATCGGAGCAGGTGGGCTTGGATCGCCCTTGGCGCTTTATCTTGGTGCCGCAGGCGTCGGCACGCTCGGCATTGTTGATTTCGATGTCGTGGACTACACCAACCTTCAGCGGCAGATCATCCATTCGACCGCCGACGTTGGCCGTCCTAAGCTCGATTCCGCCGCCGAAAAGCTGAAGGCGATGAATCCGTTTCTGAACATCCGCACCTTCAACACGCGGCTTTCGAGCGACAACGCGCTCGAACTGTTCAAAGAATTCGACATCATCGCCGACGGCACCGATAATTTTCCGACGCGCTATCTGGTGAACGACGCGTGCGTGCTCACCGGCAAGCCGAACGTTTACGGCTCAATTTTTCGCTTCGAAGGGCAGGCGAGCATTTTTGCCACGAAGGAAGGCCCGTGCTATCGCTGCCTGTATCCCGAGCCGCCACCGCCGGGGCTGGTTCCTTCCTGCGCAGAAGGCGGAGTGCTGGGGATTCTCCCCGGACTCGTCGGCGTGATTCAGGCGACGGAAGCAATCAAGCTGATTCTCGGATCAGGCGATCCGCTGATTGGCCGCCTGCTGCTGATCGACGCGCTCGGTATGAAGTTCCGCGAGCTTAAGCTGCGCAAGAATCCCGATTGCCCAGCGTGCGGAAAGAATCCGACTGTAACCAAGCTGATTGACTATCAGGAATTCTGCGGCATTCGTGGCGAGGAGGTTGAGGCCGAGGTGACCACATCCGAAATGCAGGTTGAAGAACTGAAGACGCGGCTCGACCACGGCGACGATTTGTACATTCTCGACGTGCGCGAACCGCACGAATACCAGATCTGCAACCTCAACGGACATCTGATTCCGCTTAACGATTTGCCAAATCGGGTAAACGAACTCGACACCAGCAAGGAGATCGTGGCGCATTGCCGCTCCGGCGTCCGCAGCGCGAAGGCGGTGAACTTCCTGCGGCAATCCGGATTCAAGAAGGTCCACAATCTGGCGGGCGGAATTCTGGCCTGGGCGGACCGAGTTGATCCGAAGATGCCGAAGTATTGACGGCGGCTCTTGGCTGTTGGCTCTTGGCAAAAACCGTGTGGAGCCTGCCCTGAGTGACTTAGCGAAGCGAAGGGTCGGACATTTCTGTTCGACCCTTTTGGTTTTCTATTCCATCACCCCGAACGTATAAATCTTTCCCGACGCCGAAATACTCTGCGACGAAACTCCCGGCGGGAGAAATCCGTACTCGCCTTTCTTCAGATCAGCCAGCTTGATGCGCCAGGTGCGCGGGGCGATCTTTTCCGGCGTGAATTCGAGTGCGTTCTTCTCCGAACCGCTGGAGGCATGAATTATGCCGCCCGTGCTCGCACGAAACTCCCGGCGGTTCCCCTTTTCATCCAACCTCAAAAGCTGATATTCAGTGGCGGCCGTTCCTTCCGGTGCCTTGATAATGAATTCAAAAGGGTTGACAGTCTGAATGGCGCTCTTGGGTTTCATGACCTTGCCGTTCGTATGTCCTTTAGTCAAACCTTGGGTGGCAATGCTTTTCATGACTCCGCCGGTCTGCCATCCGACTACCTCGGGTTCCATCTCAGTCATGACGCCTTTGAGCAGAATGTAAACGCCGACCTCGTCTGGAATTCCGGAATTGTTCGTTGCCGGCGCCACTACCGGCGCCGTGCTCGCGGCGGGCGCTGGATGCGGATTAATCATGGTGCGAATGACCGTGTCCGAAACTTTGGCTGCCTTGAGCGCCTTTAGGCCATCAATGCTGGTGTCAAATTGGGTGCCTTCTGTGCCATGGATCTTGTCAATGATGACGTCGTCGGATAGGCCGAGCGCGACCATGTCAATGACGTCCTGGTTGCTCATTTTTTTTGCCAGCTGCTGCCCCAAACAGATGGAAACGACGAATAAACACAAGACCGCGATCATTGCGATACGCAGGTGTCGCATTTCAACCTCCTGATTTTTCCTTGTCTTTCTAGGGAGGGGGAAGGAGCCCCGGAAATCGAGCAAAGTCTAGCCTA
>Ga0310813_10001383_pt1 | contig 14628 bp, 14 predicted proteins | sample YN3metagenome_FD_203086 | JGI IMG/M metagenome (GOLD analysis project Ga0310813, IMG submission 203086) | Soil microbial communities from experimental microcosm in Duke University, North Carolina, United States - YN3 | ecosystem: Engineered > Artificial ecosystem > Soil microcosm > Unclassified...
GATGGCTGAAGACGCGCGCATCGGCTATCCGCCCGCGCGTGTCTGGGGCTGCCCGACGACCGCGATGTGGGTCTATCGCCTCGGCGCCGAGCGCGCGAAGCGCATGCTCTTGACCGGCGATCTCATCGACGGGCGCGAGGCCAAGGCGATCGGCCTCGTCGCCGATGCGGTGCCGGCGAAGGCGCTCGATGCGCGCGTCGAGGCCTGGGCGCAGCGCATGGCCGGCGTGCCGCAGAACCAGCTCATGATGCAGAAGCTCATGATCAACCAGGCGCTGACCAACATGGGCCTCGAGACGACGCAGATGCTCGCCACCATCTTCGACGGCATCACGCGCCACTCGCCCGAGGGCATGGCCTTCAAGCGCCGCGCCGAGAAAGTCGGGTTCAAGCGCGCGGTCGCCGAGCGCGACAGCGGCGCGCCGCTCGATGAAATCTGGCCGATCCGGCCGAAACGCCGCTAGCAAGGCTTCCGCCGCCGGCGCGCCGCATCGTTCATCGAGCCGATATGTTCGCATCGACGGGCGCGTCGCGGGTAACGGCTTCGCACTTTTTCGTGTCAGGCGCTCAGAACACGCGCCCCTTCATGATTTCATGAGCGAAGCCGATGAGGCCGTCGGCGGTGGGGCCGAGCGCGGCGATGCGCGGATCGGTCGTCGTCCCCCGGCAAAAGCGCGCGTAGATCTGCAGGAAGATGATGTAGAGCTTGAACGCGGTCAGCACGCGGTGGAAGTGGAAGTTGGAAACGTCGCGGCCGGTTTTCTTCGCGTAGAGCTCGACCGCCTGGCGGCGCGTGAGCCAGCCCGGCGTACGCGCGGTCGGCATCTGCCCCATCTCGTGCATCGAGGGCGGATCGCTGGGCTCGATCCAGTAACTGATCAGCGTCGCGAAATCGAACAAAGGATCGCCGCGCGTGCACATGTCCCAGTCCAGCAGCGCGACCGGCTCGAGCGGGCCGCCGGTCGCGGCGTCGGCGCGCCAGATGATGTTGTTAAGCTTGAAATCGTTGTGGATCAGCGCGGCGCCGCTCTCGGGCACCAGATTTTTTTGCAGCCATTCGCCGATCTCGCGCGCGGCCGGGTGCGGGCCCTTGCCGGGATAGACGTCGGCGCTGGCGACGGCGCAGCGCTTGATCCAGCCCTCGACCGCGCGCTTCAGGAAGCCCTCGGGGTTGCCGAGCGTGTCGAGATCGACCGCTTTGGGATCGACCGCGTGCACGCCGGCGAGAATGCCGATGAGTTTCTCGGAGAGCTCGCCGGTGCGCGCCGCCACCGCGGGCGGCAGCACGTCGCGGATAACGAGGCCGGCGCGGTATTCCATGATGAAGAAGGGCGCGCCCAGCACCGATGCGTCGTCGCAAAAGACGAAGCCGCGTGGCGCCAGCGGGAACTTGCGCCAGAGCCGCGAGAGCACGCGGTACTCGCGCTTCATGTCGTTGCCGCCGGGCGGCAGCGGGCCCACGGGCGGGCGGCGCAAGACCGCCTCCTTGCCGTCGAGCTTGATGAGGAAGTTCAGGTTGCCCATGCCGCCGGTGAACTGCTTCGGCGGCGGCGCGGGCGCGAAGTCGTGGCCCTGACCCTTCAAGTAGTCGGCCAATCGCGCCCAATCCTGCGGTTGCTGGTGCTCGGGCGCGAAGAACTCGGTGTCCGCGCGCATCTTGGAGGCGGTTTGCGTCATGCGCGGAAGTCTAGTGCGGGGGGCGTGCGCCCCGCAAATGCATAAGACCCTGGACATTGTCGCGGCGGCCGCGCTTGGAGGCGTTTTGCCTTTTTGCCGCTGCGGCTGCCGCAGTCGAAGCAAAGGGCTCGTGCGCGCCGGCCTTTTCCGCGAGGCTCAGCCCTTGTATCCGAACACACGCGGCAGATAGAGGACGAGATCGGGCACGAAGGTTATCAGCGCGAGTGCCCCGATCATCGCGACCAGGAACGGCAGCGAGTCGCGCACGATGTCCTTGAGGGGCACCCCGGTGATGCTGTTCATGACGAACAGCAGCAGGCCGTAGGGCGGAGTGATGAGCCCGATCATGATGTTGACCACGGCGACGACGCCGAAATGCACAAGATCCACCCCGACGGCCTGGGCGGTCGGGATCAGCACCGGAATAATGATCAAGAGAATCGTGGTTCCCTCGAGGAAGCAGCCGAGGATCAGCAGCAGCACGTTGACCGCGATCAGAAACGTGAGGGGCGTGAACTCGTAGCCGCGCAGCAGTGCCGCCAAGGTCTTCGGCACGTTTTCGATGGTCACCACGTAGTTGAACACGATCGCGCCCGCGATCAGCATTCCGATCGACGCGGTCGTGCGCGCGCTCGTCAGCAGCGAATTGTAGAGGTCGCGCCGGGAGATGCTGCGGTACAACAGGGCCGAGACGGCCAACGCATAAGCCGCCGCCACCGCGGCCGCCTCGGTCGGCGTGGTGGCGCCGCCATAGATGCCGGCGAGCAGGACGATGGGCATCAGCAGCGCAGGGAGCGCGCGCAAGGTCAGCATCGGGATTTCGCGTCGGGGCACCGGCGCTTCCACGGGAAAATTCTGGCGCCGGGCCTCGACGGCGACGATGCCCATCTGGACCAGGCCCATCAGCAGGCCCGGGATGACCCCGCCGAGGAAGAGGAAGCCGATCGACGTGTCCGACACCAGCGCGTAGACCACCATCGGGATCGACGGCGGGATGATCGGGCCGATCACCGAGGTCACGGCTGTCAGCGCCGCTGCAAAGCTGGGCGTGTACTTGCCGTCCCGCGTCATCATTTGCTGCATCAACTTCCCGCTGCCGACCGCGTCGGCGATGGCCGACCCCGACATGCCGGCGAAGATGATGCTTTGGACGACGTTGACCTGCGCGAGGCCACCGCGGAAACGGCCGACGATCGCATTGCAGAACTGCAGCAGCCGGTCCGTGATGCTGCCGGTATTCATGAACTCGGCCGCGAGGATGAACAGCGGAACCGCGAGCAGCACTTGACTCGAATACATGCCGTTCAACAGCTGCTCGGCCGCCGTCCCGAGATCGAGGCCCGCGAACAAGAGGTAGACGATGGACCCGGTGATCATCGCGTGCCCAATCGGGAGCCCGAGCAGGCTCAGGAACACGATTGCGGTGACCGAAAGCGCGAACGGACTTGCGATGTTCACGGCGCAGGACCGGCGTCAGCCCCAGCGCTGCCCCGGTCCGGGCGTCGGAGCGCCTGCCACAGGATCCACACATAGCGCGCAATGACCGCCACCGCGAAGATCACGAAGATCGAATAGAGATGGTCGTTGCGGATGTGGAGATAGGGTGTGTACTGCACCTTCATGAAGGCGACGTAGTCGACCGAGGCGGGAAGCGAGAGGCCGTAAAGCGCGATGAGCGCCACCGCCGTTACGATCGCGAAGCCGCGCCGCGCGCGGCGGCCCACCGCGGCATAGATCAGGTCGAAGCGGATCTCCTCCCGCTCGCGCAGCACGAAGGCGGCGCCCCAAAGCACGACCCAGAGCCACGTCGTGACGGTCAGCTCCGACGTCCACCCGATTGGGAAGTTGAATGCATAACGGAATACGATCTGCACGATGAAGGCCGCGAACATGACCGCGAGCATCGCCGCGGCCACGTGCTCCGCCCAGCGCCGGAGCCACGGCCCCGCTTTTCGGACTATTTCAATCATCGCGTCCGTTCGCGCGTTCGGCGCCTTTTTGGCGCGAACGCGCCGGCTCTCGGATTCGAGCGTTGAAGACCGGGTAGCGGGGCCGGCGCCAATGGCGGCCAGCCACGCTGCTCGTGCCTCAAAGCGCGTTGATCCGCTCGATCATGCCCTTCGGCCATGATTTCGCGAGGTCCGAGGCAAGATACATCTTCTGCGCGTGCTCGCGGAACGCCTTGAGGTCGGGCGTATAGACCTCGAGCCCCTCCTTCTTCACGAAATCGACGAGCTCGGCCTCTCGCTTCAGATGTTCGGCGGCGCTCCAGTTGATCGCCTTGTCCGCCGCGGCCTGAAACTTCTTCTGCCGGTCCGCCGACATGCCGCTCCATACTTTCAAGGAGACGGTCAAGAGGTCAAAGCCCACGAGGTGCGACGTCAGCACGATTTGCGACATGACCTCGTAGAACTTCTGGTTCTGGACGTTCGGCAGCGGATTGTCCTGCCCATCGATGGCGCCGGTCTGGAGGCCGGTGTAGACCTCGCCATAGGCCATGGGTGTCGGGTTGGCCCCGAGCGCGCGGCCGAGGAACTGCCAGGCTTCTCCGGGCGGCATGCGCAGCTTGATACCCGCCATGTCTGCGGGTGTATTGATCTTCTTCTTGGGCTTCAGGCCGACCTGCCGCGTGCCGAAGAAGGTCGGCCCCAGGATGCGAATCTTGAGCTGATCTTCCGCCATCTTCTTCATTTCGGCGCCCACCTCGCTCGCGAAGAACTTGTTGAGGTGATTGGCGTCGCGGAAGAGATATGCCGAGGTCAGGATCGACCATGCGGGGATCTGGTTCGAGACGTCTTGCGGCGCGATGTTCCCCATCTCGAGATTGTTTCGTTGCAGCGCAACGAGCTCCGTGCCCTGCTTGAACAGCGATCCGTTGAGATAGGGCTCGACCTTGAAGTCGGCCTCGACCTCCCTGGCGAACATTTGGATCATGTTCGCCCGGATATCGCGGTCCGAGAACACGGCAGCGAACCGCAGCGTTGGTTTCTGCTGTGCCGAGGCGGGAAGGGCCGAGGCGGCCGCGAGCGCCGCGCCCCCGGCAAGAACTGTCCGACGGCTAAATTGCGAATTCATGTTGCTCCTCCCGATAAGGACCGTTGTTGTGGCACCGCCGCGGCGGCAGGCCGACGCGCACCCGGTGCGAAACGAGACGGGTCGGGGCAGCCGGCCGCGATCGGTGATCCGGACGACGGCACTTGCATTCGGCACCGCCGCGCTGTACTTCAGTACCTTAGTGCCTCAGTACCTCACCCCTACAATAGAGGTGGCCGACGTGTCAATGCGGGCGCAGACGAGCGAGCGAGGCCCGCAGTCGCTCGGGGTCATCGCCTCGCGCCGCGCCCCCGCGCTCGCAAGCTTGGTCGAGGAGCGGCTGCGCGACGCGATCATGTTCGGCGAGCTCGGTCTCGGCGAGGCGATCTCGGAGGACCGACTGGCCACGATGCTCGGCGTCAGCCGCACGCCGGTGCGCGAGGCGCTGACCGCGCTGCAGCTCCAGGGCCTCGTCGTGATCCAGCCGCAGCGCGGCAGCTTCGTCTTCGAGCCGGCGCAGAGGGACCTCGCCGAGATCTGCGAATATCGGCTGTTCGTCGAAAGCCATGCGATGTCGCTCGCCGCGAGCCGCGCGGGCCGCGATACGATCGCGGCGCTCAAGGCCGCACAGGCCGCGATGGACGCGGCGGAGGCAACCGGCGACCTCGCGGCGGCCGCGCGGGCGGATGCCGCGTTCCACAACGCGTTTCTCGAGCATTGCGGCAACAACCTCCTGGTCCAGGCTTACACGCTGGTGTCCGGGCGCGTCGGCGCCATTCGCTTCCTCGCGCGCCGCTCGAGCGGCACCAAGAGCTACGCGAGCAAGCAGCATCGCGCGATTATTGCCGCGCTCAAGTCGGACGACGTCGCCGAGGCCAACGGCATCCTCTCCCTCCACATCATGAACATGCAGGTTCATTTCGCCGAAGCGCGTGCGGCGGCGGGCAGATCTCCCGTCCAAGCCTGAGCGGCGGCATGAAACGCACGCTCGTCGGCCTGATCGGCGCCAACATCGAAAAGTCGCTTTCGCCGCTCCTCCACGAGGACGCGTTCGCGGCTGCCGGCATCCGCGGCCATTACCATTTGATGGACCTTGAACGGCTGCCGGGCCGGACGCTCGCCGAGCTGCTCGGCGCCGCCGGCACGGCAGGCTTCGCGGGCGTGAACGTGACCTACCCTTGCAAGGAAGCAGTGCTGCCGCTGCTCGACGACGTCTCCGCCGAGGCCCGTCAGATCGGCGCGGTCAATACCGTCACCATCGACAAGAATCGCCGGACGACCGGCTACAACACCGACCGCGTAGGGTTTCGCCTCTCCTTCGAGGAAGCTCTGGGGCGCGGCGCTGTCGCGGCCAAAACCGCGGTGCTGGTGGGTACTGGTGGTGCCGGCCGCGCTGTTGCATTCGCGCTCTGCGACCTCGGCGCGGCACGCGTGCTCGTCTACGACACGGATGCGCGGCGGGCGGCGGCGCTCGTCGCCGACGTCACTCTGCATATCGGCGCCGGCCGCTGCCGGGCGATCGACGCCGTGGCGCCCGCGCTCGCCGACGCCGCCGGCGTCGTCAACGCCACGCCCATCGGCATGCTCGGCTTTCCCGGCATTCCGGTTCCCGTCGAGGCTGTGGCACCGCGCCATTTCGTGGCCGACATCATCTACACCCCGCTCGATACGGCTCTCGTCAAGGCGGCGCGCGCGCGCGGCGCTCGCGTTCTCACCGGCGGCGGCATGTGCGTCTTCCAGGCCGCGGAAGCGTTCCGCCTCTTCACCGGCATCGCCCCCGACATCGGCCGCATGAAGCGAATGTTCGCCGAAGCCGTCGCCGTGCGCGACGAGGCGCTCGCGGCCGCGAGCTGAAGAGCGAGCCATGAAGCGATCGATCGCGACGGTGTCGCTGAGCGGCGTCTTGAACGAGAAGCTCGAGGCGATCGCCGCGGCGCGCTTCGCCGGCGTCGAAATCTTCGAGAACGATCTCCTCTCGTTCAACGGCACCCCGCGCCAAGTGCGCGCGATGATCGGCGATCTCGGCCTTACCACCGTGACGCTCCAGCCCTTCCGCGATTTCGAGGGGATGCCGGAGCCGCAGCGCGTGCGCAATTTCGCGCGCGCCGAGCGGAAGTTCGACCTGATGCAGGAGCTCGGCACGGATCTCCTGATGGTGTGCTCCAATGTCTCGCCCGAGAGCCTCGGCGGCATCGATCGCGCCGCGGCGGATTTGCGGGCGCTCGGCGAGCGCGCCGCGAAACGGGGTCTCCGCATCGGCTTCGAGGCGCTGGCCTGGGGGCGCCACATCAACGACTATCGCGATGCCTGGGAGGCGGTGCGCCGCGCCGATCATCCGGCCGTGGGTCTCGTGCTCGACACCTTCCACATCCTCGCGCGCAAGACCGACTTGGCCGCGCTCGGCGCCATTCCGCGCGACCGCACCTTCCTCGTACAGATCGCCGACGCGCCGCTGGTCGACATGGACTACCTCTCCTGGAGCCGGCACTTCCGCAATTTCCCCGGTCAGGGCGATCTGCCTGTGCTGGAGTTCATGACGGCGCTGCAGGAGACCGGCTACGACGGCTGGATCTCGCTCGAGATCTTCAACGATCAGTTCCGGGCCGGCTCGGCGCGCAGCGTCGCCGTCGATGGCCAGCGTTCGCTCGTCTACCTGCTCGACCGGCTGCGCGCGCGCACTGGCAACGCCATTCCCGGCCTGCCACCGATGCCGCCGCCGGCCGAATGCCTCGCCGTCGAATTCGTCGAGTTCGCCGTCGACGAGGCGGCGGCGCCCGAGCTCGAGCGCGTCATCGCGGGGCTCGGCTTCCGCAAAGTGGGCGTGCACCGCTCCAAGGCGGTCACTCGCTGGTCGCAGGGCGGCATCAATCTCGTCGTCAACACCGACAAGGAAGGTTTCGCCCACGCGTTCAACATCACGCACGGCACGTCGGTGTGTGCCATCGCGCTGCGCGTCGACGACGCGGCGGCGGCGTTCGAGCGGGCGCAGAAGCTCTGCGATCAGCCGTTTGGCCAGCCCGTGTTGCCCGGCGAGCTCGAGATTCCCGCCGTGCGCGGCCTCGGCGGCAGCCTCCTTTACCTCGTCGACTCCAAGAGCGATCTCGGCCGGCTCTGGGACATCGATTTCGCGGCCGCCGCCGCACCTGGCGCCGGAAACGACGCTGGGCTCGCCGCCGTCGACCACATCTCGCAGTCCATGCACTACGAGGAAATGCTGACCTGGCTGCTCTTTTACACCGCGCTCTTCAACGTCTCGAAGACGCCGGCGCAGGACGTGGTCGACCCCGGCGGCATCGTCCGCAGCCAAGTCGTCGAGACCGCGAACGGCGCGCTGCGCCTCGTGCTCAACGCCTCGCAATCGACCCGCACGCTCTCCTCCCGATTTCTTTCTGAGGCGTTCGGATCGGGCGTCCAGCACATCGCCTTCGCGACCAGTGACATCATTGCGGCGGTCGCGAGCTTCCGCGCCAACGGCATCGAGCTGTTGCCGATCCCGGCGAACTACTACGACGATCTCGAGGCCAAGACCGATCTCGACCCCGCGAGAATCGACGCGCTGCGCCAAGCGAACGTGCTCTATGACCGCGACGGCGGCGCCGAAGGCGGCGGGGCCGAATATCTCCAGGCTTACACGCGCACCTTCGACGAGCGCTTCTTCTTCGAGATCGTCGAGCGGCGGGCCTATCACGGCTTCGGCGCCGCCAATGCGCCGATCCGCCTCGCCGCACAGGCGCGGTTGGCGGTCCAGCCTGAACTCCTGCTGAGGTAGCGCGCTCCCGGTGACGCTGGCCGTGCAGCCCGCCGTCGCCGGTTGATCGAGGACCGGGCGTCTCAGGACGGGGATAGCAACATGTCTGCTGTGCGCTTGGGTTCTGCGATCATGCAATCGTGGCCACAGGCGATCTCGCGATAGGTCCAATGCGGATCGTCGCGGAGCTTGCGGGCGAATTGCTCGAACACTGGGCGCGCGGGATTGGTGCAGCGGATGTAGGCGCGCGGGAGCTTGGTCTCCCCGTTCTTGAGGTACAGCGGCTGTGTCCAGGTGCCAAACGGATGCGGCCGGATGCGCGGCTCGGCCCAGGCAAGGTCTTCGGGCTTGGTGATGCCGTAGTCCGGCAAGGGCGTCGGCGGGACAAGGCCGGTGGCGGCGCAACGCCGCTCGAGACCCGCGCGCGCTTCCGCGGACCAGAAATCGAGAACGCACTGGCCATGCGCGGGCACGAAGGCGTCGACATAGACGAGGCGCTTCAAACGCGCCGCCGCGCGGTCGGCGACGCCGGCGATCACCATGCCGGCATAGCTGTGCCCGACCAGGACAACCTGCTCGAGATCCTCCATCTCCAGCAGCCCGGCGATGTCGGCGACGTGAGTCTCGAGATCGATCTTGTGATCGGCGAGATGCGCGCGTTCGCCGAGACCAGTCAATGTCGGCGCGTAGGCCTCGTGCCCGGCCGCGCGCAGCAGCGGGGCCACGCGCTGCCAGCACCAGCCGCCGTGCCAGGCCCCGTGAACGAGGACGAAGACGGACTTCACGGCGCACGCACCGCCACGCTCAGGCGATGCGCGCGCAACGCTTCATGCGTTGCGCACGCGCACTTCCATGCGTCCCACCTTCTCGACCTCGGCGATCATGAGATCGCCGTTCTTGACCGGGCCGACGCCCTCGGGCGTGCCCGACATGATGATGTCGCCCGGCAGCAGCGTGTAATAGCTCGAAAAGAATTCGATGCACTGCTGCACGTTCAAGATCAGCATTTTGGTGTTCGATTTCTGGCGCGGCTCGTTGTTGACCGTGATCCAGAGATCGAGGTTGTTGGGGTCGGCGATCTCATCGGCGGTGACGAGCCACGGCCCCAGCACCGAATAGCTGTCGATGCTTTTCCTCACCGAGCGGTCCTCGGTGCCGCGCACGGTCATGTCGAGCCCGATCGCGTAGCCGGCGACGTAGTCGAGCGCTTTCGCCGCGGGGATGGCGGAACCGGTCTTTCCGATGACGACGGCGAGTTCGACCTCGTGATCGTTGCGGCGGTCGGGAAAGCGCAGCGACACGCCCTCACTCGGCCCCACCAGCGACGAATTCGCCTTCAAGAACGGCCCGGCCGTGCGAATGTTGAGCATATTCGACGATGGATTGGCGAACGCGGTCGGATTCTTCGTCGCCTCGTCGATGTGAAGCTGATAGTTCACCGGAGCGCCGATGATCTTCGACGGATTCGCGACCGGGCTCTTGAGCTTCACGGCGTTGAGCGGCTTCGGCGTCGCCGCGTGCTTGATTTCGTTGATGCGCGCCACGACCTTCGGAAGGTTGGCGACGAGGAGATCGCCCTGCGGCAGCGGCCAGGAGACTTTGGGCAGCGCGTCGAGCGCGCCGGTGACATCGAGCACGCGGTCACCCTCGACCACGCCCAGGCGATCATTGTCGAAGCGGCAGATCTTCATCGCAGCGTTCCCTCCTCGATGGAATTCTTGCCGGGCCGGTCGGCGTCAGGATTCGTCCGGCGGCAGCTCGGCGAGCAAGGCCAGCGCTTCCAAGAGCGCGGCGCGTTTTTCCGGAGGCACCGGCGCCAGGATCTCGTCCTGCACCGCCATCGCCGCGTCGACGCAGGCCTCGAGCGCCGCGATGCCGGCGCCGGTCGGCCATAGCGTGTTGACGCGCTGGTCGGCCGCATCGCGCTTCCGCTCGATATAACCGCGCGCCACCATGCGATCGATCATGTCGGCGACCGTGCTGCGGTCGATGCCGGTCTTGTCGACGAGATGCGTCTGGTTGAGGCCGGGGTTCTGATAGACGGTCGTCAGCACCGCGAATTGCGGCGGCCGCAGGCCGTTCTCGCCCACGGCCTGGACGAAGAGATCGATCGCGCGCTGCTGCGCGCGGCGCAGCAAATGGCCGGGCGTGCGGCGAATGTCGATGAGATCGATCGCCCGCGGCGCCGCCTTCGCCCGTGCCGTTCCGCTTGCCATTTTCACGCTGACCTTGACCGTCGAGAATTAATCCGTATACTGATGAATTATGCCCGGCGCCGCGGCGCCGGTCCAGAAGAATCCGGCGAGGAGTGTCTTGATGCCTTCGGCCAACGTGCCGGAGTGCGAAAAAGGAGAAGGAGCGCGGGCCATGGAATTCGGCATCCAGTTTTTCCCCGATATCGGTCCCAAGGTAAAGTCGGCCCAGGCCTATTGGGACGATGCGCTCCGGCTCTGTGATCATTTCGATGCGCTCGGCTACACGCATGTGCGCACGGTCGAGCACTATTTCGAGCCCTACGGCGGCTATACGCCCAATCCGCACATCTTCCTCGTCGCCGCGTCGCAGCGCACCAAGAAGGCGCGCCTCGTCACCGGCGCCGTGCTCCCGGTCTTCAATCATCCGTTCAAGATCGCGGGCGAGATCGGCATGGTCGACGCCATCTCGAACGGGCGCTTGGAATGCGGCTTCGCGCGTGCGTTCCTGCCGCACGAATTCGCGCGCTTCGGCGTGCCCATCGACGAAAGCCGCGCGCGCTTCGATGAAGGCATGGAAGCGGTCCGGCGCCTCCTTGAGGAGGAGAACGTCACCTTCGAAGGCAAATTCCACAAATTCAAGAACGTGACCTCGCTGCCGCGGCCGACGCAAAAGCCGCGTCCGCCTTTCTGGGTGGCGGCTATCGGCACGCCGGAAAGCTTCGAGAAGGCGGGAAAGGCCGGCCACAGCGTGATGGCCATTCCGATGGCCGGCGGCAAGATGAAGGAGCTGCTCGGCCTCTACCGCAACGCCTGGCGCGCCGCGGGCCACAAGGGCAACGGCCGCGTGATGCTCGCGTTCCACATGTTCTGCCACGAGGACAACACCAAGGCGCGCGATATCGCGCGCGAGCCTCTGAACCGCTACTTGAAATCGCTGGTCAACGCCGCGTCGGACTGGACTAGCGGCACGAGCTCCAAGGACTATCCCGGCTACGACAAGATCATCGCCGGCCTTGCCAGCGAGAATTTCGACACGCAGACCGCCAAGGGCGCCGCGTGGGTCGGCAACCCCGATCACATCAAGAAGCAGATCGCGGACTTCGTCGAGCTCAACGGGGATTTCGAGATCGCGTCGATCCAAGTGAACTTCAACAACATTCCCTACGAAGAAGCGCTGCGCTCGATGACGCTGTTCTCGAAAGAAGTCATGCCGCATTTCGCGCGGATGAAGAAGGCGGCGGAATAGAAGCGCCGCGTGCCGCTGTGACCGCCATCACGATTGTCGCCGCGGATTCGCGCGGCCGGTTCAGGCCCGGTTCACGCGCTTTGCATTAGAGTCCGCGCGGTCGTTGGGCCGGGGTTTGCGACAGGAGCAAACCATGACCCGCACTTTTACGTTGCTCGCGGCTTTGGCCGTGACCGCGGCCAGCGCATTGCCGGCCTCGGCCTACACGCCGAATCCGGACGAGGCCTACCGCTTGAAGAAACCGATTCCGTGCCTTCGATGCTCGGGGCTGGCGACGCCGGGCAGCCGGTTCATCAACCCTGGCGACCGCGTCAGCCTGAACCCGCAGCCGCTGCCCCCCAAGGTTTACGGCAAGTTCGCGCGTTAACCCGGTGCGTACCTCCAGCAAGGGAGGGAGCGGGCCGCCGCGCTATCTCGCGCTTTCGAGCGCCTGCTTGACCGCCGCAATCTGGCGCTCGACGTCGATCGCCATTTCCGACGCGATGTTGAGCCCGCGGTCTTCGTAGACGTTGGCGCGCGGCTTCTTCTTCTGCCAGGCGGCCACGGCGTCGTCGCGGCGCTGGATCAGCCATTCGATCTGCGGGCGGAACAGCGGAAACATCGCGCTGATCCAGCGGTTCACCGGCCACGACGGGTGCGCCAAGTCGATCTCGAAGAAGTCGAGCATGCGGATCACTTCGCCTGCGCGATACCAGCTTTCGTCGGTCACCCAGCGATTGGTGGTGAACAGCGAAACCGGCCGGCCGAAACGGTCCATGCCGATGGCGACGAGGTGCGAAAGCGCGGCGTTGGGCTCGGCCGGCGGCGCCAGGCCCGCGATCGGCAGCGGCTTCAATCCTTTCGGCATGCCGGCCGGCCGCAAGAACGTGTGGAAATGCCCGTGCTCGCCGGGGCGCTCGTGCTCGGGATGCGCGTGATAGTAATATTGTGCGTGCGTCGCGCGGTCGTAGACGTCCCCCTTGGGGTAGTGGTCCCATTCGTAGAAATTCGGCGCGTCGCGCAGCAGCTCGGCCACGACGTTGCCGCCGTCCTTGGCCAGCACGCGCATGCAGTTCGTGGCCTCGCGCCCGGCATCGAGCATCGCTTCGAGCCGCGCGCGGCCGAGGCTGGCGAAGCGGACGGCGGGCGCCGCGGCGTGCGGCTGCTTCTTGGCGCGCGGCGGCATGATCAGCGGACCCAGCCGCGCTCCTTGTAGAGTTTGGCGGCGCCGTCGTGCAGCGGCACGACGAGGCCGTCGCCGATCATGCGGCGGTGCTCGAGCCGAGCGAACACCGGATCCGCGCGCTGGAGCCGCGGGAGATTCTCGAACACGGTCTTGACGATCTCGTAGATCGCGCGCGCGTCGACCTTGCTCGTGCTGGCGGCGACCATGGCGAAGCCCACCGTCGGAACCTCGCGCGCGACGCCCTTGTAGAGGCCGCCTGGAACCGGCGCGCGCAAGAGATAACGGTTCTCGCGGTCGAGCGCCTCGATCTCGCGCCCGGCGATGGGAACGAGCACGGTCTCACACGCTTGCGCCGCCGCGCGCACGGCGGCATCGGGATTGGCGGCGAGATAGAGCACGGCGTCGACTCGGTTGCGGCAGAGCGCGTCGGCCTGGTCGGCGGGTTTCAGCTCGGCGGCGATGGCGAAATCGCGCAGCGTCAGGCCGAGCGCCGGCGCCAGGAGCTCGTACATGATGCGCCCGCCGCTGCCGGGCGGGCCGATGTTGACGCGCTTCCCTTTGAGGTCGGCGGGCGCCTTGATGCCCGAATCGGCGCGGGCGAGTACGGTGAAGGTCTCGATCTGCAGCGCGAAGAGCGCGCGCAGATCCTCGTTGACGCCGCCGCGGCGCTCGCGGCCGCTGCCGCGCACCGGTCCACGGTCGCGGAAGGGGCCGGTGCCGGCGGCCGCTTGCGACAGCCAATCCGCGCGGCCGAATGCAATCTGCACGTCGTCGCCGTCGAGAGCCTGGAGCGAAGCGACCGAGCCGGTGCTTTCCTTCACGTCGCAGGCGATGTTGTGCCGCTTCTGCTGCTGATTGACGAGCGCGCAGAGCTGCTGGGCGAAGACGAGCGCCGGCTCGCCCTTGGGGCCGGCGCTCAAGACGAGCTTTTGCGGCTCGGCGGCGCCGGCGGGCGCGGCAAGGCCGGCCAGCACGAGGGGCAGAATGGCGAGGGCGATACGTCTCGGCATGGCGATGCCCATGGCGGCGGTGCCGCTAGCGCAATTGCGGCGGCGCCGACAACAAAGCGCGCGCCGTGGCGCCGTCGGCGGCGGTCCGGCCGATCGCCGCGGCGTTGCGGCGCGCCTGCTCCACCAGCGCGGCGTTGCCGGGAGCGACGCGCCCGTCGCCGAGCAGGAGGTTGTTCTCGAATCCGACGCGACTATGCCCGCCCAGCACCGCGGCGGTCAACGCGACGGTGCCTTCCTTGGCGCCGAACGCGCACACCGCCCAATGCCAATCGCGCGCCGCGGCGGCGAGGAACGGCGCCAGGTCGAGCGGGTCTGAGGTCTGGTTGGCGCTATAGCGGCCGAGAACATAGAGCACGAAAGGCGCCGTTGCCGGGATCACGCCGCGCGCGCGGAGTTCGGCGAGGCGGCGCACGTCGTCGACAGTATAAAGGATGTATTGCGGGGTCACTTTCTCCACCGCCATCCACGCGAAAAAGGCTGCCGCCTCGCGCTCGGCGGCGGCATTGGGGATGAGCTCGCGGATCGCGACCGAGCACGCTTCGGGCTTGGCGTCGC
>Ga0310813_10001384_pt1 | contig 14628 bp, 15 predicted proteins | sample YN3metagenome_FD_203086 | JGI IMG/M metagenome (GOLD analysis project Ga0310813, IMG submission 203086) | Soil microbial communities from experimental microcosm in Duke University, North Carolina, United States - YN3 | ecosystem: Engineered > Artificial ecosystem > Soil microcosm > Unclassified...
GGAAGATCCGGCGGGCGAAATGCTCCTCGAAGAATTCCCCCGACAGGCGCAAAACTTCTTCCTCCCCCAAACCTTTGTGCAAAGTGACCATGTCGCCGCACATGTCGTCTTCGCTTACGTTGCCGGCTTTGTACTCCGTGTAGCGACTGCGCGCCCAGCGGACAACCTCGTCAGAGACGACACCGCGCTTGAGTTCCCAATCGAAGAAGCGTTCGCCGGCGTCTCCGGACCAGAGCGTGCCGTCACAATCGAAGACTGCGAGGGTTGGACGAAGGCGAAGAATCGATTCGATGAAGGCCGAAGACTTGGGGATTGGAGTCATGAAAGATTGTGTGACCGCGAATCACGATTCTGATTGTAACGATGCGTAATCGTCGGGGGTGTCAACATTCGCCGTGACCCGGAGGTCATCGACTTCGACGTAGTCGATGCGGTCCGCATGGGCGTGCAGAATTTCTTGGGCGTTCGAGCTTGCCGGGTGCTGAAGAAAAGCTTCGATCAATTCGCGTCCAATCAACATGGGATGGCCGTGTTTGCCTGCGTGTTCAGGAATCACGGCCCATGTGTTGTGATCTCGAGTCGAATAGGTATCGATCAGCGTACGCAGAGTATCTGCGCCGGGTGGAGGACGATCGACCAGTGTGATCATCGCACTGTCTCGTCCCCGATTTAGAACATCGTGCAGGCCGGTTTGCAGCGAACTGAACTGCCCACGGTCAGGGGCAGGATTGGAGACGAGAAATGCGCCCTCAGCGTAAATGATCGGAGCCAACATTGGCTCATTTTCTCCGACGACTACAATGACCAGATCGCAATACGTCGAAAAGGCACGAATCATTGCGGAAAGAAACGTGCCGCTCCCGGAAGTTCCCCTGGGCCACGGCAGCAGCGCCTTGTCCCGGCCCATGCGGGACGATTCACCAGCCGCGAGAATCACGCCGCAAAAATCGCTCATGTTCGAGTTAGCTCGGCGCCTTGCCGCTCAGCAGCTTGCCCAGGTTGCACCACGAGCAGCGCACGGCGACGTAGAATGTCCCGAACAGCGCATAGACCGCGCTGACTTCGTCGAAGCGCATTTCGTAGATTAGTTTTTTGAAGACCACGGGATCATCGGCAAAGAGATCAACGCCCCACTCCCAATCGTCAAAGCCAATGGACCCGGTGATGATCTGCTTCACCTCGCCGGCATAACGTCGGCCGACCAGCCCATGCTCGTACATCTGGCGGGCTCGTTCCGCAATGGACAAGGTGTACCAATTCTTGTCTTCACCCCGGCGCCGGTCCATGGGATAGAAGCAAACATATTTGTTCGGCGGTATATCGGGAAAGAGGCGCGGCCGCATGGCTTCGCGCTGGCGCTCGAGAGTTTCCGCGATAGCGCGCTTCCATTCCTCGGAATGCGGCTCAATTCCCTGCTCCGTCAGTTCGGCATAGGTTTTTACGGTGGATTCGTAAAGCCCGAGTTCGATGATCGACAAATAAGAGGTCGCCGGTTCCAGATACTCGCTTAGGCGCAGATTGGCGAGCTGCAATTCAGCCTTATTCAGTTCCTCAAAGCTTCGGCGGAAATGAATGAACATCAGGTCGCCCTTGTGTCCCAGAATCGAATACAGCGCGGACTGCCCCGTTCCGTTCTGCTCCATTTTGCTGAGAAGCCCTGCCGCTTCATGGACCATCTCAGTTTTAAAGGCGGGACGCAGCTGCCGCCACGCCGACCACTTAAACCGCATCATTTGATGAAGAACGCTGTAACCCTCAACGGTCAGAGGTACCGGCGGCACTTCAGCCGAGGCAGTTTGGGTCCGGGTTGCGCGAGAGGCTGTCATGGGCTTTGTCTCGGAAAGACAATTGTATTGGATTTACGATGATGAGCCTACTTATCTCCAGATTCCAGGGGCATGACAAAAAGTTCTCCCTTTTTGTTGACACCTTCCCCCTTCTCGGCACATGCTCAGAATATGAGCATGCTCGCGCTTACTGAACTGCTGGGTACGCCGGTGATTGGACCGTCCGGCGCGCCCTGTGGACGGGTGCGCGAAGTAGCGCTCACTCCGGCCGAAGACCTGGCGCGGGTTTCCAATTTTATCGTGCGGACTAAGCAGGGCGACCGGGTGCTGCCGCTTGTGGCGGTAGCTTCGCTCAACGGCGGAGTGCGGGCATCCTCTCCGGCGTCCGAGTGGCTCGAGGCTCAATCTGACGGACTGTTTCTGCTTGAGCGCGACCTCCTTGATCAGCAGATCATTGACGTTCATGGGCGAAAAGTGGTGCGCGTGAACGATGTCGATCTCCACCCTGAAACTACCGACGGACGCGTTCACTTAAAGATCGGGTCGGTTGACGTCGGACCACGCGGCGCGGTGCGTCGGCTCCTGATAGGGGTGGTTCCCATGGCCGCGCTGAAGATCCTGCTGCAAAGAATCCCTCCGCGCCTCATTCCGTGGGAATTCGTTGACCTGATCGAAATCGACCCTGCGCGGCGAGTGAAGTTAAAAATTTCGCACGAGCGCCTGGCGAAGCTGCACCCTGCAGACATTGCCGACATTATTGAAGAACTGGCTCCGCAGGAACGCGAAGCGGTTTTTGAGACTTTGGACGAAGAAGTGGCGGCCGGCGCACTCGAAGAAGTTCAGCCCAGGGTGAAGAGATCGATTCTGGAATCGCTGGATTCCGACCGCGCTGCCGACATCGTCGGCGAGATGAACCCCGATGCTGCCGCCGATGTTCTCGCCGACCTGCCCGAAGAAACAACAACTGAAATCTTGCGGGGGATGGATAAAGAAGAGCGTGATGAGGTTGCCGAATTGCTCGAATTCGGCGAGACCACCGCCGCTGGGCGCATGAATACCGAGTACCTGGCGCTCGACGAACAGGCCACAGTAAATGACGGAATCGAGGCGCTGCGGTGTTTCGAAGGCGGCGTAGAGACGGTCAGCACTATGTACCTGGTGGACAAGGATGGCCGCCTGGTAGGCGCCGTGCCGCTGGCGAAAATCGTACTGGCAAAGGCCGATGATAAGCTATTTTCCCTGACACAAGCGCCACTGATTTCCACGCATGCCGGTGCTCGCGAGAAAGAAGTCGCAGAACTGTTCGACAAGTACAACTTGATTACCCTTCCGGTAGTTGATGATGACAACAGATTGACAGGCGTGATCACGTCGGATGATGTGATCAGTTTGCTGCGGGCGAAGCTGTAGCGGCTTACCACCGAAAACTTTGATCTATCCAAATTCGCTGCTCTCCGTTTATTCTGAAAAGCCGCACTGACGCGCTTTCAAATCCAAAACAATTGTTTAACCCATGAGATTCTTTAAACGCTGGCGAACCCGGATACTGCTGTTCTTTGCCGTGGTAGGCCCGGGCTTTATCACGGCAAACGTTGACAACGACGCTAATGGTATTGTCACGTACTCGCAGGCAGGCGCGCAGTTCGGGTATCAGCTTCTATGGACGATGATTCCGGTTACGCTGGCGTTGATCGTGGTGCAAGAGATATCCGCGCGCATGGGTGCGGTGACCGGCAAGGGTCTGAGCGACCTGATCCGCGAAGAGTTCGGCTTTCGCATCACGTTCTTCATGATGGCCGCAATCCTGTTCATCAACTTTGGCAATATTCTGGGTGAATTCGCAGGCATCGCGGGCAGCCTTGAGTTGTTCGGGCTTTCCAAGTACTACACCGTTCCCGTTTGTGCGGTCATAGTCTGGCTGATTATTGTCAAAGGCCAATATAAAGGCGTCGAGAAGATATTCCTGGTCGCATCCTTCATTTACATCACCTACATTGCCGCCGGAATTCTGGCCAAGCCGGATTGGATCAAAGCCGCTGTGGGCACGGTAAAGTTGCCTGGCAAAGAGCTTTTCCGGCACGATTATCTGTTCATGACTATCACTGTGATCGGTACGACCATCGCACCCTGGATGCAGTTCTACCTGCAGTCTTCAGTGGTGGAAAAGGGCGTCACGCGGCGGCAATACAAAGCGTCCCGCCTCGATGTAGTTGCCGGCTGCGTCTTCACCGATGTGGTCGCGTGGTTCATCGTTGTGGCCTGCGCAGCAACTTTATTTGTGCACGGCTTTCATAACATCAACGATGCGAAAGATGCGGCAGAAGCATTGCGGCCGCTAGCCGGTGATTACGCCTATATCCTGTTCGCAGTCGGACTTTTCAATGCTTCCCTGTTTGCCGCGTCAATTCTCCCGCTTTCGACTGCTTACACGGTCTGCGAAGGCCTGGGGTTTGAATCGGGGGTGGGCAAGAAATTTTCAGAGGCGCCCGTTTTCTACTGGCTGTATACCATCCTGATTGCGGCTGGAGGAGGGTTGATACTGCTGCCGCGCCTGCCACTGATTAAGATTCAGCTTTATTCCCAGGCCCTGAACGGAGTGGCCATCGCGCCGGTGCTGATCTTCATGCTGCTGCTGGTGAATAAAAAGGACCTGATGGGCGAGTACGTTAATTCAAGGACCTACAATATAGTCGCCTGGGGGCTGACAGCGGTAATGGTCGTTCTGTCCGTCCCGTTCGTCTGGGACACGGTTAAACAGCTTGTACATCAGTAACTATCCAGCAGATTACCGAAAACCAGCATCCCGGTAATCTTCCCATACTCAACCGGTCCCCCCTATACTTGCGGCGTGAGTTCCGGATTCAATCCGTTGTTCAAGCCGTCTGCAAATCAGCCTGACCTAGGCCCGATCTATCGGCCAGGTGAGTCGCCGAGCGGCCCGCCCCGTAGGCTGGTCGCGATTGCGGGATTGTTGTTGATGATCGCGCTCGCTGTAAAGACCGGCAGCGCGCAATCGGTGTGGCAGGTGATCTCAAGATTCATCGGTCTCCACGGTAAGCCCGAGCCAGCCTCGGCGAATGTCCTTTCCGAGCATGAGACCGGGGTCCTCGATCAGGTGTCGCCGCAAGCTCAGGCCGAGCTGCTGCTCGAGCGCTCGATCAATCACTACCGCGGAGCTAACGACGAAATCGCGAAACGTGTGGATAGCTGGCGTGGCAAGATTCAGCTTGATCAGCAACTGAATTCGCTGTTTATGACGGCATTAAACTCCGACGATCTGCGGGTGCGGGCAGCAGCGGTTGAAATCGATTTGGCTTCACGCAACCTACTCAAGAGCGCGGCGACAATCGATCAGCTTGAAAACGACGCCAGATCCGGCGATCAGGGCCACCGCGTGAACGCGCTCTGGGACATTTCACTGCTGGGCAATCGAGGCGTTGAGTCACAGCGGGCATTTGAGATTGTTTCTAACTCCATTCACGATTCGAATGAGAATGTACGCTATTGGGCGGTAGAGGGGATGTCTTATCTCGGAACAGACGAGACTGTTGCACCCTTACTGGATGTATTTCACGACGATCCTTCGCCAAATATTCGTGAGCGCGCTGCCTGCGGCCTGGCGCAGTCGGGGATGTTGAGCGAAAAACAACGCCGGACGGCGGTGCCGAAGCTGCTGGATTTTGCCGATGAGACTTCGCTGGATCCCACCACCCGAACCTGGGTGTTCCAGGCGCTTCGAGACATCACAGGACAGAACCTGCCGCACGACGCCGCAGCCTGGCGGAACTGGTATAACAGCGGCGATCCGCAATGGAACCCCGTCACCCGCGACAGCCAGTAGAGATTACAACGCCATCAGCACCACGCCCGCAGCCACGAATAGCGCAGCGGCCCAGCGTCGACCATCCACGCGCTCATGCAGGAACATTTTCGCGGCAAGGGCATTCGCCACAAAAGTTAGAGAGGCAGCCGCCGGCCCGATCAGGCTGACATCATTCCACGAAAGCCCAAACAGCAGGCTGTAGAATGAGACTGCCATGCAGCCTACACCGAGCAGGAAATAGCGGTTTCTCAAGATCAGCAGCGCAACAAAAAATAACCCGCGACGCGCCCGTAATTGGCCGAGGTCGCCTATCTGCTTCATGGCGCGGGCAAGCAGCACGTCGCCGGCAGAAGATGATAGAACGACCGCGAGAATAGCCAGCCAGGCGTTCAGGTTGCTGATGGCGTGCCTGATCATGAATGCTCCGCGGCGGGATGATCGCCCGGGAGCTGCCGCCGGGGTGGACGCCGGGTCAGTTCGGGCCCTGTGGTCACAAAGCCGACGCCAGCCGACACCAGCGCAATTCCCAGCCAGCGTGTGAGACTGACCTGTTCATGCAATAGAAACTTTGCGATGAATGCCAGCAGGACATATCCCAACGAACTTGCCGGCAAGACATAAGTGAGGTCAGCCCAGGATAGGGCTGTCATGTAGGCAGCAAAGAAGCCGAGCAGCATCACAATGCCAAGCGCCACCCATAGGTTGGTCATCGCGAAGAAAAGGGAGTGGATGTTGTGCAAGGAAATATTGCCGACCTGCTTCATCCCAAAGGAGAGCAGAGAGTCGCCCACCGGAGCAAAGATGGTCACCCCGCCCAGTACCAGATATTTGCGAAGGTTCACAAACTAGACCTGCACGGTCTCCTGCGGAGTTTCGGCTGGGGCTTCCGGCTTGGCTGAATGTCCGTTGCCGGCAGCATTATCCTTGACCAGTTTGTTGCGCATGGAGCGCACTTTGAGGAAAGTGCGCGCATCCTTGTATAGCCGTTTGCGCTCACCGGAATTGAACGCCGCTTTCTTCAGGATGCGGAACACAGCCTTCGGACGGAAATAGTATTCGTCGTAGAACTGGTGAACGGAGTGCAAAATTTCATCTGCTGGCAATCCTGGGTATTCAATATGCGCCAACTGATGTCCGCCGGCATCCACCATGCTGCCCTTCACCATGAAGTTGTTTTTTGTCGCGAAATCGTAGAGCTCAGTCCCGGGATAAGCATGCGCCACGGAAACCTGAATGGTTTCTACATCAAGCTCTTTGGCAAAGGCCATCGTGTTCTTAATAGTTTCTCGCGTTTCACCAGGCAGGCCGAGAATAAAATCGCCGTGGATGACCAGGCCGAGCTTGTGGGCGTCTTTGGTAAATTGCCGGGCGCGCTCGATAGTCGCGCCTTTCTTGATGTTCTTCAGAATCTGCTGATCACCCGACTCATAACCGACAATCAATAACCGGCAACCTGCCTCTTTCATCGCCTTCAGGGTTTCGTAATCCGTGGTCACGCGCGATGTGCACGACCAGGTGAGTTTCAGCGGCTTCAGCTTCGCGCAGAGTTCGACAGTCCGTGCCTTTTGAATGTTGAAGGTATCGTCGTCGAAGAAAAATTCTCTGACGTAAGGCCAGTATTCTTTAGCTTTGGCCATTTCCCGCGCCACGTCGTCGGTCGAGCGCTTGCGCCACGCATGTCCGCTGGTGGTTTGCGGCCACAAACAGAAGGTGCACTGCGCCGGGCATCCGCGCGTGGTGTAGAGAGACACATAAGGATGAAGCAAAAAGGGCACCGTGTAGCGCCGGACATCGAGATCGCGGTGATATACGTCAGTCACGTGCGGAAGAGCGTCAAGATCCTGAAGTTGCGGACGATCGGCATTATGCGCGATCGAACCATTATTACGATAAGACACACCGAGGATCTGGTCGAGCGGTTTGCCATCCGCGAATTCTTTAACTGCATAATCGAATTCTTTTCGCACGATAAAATCCACGGCATTGGCATCCTGCAAAGATCTTTCCGGCAGCACAGTCACATGGGGACCGACAAATGCGATCTTTATCTTGGGATTCTCGTCTTTGATTTTTTCCGCTAGACGAATATCACCGGGGAAGCCAGGAGTGCTGGTGTAAAGCACCAGAAACTCATATTCCTTGGCGATTTTGATAGTTTCCTCGGCGGAAACATGGTGGGACGGAGCATCCAGGAGCCGCGCGCCCTCAAGCAATCCCGTCGGATAGGCGAGCCAGACCGGATACCAGTAGGACTCGATTTCACGGGTAGCCGGCCAGCGCGAACCCGCGCCGCCATCAAAGTTTTCAAAGGAAGGTGGGTTCAGGAACAGTGTCTTTAAGGGCATAGGTATGGAGTCTCTATCCTAACATTGATGTGAGCCCGAATTGACCCGACGTATCCGCGCGGTCACGGACCTTCAATAGCCTGAAAAGAATGGTTTTCGCCACAATTAATCCTAAGCCGCAGGCGGGCGTTGAACAACGCGTTTTGTCCGAGTGGTGTTTTGATGCAGTAAACGGCGAGTTCGCTCCCTTAACGAGAGCTGGAAATCCGAGATGCAACCAGGATTCCGGACCGCACTAATTAGAGTGCAGCTTCAATTCCAACGCCCGGCGGAAGCCTACCAACCCCTGGTCTGCATCATGCTGGCTTCGTCCATCGCCGCCACTGCCAATCCCTTCATTGCCCCAGTCAGGTCTTCGCTGACTTCGAGTAAAACCTTGGGGTCGTTGAAGTGGGTGGCGGCCTTAACGATGGCGCGGGCGCGCTTCTCAGCTTCCTCAGGCGGAGCCATCGCGCAGCTGTCGTCGTAGGGATGAGTTTCAAGTGAATGCGTGCAGGTTGTGCGTTTGCCCATGAAGATGCCCGAGCCGACGAATACGGCTTCTGCGCCGAGCTGCATTACAAGCGACGCATCAGCCGGAGTGGCTATGCCTCCAGCCGAAAAGTTCGGCACCGGCAACTTCCCTGATTTCGCAACCAGTTTGATGAGTTCGTAGGGCGCCTGATGTTCCTTGGCTTTTGCGTAAAGCTCTTCTTCGCTGAGCACGGTGAGAATCTTCATCTCCTGCACGATCTGGCGCATGTGCTTCACCGCGTGAACTACATCGCCGGTGCCGGCTTCGCCCTTGGTGCGGATCATTGCCGCGCCTTCTGCAATGCGGCGAAGGGCTTCTCCTAAATTGCGCGCACCGCAGACAAACGGAACTTTGAAAGCATGCTTGTCAACGTGGTGCGCTTCATCGGCAGGGGTGAGCACTTCGGATTCGTCGATGTAGTCGACGCCGAGTTCTTCAAGGATCTGTGCTTCCGCAAAGTGGCCGATGCGACACTTGGCCATGACCGGAATGGACACCGCGGCCATAATCTCGCGGATCTTCTTCGGCGACGCCATGCGTGCAACTCCGCCTTCGGCGCGAATCTGGGCAGGCACGCGCTCCAGAGCCATGACGGACACAGCGCCGGCTCGTTCGGCGATTTCGGCCTGGCGCGCATCGGTAACGTCCATAATGACGCCGCCCTTGAGCATTTCAGCAAGGCCGGTTTTGAGTCGAAGGCTGGTAGAACTACCGTTGTTCTGGGACATGGGAATCTCTTTTCGCGATCGTGAAGAGTGTGCGACCTACGATGCACCTATTTTACAGCACGCCGGGGCAGTTCTTATTCAGGCGTCGCCCGACGCGGCTATCGCTCCGGTATCCGATGCCCAATTCACTTCGTCGACCGTGCGGATGACGAACACCCATCCCAAACCGCCGATCGCGAGAACTGCCACAGTGATCGCAAATGGCGCGAGGAAATTGCCGGTCCTCTGGACAACGAACCCGGTGAGTGCCGGGCCGATGATTCCGGCGAAGTTGCCGAAACCGTTTTGCAAGCCGGTCCACTTCCCTGCCGCTTGCCGACCTGCCAGAGTTTGAGCAAACGCGAACACACCTACTCCTATCATGCCGACGCCCACGCCGGCTACGAGCAACCACGCGAAGTAGGTTCGCGGCCCGGCGAGCGCAAGACCACTGATGGCTACGATCGCTATCAGGTAGCCAACGGCCATCGCCGATTTTCGAACCAGGGTGGCTGAACCGCCTCGGCGCATCCAGTAGTCGGAAGCCCAGCCGGTAAGCGCCGACGATGTTGCATCGGTAAGGTAATAGATTCCGGCCGAGCGCACCATTTCGGTCATTGAAAGCCCGCGTTCGCGCACCAGATAAAACGGCAACCAGGTCAGCATGAAATAAAATACGTAATTCACGGAAAAATGACCGATGGCTGCACCCCAGAACGAACGCTGCGCCAGTATGGCGGCATTTCCGGGCCCGATTTTTACGTCCGTAGCCGCTGACTCCCGCGCAGGCATCCACTTGAACCACGCGGGCAACCAGAGCAGGCTGAGAATTCCGATGCCGATGAATACCGGCCGCCAGCCGTAAAGTGCGATCAGGGGCCCTGCGCCGAAAGTTCCAATCGCAGGGCCGAGGCGAATGCCCGCCATCAGCAATCCGTTAGCGAAGCCCCGACGGTTTTCCGGCAAATGATGCGCAAGGATTTTCGAGCACGCGGGAAACGCTGCCGATTCACCAATTCCCAACAGCAGGCGCATGAGCAGTAACAATGCGAATCCACGAAAGATTCCGGTGGCGGCTGTAGAAATTGACCACAACAGATATCCCGCCGCGATAAACCAATTGACGTTAAAACGGTCAACCAGCCAGCTGCTGACAAACTGCATGACGGTATAAGCCGGAAAAAAAGCGCCCAATAGAAGTCCTACCTCGGACGCCGAGAGCGCAAGCTCATCCTGTATTCGGGGAGCTGCAACCGAGAGAATGCCGCGATCAACGTAACTGATGAGAACGCATATCGCGAGGAGTGTGAGCGTAGGCGCAAAGGAATTGCTGGTCCGGGATCGATCCATCACCTGCGTCATGGGAGGTCGTGGCATTCTGCGCTGGCGCGCCGGGGTTTGCAAGTGTCAAGAACCTCGCCTTGTTGCCCCAAACCTTTGGTCTCACCTCTTACGTCTGAAAACATGGCGCGGATCAATGATCACGAAGACGCCACGGCTGCGGGCAAGTACATTGCCTTTTTGATCCGAAATCTCAGCAGTGCGGGTAAGCTTGCGGCCGTGCTGGCTGATCTCGCGGGATTCAACGCGGAGGGGCTTGTTTAGCGGGACTGGCCGCAAGTATTCGACGGTCATGCGCGCTGTGGCGGCAGGCTGATCGCGCAATTTGTTCAGCTTGCTCATGGCGTCGTCAAGAATGGTCGCAATAATTCCACCATGGCAGTGCCCGGGTGGCCCGGTATAACGCTTGCCTAATCGAAAACGGGAGGTGTAATGCTTTCCGGCCGCATCAGCGTGAAACTTCAGATGCATGCCGTCAGGATTGTCCTGTCCACACGCGAAGCAATAGTTTTTCTTGACGCGATCGTTTCTGGTCATTGAATAGGATTGTACGGCGCGCACCGCGCCATGCTGAAACGACCCACCAGATACTCAGTAACAACGCCAAAAGAAAGACTTAGTTTCTCATCAGTAGAACCAGGCATGCCTTTAAGATTCGGTGCAGGATCTTCGGTCACTGGAGCGAACACAGCATCGCGAAGCTTTCGGTTATCATCCAAGAGAGTTCAATTCGGTGCGGACCCCCAAGCTCGCACATACTTCGACGGAGGAAAGACTAGTGAGACTGCAATCCCAGAAGTCAGTTTCATGGCTGGCACTTTTACTCTTTGTGACCTGCTGTTCGCTGCTGGCGCAGGAGGGCAGCAAGTCTCAAGGTGGCGCGGCCGTCTTCAAAAGTAAGTGTATTGTCTGCCACGGCGTCGATGGCACTGGTAATACGCCCCTTGGCAAACAACTGCAAGCCGCCAATTTTCATTCAAAAGACGTGCAGAAGCTGAGCGATGCTGAATTGCACAAAATCGTCCACGACGGCCAAGCCAACATGCCGGCCTTTGCCGACCAGTTGAGCGATGAAGAGATTACCCAGGTGGTTAAATACGTTCGGCAACTGGGAAAGACTCCGCAAGCAAAGAAGAGTAGTCACTAACGCTAAAGAGAAGCGCGCAGCATGCCAGTCGCAACACCTTCCTCAACCATCGATCGGTTGAACTCCGGTCAGGGGCGCGGAGGCCTGCACCCTCCGGGGTATGGGGGTGGCGGAGATAGTGGCAACGGAGGCGAAGGCCCCCCGGAATACGAACGGCGGCTTTATCGAGCGAGGCTGGCCCTCGTGCTTGCGATGGGCTCAATTTGTGTGCTGTTTGTGACGGTCACTGTTGCGCTCTTGTGGTGGCAGTCAAACGTAGCGGCTAATTCGGATACTTACGTACACGTGCGGGCGTGGGCCCCTGTTAGTCTGCCGATCCGGCTTCTGCTCTGGAACACGTTCGTGTTGTTACTCGCCAGTGGCACGATTGAAATGGCAAGACGCAACCTGGCGCGTGACATGCTGCTGGCGCCCGTACACGCCATCGCCGGGATTGCTCCCGATCGCCAGTGGCGGTTCCCATGGCTGGCGATGACTGTCGCCCTAGGTCTCGCATTCCTCGGAGGCCAGTGGCTGGCTTGGGAAGCACTCCACCGACATGGGTTTCACGTATCCACGGTCGGCATGAGCTCTTTTTTCTACTTGCTCACTGGCGCGCATGCCCTCCATGTTTCGGGGGGTATTATCGCGCTGCTGTACGCATGTGCAATCGCGCTTCTGCACCGCTCAATCGAACACAGGCGAATCATTCTCGAAATAGCAGCATGGTACTGGCATTTTATGGGAGTTTTGTGGCTGGGTATTTTCGCGCTCTTGCAATTCGGACATTAAAAGATGGTTAAATTATTTCCGCTTTGCCAAACTGAGTTGATCAATCCTCCCATCCTAAGTTGGGTGCACAGCGATGCCGGATCGTGTCGAGTGCGTCGCACTGAAAACTTGAAAAGGTAAGCAGATGTCCAACTCATATTGCAACCAGATCACACGGATCACAAATGAACAATCGCCGCCATCCTTTTTCGTGATCGGCCCTCCCCGCACCGGCACCAGTTGGATTCACGATGTTTTGAGTCAATACACCTCTCTGCCGAACCATATCAAAGAAACCAGATTTTTCGATTTACACTTTGACCTGGGAATGGATTGGTATCTGCGCTACTTTAGCAAACCGAATGACAGCAGTAAGCCACGCGGCGAAGTTGCACCCACATATTTCGCTTCGACACAAGCTCGTGAACGCATTGCCAGAACCTGCCCCGGAGCAAAGGTAATTTGTATTTTTCGTCATCCGGTTGAGCGGGCGTTATCGCTGTATCGTATCAAGCGTGCGTATGGAATGGTCCGATGCAGCTTTGAGGACGCCGTGCTCTTTGATCCTGAGTTGCTGGAATCGGGGAAATACGCGACATATCTGAAGTCCTGGTATCACGCAATGGGTTCGGCGCAGGTGTTGGCAACCTTCTACGATCAGCTGCGCGATCGGTCGCAAGCCTATGTTGATGAAATAGCGGATTTCATTGGCATCCGCCGATTCGAGTTATCCGCTGCCCAGAGGCGTCTGGTACACCCATCTGAGGGGTTCACACAGCCACGCAATTTTATGTTTACACGAATCGGCGTGGCGCTCGCGAATCGGCTGAAAGCCGGGCATCTGGACAGGATCGCCCTGGCGATCCGAAAATCAGCCTTGGGAAGAACTTTTCTTTCAGGTGGCGATCCGTTCACGCCGCTGTCGCCAATCATCTCAAGAGCGGTGCTGGACATGTTCCTTCCCGAGGTCGAGAGTCTGGAAACCATGCTGAATGTTGATCTCTCGGCCTGGAAATCAAAAGAAAAAGAGCACAAAATGTCATTGATTGACTACATGACCCTTCATTCCTGCGGTTAGCCGCCGGACCGAGTGTGAAGTCGAGAGACACCGAAGTGAGCGGTTCGTACCGATGTTCGGCGCTTGAATCAGGAGCGGACACCCAGGCGAGACTGCAACTCTTTCCTATGACGCCGGCTCAGCCGAAGCTCTGAACCATTTTCAAGAACGACGTTGTACTCGCCATCAGGATTCAGTTTCAGATTTTTTATCTGCCCTATGTTTACAATCGCGGAGCGGTGGATACGACAGAAAAGCGCCGGATCTAAATCGTGTTCAAGATCTGCCAGGCTGCGGCGAAGAAGATGATTTCGTGGACCAACATGCAAGCAGGCGTAGTAATCATCCGCCTCAATCCAATCTATTTCAGAAGTCCTCACAAAGGAAACTTGTCCGGCCGACTTGATTACCAGTCGTTCGGTTTTAGGCCGCGCGTTGCTGGAGAGTTGTATCTTTTCCTTTGCACGCGAAAGCGCGCGGGCGAAGCGGGTGTTATCGAACGGCTTCAACAAGTAGTCCAGGGCGCCGGCATCGAAGGCGCGAAGTGCGTATTGATCGTAAGCGGTGACCAAAATTATCGCTGCGGGCGATTTGCTGCCAAGCATTTCGAGGACATCAAAGCCGTCCCACTCGGGCATTTGCACGTCCAGAAAAACTAGATCTGGAGAAAAATTATGAATTGCCGACAGCGCCTCTTTGCCTGATCCGCACTCGCCAATTACGTCTACATCCGGCTCGCGTTCTAAAAGCACAGCAATATTACGTCGCGCCGGCGGCTCGTCGTCGACGATCAGGGTGCGGATTTTCGGTACGGCGGCTGGCACTTACCGCTCCTGATTGTTTTTGCCACGGGCGGCGATATAGGGTAAGAAAACTGACGCTTGCACCCCGCGGGAATCAGAGCTGGCAAGAGTGAACTTGAATTCGTCCCCGTACAGGCCGCGGAGACGGGTCACCAGATTTGAGATGCCGACACCGGAAGCGGTATTTTCCCAGTCCCCTGAGAGTGGCGGGCCATCATTGTAAACGCTCAGCAAAAGGTGGCCATTCAGGCGCGAGGCGCCAATGCGGACCGTGCCACCTTGAATCTGTTTGGCGATCCCATGCTTAAGAGCATTCTCGACGATTGGTTGCAAAACGAGGCTCGGTACCTGCGC
>Ga0310813_10001385_pt1 | contig 14626 bp, 10 predicted proteins | sample YN3metagenome_FD_203086 | JGI IMG/M metagenome (GOLD analysis project Ga0310813, IMG submission 203086) | Soil microbial communities from experimental microcosm in Duke University, North Carolina, United States - YN3 | ecosystem: Engineered > Artificial ecosystem > Soil microcosm > Unclassified...
GGCCGGCTTCAGATAGCGGTCCAGCCAGTTGGTCATTTCCCACAAGGTATGCCCGACGCTCTCACGCGCGCGATAGCCGTGCGCTTCATACGGCAGCACCACGTAGCGGACGTTGGCCCCCGCCCCCTTCAGCGCCGCATAAAAGCGCTCGCTCTGCACCGGGAAGGTCCCGCTATTGTCGTCCGCCTCGCCGTGGATCAGCAGGATCGGCTCCTTGATCCGGGGCGCGTAAGTGAACGGGCTCATCTTGGTATAGGTGTCGACCGCTTCCCAATAGGTCCGCTGCTCGGCCTGGAAACCGAACGGGGTGAGAGTGCGGTTGTAGGCGCCCGAGCGGGCGATGCCGGTGCGGAACAGGTCGCTGTGCGCCAAGAGGTTGGCGGTCATGAACGCGCCATAGCTGTGCCCGCCGACCGCGATCCGGTCGCGGGAGGCGACGCCCATCCTCACCACCGCATCGACCGCCGCTTCCGCCGACGCGGTCAGCTGCTCGATATAAGTATCGTTGGCTTCCTTTCCGTCGGCGCCGACGATGGGCATCTTGGGATCGTCGAGCACGGCATAGCCCTGGGTCAGCAGGAACAGGTGGCTGATCCCGCCCGGCCGGGTGAAGCGGTTGTCGGTGTCGACCACCTGCCCCGCGACCTTGGGGTCGGTATATTCGGTGGGGTAGGCCCACATGACCAGCGGCAGCGGCCCGTCGCGCTCCTTGTTGTAGCCGGCGGGCAGGTAGAGCGTGCCCGACAGGTCGACCCCGTCCTTGCGCTTGTAGGTGATGAGCTGCTGCGTGACACCAGCGAGCTGCGGCGCGGGATCGGGGAATTGGGTCAGCGGCCGGGGATCGTTGGCCCCAACGGTGCGGAGATAAAGGTTGGGCGGCTCGGTCCGGCTTTCGCGGCGGGTGACGAGGCGCTTGCCTTCATTGTCGAGCACCGCGACGACATCCTCGTAATAAGGCGCGGCGCTTTGCCACACGCGGGTCGCCTGCCCGCCAGCGAGATCGACCCGGTCGACGAACGGGAATTCGCCTTCGCGGCGCGCCCCGGCGCCAGATTGGAAGATACTGCGGCCATCGGCGCCGAACAGCAGCACCGGGCGGCCGGCGGCGTTGAGCGTGGTGATCGGCTCGCCGGGGTCGTTGTAGCGATCCTGGAAATTGCGGGTGAGCAGGACCTTGGCTGTGCCCGCCGCCGGGTTGAGCAGCATCCGCGTTTCGCGGCGGTCGTTCCACCATTGGGTTTCGAGATAGGCGACATCGTCCTTGCCCCATACGACGCCGGCATAGCGGTCCTTCATGTCGGCCAATGTGCGCGGAGTGCCGGTGAAAGGCGCGGCGAGTTCGAGCAGGCGGTCGCGCACCTCGACCTTGCGGCGCGCGTCGCCCCCGTCCTGCGCTTCGACCCAGGCGACGGTGGCGGGCTTGTCGGCGCGCCATTGCGCCGAGCGGGGCCCCGGCGCGACCGCATCGAATTGCGGCGGGACGTCGTCGCGCAGCGGCAGGTTGGCAAGCTGCTTGACGGTGCGGCCATTGAGATCGGTGATGACGATCTCGGTCGGGAACAGCGCGGCCGGCACGTTGTAGCTGTAGGGCTTCTTGACCCGCGTCATGAGGAGGTAGCGGCCATCGGGTGAGGGCGAGAGGCCGAGGTAGACGCCCGCCGCGCCGACCTTGCGGCTGGTGCCGTCGGCGACCGAGACGAGCAGCGGCTGGGCGGTGAAATAATGGTCGAACAGCCGCTCGTCGCCGCTGTTCTTGAGAAGGTCCTGATAGGTCCGGACGGGCGCGGTGCGGCCTTCGTTGACCTGCACGATCGGCACCGGCGCGGCCTCGCCCGAAGGCGCCGCGCCGCGGCCGGCGGGCACCGCGCGAACCAGGATCGAGCGATTGTCGGGCATCCAGGCGAAAGCCGCGCCGGTCGCGGCGGCATTGACGATCGGCTGGGTCAGTTTGCGCGCCTTACCGGTGGCGGCGTCGGCGACCCACAGTTCGAGGCCGGTCGGCCGGTCGACCAGGAACGCCAGCCGCTGGCCATCGGGCGACCAGGAAGGTGCGGTGAAGCGGGTGCCAGCCGGCAGCGCCACGGCGCGCGCGCTGCCGCCCGCGACGTTTTGCAGCGACAGGCCGGTCAGCCAGGCGACGCGGCTGTTCGCCTGCCCGTTGTTGCGCGGGTTGATGCGATAGCCGGCGAGCTTCAAATCGGGCTCGGCCAGTTCGGCGATCGAAGGCAGATTGGCCCGCTCGAGCAGTGCCATGCGGCTGCGGGTCGGGTCGATCAGCGGGACGGGCGTCGGCTTGGTATCGAGGATCTGCGCGATCGGCGCCGGCGGCTGTTGGTAGCCTGCGGCAGGCGCAGCTCGGGTCTGGCTGAGGGCGGTGGTGCTCATGGCAAGCGACAACGCCCCGAGCAGCAACAAATGACGCATGGTTCTCCTCCCCTTTATGTGTTGCGCCGGAGTGTGGCGGCCTTCGTCGGCCGGCGGAAGAGGCGTTCTTCGACGGTTCGACGAACGGGGGGCACAGAGGGCGTGAATGTCCGCCGTAGGACTTGTGGGGAAGAACCTTTCCACTTGGGTGAGTCGTTGACTACAAGACGACTAACAGGCGTCAGTATTTAGAAATGGGGACCATAATGAAGAATGTGGGCGCGATCTTGGTCAGCTTTGCTCTTACCGCCTGCGCAGCGCAGGAAGGTGGGATCCGAAGCGCGAACTCCGTTTCTTTTTCTGGCGTCGAAATGGCCGCATTCGAAAAGGCCAATGCTCGCCTGAATTACGCGTATCCCTACATCGGATATGACGGCAGCGGCTGTGCGCGGTATATCGGACAGGCGTCCAATGGTCGGGTGCGGTCGGAATTACTCCGCAATGCTTCTAATCAGCCGCTGTGTGACAGTCGCCGAGTTGACGCATTCACATCGCGGTGGCTGCTCGACGACCGCTGATCGTTCGGGGCGTGTCACACGTCTATAGCCGAATGGGTTCGCAGCGGACTCGGGCTCAGCCAAGCTTGGCCATCCCGAGCAGCCTGTGCGTGATCGCTGCCGTGTCGATCGGCAATGCGCTCAGGTCGAACGCCTTCACCGCCTTGACCTCCAGCGACCAGCGCGGCTGATATTCGACGCCGCGGACGATGAAGAGGGTGGCCTGCCCGCGGCGGAAGTCCGGGCGGTGCTCGAAATCGCAAACGGGTTCGATGGTCTCATGGGCGGTGAGACCGATCTCTTCGCTCAGCTCGCGCAGAATGGCCGCGACAGGATCCTCGTTGGCCTTCCGCCCGCCGCCCGGCAGTCGCCAGCCCTTGGCGTAGCTCAACGTCACAAGGACCAGTCTGCCCTCGGGTGTCAGGGGAATGGCGTGCACGCCCTGGGTGCGCGGTCGTGAGAAGAACCAGACGCTCCGCCGGAGGGTCTGGAAGGCGTAGACGCCGAGATGCAGGATACGTCCGAACATGGCTTCGCCTCACCGGCCGCCCACGGACACCCGCGGAACCGCGATTATTCGGCGGTGACTTCCGTCAGGTTCAGCCGCTCCCGCATTTCCTTGCCGGGCTTGAAATAGGGCACCTTCTTGGCGTCCACCGCGACCTGTTCGCCGGTGCGGGGATTGCGGCCGGTGCGGGCGTCGCGCTGGCGAGTGGAAAAAGCGCCGAAGCCGCGCAGTTCGACCCGGCCGCCCTTGGCGAGCTGCGCCGTGATCTCGTTGAAAATGCCGGTGACCACCGTCTCGATCTCGCGCTGCGAGAGATCGGGAAAGTCGTTGCAGAGCTTGTTGACCAGTTCTGACCGGATCATGGCGTTTCTTGTCCCCGACCTAGCGTTTCGAAAAAAACCGGGCCCCCACCCGCTTTCTGCAAGCTGTCAGATGTTGCGCGTTGCCGCAAGTATCGGAATTGGGACGATTTGCCGACCGAAACCGACAAACCGTCCCGTTTCCGAAGGCTTACTTCTTGTTGGCGCGCTCGAGAGCGGCACCGAGGATGTCGCCGAGCGACGCGCCCGAGTCGGACGAACCGTACTGGGCAACCGCCTGCTTCTCTTCGGCGATCTGCATCGCCTTGATCGAGAAGGTCGGCTTCTTGCTGCGGTCGGTGCCGGTGACCTGGGCATCGAACTTCTGACCGACCTGGAAGCGCTCCGGACGCTGCTCGTCGCGGTCGCGGCCGAGGTCCGAGCGCTTGATGAAGCCGGTGGGGCCATCGTCGCCGACCTGCACGGTGAGACCACCGTCCATGACTTCGAGCACGGTCACGGTCTTGACCTCGCCCTTGCGGGTGCTGTCGCCGCCGGTCGCGCCGCCGGCAACCACGCCGCCACGCTCAAGCTGCTTCATGCCAAGGCTGATGCGCTCCTTCTCGACGTCGACGTCGAGAACCACGGCCTGAACCGTCTCGCCCTTGTGATGAAGCGCCAGCGCTTCCTCGCCCGACACGCCCCAGGCGATGTCCGACATGTGGACCATGCCGTCGACGTCGCCGTCGAGACCGATGAAGAGGCCGAATTCGGTGGCGTTCTTGACTTCGCCTTCGACCTGGCTGCCGACCGGGTGCTTCTCGGCGAAGTCGTTCCACGGGTTGGTCTGGGCCTGCTTCAGGCCAAGGCTGATGCGGCGCTTCTCGTCGTCGACCTCAAGGATCTTCACTTCGACTTCCTGGCTGGTCGAGACGATCTTGCCCGGGTGGACGTTCTTCTTGGTCCAGCTCATCTCGGACACGTGGACCAGGCCTTCGATGCCCGGCTCGAGCTCAACAAACGCACCATATTCGGTGATGTTGGTGACACGGCCCTGGAACACGCCGTCGACCGGATACTTGGCCTGGGCGCCTTCCCACGGATCGCTTTCGAGCTGCTTCATGCCGAGGCTGATGCGCTGGGTGTCGCGATTGATGCGGATGATCTGCACCTTCACGGTGGCGCCGATTTCCAGCACTTCCGAGGGGTGGTTGACGCGCTTGTAGCTGATGTCGGTGACGTGCAGCAGGCCGTCGATGCCGCCGAGGTCGACGAAGGCGCCGTAGTCGGTGATGTTCTTGACCACGCCCTCGATGACCTGACCTTCGGCCAGGCTCTGGATCAGGCCCGAACGCTGCTCGGCGCGGGTTTCCTCGAGAATGGCGCGGCGCGACACGACGATGTTGCCGCGGCGGCGATCCATCTTGAGGATCTGGAACGGCTGCGGGATATCCATCAGCGGCTGCACGTCGCGAACCGGACGAATATCGACCTGGCTGCCGGGAAGGAAGGCCACGGCCCCGCCGAGATCGACGGTGAAGCCGCCCTTGACGCGGCCGAAGATGACACCTTCGACGCGCTTCTCTTCGGCGAACTCGCCTTCGAGCTTGTCCCACGCGGCTTCGCGGCGAGCACGGTCGCGGCTGAGCATCGCTTCGCCCTGCGCATTCTCGACGCGGTCGACGAACACTTCGACCTGGTCGCCGACCTTCAGCTCGGCCTTCTGGCCGGGAGCGGCGAATTCGCGCAGCGGAACGCGGCCTTCGCTCTTGAGGCCGACGTCGATCACCGCGAGATCGTTCTCGATCGCGGTCACGGTGCCGATGACGACGCGGCCTTCAAAGGCCTCGTTCTCGCCGCCAAGGCTTTCGTTGAGCATCGCGGCGAAATCGTCGCGGGTGGGATTGGCAACAGTGGCCATAAAGTTGAAACGTCCTTTTCGTGCTCGGTCGGTATGCCGCCAGCCTTCCCTTGTTGGGCAGGCTTTCCATCAGGCGGACCTGGCAAGCGTTGAAGAAAGCCGTTTGCCCGGCCCCATGCCGGACAGACGGGTCGTTCGGACGGAAGGCGGACGCGACCCCGGACCGAGCGATTGGCCGTGAAAGGACGACAAACAGCTGCTGACGGCGCGGCGCCCGGGTTCTCCCACCCGGATCGACGGCTGCGCCCCTAGCGGAAAAGCCTCACGAGAGCAAGGCGAGCAGGCGTGCCAGCCACCCGGCACGCGGGGTCGCGGCGGCCGGGCGCACCTCGACCGGCACGCAGTCGAGGCAGCGGGCCTGGATGGTCGGGCCGCTCAGCAGCAGTTCGGCCTGCTGCATCACCGAGGCGGCCAGCGCATCGGGATTGGCGCGCAGCGAGGCGAAGGGGTCGGTCTCGCTCGCCTCGTCATTGTCGTCGCGCAGCAACCCGGCCAGCTCCGAACGCCACGACGGCTTGCGCTCGAGGAAGGTCAGGCCGCGATTGTCGGCGTCGAGCCCGGCGAGCTCGCCCGCCTTGGCGACGGCTTCGTCCATGCCGCCGAACTGGTCGATCAGCCCGATCTGGCGCGCCTGGCCGCCCGACCACACCCGGCCCTGGCCGATCGCGTCGATCTGCTGCGGGGTCTTGCCGCGAGCCTGGCCGACGATGGAGAGGAACTTGCCGTAGGTGCTTTCGACCCCGAGCTGGATCAGCTGGCCGGCTTCGGGCGAAATGCCCTTGAACAGGTCGGGCTGGCCCGAAAGCGGAGTGGTGGCGACGCCGTCGGCGTTGATGCCGAGCTTGCCCAAGCTGCCCTGGAAGCTCGGCAGGATGCCGAACACGCCGATCGATCCGGTGATGGTCGAAGGTTCCGCGACGATATGCTGGGCGGCGGTGGCGACCCAATAGCCGCCGGAGGCGGCGACATTGCCCATCGAGGCGACCACCGGAATTTTCTTTTCGCGCGCGGCGAGCAGCGCCTGGCGGATGCGTTCGGAGGCGAGCGCGGAGCCGCCCGGGCTGTCGATGCGCACCACGATCGCCTTGATCTTGTCGTCGCGCAGGCCCTTTTCGATCGATTCCGCGATGCTGTCGCCGCCCGCGGTGCCAAGCGGCGCCTTGCCGTCGACAATGTTGCCGGCGACCGTCACCACCCCGATCGGGCCGGTGCCGCGCTTGCCGCTGACTTCGGCGGCGATGTAGCGGTCGAGGCGGATGCGCTTGTATCCGCCGGCGAGCTTCTCGTCGGTGCCGCCGAGTTCGGCGAGGCGCGCGTCGAAGGCGCGGCGGTCGGCGACCTTGTCGACCAGCCCGGCGCGCTGCGAAGCGGCGGCGAAATCGCCGCCCGCGGCCTGGACCAATTGCACCGGCTGGCGGAGCGAGGCGTCGACATTGGCCTTGGGCCGCGCCTTGCGGATGTCGTCGCGCCAGGTTTCGAACATGGCGGAAGCGAGCGCCTGCGCATTCTCGCGCGCTTCGGGGCTCATGTCGGAGCGGGTGAACGGCTCCACCGCGCTTTTGAACTTGCCGACCTTGTAGACATTGGCGGTGACGCCGAGCTTTTCGAGCAGGCCGGCGAAATAGAGGTTGTTGCCGCCCGGGCCGCGCAGTTGCACGCCGCCCATCGGGTTGACCCAGATTTCGCTGGCATGGGCGGCGAGCTGATAGCCGCGGTCTTCATAGCCGGTGGCGTAGGCGAGCACCGGCTTGCCGCTGCGGCGCACCTCGTCGAGGCCTTCGCCGAGTTCGGCGACCACCGTCTGCCCGCCCGAGAAGCCGTCGAGATCGAGCGCAACCGCCTTGACGCGGCTGTCGTCCTTGGCCTTGCGCAGCGCTTCAAGAACATCGCGCAGGGCAAGCGGAGCGGGTGCGGACGAGCCGCCGGCAAGCGCAAAGGCGTCCTGCTCGGCCGGCTGTTCGGTGACGCCCGAACGCAGGTTCATGACCAGCACGCCGTCCTTCACGGTCGGCGCCGGGCGCGCGGACAGGAGGGCGTAGAGGCCGGCAAAGAAGATGAACATGAAGAGCAGGACGAGAGCGTCCTTGATCCCGACCAATAGGCCCCAGATCGCCTTTGCCACGCGCATGTTCGTTCCCAACCCCAGAGTGATGCTTGAGGCCGAGATAGGCTGACACGGGTTAAGAAGAAAGCACCGTTGGTCGAAGCAATGGGTGCGTTCAGTGCATCCGCGCGCCGTTCGGGACCGGATGATCGGGGCCGAGCAGGCTGATCCGGCCCTCGGCGTCGCTGAGGCCCAGCACCAGCACTTCGCTCATGAAAGGACCGATCTGGCGCGGAGCGAAGTTGGTGACGGCGATCACCTGGCGGCCGACGAGCTCGTCGGGGGTGTAGAGCGCGGTGATCTGGGCCGAGCTGCGGCGGGTGCCGATGGCGGGGCCGAAATCGATGGTGAGCTTGAAGGCGGGCTTGCGCGCTTCGGGGAACGGCTCGGCGGCGAGAATCGTGCCGGCGTGGATTTCGACCGCCTGGAATTCGTCGAAGGCGAGGGTCACAGTTGTTCGCGGCACGGCTTGATCGCGCCGGGTTCCGGGCGCGGGCCCGCCGCGCGGAAAGCCGCGAAGAAGGTGTCGCCGCCCGGCAGGCGGTGGAATCGTTCGAGCCGCAGGTTCAGCGCCGCCAGCTCGCAGCGCAGGCGCGCGGGGGGAATGCCGTGGCGTTTTACCGGGCGGTCGGCGTCGACCACGATCACTTCGCCGCCGGGTTTCAGCCCGCCGACCAGATGCCAGAGAAAGGCATAAGGGTCGGTCACTTCATGATACATGTGGACCATGAAGATGCGGTCGAGACCGCCGGGCGGAAGCTTGGGATCGGACGGTTCGCCCAGCCGCACGGTAACGTTGTCGAGGCCTTCGCGCTGGACTCGATCGGCGAGGCGGTCGCGGGTTTCGGGGACGATGTCCTGCGCCAGGACGCGGCCCTTAGCGCCGACCAGCGGCGACAGGCGGACGGTATAATAGCCCTCGCCGGCGCCGATGTCGGCGACCGACATGCCGGGCTGGACCTGCGCGGCGGCGACCACCGCTTCGAATTCGCCGACCCGGTCGCGGACGTCCTCGGTCGAGAAAGCGTCCGACACGATCGGCGCCACGTCGCGCCCGGCCGGCGGAAAGCTGTCGGCGGGGTCGCCGTCGGCGCGGCAGGCGGCAAGCGCCAGCGCCACGCAACCGACCGCGAGCGTGCCCCCTCCCCGCATCCTAGTCGACGTCTTCCACATCGACCTTTTCGCCGGTCACGCGCTGGCTGAGCGCCGCGGCCATGAAGCGGTCGAGGTCGCCGTCGAGCACGTCGCCCGGCGCGGTGGAGGTCATGCCGGTGCGCAGGTCCTTGACCAGCTGATAGGGCTGCAGGACGTAGGAGCGGATCTGGTGGCCCCAGCCGATGTCGGTCTTGGCCGCCGCGGTCGCATTGGCCTCGGCTTCGCGCTTCTGCAGCTCGGCTTCGTACAGCCGGGCCTTCAGCTGCTTCATCGCCTCGGCTTTGTTCTTGTGCTGCGAACGCTGGTTCTGGCACTGCACCACGATGTTGGTCGGGATATGCGTGATCCGGACCGCGCTGTCGGTGGTGTTGATGTGCTGCCCACCCGCGCCCGACGCCCGATAGGTGTCGATGCGAAGGTCGCTTTCGTTGACTTCGATGTCGATGTTCTCGTCGACTTCGGGATAGACCCAGACCGAGGCAAAGCTGGTGTGGCGCCGCGCCGAGCTGTCGTACGGGCTGATCCGGACCAGCCGGTGCACCCCGCTTTCGACTTTCAGATTGCCGTACGCGTTCTCGCCCTTGACCAAGAGGGTCGCCGACTTGATCCCGGCCTGCTCGCCCGAGTGGAAATCGATCAGTTCGACCTTCATGCCGTGGCGTTCGGCCCAGCGCGAATACATGCGCTGGAGCATGCCTGCCCAATCCTGACTCTCGGTTCCGCCGGCGCCCGAATTGACTTCGACATAGCTGTTGTTGGCGTCGGCCTCGCCCGCCAGCAGCGCCGCGACCTTGTCCTTTTCGGCCCGCTCGGCGAGGTCGCCAAGCGCGGTGACGCCGTCGTCGACCAGGCTCGCGTCGCCTTCGGCCTCCGCCATCTCGATCAGTTCGACCGTGTCGGTCAGCTCGGTCTCGATCTTGCGGGTGGCGGTGATCGCTTCGTCCAGCCGGCGGCGTTCGCGCATCACTTCCTGCGCGGCCTTGGGATCGTCCCACAGGGTCGGATCCTCGACCCTTTGGTTGAGTTCCTCCAGCCTTCTCAGCGCGCGGTCCCAGTCGAGGAAGCGGCGCAGGAGGGCGGTGGCGGCATTGACCTGGTCGATATGGGCCTGCGCTTCGGCGCGCATGTCAGAGAAATCCTTTCGTTCGTGGCCGTTCGGAGCAGGAATGCTCGAACGAAGCGGCCACGCCCCGTCCTAGTAGATTCCGCCCTGCCTTGCCAAGAAGTCCTCTGGCGGGGTGGCCGGTTCGGCCGGGCGGGTCGCTTCCGGACGCGGGCGCGGGGGCGCGCGGCGGCGGGTCGGCGCGGCCTTGGCGGCAGCGGCGGCCAGTTCCTGCTCCTCCCCCGCGCGGCGCAGCGTGCGGCGCGGTTCGCTTTCGGGCTGGAAGGCTTCCCAGATCACCGCGGACTTGGGATCCTCGCGGACCGGGAAGGTGCCGAACACGCGGCGACCGGTGACCCGGTCGATGCGGACCATGCGAATGCCTCGCGGCGCGACGAACGGGGTCGGCGGCACGTCCTTGAACGAGGCCTCGGCCCATTGCTTGAAAATCGGCGCCGCGATTCGACCGCCTTGCGCCGCGCCGCCCAGGGAGCGCGGCTGATCGTAGCCGATGTAGGTGCCGGCGACGACATCGGGGGTGCCGCCGACGAACCACACGTTGGTCGGGCCGGTGGTGGTGCCGGTCTTACCGAACAGCGGGCGCTTGAGGTCGCGCAGGGTTGTCGCGGTGCCGCGTTCGATCACTCCGGTCATGACGTGGACCATCTGGAACGCCGCCTGCGGGTCGAGCACTTGGCGCGAGCGGCTCGGTGGACGCGGCATCGCGCCGCCGTCCCAGTCGGGCGCGTTGCAGCGGCCTTCCATGATCTGGCAGCGATTGTCGGTGCGGAAGATGACCTTGCCGTCGCGATCCTGGACGAAATCGATCAGGGTCGGCGTCACCGCGCGGCCGTGATTGGCGAGGATCGCGTAGGCGTTGGTGAGCTTCAGGACGGTGGTGTCCCCCGCCCCCAGCGCGATCGACAGATAGTTAGGATAATCGCCGACGCCGAGCCGGCGGGCGGTGTCGGTCACCTTGGCCATGCCGGTCTGCGACGCGGCGCGAACCGTCATCAGGTTGCGCGATTGTTCGACACCCCAGCGCAGGGTCTTGGGCCCCGCATAATTGGCATCGAAATTGCGGAAGCATTTGTTGCCGAGCCCCGCGCCCTGCCAGACACAGAAAGGCGCGTCGTCGATCAGCGTCGCGGGCGTCATGCCGTTGGCGAGTGCGGTGTAATAAACGATCGGCTTGAAGGTCGATCCCGGCTGGCGCTGGGCCTGCGTGGCGCGATTGTAGCTGGCGCCGATCGAATCGAATCCGCCCTGCATCGCCAGCACCCGCCCGGTGCGGACTTCCTCCGCGACGAACCCGCCACCGACCTCGGGGATCGAGCGGATCGCATATTGTTCGCCGGCGATCTGCTTGACGATGATGATCATGCCGTCCTTGAGATTGGAGAAGGCGGTCCCGCCCCCGCCCCGGCGCGGCATGGCGGCATTGCCGGCGGCCAGCGTGCCCGTCGATCCGTCGGTAAAGCCGATGCTGGCGCTCGATGCGCCCTTGTCCAGCACCACCGCCTTGCGCCAGTCGGGAAAGCCCGTGCCGAGCGGCGCGCGGTCGAGTTGGCCGCGCCAGTCGCCGTCGGTCTCGATGCTGAGCCCGGTGTCGCGCCACCCGCGCCCACCGTCGAACCGGGCCAGGCCCTCGCGCAGCGCTTCGGCGGCGGCGTCCTGCATCACCGGGTTCATCGAGGTGCGGACCCACAGGCCGCCAGCATAAACGCTGTTGGCGCTGTCGCCGGCATCTTCGCCATAGCGGCGGAGCAGTTCGCGGCGCACTTCCTCGGTGAAATAACCGCCCACTTCGCGGAACTTGGCGTTGGTGCCGAGGCGGATGGTGCCAAGCGGCGCGGCGCCCGCCTCGCTCGCCTGCGCCTGGGTGACGAAGCCATTGTTGACCATCTCGCGCAGCACGTAGTTGCGCCGGTCGAGCGCGCGCTGGGTCTGGCGGACGGGATCGTAGTTGCTCGGCGCCTTGGGCAGGATCGCGAGATAGGCCGCTTCGGGGAGCGTCAGGTCGGCCACGTCCTTGTCGAAATAAGCGCGCGAGGCGGCCTGCACGCCATAAGCGTTCCGGCCGAGAAAGATCTGGTTGAGATAAAGCTCGAGGATCTGTTCCTTGCTCAGCGTATTCTCGAGCCGGAAGGCGAGGATCGCTTCGCGGATCTTGCGGCTGACGGCATATTCGTCGTCCTGCAGCAGCGCCTTGGCGACCTGCTGGGTGATGGTCGAACCGCCGCGCGCCCGTGCGCCGCCGGTGGCCTTCTTGAGCGCGAAATCACCGACCGCGCCGACCAGGCCCGGATAATCGATGCCGCCATGGCTGAAGAAGGTCTTGTCCTCCGCCGAGATGAAGGCCTGGATCACCATCGGCGGATATTCGCTGTAGCTGAGCTCGACCCGCCGCTCGCGCGCGAAAGTGCCGACCGGCTGGCCGTCCACCCCGCGGATATTGCTCGGCAACGGCGGCTGGTAGGCGAGCAGTTTCTCGCTCGACGGCAGGCCCGCGGCGAAGAAAATCCACACCGCGACGAACAGGAAGTAACCGGCAAGCAGCCCGAGCCCGAGCCAGCGCAGCAGGCGATTCCCGCGCCAGGCCGCGCGGACCCGGTCGGCGGCACTGAAGTGACGGCTCATCCAGGCCGGTGAAGGAGAGGTCGCGACGGCGTCCATGAAAAGCGGCTCTACCCGCTTGGGAAGGCGGGGGAAAGCGCTTCCGTCAGCGGCCCACCGCAGCCTGGGCTTCGATCGCCCGCGCCAGTGCGGTGACGATCTGGCCGCGCTTCACGGGATCGAGCAGGGTCGCTTCGTCCTGCGGGTTGCTCATGTAGCCCGCCTCGAACAGCACCGCCGGGGCGCCCGAGCGGCGAAGCACGCGAAAGCTTGCGAAGCGGTGGGGCTCGGGGCGCAGCAGCACGGTGCCGCGGCCTTCGCGAATGATGCGCAGGGCAAAGTCGGCGCTGGCGTCCATCTCGTCGCGGGTGGCGAGGTCGGACAGAAGCGCGCGAACCGACGCATCGGGCGCGCTTGCGACCGCCCCTTCCCCGTTCTGCCGTTCGGCGAGCAGCGCCGCGTCGGCATCGCTGGCGACTTCGGACAGCGAATAAGCGGTGGCGCCGCGCGCGCTGGGATTGGGGGCGCTGTCGGCGTGAATGGCGACAAACAGCGCGGCCCCCAGCCGCCGTGCGATGGCGGCGCGCTGGTCGAGCGTGAGATAGATGTCGCCGTCGCGGGTCAGCGCGACGCGTACGCGACCGCGCCGGGCGAGCTCGGCACGCAGTTCGCGCGCGATCAGCAGGGTGACGTCCTTCTCGCGCGCCTCCCCGCTGGCCCCCGGCGCCCCGCCATCCTTGCCGCCGTGGCCGGGGTCGATCACCACCAGGGGACGGCCGGGGGTCCGCGCTTCGGTGATCGCGACGTCGGCGACCGCCGGCGCGAGCGCGAGGCTGAGCCCGCCTTGGCGCGCTTCGCCGGCCACCGCGAACCCGAGCTCGTCGCCGCCCGCCCCGCCCTGCCGCGTCCAGACAAGAGACAGCGCCAACAGCCCGGCCAGGGCCAGCAGAAGCAGAACAACGGGTAGGGTGAAACGACGCATCGGCGCGACCCTAGCGCGGCGTTGCTCCGCGGCAAGGAGGCTGCTACGACACGCCGTCCGAACCGGCTCTTGCAAGGCCGGGAAACCGGACGATGGCTGGGGGAACGATGACAGGGCGCTCTTCCCGGCACCGTACAGGTTGATGCTGATCCATGAAGTTCAAGAACGCGCTAGTTGATCGTGCCGAATCCGGCAGCGACGCGCGTTTGCCGGCGACCGCCGGAGAGCTTGCGGCAGCAGATGCACCCCTTTTGATCGCCATTCCCGCCGGCCGACAAGCGCCGGCGATGGCCGCAACACGCGCGCGCAGACTGACCCTGTTCAGGGCGCGCGCCCGGAGATTATTCAATGACCACGCGCATGCTGATCGACGCGCGCCACCCGGAGGAAACCCGGGTCGCCGTCGTCCAGGGGAACCGGATCGAGGAGTTTGACTTCGAATCCGCCGAGCACAAGCAGCTCAAGGGCAATATCTATCTCGCCAAGGTAACCCGCGTCGAACCGTCGCTTCAGGCGGCGTTCGTCGACTACGGCGGAAACCGCCACGGCTTTCTCGCCTTCAGCGAAATCCACCCCGATTATTACCAGATTCCCAAGTCCGACCGCGAAGCCCTGCTGCGCGAAGAAGCCGAACATGCCGCCGAGGAAGAGCGGCTGCGCGCCGAGGCCGAGGATCATGACGAGGACGAGGACGGTCCGCTCGATCCGCATCATGAGGATGACGGGAACGACGACCGCCCCGAGGAACCGGAAGGCGAGCTCGACGCCGACAATGACGACAGCGCCGAAGGCAGCGACGAGGGCGAGCGTCCCCGCCGTGGTGGCCGTCGCGCCGCCAAGGACGAAGCCGCCGACGAGGTCCGCCGCAAGCGCCTGAACCTGCGCCGCCGCTACAAGATCCAGGACGTGATCCAGCGCCGCCAGGTGCTGCTGGTCCAGGTCGTCAAGGAAGAGCGCGGCAACAAGGGTGCGGCGCTGACCACCTACCTGAGCCTTGCCGGCCGTTATTGCGTGCTGA
>Ga0310813_10001387_pt1 | contig 14619 bp, 11 predicted proteins | sample YN3metagenome_FD_203086 | JGI IMG/M metagenome (GOLD analysis project Ga0310813, IMG submission 203086) | Soil microbial communities from experimental microcosm in Duke University, North Carolina, United States - YN3 | ecosystem: Engineered > Artificial ecosystem > Soil microcosm > Unclassified...
TGCGTGTAGAACGCCACGGCGTTGAAGGCCGACGTCACCGCGAAGCTGGCCTCGAGGTTGAGTGCCCAGCTCCGCGCATTCGTGAGTCCGTAGACCGAGTGCGTGTAGTCGTCGTGGTTGTAGTCGAGCGATCCCGCGAGCGACAGCTTGTCGGTTGCATCCCAGTTGACCGACCCGCGCACCTTGTCGCGATTGCGGTCGGCCATGTTGAAGCGCCTCATGCCGACCTCCTCGTTGATGTTGTTGCGGCTACCGTACAGCGCCTGCGGCAGGATGTTGTTGTTCGGCGAGAAAATCGCGGCGTTGCCGGTCAGCGCCACCGTGGGAAATCCGGCGAGCGGACCGAAGCCGGTCAGGCCCGTCTGCTGCAAGTACTGGTATGCGCTGATCGTGGCGCCGCCGGCAGGAACGACGTTGGCCATCGGAACGAGCGCGAGGAACGCGTTCTCGTCGTAGTCGACGCGCCGGGCCGAGTACGCGTACGCGAGCCGGCCGGTGACGTTTTCGATCACGTTGGTGCGCCATTCGGCCTTGACGGTGTTCTCGCGCGTGCGCGGCGCATCGGCGCAGTTGATCCACGAGCCGGTGCAGTCGCGGTCGATCTGCTGGTATTCGTAGCCGGCGCGCAACGCGTGGCCACGCGCCACGGCGTAATCAGCATCGAGATCGAACTGATTGACGCGCTTGCTGTACGGGCGATTCGCGTAGATGTTGATGTTGCTGCCGAGCGTGTTCGCCGGCAGGCCCAGCGCCGCGTTGAATGCAGACGCGGCGGCTGCGCGAGCCTCGTTCGCGTCCTGGAAGAAGTAGGTGTTGATCGGGGTCTTGTTGTCGCGATCGTCGTACTTGTAGGCGGCGACGACGTTGAGGCCCTTCAGGGGCTTCGACGTCAGCCGGGCGTTGAACGCCTTGGTCACGACGAGACCGTCGAGCGATGAACGCGGCACACCGAGCGGCAACTGGTTGTTCTGGCCCAGCGTGACGAACTGCTCGTCCTGCGTGTTGCGACCGTAGGACGCGTTCAGCACGAGCTTGGTCGTCGGCGTGAAGTTATAGCCGCCGGTCAGCAGGATCTGGTGGAACGCGTTGTCCGGCGCGCTCGCCATCGTCGCCGTTTTGGTGGGATCGTTCGCATCCGCCCAAGTGACGGACTGAATGTCGTTGCGGAAGACGGACCCGTAGTAGGCGACCTGGAAGAACGCCTTGTCTGCGGTATAGCTCAGGCTTACGTTGTACTGGTCGGTCGTCTGATCGATCGGGTCGGGCAGGATCGCCGCGTATTCGCTTATCTGCGAGGTGACGGCGCCGAGCGGCTTCAGCCCCTCCTTCTTCTCGTGCTTCGCGCTGACGCGAAACTCCCAGTTCCGATCGATGTTGTAGCTGAATCCGCCGTCGATTGCCTTGCGCTTCGTCGACAGGTCTACGTCCTGGAACGCCGGGACGTCGGCCGCGATGATGCCGTTGACCGTTGCCTGTTGCGCAGCCGTCGGCGGCGTGACGACGCCGGCGACGTTGGACGGCGCGAGCCCGGTGATCGGCGAAAGCGCACGGAAGTTGATTGCGGTGCCGCTCACCTGCGGGACGATCGGCTTGCGCCACGTCGGCGGGAGCGTCAGCGTATCCGAACCTGCGCCGAGATACGGAGTCTGGAACGAGTCGGAGCGTTGCCGCCGCAATTCGTCGTAACCGATGTCGAATCGGAAGCGGCCTTGCTGCCCGTATTCCGCCCGAATGTCGCGCGTCTCGAGGCCGAGGTCCGTGCCGACGATGCTCCAGCGTGTGGGGTCGCCGCTGTCCCAGGCGCCTCCGCCGAAGAGGCCCAGGTTGAAGATGCCGAACAGTCCCCGGTCGAAAAGGCCGTTGTACTCGCCGAACTTGAACGAATCCTGCGAGACGTAGCCGGCACCGGCCTCGATGACGTTCGTCGGCCGCGTCAGCTGGCGCACCGCATCGTCCGCCTCCGCTGCGTACGACGCCGCCGGAGTAACGGCGAGCGCCAACAGCGCGGCGCGCACGCCGGTGACCGACGCGCGGATGACCCATTTTTCATGCTTCGTCTTCATCGCATGCTCCCGGTCCGCGATGGCTACCGCTGGAATTTCGCGCCCGCCGGATGGTTCGACCCATGGACGAGCGAGTGACAGTTCGTGCAGGCGCGCGCGTTGAGTTGCGTGCGCGGGCTCTGGTTGGCGAGCGGCTGCAATCCGTTCACCGTCGTCGCCGCGCCGCCCGGCAGATTGGCGCCGCTGTTGATGGCGGCCCCGTGATCGCCGCTATGGCATTCCTGGCACAGCCACGGCACGCGTGCCTTGAGCAGCGGCGCGTTCGTCGACCCATGCGGGGTATGGCAGTTCGTGCAGTCGTCGACGACCGGAGCGTGCTCCCACAGGAACGGCCCGCGCTTCTCGGCGTGGCACGTGTAGCAGGTCTCGTTGACGTTGTTCTTGACGAGCAGCTTCGGACCTGTCGAGCCGTGCGGATTGTGGCAATCCGAGCACGCCATCTTCCCTGCGAGGATCGGATGCGTCGAGATGCGATGCGTCTGCGCGCGCTGTGTCTGATGGCAGGCGTAGCAGACATCCGGCTGCGTGACCTTGGCGAGCACCGGATCACGCGGCAAATGCACCGCGTGGCAATTGGCGCAGGCCACGTCGCGGCTCTGGTGCTCGCTGCCGGCCCAATGCATCCGCAACCCCGACTTGTGGCACGCAAGGCACGAATCGTTCTGGGCATCCGGCGCGGAAGCGTGCTTGGCGCCGAACACGATATCGGGCGTCGGGCGGGGGCTCGTGCCGCGCGCATTGCGCACGTGATCCTCGCTCTGACCGTGGCAGGACTGGCACGACGGTGTGCGCGGATCGCCCGCCACGCCGTGCCGGGTCTGGTATATGGCCAGGATCGGCTTGTTTTCGCTCTCGTCGTGGCAGCGCGTACAGATCGCGTCGTCCTTCGCGCGCGCCTGTGCACTATCGGCCGCCGCGGCCCCCGTCGCGAACGCCAGCGACGCCAGGAATGCGCCGATGACCGCGACCATCACATGACGCCTCATTGCACTCTCCCCACTGCCTTCGCCACGAGGGCGCGAAGCCGGGATCGCGCTTCGCCCCATAATGAGATCCGTTTGCCGGGTTGCCTTCGGTGCCGCGCGGCGCGGCGCATCGAAAGCCGCCGGACCTGTTTCCCTGGTATTGCGGTTACGCCCTTCAGTCCGGATATTAGGAGCGGGCGTGCGCCGCGGGGTAGTGGCAAATCGCCGCACCACTCGCGCATTTTCGGGAATCCTCTATGACGACACCGCGCGCAACGCGCCGCGTTTGTTGCAGTTTCGCCACACGCCGGGCCTGGAACGCATGAATCGCGCTTCGCAGCCCGTACGTCGCACGGAGGCCGGACCTGGTGCCCGGCTGCCCCGGTTCGGGGCCGGCGGCACGCCGCAAGGTGGATCGCCGAAGAGCATTCCTCCGGGTCGCGCCTGGCTGTGGTTCGCCGTTGCGCTGCTGCTGAACTTCCTCCTCGCGCGCTACCTGTTGCCCGGCGCAGCGCCGGTCACCGTTCCGTATACGTTCTTCAAGGAAGAGGTCGGCAAGGGCAACGTCGAGGCGATCTACAGCCGCGGCGAGACGATGACGGGGCGCTTTCGCGGCGCCGTCACCTACCCGCCGCCCGAATCCAATGCGGCCGCGAACGCCAAGGCACCGCAGCCGCGCGAGCCGGGTGTTCCGCGGCGTGCCGCGCCGCGCACCGGAACGACGTTCGAGACCACCGTTCCGTCGTGGGTCGGCCCCGGGCTCGAGCAATTCCTGATCGAGCACAACGTCGAGATCAGCGCCGAGCCGATCGCCGAGGGCGGGGGCCCGCTGTCGACGCTGCTCTTCGGCTTCGGGCCGGCGCTGTTGCTGATCGCGTTCTACGTGTGGCTGTTCCGGCGCACCGCGCAGCAGGGCGGCGGCTTGGGCGGCGGGCTGCTCGGCATCGGCAAGAGCCGTGCGCGCCGCTACGATCAGGAGAGCGACACGAAGGTCACGTTCGACGACGTCGCAGGCATCGACGAAGCGGAGAACGAGCTCGTCGAGATCGTCGATTTCCTGAAGGACCCGCCCAAGTACACGCGGCTCGGCGGCACCGCGCCGAAGGGCGTGCTGCTCGTGGGCGCGCCGGGCACCGGCAAGACGCTGCTCGCGCGCGCCGTCGCGGGCGAGGCGGGCGTGCCGTTCTTCTCGATGAGCGCCGCCGAGTTCGTCGAAATGATCGTCGGCGTCGGCGCGGCGCGGGTGCGCGATCTCTTCAAGCAGGCGCGCGAGAATGCGCCGGCGATCATCTTCATCGACGAGCTCGATGCGATCGGGCGCGCGCGCGGCCCCATGTCGATCGGCGGATCGAGCGAGCAGGAGCAGACGCTCAATCAGATCCTGACCGAGATGGACGGCTTTTCGAGTCGCGAAGGCATCATCGTGCTCGCGGCGACGAACCAGCCCGACGTGCTCGATCGAGCGCTCCTGCGCCCCGGGCGCTTCGACCGCCGCGTCGTAGTGAACCTGCCCGACAAGGCGGGGCGCGAGGCGATACTCAAGGTGCACACGCGCAAGGTGCCGCTCGCGCCCGGGGCGAGCCTGTCGGATATGGCCGCGGCCACCCCCGGCTTCTCCGGCGCCGAGCTCAAGAATCTCGTCAACGAGGCGGCGCTGCTCGCCGCACGGCGCAACGAGCAGAACGTGCGCGAGCAGGATTTCCTCGACGCGCTCGAGAAGATCGTGCTCGGGCCGGCGCGGCCGATCCTGCTGTCGCGTGCCGACCGCGAGCGCATCGCGTACCACGAGGGCGGCCACGCTATCCTGGGTCTCGTCGTGCCGGGTGCCGATCCCGTGCATCGCGTGACGATCGTGCCGCGCGGGCAGGCGCTCGGCGTCACCTATCAGCGTCCGGACAGCGACCGCTACAACTATCCGGAAGCGTACCTGCGTGCACGCATCGTCGGCATGCTCGGCGGGCGTGCGGCCGAGGAAATCGTGTACGGCACGAAGACCACGGGCGCGGAAAGCGACATCGAGCAGGCGACGTCGCTCGCGCGGCGCATGGTCACGCGCTGGGGCATGAGCGAGCGCATCGGCATGGTGCAGCTCGCGCCGCGCGAAAATCCGTACCTCGCCGGCCCCGAAGCTTATAGCGCGTCGAAGCCGTTCAGCGAGCAAACCGCGCAGGCCATCGACGAGGAGGTGCGACGCATCATCGGTGAAAGCCACGACGATGCGAAGCAGTTGCTCACGAAGCACCGCCGCTCGCTCGACGCGCTGGCCGAGGCGCTGCTCGCGCGCGAGACGCTGAACGAGGAGGAGATCCTGCAGGTCACCGGCTTGCCGCGCGCACCCGCGCTCGAAGGCGCACTCGCGGCGCCGACCGACGAGCCGGCGGTCGACTCCCGGTCGCGATAACGGGAGCAGTCATGCAACGGCTCGCAGTCTTCGTCGTGCTCGCGTGTGCTTTCGCCGCGTCCGCATCCGCGCAACCCATCGACGCGCTGCACGGCGATGTCGTAGCAGTCGAAGGCTCGCGCCTGCGTGTCAGATCGGACGCGGGACAGGAGGTCAGGATGGCGCTGCCCGACACCGTCACCATCAGCGTGCGCGCCCCGGTCGCGGCGGACGCGATACGGCCGGGCGACTTCATCGCGACGACCGCGAGTGCGCAGCCCGACGGAACGCTGCGGGCGAGCGAGGTGCGCATCTTTCCGGAATCGATGCGCGGTCTCGGCGAAGGACATCGTCCGATGAAGAACAAGCCGGACAGCACGATGACCAATGCCACCGTCGCCGGCGTGTCGGGTGCGCCCCGCACGATGACGAACGCGACTGTCGCGACGCGCGACGAGCATGCAGACGCCCTGACGCTGAGGCTCACGTACAAGGGCGGCGAGCAGACGGTCGTCGTTCCATCCGGGGTGCCGGTGATGAGCGTCGAGAACGGCGATCGCGGATCGCTCGCGCCTGGCGCGCACGTCGTCGTCTACGCGTCGCGCGGCGATGATGGCGGCGTCACCGCGGAGCGCATCAGCGTGGGCAAGAACGGCTGGACACCGCCGCTCTGAACACTCGGTTCCGTCGGCGCGGCGTTACGCGTCGACACCGACGAGCACGAGCGATGTGACGACGTCGCCGAGCAGCGTAATCGACCCGTCGCGGCGGTTATGCCCGGTATCGCTGTATTGAAAGGTGTACACGCGCATCAGGTGCACGCGTCCGTCGTCGTCGCGCGCCGGCCGCGTCGACTGCAGCGACACGGTGTCGTCGAGGAAGAAGTAGCCGCGACGCTCGCACGCGGTGCGCATCGCGCGGTTGGCCGTCTCGCGCGCCTTGAGCGTGTCCCATACGAGCCAGCCGGCGAGCAGCACCAGCAGCAGCGCAACGATCTCCGGCAGCCCGATCGCCACGTGGCGGGATATCAACGGGAACGCGGACGCGCGGGCACGCGCGGGATAATAGCGCGTCGACGATCACGGAGCTCATGCCATGCCGGACTTCCAGGTCATCCCGGGGATCGCGCACGCGATCCAGCTCGCGATCGCGCCCGTTTTCCTGTTGACCGGCATCGCGAGCCTGCTCGGCGTGATGGCCAACCGGCTTGCGCGCGTCATCGATCGCGGGCGCGCGCTCGAGCAGGCGTGGCGCGACTTCGACGAGCGCATGCGTGCCGCCGTGCGCCTCGAGCTCGCGACGCTCGAGCAGCGGCGCAAGCTCGCGAGCTGGTCGATCAACGCGTGCACCACCGCCGCGCTGTTCGTGTGCCTGGTCATCGCGGTGCTGTTCCTCGAGGAATTCTTTTCTACCAACCTGCGGCTCGCCGCCGGACTGCTGTTCGTGCTGGCGATGATTGCCGTGATCACGGGGCTCGCGTCGTTCCTGCGCGAGGTGTACCTGGCGACGCATTCGATCAGCCTCGACCCGTCGCGCTTCGAGCAAGCGCTGCGCCGCAAGCCGGGGAGGTGACGCACATGCCGGTTCGCATCGTCGACGTGCGCGAGGCGACGAACCCCATCGCCTCGCCGATCCGCAACGCCTACATCGACTTCTCGAAGATGACGATCAGCCTCGTCGCGATCGTCACCGACGCCGTGCGCGACGGTCGGCGCGTCGTCGGCTACGGGTTCAATTCGAACGGCCGCTACGGGCAGGGCGGGCTCATTCGCGAGCGCTTCGCGCCCCGACTGCTGGAAGCCGATCCGCGCGCGCTCGTCGACGCGACGGGCGAAAACCTCGATCCCGATCGCGTGTGGGCGACGATGATGGCGAACGAAAAGCCGGGCGGACATGGCGAGCGCTCCGTCGCCGTCGGGACGCTCGACATGGCGGTGTGGGATGCGGTGGCGAAGATCGCGCAGCGGCCGCTGTTTCGGCTGCTCGCCGAGCGCCATGGCCGCGCCGCCGACCCGCGCGTGTTCGTGTACGCGGCAGGCGGCTACTACTACCCGGGCAAGGACGATGCGGCGCTGCGTGACGAAATGCAGGGTTACGTCGGGCGCGGATATACGGTGGTCAAGATGAAGATCGGCGGTGCACCCCTCGACGAGGATCGGCGGCGCATCGAATCGGTGCTCGACGCGCTCGGCGGCAATGCGCAGCTAGCCGTCGATGCGAACGGACGGTTCGATCTCGACACGGCGCTCGCGTACGCGCGCATGCTGCGCGACTATCCGCTGTTCTGGTTCGAGGAGGCCGGCGATCCGCTCGACTATCGGCTGCAGGCGACGCTCGGCGAGACGTACGCAGGCCCGATGGCCACCGGCGAGAACCTCTTCAGTCATCAGGATGCGCGCAACCTCATCCGCCATGGCGGCATGCGCCCCGATCGCGACTTCCTGCAGTTCGATTGCGCGCTGTCGTACGGCTTGTGCGAGTACCAGCGCACGCTCGCGATGCTCGACGCGCACGGCTGGTCGCACCGCCGCTGCATTCCGCACGGCGGTCACCAGATGTCGCTCAACATCGCCGCGGGCCTCGGTCTCGGCGGCAACGAAAGCTATCCGGATCTGTTCCAGCCGTACGGCGGCTTTCCGGACGGCGTCCGCGTCATCGACGGCCACATCACGATGCTCGAGCTCCCCGGCATCGGCTTCGAGGGCAAGGCGGATCTGTACGACGAGATGCGGCGATTGGCAGCTTGAGCGGCCTCTCGCCCCCACGCCTCTCCCGGGCGGGTGAGGGAGTTCAATGCTTCGTCGCGGGCGCGAGCGTCACATCGTCCGGTCCCACGCCGATCAGTCGCGACACGCGTATCGGCACGTCGCCGCGCTGGAACGCGGCCACGCGCTGCTGCAGCCGGCTGTCGGCCATCGTCATGCGCGCGCGCAGGCGCACGTATTCGGCCCATGACGCAATGACGTAGCGCTCGACATAGCGGCCGTCCTCGCCGAGATCGCGGAACACGCGCCAGCTCGTCGCACCGTTGCGCCGCCGCGTCGGGCCGACCTGGGCGATCGCCTTGAGAAAATCCTGGCGGTGCTCGGGATCGATCTTGTACTCGAGCTGGATCAGCACCGGTCCGTCGTCAGGCAGCGGCTCGCTCGCCATCGCGAGCTCGGGTACCCGCGCACTCGGCACGATGTCGGCTTCCTCGCCCATCTGCACGCGTACGCGCCGATAGATCCACTGCAACACGGCCACCGCGACCGCCGACGCGCCGAGTGCCCAGCGCGTGCCCACTCCGGAGGCGAGCGCGCCCCACACGGCGCTGCCGAGCGCGAGGCAGCCCTGTGTCGCGACGAGATTCATCGACACCGCACGCGCACGCACCCATGCCGGCGCGCTGCTCTGCGTGCCCGCAGACAGGCTCGCGAACACGTAGACCCACGCCATGCCGGCGCATCCGGCGCCGAGCAGCGCGAGCGGCGTCGCGGCCGTCAACGCGACGATCAGCAGCGCGAGTGCCCACAGATGGCCGCCCGACGTGACGACCTGGTTCATCGACGAGCGGTGCAATTGGCCCGGGATCGACATCGCTCCGACGATCGCGCCGATGCCAAAGCTGGCCGACAGCAGGCCGAACCCGCCGGCGCCGAGGCCGAGCTGGTCGCGGGCGATCACGGGCAGCAGCGCCCAGAACGCGCTTGCGCACACGCTGAACGCGAGGTTGCGCACGATCAGCGCGCGCATCGGCGCGGAATGGCGCACGAAGCGCAGCCCGCTCATGATGCCGGAGAGAAGCCGCTCGGGGACGCCGGGCAAGGCCGTTTCGCGCTGCGTGGTGCGGTACATCGCGACGAACATCGGCACGAAGAAGAAGGCGCCGACCGCGAGTGCGCTGCCCGAGCTCAGTGCGGCGGCAATTGCGCCGGCGAGCGCGGGCCCGACGGCGCGCGCGACGTTGAACGCGACGGAGCCGAGCGCCACCGCGCGCGCGAGCGCCTCGCGTGGCACCATCTCGTTGATGCTCGCCTGCTGCGCGGGCAGGTAGAAGGTGAACCCGGCGCCCACCAGGAACGTGAGGAACAGCAGCGACAGCGGGCCGATGATGCCGGTCAGCGCGGCGAGCCCGAGCAGCAGGCTCGCGGCGAACAGCACCACCTGCGTGACCAGGATCACGCGTCGCCGCGACACGATGTCGGCAAGCGTGCCTGCGGCGAGCCCGAACAGCAGCGTCGGCGCGGTGCTCGCGCTTTGCACGAGCGCCACCATCAGCGCCGACGTCGTGAGCGTCGCCATCAGCCACGCGGCGATCGTCGCCTGCATCGTGTAGCCGAGCGCCGCGCCGATCGAGCCGAAGTAGAAATTGCGGAACGGCGCGTTCTGCAGCGGCGACGCCTCGAACGAGCGCGATACGAAGGCGGGCAGGCGTGCGTTCACGGCCGGCAAGTGTAGCGTGGGGTTGGCGTCGGCCGCACGCGCGCGGCGCTGGCGTAAACTCGTTTGGACGAGCACGGTCGCCCGAGAGGCGACGACGTTGCAGGAAAGGAGTGTCGACGATGAGTCATGTAAGCGAACTCGAAGCGACGGTCGCGAAGATCGTCGAGCCTGGCAAGGGGATTCTCGCCGCCGACGAGAGCACGCCGACGATCACCAAGCGCTTCACCGCGGTCGGCATCGACTCGACGGAGGAGACGCGCCGCGCGTATCGCACGCTTCTCTTCACCGCGCCGGATGCAGACGCGTACTTGTCCGGCGTGATCCTGTTCGAGGAGACGCTCGGCCAGAAGGCCGACGACGGCCGGCTGCTCACGAAGGTGCTGCTCGATCGCGGTATCCTGCCGGGCATCAAGGTCGACAAGGGAACCACGCCGCTTCCCGGCGCGCCGGCTGACCTCGTCACGCAGGGACTCGACGGACTCGCGGAACGGCTCGCGACATACAAGCAGCAGGGCGCGCGCTTCACCAAGTGGCGCGAGGTCTACGGCATCGGCGAGCGCAACCCGACGCCGCTCGGAATCGCGGCGAATGCCGAGGTGCTGGCGCGCTATGCGGCGATCTGCCAGTCGCAGGGCCTGGTGCCCATCGTCGAGCCCGAGGTGTTGATCGACGGCGACCACACGATGGAGCGCTGCTTCGAAGTCTCCGAAGCAGTGCTGCACGCGGTGTTCGACGCGCTGCACCGGCATCGCGTGATACCCGAGCTGATCGTACTGAAGCCGAGCATGGTGCTGCCCGGCAAGGCGAATGCGCGCAAGGCGGCTCCCGAAGAGGTCGCCGCGGCGACCCTCAAGGTGCTGCGTAGAACCGTGCCGGCGAGCGTGCCGACGATCAACTTCCTGTCCGGTGGCCAGGGACCCGAGGAGGCGACCGCGAACCTCAACGCGATCAACGCGTATGCGCCGCGCGGGCCGTGGGTGCTTTCGTTCTCATTTGCGCGTGCGCTGCAGGATCCGGTGATGCACGCATGGGTGGGTCGCGCGTCGAACGTCGCGCCGGCGCAGCAGGCATTCCGCCACCGGCTGCAGATGAACAGCCTTGCGCGGCAGGCACAGTGGACGCATGCGCGGGAGGCCGCGTGAGCGCGGAGGGCGCGGCGCCGCGCGATCGCGGGGAGGCGCATTCACTCGTACGGCACGGCCTTCGCACGGAGGCCGACGAGCGCGGCTGACGCGTCACGACATCGGGTTCGCCGGCGGCGGCGGGTCCGCGGGCAGCGGAATGAATTCGTCGTGGTCGCGGTCGGGCAGCTTCATCCGCCCGCTGCGCCAGTCGGCCTTCGCCTGCTCGATCCGTTCCTTCGACGAGGACACGAAATTCCACTCGATGAAGCGGTCGCCGACCGGCTCGCCGCCGAGCAGCATCACGGTGGCAGCGCTCGTCGCGGTGAACAGCACCGGGGTGCCGGGCGCGAACACGATCATCTGACCGGCGCCGAATGCCTGCCCGTCGGTCTCGACAGTTCCCGCGGCGACGAACGCCGCGCGTTCCGGGTATTCGGCGGGCATCTGCGCCTGCGTGCCCTCCCGCAGCCGCCAGTGCACGTAGAAAAGCGGCGAATACGTCGCGACGCCCGCGCGCGCGCCGAACGCTTCGCCGGCGACGAGGCGCGCCCACAAGCCGCCACTTTCGTACGTCGGAAGGTCGCCGCCGGCGTAGTGTGCGAACGACGGAGCGGTCTCCTCGTGCTCGCGCGGCAGCGCGATCCACGCCTGGATCCCGTGCAGCGGACCGCCCTCGGCACGCGCGCGCTCGAAGCGCTCGGAATGCGTGATGCCGCGGCCCGCGGTCATCCAGTTCACCTCGCCCGGGCGGATCGCCTGCTCGGAATCGAGGCTGTCGCGATGCATGATCTCGCCTTCGAAGAGATAGGTGAGCGTCGACAGCCCGACGTGCGGATGCGGGCGCACGTCGACGCTGCGCGGCAGCCCGCGCGCGAGCTGCACGGGACCGAAGTGATCGAAGAAGATGAACGGGCCCACCATGCGCCGCTTCGCGTACGGCAGCACGCGCCCGACTTCGAAGCCGCCCAAGTCGCGGCGACGCTGGTCGATGACGAGCTCGATCATCGAAGTCTCCGAGGGAAGCGGAAACGCGAAGTATGAAGCATCGCGCGGACCCCGGCTCGCTGCGGCTCGGCTCCCTCTGCCCGCGCGCGGGAAGACGGATGCGGTGAAGGGCCGCCGATGAACGCGGCACAGCCCCCGAGCCGCCTGGCGCGCAAGCTCGGCACGTTCGACGCCGTCGTGCTCGGCCTGGGCTCGATGATCGGCGCGGGCATCTTCGCGGCGCTGGGCCCCGCGGCGCGCGCGGCCGGCTCTGGACTGCTGATCGGGCTCGCGATCGCGGCGCTCGTCGCCTATTGCAACGCGACGTCGTCCGCCGCGCTCGCCGCACTCTATCCCGAATCGGGCGGCACGTACGTCTACGGACGCAAGCGCCTCGGCGGGTTCTGGGGGTTTCTCGCCGGCTGGGGGTTCATCGCGGGCAAGACCGCCAGCTGCGCGGCAATGGCGCTGACGTTTGCCTTCTACGCGGCGCCGGCATTCGCGCGGCCACTCGCGATCGCTGCCGTCGTCGCGCTCACCGCCGTCAACTACTCGGGCATCGCGAAGACGGCACTCGCAACACGCGTGATCGTCGCAATCGTGCTCGCGTGTCTCGCGCTCGTTGTGTTTGCGACCGCGTTCGGCGGCAACGCCGACGTCGCGCGTGCGATGCCATCGCTCGGTGCGGGTTGGCACGGCGTTCTGCAGGCGGCCGGGTTCCTGTTTTTCGCGTTCGCCGGCTATGCGCGCATTGCGACGCTCGGCGAAGAGGTCGTCGACCCCGCGCGCACGATCCCGCGCGCCATTCCGCTCGCGCTCGGCATCACGCTGGTCGTGTACGCGGTCGTCGCGCTGAACGCGCTCGCGGCGACCGACGTTGCCGAACTCGCACGCGCGAGCGCGCCGCTGCTGCCGGGCGTGGAAGCGGGCCGCTGGTCGGCGCTCGCCCCCGTCGTGCGCATCGGCGCGACGGTCGCCTCGCTCGGCGTGCTGCTGTCCCTGCTCGCCGCCGTGAGCCGCACGGCATTCGCAATGGCGAGCAACGGAGACTTGCCGCGCTTCCTCGCTTCGGTACATCCGCGCCATCGCATCCCCGATCGCGCGGAACTGCTGCTCGGTGCGCTGGTGGTCGCCGTCGTGGTCGTAGCGGACGTGCGCGATGCGATCGGCGCGAGCTCGTTCGCCGTGCTGGTCTACTACGCGATCGCGAACGCGTGCGCGCTCACGTTGAAGGCGCACGAGCGGCGCTGGCCACGCGCGCTGGCCGCGCTGGGCCTGCTGGGCTGCGTGGCGATCGCGGCGAGCCTTCCCTGGCCGTCCGTGGTGTTGGGAACGTTCGTGCTCGCAGCCGGTGCGCTCGGCTACGCAATGGTGCGCAGGCGGCGAGGTGGCTAGTCGTTCACGCGAACTTCACCGAAGCCTCGCCGAGTCCCGCAAAGCGCGCCGCCACGTGGACGCCCGGCTCGGCAAACCGCAGGCCGCTCCACGATCCGGTCGTGACGACGTCGCCGCGCCGCAGGCCTCCGCGGCGGCCGGCGACGTGGTTCGCCAGCCAGGCGAGCAGGCGAAACGGATCGCCGGCTGCATTGCTGTTCACGCCCGAAAATTCCGGCGCGTCGCCGAAACGCAGCTCGACGGCTTGCCGCGCCACGTCGAACGCCGCTGGCAACGCGGTGCCGTTCCCGACGACGAGCGCGCCATGCGACAGCGAATCGGCGAGCTGCGACAGCGGATCGGCTGCCTGCACATCGGCGAACCGCGAATCGACCACCTCGATGACCGGGTGCACGGTTCCGATCGCGGCGATCACGTCGCGCTCGCCGTAGGCGCTGTCCGACGGCGGAAGGTCGCGTGCGAACGTGAACGCGAGCTCGGCCTCGATGCCGTTGCGTGCGAACCGATCGCGCTCGAACGTCGCCGGCGACGCGACGATCCATGCGGCGCAAAGCGGTGCGCAACTGGGCTCGGCCACGGCGTCCTTCGCGCCGACCTTCCAGCCGCCGATCGGCCCGATCGCGTCGGCGACGGCATCCTGGATCGCATACGCGTCGGCCGCAGAACGCGGTCGAACGTCGTCAGGTAGGGTCGGCAGCACGCTGCGGCGTGCGCGGGCCGTGATCAGGACCTGCGCCGCGCGCTCGTTGCGAGAGCTCATCGCCGCAACTCCTCGCGCGCGACTCGATCAGCGATCCTGCTTCACGTCGGCGTGCGACGCGGCGTGCTCGGGCGCGGGTGCCGATGTTCCAGCGAGATAGTCCAAGGCGGCGCGCACGCCGCCTGCGCGGTGCGGCACGCCGGCGACCTGAAGACCCATCTCGACACCGGCCAGCGTGCCGGCCAGCATCAGGTCGTTGAAGCTTCCGAGATGGCCGATACGAAATACCTTGCCCGCGACTTTGGATAGACCTGCGCCGAGGGACATGTCGAAGCGCTCGACGATGACGCGGCGCAGCCGATCCGCATCGTAGCTGTCGGGCATCAGAACGGCGGTGAGCGAGCTGCTGTATTCGTCGGCATTCGCGCACAGGATTTCCAGACCCCAGGCGCGCACCGCACGCCGCGTGGCTTCCGCGTGCCGATCGTGGCGCGCGAACACGTTCGCGAGCCCTTCCTCCTCGAGCATCGAGATCGCTTCGCGCAGCCCGTAGAGAAGGTTCGTTCCCGGCGTGTAGGGAAAG
>Ga0310813_10001388_pt1 | contig 14614 bp, 11 predicted proteins | sample YN3metagenome_FD_203086 | JGI IMG/M metagenome (GOLD analysis project Ga0310813, IMG submission 203086) | Soil microbial communities from experimental microcosm in Duke University, North Carolina, United States - YN3 | ecosystem: Engineered > Artificial ecosystem > Soil microcosm > Unclassified...
AAGATGCCGAGCCTCGAGGAGAATAGGTAGGCGGGGCTCCTCATTGAGCTGATCCGCCCGACGCCGGAGACTCGAATCCTGAGGGCGTGACGAGGTTCTGTCTATCCACGAAGTCGCGCTCAGGTTCATGTGCCGGAACTGCGTCATCTCCCCCACACGCACCTAAGGAGCTAACTTCCGTAGATTCTTGCCGTGCTAGGAGACGCGCTTCGATCCCATAACCTCGAGGGGTTCAATCGCCGGGGCCTTGGTAAACAACTCCGGCGTCTTCCATGAGCGCTTTGGCGATCGGACCGTTCAAGTGCGGACGCCTGCTATCGTCGGCAAACGCGTCAAAGACACCGAACGTGCTCGGCCCCAGGACCTTCATTCAGCCGGGGCCCCGCACGCCTGAAATGTGGCTCACTTTTTCGGGTTACGAATCAAGATGAGCCGGCAGAAACCTAAGCTGGTCTGCCATCGACAGGCAGGCAAAGGTTCAGGGTTTTTCCAATTTTGGCTTGGCACGACCTAGCGGCCGTGATACCGTTGAGATGCACTATTTAAGAGAGGTATTCCGTGCGCATTCCCATGCTCGCCCTTCTCCCCGCCGCTCTGGTGGCGATCGCGGCCTCCGCCGAGGCCCAGACGGAACGCTGGGACAAGGATGTGGGCAAGCCGGCGCCGCGCCTCTACCCGGCGGGCTGGGTGGGGACGCCGGTCTCGCTCGACGCGCTCCGCAAGAGCGACGCCAACGCCGACGCCGCGGGCGACGGGAGCACCGTCACGCGCAAGGCGGAGATCAGCGGCGGCAACACGGTCGTCTTGGCCTTCTGGAATGCCGACATCCCCTGCTGATCGGGGCCCGCCCCTTACTTGAGCAGTTTGCTCAAGGACTACGACACCTACAAGAAGAACCGGAACGTCACGTTCATCGGCATCAACACCTCGATCACGGCGACCCCCAAGACCATGGAGAGCCAGGTCAAGCAGTTCAAGCTCCAGCCCTTCGCCAACATGCTCGACGCCGGCGGCGCGACCGCGGCGGCCTACAACGTCCCGAAGAGCGCCCCCTTCTGGCTGGTCATCATCGACGGCGGCGGCAAGATCGCCTACAACGCCAGCCGCGGCTGGCACTGGGCGGACGGCCCCGACGCGGGCAAGTTCATCCACCAGACCCAGCTCGAGAAGAGCCTGAAGGAGTTCCCCGAAGGCATCCTCGGCTCGAAGCCGGTCCCCAAGGAGATGGAGACGGCGGCGCACTACTACGACCTGCAGCAGTTCGACCTCCTCGAGGCCGAGCTTCGCAGCAAGGGCAGCGTGCCGGCGTGCAAGGAGTTCGTGGAGTATATCCGGGGAAAGATCGCCGAGAGTCGGAAGGCGCGGAAGGACCAGATCGAAGCGCTTTCCAAGTCGGAGCCGGTCCAGGCCTACCGCGAGGCGATCTCCTTCGCGACTGCGTACCCCGCCGCGCCGGAGCGTTCGGTGGTCAATGAGCTGGGCCGCTCGCTGCTCAAAACGCCCGAGGTGAAGAAGGAGATCGAGGCGGAAGGCGCCTTCCAACAGATGCTCGTGCCGGAACTGAAGAAGACCACGACGGTCGACCGCTTCGCGAAGAACGTCCAGCCCCTGCTCGACGGGTACCTTCGGAGCTATGGGTCGACGCAGTACGGCGCGGCCGTGAAGGTCGCCTGCGAGGCCCACCGAGCGAAGTGCAAGTAAGTCTCTCGAAAGGACGGACAGGGCTCTGGCGCCACGGACCATCGGCCCCCAACGCCGCGCCTAGCGCTTCGACCGCAGGAACGTTCCTTCGGCGGCGCCGTTGAGAGCGAGGGTCTTCGGAAGAGCTTCGTCGATCGCGTCAATCCACCGAAGCGCGTCGTCCAGCTTTCCGGCCTCCGCCTGCAGCTTCGCCGTGCGGCCAAGGGCAAAGCCGCCAAACCAATGACCCATGTCCCGGCGGAGTCGCTGGGCCAGCTTGACCGAGCCCTCAAAATCCCCCGCCTTGGCCTGCGCCTCCAGCAGATTGTAGAGATGCTCGTGTATTGGATTGCCGTTACGGATGTCGTTCAACGACTTCATCTTGGAATCAACATGATCCATCGCCGCCGCCGCCTCGGCCAGACGCTTCCGATGATCCTCCGGTTTGGGCTCGCGCTTCGCGATCTCGAACAGGATCACGCTTCGATGGAACTTCTCCTCGCACGCCTCGACGGTCAGAAGTGCGCCCTTGCCGTCTCCTGCCTCAACCTGGCTCTCGGCAATCGCCGCTAGAATCTCATCCCGCCCGGCTTTGGGGTCCGAGTTCGCCAACTCGATCGCCTTCTTCACCTTCCCGCCTGCAGCGTAGGCCGAGGCGACCGAGACCAGCATGAATTGACGCTGCCATTCTTCCTTGATCTCCCCCCGGGCCGCCTCGGCGTGTTCGGCCATCCGGGCCGCGGCTTCGGGCTTCCCCGCCCGGCCCCAGGACTGCGCGAGCGACGCCCACGCATAGCACCGGGAATACGGGTCTTGGATCCCTTTGATGAACCCCTGGGCTTGGGCGCGAAGTCCGTCCGCCGCATCCGGCTTTCGACCGCGGAGTTCGTCGGCCAACCATAAAAGGACCTTTGCCTTTGCGGAGGGGTCCTCGATGGTCCCCGCCGTGGCGACCGCGTCATCGACGGCTCCGCGCTTGAACTGCTCCTGCACAATCGCCTCGAGCGCCGTGCCCCGCAGGGGTGCCTCAGCGATCAGCTTGACGAGAGGGAGGGCAACGCCGGCGTCGGCTTCCTTGACCATATCCTGGACGCCCCGAACAATGTCCCAGTCCCGGCTCCCCTTAAGTAGAGCCAGCGCTTTATCCAGCTTCCCTTTCCTCGCCAGAATGAAGGCAACCTCCTTGACGGCGAAGCCTTTGCCCGTCGGTCCGCCGCCCACGTCCCCGAGCCGCTTCGCGGCCGTTTCCGGGTCGCCGGCTTCCGCGAGCGCAATCAGGAGATGGGCGTGGGCATTGCCGGTCTTGAAGTCCTGCTCGCCCTCGCCGGCGGCTTTCAGTCCGAGCTTGACGATGCGCCGGGCACCCTCCTCATCGCCGGCCTTCGCTAGGGCCTTCGCGACGTCGGCATAAGCAAGCGACTTCTCGTAGTCGTGGGGGATAATCGCGAGCAGTCGAAGGGTCCCCTCCACGTCGCGCGTCGATGCTCGGATCTCCGCCGTCCGGCGCCAGGCTCCCGCCCGCAGATAAGGATCCAAGATCTCCTTGCCGGCCTTTTCAGCGAGATCGAGCACGTCGCACACCTTCTTCAGGTCCGGCTCAGACTGGGCCAGGGCCAGCGCCAGGAGGAGATGGAGCATCCACTTTATCTGACGTCTGAATTCAGCTTTTCTTCGGTGCCGGCGCTATTCCCAGCACGCCAGCTTTGAAATCCACAGCGTCCTTCGTAACAATATGGAGATGGACGAGCGACCCTTCGATGCGACCAAGGACCTCGAGACCGAGTACCGGGGATCGACCCATCTGGGCAAGCGCGTGACCTGTCTTCCTTGCGGCCTGGTGGTCTTCGAACTGCCGGATCACCCGACGCTCGCGGAGCGCGAGGCGGAAGGGGTGCGCTTCGCGGCCCACCTGGAGTTCGCTCACGACATGATTGTGCAGCGCGGACCCTGCGCGGACGCGGAGTGCGACATCATCCACATCGAGGCGTTCCCCAGGCGGGCCTCGATCGACGGCGCAACCACGGACTCCGGTCGAACCGAGTAGCCCGGTCCGTTCCGCGACGCGATTCCCCCATGAATTTCGAAGGACCGATGAGGAATTCACGTAAATCGTTTCGCTAGGGAACGACGCCCTGAACCTCCGCGGAGGGACTCTCTCCTCCATCCCCGACGGAATAGACGCGATAGTAATAGGTTCCGCTCGGGACATAATCCTGAAAGTCGGTTAGCGCGGCGCCAACCGAACCGACCCTATCGTACGGTCCACCGCTGATCGCGGATCTCCGAATGATATATCCATTGGCCCCATTGACCGAAGTCCAGCTCAAGATCACCCCGCCCGCCACGATGTCCGGGGTCACGACCGGAGCGGCTGGCGGAGCTACGGAATTCCAGGCGTTGCCCCACACCAGATTGGAGTCGCCACTCGCTCCCCAGATATTCGTGGCGCGAACAACATACTCATACTGCTGGCCGTTTGAGACCGTGCCGTCCTGGAGAACAGTGGCGTAGGTAAAGGTGAGGTATTGAAGGCCGCTTCCCTGAGTCGAACGGAAGATTTGATAGGCGACAGCTTGCGGCACCCGATTCCAGGAAAGCGCAATGCTCCCGCTGGCATGGGACGCCAAAACATTTGTCGGTGTGGGAGGAGGGGCACCCGGATCGACCACGTCCAGCGCAATGACGTTCGACCTTCCGGAGGTTCCGCTGGGATTGGCGGCCCTGACGCTGAAGTAAGTTAGGGAGTGGACGCCCTCGAGCCACACTAGCATTCCACTGTCCGTGGCAACCTGCCCCTCGATGTAATGACCGCTTGCTTGCACCCAGGGTCCGGTAGGCGATGCGGAGATTTCCTCGATGTAGTTGGTCGTAGGCTCCTTCTGAGACCAGGTGACGACGGCGTTTCCGTTGGCATTCGAGAGGAGCTGGGCAGTAGGTGCGTCGGGGACCTGCGCCTGCGCGTTCCCCTGGGCTCCTACCGGTGGCGGCATTCCTCCGGAGTACGTTCCATGGATGTTCCGTCCTTTGACCGAGTACCAATACTTGGTTCCGTTCCCGACGTTCGTGTCGGTAAGATAGAGCTCGTCTTGAGTCATGCTGCTCCCGACGACGAAGGTCTGTTCCGGGACCTGCGGATCCGTCGTCCGCCATACTTCGTAGGTCGTCGCGCCATCAACTGGCGTCCAGAACAGCCGGACTCTCCCATTCATGTCGTAGGTGAACGATATCGTCGACTCGCTCTGCGGCTTGTTCAGGGGGTACCGGACATGGATCGCAACTTCGTTCGACGTCGCACTTTCGCCCGTGCCGCTCAGCGCCGTGACGACGTAGTAATACGTCAGCCCGAGGGCCAGTCCCCTATCCGTGAAGCAGCGTAGCGGAGTCCGGAGTGCCACGATCGTGTAGGGACCGCCCGGAATATTGGAGCGCTTAACGTTGTAGGCCCAGTCGTCCAATCGGGCCTCCCAAGCCAACTGAACTTGGCCCAGCGGAGTGAACGTATTCATGACCGAGCCCGCCCCAAGGAGGTTTGTCGGTGCGGGGGGCGGGCTTGGCGGAGCGGGCGAGCCAGCGATTGCGGCCGTTGCCGCGCTCGTGCCACCCACGTTCACCGCCTGGACGACATAGTAGCACGTCGACGGATAGGTTACGTCCGTGTCCACAAATGACGTCGCCTGGAGCCCCGACGCGATTGTGGTAAAGGGCCCGCCCGAAGACGCGCCTCGCTTGACGATGTAGCTCGTGGCGCCCGGCGAGGCCGTCCAGCTAATGGTGACGGACAGGGGTCCGGCTGTGGTCTGCACATTGGCCGGCGGCGGCGGTGGCGGCGGCATAGGCGTCGCGGAGACCTGGATGGAGATCCCGCTCGTCTTCGTCGCGTTCAGCGCTTTCACCATGTACCAGTAGGTGTAGCCGTTCGTCGCCGTGTCGGTGTAGGTCCGCAGGGTCGTCGCCGTCAGCGGCGTCGTCGGGTAGCCGATCGCCGGGTTGTTCGTGCGATAGATCTCATAGCTCGTGGCGCCCGAGGAAGCCCCCCAGGAGAGCGACACCTGGTTGTTCCCGGGCGTCGCGACGAGGTTCGGCGGCGCCTCGAGGAGGTTTGGCGTGTCTAGATCGTAGCGCCAACCCCGGATCGAGAACGGCGCAGCCGTGCCGTGCCCGAACACAATTAGAAAGTATGAGCTCTGTCCGCTCCAGGACGCCCGGGCGGAGTTATTGTTCCCTCCGTTGGTCGTGATGGATTGGGTGGAGGCCACGCTTCCGGTGGTCGTGATGTGGTTTGACTGAATGTTTCCATTGGAATTCGGTCCGTCGTAGAGTGAGAGCCATTGGACGGGCGTAGCCCCCGCGAAGGGCGACTGCGGCCCTGGCGTCCCGGAGCGGACGACGAAGCTGGCGGCGGGGAACGTCAGGTCAGGATTGGCGATCCGGCCGCGGAGCTCGCCCGCGCTCGTGCCCCACTCAAAGAGGACCTTGCCGTTGCAGTAAGAAGCGTCGAGGACGCCGCCGCCATACTGTGGGAGATTGGGTTCCACCACGACCGGCGCGCCGAAGGTTCCGGAGGGCGTCATGGTCCGCGCCTTGAGTTGCCAGGCCGGCGACGCTGCGACCTCCGGCCAGGCGATGACGTATTGGCCGCCGCCGTAGGTCAGGCGGGGGTACCGCTTGTCGACCGCGGTGGGATCCGGGTCCGCGGAGTTACCAAGGACGCCGTCCTTGCGGACGAACTGGCCCCGGATGTACGTCGGCCACGGAGAGTTCCCGTAGACGACCCGCCTCCAGCAGACGAACCAGCGATCCCCGTCGTAGGCTACGTTCGGTTGCTCGGCCGCCGTTTCTGACGTGATCGGGAACTCGGCCGTATACGGGGTCCCATCGCCGTTCAGGACGCGGCCACGGATCGTGGAGGGCGGGCTGTCCACGTAATCCCCATTCAGGTACCGCCAGACCACTACGTAGCGGTCGATATCCGGAGCGTAAGAGACGCGCGGCGAGAAGTTCTTCAAACTGGCTGAGCCGATTGTGATCGGGCTGCCTACCAGGTTGCCGTTCTGGGCCACGCGCTGGCCGAAGACGCTGCTCGCAGGGTACGTCGTGGTTTCGCTCCAGACGACCAGCCACTCGTTGCGCGTCGCGGCATAGGCGACGTCGGGACTACCACCGCCGTCAGCGTCGATGGTGAAGACCCCCCCCACGAGGGGGTCAATGGTGATCGGGAAGGTCGCCGACCCTACCCAGGATTCGGGAACGGTCATTGAGACCCGTCCGTCGGCGAACATGAGATCAAGGGAGAGCTGGCGGCCGGCGGAGTCAATCGCCAGCGCGTCCGAGATCGTGAAGGCTTCCGGACCTTCCCGGTGAAACTCGAGGGTACGGGCGCTCGTGCCGTCGGCCGGCGTCGGCAGGCTGGAGCGGACTCGGCAGCTAACGCGGAGGTCACCCTTCCCCGGGGCGGAGGGAATGAAGAAGTCCTGCTCGATGCCCGCATCGCGGACGGTGTAACGCTCGATGACGGAACCGCGTTCGTAGCGGACCTCTTCGGCGCTGTCACCCCGGAGGGCAATGGCATCCCCGCCGCGAGCGAGGACGCGGTCGCCGGCGAGGATTTCATCAAGGCGTAGCTCGAGGAAATGGTCGGCCCTGGGAGAGTTGAAGCGGACGCCTCCGGCGGCGAACAGGGCGTGAAGAGGTCTGCTGCTGGCGACGATGCCTTCGGCGGTTTCGCGCACGCGCGGCAGGCTCCGAATGGCGAAGGTCCCATCCCCATCAACCGGGGGCTTGGTGACGGGAGCCTGGAGCGCGCTCACATCCGATCGAGCTTCGTCGGCCGGGACGTCGGATGGTCCCGAAGCGGCGGTCGTCGCAGTGCCGCTAGAGATCATGGGCTTCAATGCTGAGCGGCGCGCGAGGATGCAGACGAGTCCGAAGAGGATAACGAGCAGAGGAATGAGCCTTTTCATGATCCACCTCCCTGTGAGAGTGTCAAGGGAGGGGGAGCAAGAAGGGTATCTCCCTCTCCCCGGTCAGAAGCGGAAGGTAGATTTGTGTTCTTCTTTTGTCAAACTAAATCGTATTTTTTCTATACCTTACCCGAGAGCATGCCAGCAGTGCTAGCTTGGGCCGGGAGTGGTGTCGCAACACCGACAGGCCTCCGCGTTCCGGGCCGCCAGGTGACTCGGGGGGGGGATATAGCCAACCGGTTGCCGAGGATGGTTCCTAAAATGCGTATTTTAGGAACCGAGACTATCCACGGGCTAAAGTAACACGTTCAGCAGGCTACTCATGACAGGGAGACTATGGAGAAGATCGCCTTCAACCAACTAAAAACGATGTCTTGCGCCATTATGGATGCGGGATCTGGAAAGGATCTATTTGATCGCGATTCTTTTGATTATCTGCAAGGAACATCCAGGGAATGGCATGGATTCAGCTCCCAGCTTCGTAAAGATATGGATCGCGGCCTGGGGCTATCGGCCGCCGTTCAAAGAGCCGCGTCGCTGATGCCACCGATGGGAGGCATTCTGGGGACGTGGCAAATACTGGAATATCTCATTTGTTACGACTTCATCGTATTCGATCAAAATGTCTTGGTTGAATTCCAATCCGACCTAGCTCCAGACTCCTTACTGTATTCCAGCGTCTTTCGTTGTACGGAGATTCCTGAGGACATTTATGAAGGAGCTGCGGCTGCCATCGAGCGTAATCGCACGTCGATTGTGGCACTGGGTTCTACCCGGGACTACCACCAGGGAGACCGAGACATACATGAGTCGAAAGCGCCGGGACTCCGAGGCCGCTTCCCGTTTGCTGGTAGCGATGAGAGCATTCAGAGAGCCATCTTCTATCTCGAAGTGGCGAACTCCAGCAGTACGCCCGTCCTCATCAGTGCAAAGAAGAGGGGCATGCTCGATGCTCTGAAGCTGAACGCCGAGCGCGTTGCTCACCAATACATTGAGTCCGCCATAAACGCAGCGTTTAAGGAGAAAGCCACGAGTGAGACGTTTGCTCACTTTGCTGGCGCTTCTGTGGAGCTTCCTTCCATGTTGGAGATGATCCTTGCGCGAGCTTTGACTTATGAAGAATCCCTAATGGATGCGGCCATGAGCATCCGAACATCACCGTATGCAACGGCGTACCGTCGCTATCTACATGATCTACAGAAGAAACTGAAGGCCGGCAGACTTGAAAGGGGATTGATCGCTACTGAAATGGCCAAGCTCAAAGCAACGGTATCAGAGTGGCTGAAGAACGGCGATGCCAGGATCAGGATCGACTATGTCAAACGTGAATTGCAGTATTCAAAGATTCCGACGATCGGTTGGGTAACAGAGCTTGCCAATATAAAGAATCTCGAGATTAATGATCCGCTCCTTGAAGCACCGCCCTACTATCTAACCTTTGTTTCAAACTGGTTTAGGGCCAAAGAAGTGCTGGATCCAAGAACAACTTGAGAGACGGCACAATATGAGTCACGCTCGGGGTGTCGTCCGGGGCTGCCCCTCATTTAAGGCGAGCACGCGCTGCCGCGCCGCCCGCCTTCATCGAGGTGGGGCCCCGACGAACGAGCGCCGTCCTCTCTCTCTGAGAAATAGCCCGATTGAAGGGAGTGCGTTAGGCTTGCATTCCTGTAGCTCGGGCGCACGCGGTGGGCCTTGACGGCATACGTATGATTTATTAAAGTATCTGTATGGACAAGAGAGCCCCGACGGTCAAGAAGACCTACAACCTCCCGCCGGACCTGATCGCCCGGGTCCGGAGGATCTTCAAGGCGAAGACGGAGACGGAGGCCATCGTGCTGGCGCTCCGCGAGATGACCTTCATGGAAGAAATCGGGCGAGCCCTGCGGGCGACGTCGGGCAAGTTCCCCCACTTCAAGCCGCTCCGTTGAACCTCCTCTTCGACACCTCGGTCTGGGTCGACGACCTCCGGCACGGCGTCCTGCGCTTCGTGATGCCCCAGGTGCGCGGCCGCTACTTCCTCTGGCTCGACTCGGTCGCCGCCGCGGAGCTCCTGGCGGGGTGCGGCACCCGAAAGGAGAGGAGACTCATCTCCAGTCTGATCGCCCCCTTCGAGCGGGCGGGCAGGGTCGTGACCCCCGCCCCGCGGGACTTCGTCCGCGCCGCCGAGGCCTTGTCGAAGCTACGGGGAGCGGGCATCACACTCAAGAACCCGGGTGCGGCCTTGCTCGACGCCCTCCAGGCCGCCAATGCCGTCCGGATCGGGGCGCTCTTGGTTACTGAGAACGTCTCGGACTTCGAAAAGCTGGCCAGATATCTGCCGGTCTCCATCACGTCCTTCAAGGAGTTCAGCCGGACTCTGGGCGGCGCGTGAAGCCCGCCTCTCTTCCCGCCTGGCCGCCCCCACCCCCGGCGCCCGCCGGCCACAGGCCGGGCCGCCTGGCGGCAGGGCGAGGCGCGGGGGGCCGAATAGCACTCGCGCGAGTACTTCCTCCTATCGAAGGACTTTCCCACTACCGCTTACCGGCGTCAGGGTCAGCCTTGAAAATCTATAGATGACGTCGTAGCAGCCGATGGACATGGCCCGGGGATCGGGGATCTTCGCGAGCCCCGGATTGGTGAGCCGCTCGTAGTTTCCTTTCCAATCGATGATCGTCTTGCCGTCGACAGCGACTTTGACCCCCGTCTTCCTCACGGAACAGATGATGGTGGCCGGGTGGCCGTTGCTCAAGAGCAGGCCCCGGCGGGTCGACTCGTTGTCCGACCCGTCCTTGCCGTCCAGGCTCCAGAGCGACGACAGGTACCCCGCGGTCGGCCACCCGTCGATGACGACTTGGAATTGGCGTCCCCCTCCGAAAAGTCCCAGATTGATCGACTCCTTCCCCTCGGTGCGTTCCGCGACCAGCGTCAGGTCGTACTCCTCGGGGGGCGAATAGGGGATCTGCACGCGGGCGGGGGACGCCGGCTTCGTGGGCTCCAGGACTCCGTCCTTCAGGGCCCACTCCCCCTGAACCGCGTCGCGGGCGGGGTCAATCAGCTTCAGGAGATCGACGCTGCTCTCCTGGCTCAGCTCTTTGAGGCGCCCCTGCACCCGAACCCGGTCTACCCCTTCGAGCCCCTCCACCGCCTGCGAGAACCAGTGTCCCGCCCTCCGTCGGCAAGCGGCCGCGAAAGGCCGGTCGACCGACTTCTCCGCCACCTCCCACCATAAATCGCCGGCTTCTGCCTTCCCCCCCGCGTCGGAAGGCTTGGAGAGCTCGCTCTTGGCCGCGACCCGGATCTCCTCGACGTCCGACTTCGCCAGCCGTAGCGATCCGCCGGCCCAATCGTCCTTCATCACGCAGAGGTAACGACCGAGAGACAGATTGGCCCGGGGGTCGTCCGGCGATCGGTCGAGGGTCTTGCGGGCCTCGAGAGCGGACTCCAGCTCGACCCGCTGACGCTTTGCCTCCTGGCGCAAGCCCGCCGCCAGGGCGGTCGACTTCTTGAGGCCGACCGACCGGGACAGCGCCTCGGCCTCGGAGGCGGCGGATTCCGCGGCGTCGTATTCGCCGCGCGCAAGCGCCTGATCCGCCTCCCGGAGGCGCGCCTCCGCCGACGTCGCGGGGTCGTCGAAGGCGGAGAGGGCCCGGTGGGCCACCTCCTGCGCCGGTGCGGTCCCGCCGCTCCCGGAAATCTCCTTCAAGGCCTTGATGGCTGCCGGCGCCGGGAGCCGGTCGCAGATCATGAGCGCCATGCGGAGCTGCGCGAGGTCCTGTACGGCTGCCGGGTCCTTGACCAGCTCCGTGCGAAGCGTCTCCAGAGACGATCTCACTTCCGCGGAGAGCGTCAGACCCTGGCGGAGCTCTCGTTCGACCCAGCCTTGGATCGTGGCGCCCTTCGAGCGCAGGTCCTCGCGCGCCCGTTGCCTTACGGCCGGGTCGTCATCGTCGAGCTTGCCAAGGACTTGCTGCAGTTCTTTCTCGAGGGCTGCGGGGTCGGCCTTTCCGACCAAGTAGGCCTGTGACAAGAGGCCGAGCGCGTCCTCCCCCAGCGCGGAGATCCTCGCCCGTGCCGAGGTGGAACGGGCGAGGTCGACGCTCGCCAGGTCGTCGACGAGCGTCTTAAGAACGCCGGCGCGCTCGGGGTCGCGCAGCCCTTTCCACCGCGATGCCCAGTCGGTCCCCTCGGCCGAAGGCAGCCCGTCCCTCTGCCACAGAACGACGGAGGTGTCCGTCGAGCCGGACGCGAGCAACCCGCCCCCGGGGCTGAATGCCACCTTGGTGACGGACCCGACGTGGCCCTTGAGGCTCTCGACCATTTTCCCCGAGTGCAGATCCCAGACCGCGACCGACTTGTCCCAACTTCCCGACGCGGCGGTCTGGCCGTCGGGGTGGAAGGCTACGGAGGCGACCGCCATGGCGTGGCCCTCGAACCGTCGGAGCTGGCGGCCTGTCTCGAGTTCCCAGAGGAACACGACCCCGTCCTTGCCCCCCGAAAGCGCGAGCCGGCCGTTCGGACTAACGGCGACGGCGAGGACGACGTCGCCGTGGCCGGCGAGCGAGCGCAGTCGCTGGCCGCTTTCGAGGTCCCAGACGGCCACGGCGTGGTCCGCGGCGCCGGAGACGGCGCGCTTCCCGTCCGGGGTGAAGGCGACGGCGTAAACTTCCTTCTCGTGGCCCTGGAGGGTCATGAGGACCTCGCCCCCGTCGAACTCGCGCCAGCGGACTTGCGAGCCGGAACCCGTCAGGACCGTCCTGCCGTCGGGGCTGACCGCGAGGCAGTTGACGAGCCCCGGGTCGCTATATCCCTGGTTGCGATTGAACGTCCTGGCGTCCCAGGAGTCGACGACTCCCTGGCCGCCCGAAAGCACGGTGGCGCCGTCCCGCGAAAAAACGGCTGAAAGAGTGCGGCTCGCGGGTTGACTGGTGCGGCGGAGCGGCGTTCCGGTCTTCTGATCCCAAAGAATGAGCGTCGCATCGATGCTTTGGGTCAGCAGTCCACCGCCGGTAGGGCTGAACAGGACCGAGCGCACTTCACTGGAGTGACCGTTCAGGGGAACTTCGCGCTCGCCCGAGGCCGCGTCCCAAACCGCCAGCGTACGGTCGTGACTCCCCGTGACCACCTTCCGGCCGTCGGGGCTGAACGCGGCGGAGGCGACCAGGTCCCGGTGGCCCGGGAACTCCCGGAGCTTCTTGCCGGTTTCGACGTCCCAGATTCCTGCTCCCGGCGAGGCGGCGTCGGAGAGCAGATACTTGCCATCGGCGCTGAAGGAGACGTAGTACAGATTCCCTCCGACGGGCCCAATCTTGCGGAGGACCTCGCCCGAAGCGACGTCCCAGAGAACGATCTGTTTCTCCTGTCCGCCCGACGCCGCCGTCTTCCCGTCCGGGCTACAAGCGACGCACCAGACGCCCCCGCGGTGTCCCAAGAACTTCAGTTTCTCCTTCCCCGATGCGACATCCCACACCCGCACGGAATGATCGTACGAGGCGGTCAGAACGGCGGTCCCCGACAGGCAGAAGGACACTCCCCGAACAACATCCAAGTGACCTTCGAACGTCTTGAGAACGGTTCCGCTGCCGACGTCCCAGAGGATGGCGGCGTGTCCACAGCCGGCGACGACCTGCTTGCCGTCGGAGCTGAACGCCACACCATGGAGCGAAGCCCCGGCCTCATAGGTCTGGAGGGATTTCCCAGTCGTAAGGTCCCAGTAGATCAGCTTGGAATCGTGTCCCCCGGAGACCGCGCGGCGACCGTCGGACGAACAGGCGACGGCGCAGATTTCACCGGAGTGCCCTTCCATGACGAATTTCCGGCGCCCCGAGGTTAGGTCCCACACGCTGACCGACATGTTGGAACTTCCGGAAAGGACAGAGCTGCCGTCGGGGGTCATGGCCACGGACGTCACCCGGCCGCCCTGCCTCCAACGAATCGTTCCTAGACGCAGCAGCGCGCCTTGCGGGAGGGAATCGTCCGTCTGAGCTTTATCCTGAGCCGCCCCTCCGGCTGCGGGAGCGAGGGCGAGAACACACGGAAAGAGGGCGCGAAAGAATAGGGCGAGGGCGGTTCGAGACATGAATGTTCCCTCCGCAGAGAACCATTATCCTCGGCGATGCCCTACTAATGAAGCGTTACCTGATTGAAGCGGCGGCGCTCCGTCATTTCCAGCATCTGATAGAATCCAAGTTTATGAGCGGGGAGGATCCTTCCGGAGCGCGAGACCGTCGGTCTAGATCATTCGCGGGCCTGATCAATGAAACTCACAAGCGGATGGCGGTTCAAGCCCGTGTAGGCTACTACAAGACCATGAAACTGAAGGCTTACGTCGTTCGTGTGACGGGAAAGACGATACACAGCATCGGCGAGGTCATCGAAGGGAAGGTAGTTCCGAAGCAGAAGATGCCGGACGCTGCCTATGTTGTAACCGAGGAGATGAACGGCTCCTGCTATCTCTACCGCTACTCCAACACGGGCGAGTTTGCGGGTGACACCTGGCACGAGACACTGGAAGAGGCGAAGCGACAGGCGCGATTTGAGTACGTGATCGGCGACAGCGACTGGTTCAATGAAGGGGAGTAGTCGTCCATGGGCAGCAGATCCACCCCGCCCGCCCGCGCCAGCCGCCGCCTTCGTCTCTCTAAAAGGTAGACTTGGTCCCCTATCGGCGATCGCCCCGCCCGGCTTGCGCCGGGGCGCCGTCCTGCCGGCTGCCCGCGTTCCTCGAGGCCACGTTATACTAGTGCTCGATGAACCGCATCCTACCTGGGCTGTTTTTGGGCACCTGGGTCGCGGGTTGCGCCTCCGCCGCCCCAGCCCCGGCGGTCCCCGTCGCGGAATTCTTCCCTCTCGAGTCGGGACGGACCTATCACTTCAAGATCAACGGACGCGATGAGGGCGCCACGATCACGACGGAGGAGATCGGACAGGGCCGTGGTTCCTGGGTTCTCAATTTCTGGTCCCGGCGCAGCGAACGCGTTTCGTGGGCCCTCCAGCAG
>Ga0310813_10001389_pt1 | contig 14613 bp, 10 predicted proteins | sample YN3metagenome_FD_203086 | JGI IMG/M metagenome (GOLD analysis project Ga0310813, IMG submission 203086) | Soil microbial communities from experimental microcosm in Duke University, North Carolina, United States - YN3 | ecosystem: Engineered > Artificial ecosystem > Soil microcosm > Unclassified...
GTTTATTGCGCCGCTGGTATTTCCCGCGATTATTCTGGGCCTCGCGCTGCTGCTGCTCTACCGCACTCTCGGCATGCCCCTGATGGCAGGCCTGGCTATCGCTCATGTGGTGGTGTGCTTTCCCTACGCACTACGCTCGATCTATGCGGCTCTGCAATCGTTCGACTGGTCGCTGGACGAAGCGGCGCTCAGCCTGGGCGCCAACCCTTGGCGCGCGTTCACGCTGGTCGTGGTGCCGATAATCTGGCCCAGCATCATGGTGGGCTGGATGTTCGCGTTCATCGTCTCTTTTGGCGAGGCCAACGTCGTGCTGTTCCTGACCGGCCCTGGCGTCACGACGCTGCCGCTGGAGATCTTCAGCTACCTGCAGTTCCAGGGCGATCAACTGGTGGTAGCCGCCGCCTCGGCCCTGCAGGTCGGTGTGGTCGTGCTGTTCCTGCTCATCGCCCGGCAAGTGCTGGGGACCGGGAATATGGTCCGTGCCGAACAGGGCTGAATCTTCGTCGCCGAATAGACCGCATTGCGGAAAGCGCAGCGGTCGGTAAACCGCCTGAATCGCGTTGCTACAGGCACCGCCCGTTGTGCCGCTGTTAAGCGGTCGTAGCGACTACGGGCGTTCAAAGGTCGGCAATCAACGGTTACTCGCTACGATGAAGTTCAATCGATAATCTGCAGCCAGACAGTCAGTTTCTGTTCAAACGAAAGCGACGCATGCGCCGGACTCGACGACGGCAGCACCAGCGTCGTGTATCCCGCTGCCGCAATCACCGGCGCAAAGCGCCCCGCCGTCTTGCCGTTAAAGCAAACCTTCGTGAGCAGCGGCGCATGTTCGCGCAGTGACGCAAAATCGTTCGGTTGCGCGTTGCGGATCGCCGAATCGAGACTGCCTTCGCGATGGCATGCGTCGAGCACGTCCCAGATGCCGATGCCATGCGACAGCACGCACTCAAGCCGTGCGTCGTAAGGCAATTCGTGCAGTTGCGTTTCGCCGAGCACCGCACCCAGCAGCCGCCAGAACTGATTGCGCGGATGCGCGTAGTACTGCGTGGCCTCGAGTGAAGCCTCGCCGGGAAAGCTGCCCAGAATCATCGTGTGCGTATTGCCGCTGACGACCGGCGGGAAGCCGCGCAGCATCAGCGTTTTATCTCGTCGCCGACTGCGCGCGTCGCGGCATCGGACCCGCTATGCGCGGTTTGCGCGCTGTGCGTGGCAATCTGATGCGAGCGCGCCGACGTATGTTCGAGCGGTCGACCATGCTCGCGCGGAATCTGACGTTGCGCATGACGATTCGCACGCTGATCCGCGTCGCGCGCCGACAGATGTGCCCACAGCGCCGGCAGCATGCACTCGGTGACCATCAGCGGTTCGCCGTGCCGCTCGAATACCGAACGACGCGCAACCAGCGTATGCGGCCGCACCGCGTCACCGTGCGCATCGAGTTCCGGCTGCGCCAGCGCATACAACGGATGACGCGCAGTCAGCCGCCGGCTGACCAACGCCGAGCGCGCGACGCTGCTGTCGCTGTACAACAGTTCCGCCAGCGGCCGCGTGCGCAGCCGCCGCATCGCCTGCCAGACGCCTGTGCTCGCCGCGACCGGCGCAATACTGTGCGCGACGACAAACGGCGTAGCGTCGACCGCCAGCACGACCTCGCGCACCCACACCGGTGCACGCGGCGCGACACTCAATGCGCAGCACTCGTCCGCCCACGGTTGATCAACCGCTTCGCGGGTCACGCGCACCGCCACCGCGCCGAGCGTGCGCAGATGGGCGGTCAGCGAACCGCCGCGAGTAAGCCAGTCTTTCTGGTCGGAAGTGCAACGAGGCAGGGGCGCGACGCGCCAATGCGCATCGGCGGGATCGAAACGGGTAGGCATGCGCTGCATTATAGGGGGAGCGCCCTGCCTGCGCAGCGAAGCGGGCGCAGGCGGGGGCTCGCGCAAGCGGTCGCGGGCAGACTATCCGCGGGCCGCTCTGCCCTTGCGCTTGGCTTGCCGAACCAGCGCCAGCCCTGCCCGCGTGAGCCACCTCGTGCCAACTGAACCGCGCCGGCGCTGGCTACCCGTCACAAAACGGCACCCTCTTCCTTTCGTTGCTAATCTTGCTGCGTCATAACCGCCTGCCCCGCAACCATCGACTGACCGCTACCAAGCGCCTCTCTGAATTCAATCAGCCGCCCCGCCACGCGCTCGACCACCGGCCCCCACTCGCCCGCCGCCGGCTGCCGGAACAATTCGACCGAGTCGTACCAGTACTGCGACTCGCGCTCGCCCCAACACCAGTGCGATACATGATCGAGCATCGCCAGCACCGGACAGCCCAACGCGCCGCCCAGATGCAGCGGCGCACTGTCGATGGTCACCACCGCGTCGAGCAAGGTCATATGCGCGGCCACGTCTTCAAAGCCGTTGCGATAGTGCGCGGTCAGATCGCACATCGCGAGGCCTTGCGCGGCGAGAGCCGCCGTGTCGCGCTCGCTGCCCGGCGTCAGCGGATGGAAAACGACGCCTGCCACGTCCCGCAATGGCGCCAACGCGTCAAGCGGAACCGACCGCTTCGTATCGCGCCGATGCGTCGGACTGCCCGCCCAGACCAGCCCGACATGCAGCGCACGCTGCTGCGCACCGCGCGCGGCCGGGTTGGCGTGCTCGCATGCCCGCATGCGCTCGCTCCACGGCGCGCTCAAATCGTCATCCGCGCGCAGATACGGCGCGCCCGTCACGCCCATCGGCAGCAAGCCGATTTCATACGGCACGCTCATCATCGGCAAAGCGAAATGCGCGTCGGGCAGACCTTCTTCGATCGCCACACAGGGCACCGCAAACGGCTCGGAAAACCGCGCCAGCAACGAGTGCAACGCGCTGCGGCAAGCCAGCACCAGGCGCCCGCCGTGACGTCGCACCTGCACCGCGAGATGCGGCACGAAGCGCGCCATCTGGAGATCGTCGCCGCAGCCCTGTTCGCTATACACGACCAACGTCTTGCCTTCGATCGGCTCGCCATGCCAGCGCGGATACGGTGCAAACAGGCGCACCACGTTGTTCGCGCCGCGATCGGCGCGCGCGAGCCGTGCTTCGTAGCGCGCCCACGCGCCGGCCCAGGCGTCCCGGCGCAATTCGAGTTCCGCCAGATCGACGGCCGCCTGCACAAGGCTCGGATCGATCGCAAGCGCTTCGTGCAATACCGCCTCGGCGTCGCGATAGCGCGCCTGCTCGGTGCGATAGATGCCGATTGCCGCAAGTACCGCACCATTGCCCGGTGCCGCCGCATCGACTGCCTGCATCGTCAGTTCGGCGGCACGCGCATCGCCCGCCTGCCATTGCGCGTGACTCAGCTGCCACGCCATTTCCACATCCGCAGCGTTGCGCGCCAGCGCAGCGCGTGCGCTTTGCGACACCGCGCGCCAGTCACGCGCTTCGCGAAACGCTAGCACCAACTGCAAACGCAATGCGGCATCGAGTTGCGGCACGAGTGCACACGCGCGCAACAAAGCATCGCGACGCGATGCCGTGCTATCCGAACCATTGATCGACATAAAAAACCACCGTTGCGTTGAAAATGTTTATTCAGTAACCCATACTTAAAAAAGCGTTCAGCGCGAACATTTGAACGCAGATTCCCGTATCAAAAAAGCCATCCAAAAGGAGTAAGAGGTGATTAAGAATACGAAGGAAACATCCGAACGAATTGCGCATCTCGCCGCTGTGGTTCTTAAAAAACCTGGCGTTTCTCAGATAGAAAAGGAATTAGCTGGTTCAGCCTTGGCGCAGCATCACACGACTAAGCACACCAGCACCGCGATCGGCAAACTGGCCGGCAAGGTGCTGGCCGACTCACACGTGTGTGCGGAGGCAAAGGAACTGGCCGGCTCGGTATTGGCGCAGGTGCGCAGCCTCGCGGAGCGCACGGCCGCACGCTGAAGAGAAAGCCGCGCTACCGCATTACCGCGTAGCCGATGAAAATGCCCAAAACAGCGGGCAAAAAAAATGCGCTGCGAAAGCAGCGCATTTCCGGATCAATCAAACATTACACTACAAAAAATCACACTACGGCGGCCTGAAACCGCAGCCGCCCAATCGTGCAGCGGTCTTATCCCGCTCGCGTCAACAGCAGCGCATTGGTGCGCTTCACGAAGCTCGCCGGATCTTCCAGCGACCCGCCTTCGGCCAGCAACGCCTGGTCGAACAGCAGATGCGCCCAGTCGTCGAAGTTCGCGTTGTCGGCATGCAGTCCCTTGACCAGCGGATGCTCCGGATTCACTTCGAGAATCGGCTGCATCGTCGGTCCCTGCTGGCCGGCCGCCTTCAGCATGCGCTGCAGGTAGCCGCTCATATCGCCTTCGTCGGCGACGAGGCACGACGGCGAGTCGGTAAGCCGGAACGTCAGGCGCACGTCCTTGGCCTTGTCCTTCAGCGCCTCTTTCATCCGTTCGACGAGCGGCTTCAGCTCTTCGCTGACTTTTTCCTGTGCCTGCTTTTCCTCGTCGTTCAACTCGCCGAGATCGAGATCGCCGCGCGCGACGCTGGCCAACGGCTTGCCGTCGAACTCGTTGAGGAACGACAGCATCCACTCGTCGACCCGATCGGTCAGCAGCAGCACTTCGACGCCCTTCTTGCGGAACACTTCCAGATGCGGGCTGTTTTTCGCGGCCTGCCACGTGTCGGCGGTCACGTAGTAGATCTTCGACTGCTCGGGCTTCATCCGCGCCACGTAGTCGGCCAGCGACACGTTCTGCTCGGCCGAGTCGTTATGCGTCGATGCGAAGCGCACCAGCTTCGCGATGCGCTCCTTGTTCGAGAAGTCTTCGCCGATGCCTTCCTTCAGCACCTGGCCGAATTCCTTCCAGAACGTCGTGTACTTTTCCTTGTCGGCGTCGGTCTCGGCATTGGCCAGTTCTTCGAGCATCGACAGCGCGCGCTTGGTCACGCCTTCGCGGATCGCCTTGACGTCGCGGCTTTCCTGCAACAGTTCGCGCGACACGTTGAGCGGCAGATCGCTCGAATCGACCACACCCTTGACGAAGCGCAGGTACGCCGGCAGCAGCTGCTCGGCGTCGTCCATGATGAACACGCGCTTCACGTACAGCTTCAGGCCGCCGCGGTGATCGCGGTTCCACAGGTCGTACGGCGCATGCGCAGGCACGTACAGCAGCTGCGTGTACTCGCTGCGGCCTTCGACGCGATTGTGCGTCCACGTCAGCGGATCCTGATGGTCGTGCGACAGGTGCTGGTAGAACTGCTTGTACTGCTCTTCGGTAATGTCGTTCTTCGCGCGCGTCCACAGCGCGCTTGCCTGGTTGACGGTCTCGTCTTCGTCCTTCGTGACCATCTCGCTCTTTTCCGCGTCCCACTCTTCCTTTTGCATCAGGATCGGCAGCGCGACGTGGTCCGAGTACTTCTGGATGATCGACTTCAGCTTGTAGGTGGACAGCAGTTCGTCTTCATCGGCACGCAAATGCAGCGTGATGGTCGTGCCGCGCTGCGCACGCTCGATCGTATCCACCGCGAAGTCGCCCTCGCCGGCGCTTTCCCAACGCACGCCTTCGGCGGCGGGCAAGCCCGCGCGGCGCGTCTCGACGGTGATCCTGTCGGCGACGATAAAGCCCGAATAGAAGCCCACGCCGAACTGGCCGATCAGCGCCGCATCCTTCTGCTGGTCGCCCGACAGCTTGCCGAAGAACTCCCGCGTGCCCGAACGCGCGATCGTGCCGAGGTTCGCGATCGCTTCGTCGCGGCTCATGCCGATGCCGTTGTCGTCGATGCTGATGGTGCGCGCGGTCTTGTCATAGGACACGCGGATGCGCAGGTTCGGATCGTTTTCGTACAGCGCGTTGTCGGCGATCGCCTCGAAGCGCAGCTTGTCGGCCGCATCCGATGCGTTGGAGATCAGTTCGCGCAGGAAGATCTCCTTGTTGCTGTACAGCGAATGGATCATCAGGTGCAGAAGCTGTTTCACTTCCGCCTGGAAGCTCATGGTTTCTTGTGCCATGGTCGGACGTCCTCTCGATTGCTGGTTGATTCAGAATTCAGGATTGATGCGGCGCCCGCGCGTGGGCGCCGCGCGAATAACGGCCGCGCAGCCGCTGTGATCGAGCCGCGCTCGCGCGCCGTACCTCGCATGCGGTGCCGCGGACTCGCGAATCGCCGGCCCAAATGGGGGCGCCGGAAGACGATTTCAAGAGGCGCGGCGCACCACGCGCTCCAGATACTCGGTGAGAAATACCGGCAGCGCCGGGTCGTTGCAGTTCGCGACATTGAACCGCATCCACGTGGTCGGCGACTGCTGCGGCGAAAACAGGCTGCCCGGTGTCAGCAGAAAGCCCGCTTCGTGGCCAGCCGCCGCCATCGCGTCGGCATCGACGCCCGTGTCGGCCCACACGAACATACCCGCGCCGGGCGTCAGAAAGAGCCGCAGGCCGGTCCGCTCGAGCATCCGGCAGGCCTTGTCGCGCACCCCGTCGAGCCGCGCGCGCACGCGTTCGACGTGGCGCCGGTAGTGCCCCTCGGTGAGGATTTTGTACAGCACGCGCTCGTTGAGTTCCGGCGTGGTCATGTTGACCAGCATTTTCTGGTCGGCGATCGCCTGGGCGATTTCCGGCGCGCAGGCCACGAAGCCGACCCGCAGGTTCGCGGCAAGCGTCTTCGAAAAGCTGCCGAGGTAGATCACGCGTTTGAGCTGATCGAGGCTGGCAAGGCGTGTGGCCGGATAGCCTGGCGGGCACAGGTCGCCGTAGATGTCGTCTTCGACGACGATGAAATCGTACTCTTCGGCAAGGCGCAGGATGCGAAACGCCTGCGCGGCGGTCAGCGACGTGCCGGTTGGATTCTGCAGGACCGAATTGATCACCAGCATGCGCGGGCGCCATGTCTTGACCAGCGCCTCGAGCGCGTCGAGGTCCGGGCCGTCCGGCGTGTACGGCATGCCGACGAGGCGCGCGCCCTGCGACGCGATGCGGCCGAACATCTGGAACCACGCCGGATCGCCGACCACGACGGCGTCGCCGGGCTGCACGTAGATCCGCGCGAGCAGGTCGATCGCCTGCGTGATGCCCGACACCAGCACGATGCGTTCCGGCGACGCGCCGATCTCGAGTTCTTCGAGGCGCGTCTGCAGTTGCTGGCGCAGCGGCAGGAAGCCTTGCGGGGTGCCGAAGCTCAGCATCTGCGCGCCGCTTTGCCGGCCGAGCGTGCGCAGCGCACCGGAAATCAGTTCGCCGTCGAGCCAGCGCGAAGGCAGGTAGCCGAGCCCCGGACCGCGCTCGGGCCGCGTCGACGTATGCAACATGTTGCGCAGCAGCCAGACCACGTCGATCGTGCTCGGCGCGGGCGCGGCTTCGACCTGCGGCCGGCGTTCGCCGGGCACCGGCGACATGAAGCGCTCGCGCACGTAGAAACCGGAGCCGCGCCGCGAATCGAGAAAACCCTGCGCGACGAGCCGCTCGTAGGCTTCGACCACGGTAAACCGCGACACGCCTTTATCGAGCGCGAGCTTGCGGATCGACGGCATGCGCATGCCGGGACGGAACACGCGTTCCTCGATGCGCCGGCGCGCCCACTGGACGAGCTGATCGACGAGCGTCAGCGCGGAGGCGTCGTGCGGTGCGGGAATCTGGTCGAGCGGGACGGACATGGCGAGCTCCATTGTCTCCAACTGTACTGAACACTACCGACGCGATTGTACCGTTACTGTGCCGGTGGCAGACGATACATTCGACAGGTGGCCTTGGGCGGCGCAACCGGCTAGCCTATGGGCGGCTCTCGCCCATTCCCGCTGCGATGCGGCACGACGCGGCAAACACCGCGCCTCCAACTGCCGCAGCACAACCGCTTTTCGACCTGTCATGACCGCTCATTCGACCGCTCATCCGCTGCAACTCGATCACCTCGTGGTTTCCGCCCGCACGCTCGACGAGGGCACGCAATATGTTGCCGATACGCTCGGCGTCGCGCCTGCCGGAGGCGGGTCGCATCCGTTGATGCGCACCAGCAACCGGCTGCTGAACCTGTGGAACGGCGTGTACCTCGAGGTCATCGCGATCGATCCGCAGGCCGGCGCGCCGGATGCCGAAGCGGGCCGCCCACGCCTGTTCGCGCTCGACGACCCCGCGGTGCATGCCCGGCTCGCGCAGGGCCCGTATCTGTCGCACTGGGTGGCGCGCGTCGAGCGCCCGAAAGACCTCGTGCGCTGGCAGGCGCAATACCCGCAGCGCATCCCGCCGGTCGTGCCGATGACGCGCGGCGATTTCACGTGGGGCCTGACGGTGCCCGACGATGGCGCGTTCCCTGCATGGCAACAGGCCGGCGACGGCATCGTGCCGTCGCTGATCCAGTGGGACAGCGTGCGCCATCCGAGTCGCGTGCTGCCGGACTCGGGGCTCGCGCTGAAGAGCTTGCGGGCGCAACATCCGCAGGCGGAGACCATCGCCGCGCATCTGAAATGGCTGGGCGCCGCGCATCTGATCGAACTGTCGGCCGGCGACGCTGCGGGCGCGCTGGTCGCCGAATTCGACACGCCGGCCGGCGTGCGTACCCTCAAATAACGCAGGCGCCACGCGCACCTGCCGCTCATCACTGGAGACCCCCGCCGTCATGAATTCCCGCGAATCCCAAGGCATGCTGCTCGGCCTCGCCGGCGTGATCGTGTTCAGCCTGACGCTGCCGATGACGCGCATCGTCGTCGCACAGTGGCATCCGCTGTTGAACGGCCTCGGACGCGCGCTGCTCGCCGCGCTGCCGGCCGCCGCGCTGCTCGCATGGCGCCGCGAGCGCTTTCCCACCTGGCCGCAGATCAAAAGCCTTGCGGTCGTGTCGCTCGGCGTGATCGTTGCGTTCCCGGTGTTTTCCGCATGGGCGATGAAGACCGTGCCGGCGTCGCACGGCGCGGTGGTCAATGGACTGCAGCCGCTGTGCGTGGCGATCTACGCCGCGTGGCTGTCGCACGAGCGGCCGTCGAAGCTGTTCTGGCTCAGCGCGCTCGCGGGCAGCGCGATCGTCGTCGCGTTCGCGCTGCAGGCGGGCGGCGGCGCGCCGCAGACCGGCGATCTGCTGATGCTGGTCGCAGTCGGCATCGGCGCGCTCGGCTATGCGGAAGGCGCGCGACTGGCGCGGCAAATGGGCGGCTGGCAGGTGATCTGCTGGGCACTGGTGGTGTCGGCGCCGTTCCTCGTGCTGCCGGTCGGCTGGCTCGCGTGGCAGCAGCATCTGCATCATCCGGAGCCGGTCGCGTTGAAAACCTGGCTGGCCTTCGCTTACGTGACGTTCTTCTCGCAGTTCATTGGCTTTTTCGCGTGGTACGCGGGCCTTGCGATCGGCGGCATCGCGCGGGTCGGCCAGGTGCAACTGCTACAGATCTTCTTCACGATGGCGTTTTCCGCGCTGTTCTTCGGCGAGGCCGTCGCGCCATCGACGTGGCTGTTCGCCGCCGCGGTGATCGCCACCGTGATGCTCGGCCGGCGCGCAGCCATCCACACCGCGCCGCGGCCCGCGAGCGTCAATTGAATGCGCGCATAATATAGGGCTGTGCCGCGCGGAGCGCGCCGGGAGCGCGCTGAGCCGCACATCACACGATATTGCGCCGGCAGCAGCGCCGGCGCGCCGCGCGATTCTGGCACGATCGGGCGCAGCATCAAGCTTTTGCAGTTCACTATAACGAGGACATCATGGATCAAAGCGACTTGACCAAGGTCGGCGCCAGCGCATGGCAACTATCGGAACGCGCACGCAAGCTCACCAGTTCCGCGATCCGCGAAATCCTGAAGGTCACCGAACGGCCGGAGGTTATCTCGTTCGCGGGCGGCCTGCCCTCGCCGGCCACCTTCCCCGCCGAGCAGATGCGCGCCGCGTCCGAGCGGATTCTGCGCGACGCGCCGGCCGCCGCGCTGCAATACAGCGCGACCGAAGGTTATCTGCCGCTGCGCGAATGGATCGCCGCCCGCTACTCGAGCGGCGGCGTGCGGATCCGCCCGACGCAGGTGCTGATCACCACCGGTTCGCAACAGGCGCTCGATCTGCTCGGCAAGGTGCTGGTCTGTCCGCAAAGCCCGGTGCTGGTCGAAACGCCGACCTATCTCGGCGCATTGCAGTCGTTCTCGCTATACGAGCCGCACTACGTGCAGGTGCCGACCGACGCAGCGGGCCTGATTCCCGCTCGCCTGACGCCGGAACTGACCGCCGGCGCGCGGCTGCTGTACGCGCAGCCGAATTTCCAGAACCCGACCGGCCGCCGCCTGCCGGTCGAACGCCGCCGCGAACTGGCCGCGTTTGCGCAGCGCGCCGCGTTTCCCGTCATCGAAGACGATCCGTATGGCGCGCTCGACTATCGCGGCGAACCGCTGCCGACGCTGCTGTCGATGGCGCCCGATCACATCGTGCATCTCGGCTCGTTCTCGAAGGTGCTTGCACCGGGCTTGCGCGTCGGCTACATCATCGCGCCCGAAGCGCTGCACTTCAAACTCGTGCAGGCCAAGCAGGCCACCGACCTGCATACGCCGAGCTTCACGCAGCGTATCGTGCACGAAGTGGTCAAGGACGGCTTTCTCGATACGCACGTGCCGACCATCCGCGCGCTCTACCGCGACCAGTGCGCAGCGATGCTCGCCGCGCTCGAACGCTATATGCCGGAAGGCGTCACGTGGAATCGCCCGGAAGGCGGCATGTTCATCTGGGTGCAACTGCCCGCGGCCATCGATTCGATGCAGCTGCTCGAGGAAGCGGTCGCGCAGAACGTCGCATTCGTGCCGGGTGCGCCGTTCTTCGCCAACGACGCACAGCGCGATACGCTGCGTCTGTCGTTCGTCACGGTGCCGCCCGCCAAGATCGACGAAGGCATCGCGCGGCTCGCCGCCCTGATTCGCGCGCGCCGCTGACACCTGCTCATCGCGCGCTGCCGCTACCATTGCGGCGGCAGCGCGTCTCGTCGCGCTGTCGAGCGATCCGCCCCGCTCGCAGCGCTTCCCGTCAACTCACCCGGTCGAAAGGACAAGTCATGGCTCAAGCAAACGTATACGACAAGCTGAAGGAACTCGGCATCGAACTGCCGAGCGCCGGCGCGCCCGCTGCCGCTTATGTAATGAGCGCGCAAAGCGGCAACACCGTCTATCTGTCGGGCCACATCGCGAAGAAGGACGGCAAGCCGCACGTCGGCAAGCTCGGCGACAACCTCAGCACCGAAGAAGGCAAGGCGGCGGCGCGCTCGATCGCGATCGACCTGATCGCAACGCTGCATGCGCACGTCGGCGATCTGAACCGCGTCACGCGCATCGTCAAGGTGATGAGCCTCGTCAATTCGACGCTCGCGTTTACCGAACAGCATCTGGTCACCAACGGCGCGTCCGAACTGTTCGTCGAAGTGTTCGGCGAACGCGGCAAGCATGCGCGCTCGGCGTTCGGCGTCGCGCAGATTCCGCTTGGCGCCTGCGTCGAGATCGAACTGATCGCCGAGGTCGGCTGATACGCGTCACGCGCGGCCACACGGCCGCGCTGCATCGTCCAGCGCCACGGGCGGCCCGCTGCCCGTGGCGCTTTGCTTTGGTGCGACCGTGCGCGTTCGGCTTGCGGCGGCGGCTTGCCGCGTACCGAAACCCAAGCCACAGGCGCTGGCGCGGCGCGCAGGCACACCCCGCACGCCCCGGCCAGCCGCTTGCGTGCTATTTCCGGCCGGCAGACTCGCAAGCTTCGGAGTGCGCTGTCTGATGCCGGGCGTCGGCCTTCGGCATCCGGGAAGACCCGATGACCGGCCACGCCCATGCGGCACCGGCTAGCCTGCTGACCGCCCCCACGGCAACTTCACCGCGAACATTGAAGTATTTGCAATACCACTACCGCGACACCGCATAACGCAGATCAATCCCACCATTTGCGGCTCCCGATGCGCAGCGCATCATTCACAATGCATTTGCAAACAATATTTCAGAAATGCATTTGCAATTCGGTGCTGCGCCGCTTCGCGGAAATGGCATCAATATCGGTTGACAAATTCCTCGAAAAGGCGTGTGCCGCCGCCGGGCGGATACCGGCGCAAAGCCCGCGCCGCGCGGCTTCCGCATGCCTGACAAGCCACGCGTATACCCGCAGGTCCGGCTCTTTCTTAATCGCTGCCCATTCAGTAATATCGAAAACGCAACCGATGGCCAACGGATGGTTCGGTACGACGCTCCGCCAAATTCCGCAGCAATAGCGGTACTTCGCTTACCATGCAGCCTGGTCACAAATAGCGTAGTCGTCGAACTCATAGCGCCGCCAAGTACAGGTCACGGTTTATTCGATGAATCAGCATCCTCACACAAGTGCCCGCGAGGCCCGGCACCGGCTTGATCCGGCTGCCTCGCGCCGCCGCGCGCTGCTCGCGATTCCCGCGCTCGGCGTACTCGTGCTCGTGCTGCTGTGGACCGTCATCTTTGCGCGCCTGTCGGTGGAAAAGGAGTCTACCTACCGCGAGGCGATGGCCTCCGCGGCCATCCTGTCCGCGGCGCTCGAACAGCACACCGTGAAGGCGATCCATCAGGTCGACCAGATCACGCGTTTCGTCAAGTACGAGTCCGAGAAGTCGCCGGGACACTTCGACCTGGCGAGCACCGTCGAGAAAGGCGTGGTGCAAAGCGAAACGCTGGTGCAGGTGTCGCTGATCGACGAGCACGGCACGCTGGTCGCAACCACCGCCGAGCAGAATCCGAAGCGGATCGATCTGTCGGATCGCGAACACTTCAAGGTGCACGAGCACGAGAACGACGACCAGCTCTATATCAGCAAGCCAGTGCTCGGCCGCGTGTCGGGCCACTGGACGCTGCAGATGACGCGCCGCCTGAATCACCCGGACGGCTCGTTTGCCGGCGTGGTGGTGGTGTCCGAAGATCCGAGCTATTTCACCAGCGATTTTTATAACAACGCGGCGATCGGCCGCGACGGCGTGATCGCGGTGATTTCCGACAACGGCACGGTGCTTGCGCGCCGCACCGGCAACAACGAGCGCGCATCGGGTGTGTTCAGCGCGAGCGGCACCTACCCGACCTCGGAGCACGTGTCGGGCATCTACGTCGATTCGATCGACAACGTCACGCGCATCGTGTCGTACCGGCATATCGACGGCTATCCGCTCGGCGTGCTGGTCGGTCTGTCGCAGGCCGAAGAGTTCGCCGACTACAACCACACGCGCAACGTCTACCTGCTGATGGCGAGCTTCATCTCGCTGGCGATGCTCGGCTTCTTCGCGGTCGCCACCGGCCTGATCGGCAAGCTGCTCGGCCGCGAACGCGAGATGACGCATCTGGTCGAATACGATCTGCTGACCGGTCTGCGCAACCGCTATTCGACGCTGCAGATCCTGCATCACGACGTTGCGCAAACGGCCAACGTCGGACGCCTCGCGATCCTGTTCATCGATCTCGACAACTTCAAGACCGTCAACGATACGCTCGGCCACAATGCCGGCGACATCGTGCTGCAAATGACTGCCGCGCGCCTCGCCGACGCGGTCGGCGAGGCCGGCACGCTGTCGCGTATCGGCGGCGACGAGTTTGTCGTGATCATCAAGGGCGACGACGTCGAGGAACGCGCGGTGACGCTCGCCGAAGCGACGCTCGACGTCTTCGCGAAACCGTTCGAAGTGCGCGGCAGCAGTTTCGTGCTGCATGCGAGCATCGGCATCGCGCTGTACTCGATCGCTAACGAAAGCGAAATCGATCTGCTGAAGAAAGCCGACCTTGCGATGTACAGCGCGAAGGACGCGGGCAAGAACTGCTACCAGTTCTATTCGCCGCAGTTGTCGCACCGCGCCGATCACCTGATGAAGTGGGAGCAGCAACTGCGCGTCGCGCTCGCCGACGGCCAGCTGTTCCTCGCCTACCAGCCGAAGATCGACCTGACGCGCCGCTGCATCACCGGTTTCGAGGCGCTGGTGCGCTGGAACCATCCGCAGCATGGGCTGATTCCGGCCAACGAGTTTATTCCGGTCGCGGAATCGACCGGGCTGATCGTGCCGATCGGCGACTTCGTGATCCGCACCGCGTGCCGCCAGCTCGCGCAGTGGCAGCAGCAGGGTTATGAATCGCTGTCGCTGGCGGTGAATATTTCCGCCGTGCAGTTCTGGCGCGGCGATCTGTTCGACACCATCGCGCGGGCGATCGAGGACGCCGGCATTCCGGCGCGCCGCCTCGAACTGGAAATCACCGAGACCGCGATGATGGAGTACCCGGATCTGGTGTCGGAGAAAATCTTCGCGTTGAAGCGCCTTGGCGTGCGCGTCGCGCTCGACGATTTCGGCACCGGCTATTCGTCGCTGTCATATCTGAACCGCTTCTCGGTGGATACGCTGAAGGTGGACCGCTCGTTCGTGCAGGCGATTCCGGGCGACCGCAGCGTCTGTGTGATGGTCACCGCGATCGTCAATCTCGCGCGCTCGCTGGGGCTGACGGTCGTCGTCGAGGGCACCGAGACCGAAGAGCAGATCGCCTGGCTCGCCGCGCTCGGCCATATCGAGGCGCAAGGCTTCCTGTTCTCGCGACCGGTGCCGGTGGAAGGCATTCCGGCGCTGCTGGAGCGCTTCGGCGTATGCGGCACACGCACCCGCACGCCGCTGCAGGTGCGCGGCGACGATAGCACCAGCGACGCGCCGTGCACC
>Ga0310813_10001390_pt1 | contig 14609 bp, 7 predicted proteins | sample YN3metagenome_FD_203086 | JGI IMG/M metagenome (GOLD analysis project Ga0310813, IMG submission 203086) | Soil microbial communities from experimental microcosm in Duke University, North Carolina, United States - YN3 | ecosystem: Engineered > Artificial ecosystem > Soil microcosm > Unclassified ...
AAGCCTCCGATCTGGTAGCCGCCCATTCCGACGTCCCAAGGCTCGGCGATCAGCTTGACGTTGCAGAGAATAGGGTCCTGGCTGACCGCGGCAAAAAAGGGCGCGTTATTGTCGAAGGCCGGACGGCGCCCCAACGTGGTGGCAAGATCGAAACGGAAGCCGTCGACGTGAAAAGCCTCCACCCACAGGCGTAGCGAGTCCATCACCATCTGCAGCACGCGCGGATGCGCGAGCTTGAGCGAATTACCGGTGCCCGTGAAATCGTCGTAATAGCGCGGATGGTCGGGCAGCAGCCAGTAGTAGGAAGCGTTGTCGATTCCGCGGTAGCAAAGCGTCGGACCCATGTGACTGCCTTCGCAGGTATGGTTGTAGACGACATCGAGGATCACCTCGATGCCGGCATCGTGCAGTGCGGCGACGGTCGAGCGAAAATCCGTGATGGCATTGCCGGTTGCATAGCGCGCCTCTGGCGCGAAAAAGCTCAGGGTGTTGTAGCCCCAGTAGTTCTTCAGGCCCCGGTCGAGGAGGTATTGGTCATCAAGGAATGCGTGGATAGGCAGCAGTTCGATTGCGCTCACACCCAGCTTGCGCAGATGCGCAATCATTGCGGGCTCGGCAAGGCCGCGAAACTTTCCGCGCGCCTGTGGCGCCACATCCTCGCGCCGCTGGGTGAGGCCGCGCACATGCGCTTCATAAATGATCGTGTCTTCCCATGCCGTGGCAGGCGGACGCTCTCGGCTCCACGTGTGCGCTACATCGACGACGACCGACTTATAGGTAAAGCGGGCGTTGTCACGCCGATCGAACGACAGGTCGGCATGTTTGTGGCCGGTGCGGTAGCCGAAATGCGCGTCGTTCCAGAGAAAATGTCCAGCCAAGCGCTTGCTGTACGGATCGATTAGCAGTTTGTGCGGATTGAATCTGTGGCCGGCCTCCGGCTCGTAAGGGCCGTGAACCCGATACCCGTACAGCTGTCCTGGTGTGACGTGTGCGAGATAGACGTGCCACACGTCGTCGGTCCTTTCGGGCATGACAATGCGTTCGGTCTCGCGACGCCCTTCGCGGTCGAACAGACACAATTCGACCTTTACCGCGTTGGCGGAAAAGAGCGCAAAGTTGGTCCCGCGGCCGTCCCATGTGGCCCCAAGCGGGTGCGGGGAGCCCGTTGAGATGTGACCGTTACGCGATCTCAGGAACGAAAAAGACGGCAGCAAGGGGTGGGACAACAATGCGAAGCTCCGGAGTGTCACGTGTGGCAACGGTGGATACAGCCCCGGCGTTCCCCGCATTGCTGCCTCCATAGATGGCGGCGTCGGAATTTAGGGCTTCCCGCCAACGACCGGCGAAGGGCACCCGCACGCGATAGTCGTGGAGCACCTGCGGGGTAAAATTAACGACCACGACACATCGTTCGTCCGCGCGGGGTCCCTTCCGCAGCCAGGCAAATGTGCTGTTATTGGCGTCGTCGGCAATCAGCCATTCGAAGCCCGCTGCATCACAATCAAGGGCGTGCAGCGCGGGCAGCTCGCGATAGAGGCGGTTGAGATCGCGTACCAGCCGCTGGATGCCGGCATGCGGCTCATGTTGCAGGAGATGCCAAGGAAGGCTGACGTCGTGATTCCATTCGCTGTCCTGGGCAAACTCAGAGCCCATGAACATGAGTTTCTTGCCCGGATGGCCGAACATGAACCCGTAGTAGGCGCGTAAGTTCGCAAAGCGCTGCCAGGCGTCGCCCGGCATGCGGCCGAGGAGAGATCGTTTTCCATGCACGACCTCGTCGTGCGACAGTGGCAAAATGAAGTTTTCCGAAAAGGCGTAGTGCAGTCCGAACAAGATATTGCCGTGGTGATGGCGGCGGTAGAACGGGTCTTTGGAAATGTACTCCAGTGTGTCGTGCATCCACCCCATGTTCCATTTGTAGCCAAAACCGAGGCCGCCCCAGTCAACCGGGCGCGATACCATCGGCCATGCAGTTGATTCCTCCGCGGCCGTCGTCGCGTCGGGAAATTCCCTGAACACTTCCGTGTTAGTGCGCCGGATGAAGGAAATGGCATCGATGTTCTCGCGGCCGCCGAACCTGTTCGGGATCCACCCGCCTTCGGGTCGGCTGTAGTCGAGGTAAAGCATTGAAGCGACGGCATCCACGCGCAGACCGTCGACTTGGTAGCGATCAAGCCAAAAGATGGCGTTCGCCAACAGAAAGTTTGCGACTTCGGTGCGTCCGTAATTGTAGATCAGCGTGTCCCAATCGAGATGGCGCCCTTGCATCGGATTGGCGTGCTCATAAATTGCCGTTCCGTCGAACTGAGCGAGAGCGTGGGGATCGTCCGGGAAATGGCCCGGCACCCAGTCGAGCAGCACGCCGATGCCGGCTTCGTGCAAAGCCGCTATCAACGCTGCGAATTCGGCCGGACTGCCGAAACGGCTTGTCGGCGCGAAAAGTCCAGTTGGCTGATAGCCCCACGAGCCGTCGAAAGGGTGCTCCATCACAGGCAGGAACTCGACGTGCGTGAAGCCCATGTCGGTCGCATAAGCAGGCAATTGCTCCGCCAGCTCGCGATAATTGAGCCAGTCCTGCCCGTGCTCTCCTTTGCGCCGCCAGGAGCCGAGATGGACCTCGTAGATCGACATGGGCGCGTGCAACGAATTGATGCCGACCGGCAGCCGTGGCGGGCGCGGCAGCTTCGCACTGTCAACCACCACCGACGCGGTGAGGGGGCGAATTTCGCTTGCAAAGCCGACCGGGTCGGCTTTCAGCAGTAGCGCACCTGATCGCGTGATGATTTCGTATTTGTACTTCTGACCGGGACGTGCCCCGGGCACGAATATTTCCCAGTAGCCATTGCCGCGCACGCGCATGGCGTGACGCCGCCCATCCCAAAGGTTGAAGTCCCCAACGACGCTGACTCGTTGGGCATTCGGCGCCCAAACCACAAAGGCAACACCAGCAATGCCATCAATCTCCGTCGGATGTGCGCCGACCTTGTCGTAGAGAGCCAAGTGATTGCCCTCGCCGAGCAGATAGAGATCGAAATCGGAAAGAACGGGTGGAAAACGATAGGGGTCCTCCAGCTCGACTTCGCTGTCGCCGAAACTGGCTCGCAGACGGTAATGAGAGACATCGTCAACGGGGCCGGCAAAAAGACCGGCCGGATCGATCCGCTCGAGCTCGCGCTCAGTGCCATTTGTCACTGCGACGACGCGGTGGGCATCGGGCAAAAACACGCGCACGACCGTACGGTCATTCTCTGTATGCGGGCCTAAATAGTGGAACGGGTCGGCATTGCGACCTGCGATGATCTCGCGAGCATCTGCGGAGAGCTCACTCATGGAATGGCTCCGCGCTCGGCAAGAATGCGCAACGTGCCCTCGAGAGGGATATAGGCCCAGGTCGGACGGTTGGCGATCTCATACTCGATTTCATAAAACGCCTTCTCAAGCTGAAACAGGTCCAACAGCTGTCGCGTCTGCCGCTCGTCGGCCGGCCAGATGTCCATGCCGGAAATTGTTTCGCGATAAGAATTCCAAAATGCTTCCGACAGGCGGACGCCCCAGACGCGAGTCCGCGGTCCAATCACCAATCGCTCTTCGGTTGTCATATTGGCAGCCCGGTCAATGGCTGCCCTCGTCGCGTAGTCTATTGAACGAAGAAATCCGGCCACATCACGCGCCGGCGGCGCCTTGAGTCGACGCTGTTCGAGGCTCTGGCGCGGCTCACCCTCGAAGTCGAGGATGAAGGCGTCGTCTTTCGCGATAAGAACCTGTCCAAGATGAAAATCGCCGTGCACGCGAATCTTGCTGCCGCTGATATTATTGCTTTTGGTGCCGTCGATGTGCGCGAGGATCGCCTCGCGAAAATCGCGGAGCTTTTGCGAAGGGCCAAATGCCATCTCGCCAAGGCGGTCCGAATTGTCCTGGAGGATATCAAAAACATGCGTCACGCGAGCCAGGATGGCGTCTCCCCAACGCGTAGAGTCTTCCCGCGAAATGGGCTCAGGCGCGAACGCGTCGACCTCGGGATGGCTTGCAAGTGCACGATGCAGTTCTGCGGTACGCCGCCCGATTTGACGCATGCGTTGCAGCATGGATGTCATTTCCGATGTTTCGGTTGCAGCCTCGTCCGGGACCAGACGTTGTTCGTCGATCAGCCGATCCAGTGAGGCGGCCGTGACGCCCCAGGCGTCGCCCTGGTTTTCTATAAAAGTGTGCACGGTGCAGAGTGCGGTGCGCGTTTCACCCTCGATCAACTCGACGGTTCCCAGGAGCGGCGGTGAATTCTGAAAATGCGCGACGTCGGCAAGGTAGCGCCCCATTTCGAACTCGGGATGGGTGCCGGCGGTCACGCGGCGGAGCACCTTGACGACATATTTATTGTCGACGATCACGCTGCTGTTGGATTGTTCGCGGTCAACCGGAACGATGGTCTTCACGTCAGGTGACTGATCCGCCGCAAAGACCGATGTCGGTCGAAACTCAAGCGATGCACCGTTGCTGACCGTTGTTTCCCCGGCCCGGATCTTTTTCAAAAGCACGGAAATAAAATCCAGCTCTGCCGTTGCGTCGAGCAATGTGCCTTCGCTTGCCCCACGACGGACGGCGGAAAGGATCGCCGCCGGACTTTTGTCGATCGCAGTGTGGCGAGACCAACAAACCGTCAGCGGCAGGAAGTAACGGCTGACTCCCTGTCGGGTTGTTGCATCCACGAGCACCGTGGCAATACGCCCACTATCGTGCTCGATCGGGATGGCGACCGAGACCTTTGTGGAGATCGTCCGTGAATCCTTGTCAGCAAACCAGCGCCGTTCCGGCATGAAGCTGGGCAGTACCTCTGCTTCGAAGGTGCGCCGGGTCCAACCTGACAGCGCATTTTCCCAGCCATGGCCAAGGACGAGCGTCGTGATGTCACGCGGCAGGATTTTCTGCGGCTCACTTTTTGCATCGGCGTTAAGCGCGAACCAGAAAAAGCCGTAAGGCGGCAATGTCACGAGGTAGGGGAGTTCGCCGATGCGCGGAAAGTTCGTTCGCCCGAGCATTTCCTGCGGCACGCGGCCTTTCCAGGCGCTCATGTCGAGTTCGACCGCCTGCGCCGAGCGTGAGATATTCGCAACGCAGAGGATTGCTTCGTCGTCGAGTTGCCGCACGTAGGCGAGGACGGCGCGATTGGTGGGCCGTATGAACGTCAGCGTGCCGCGCCCAAAAACCTTCGTCGACTTGCGCACGCCGATCAGGCGCTTCATCCAGTTCAGCAGCGACGACAGCGAGCGGGTCTGCGCCTCGACGTTGACCGCGTCGTAACCGTACACTGGATCCATGATGCATGGCAGGTAAAGCTGCGCGGGATCGCTGCGCGAGAACCCGCCGTTCCGATCCGGTGTCCATTGCATGGGCGTACGAACGCTGTTGCGATCGCCGAGATAGATATTGTCGCCCATTCCAATCTCGTCACCGTAATAGATGATCGGCGTGCCCGGCATCGACAGAAGGATCGAATTCATAAGTTCGATTTTGCGCCGGTCATTGTCCATCAAGGGCGCTAGACGGCGACGAATGCCGAGATTGATGCGTGCCCGAGGATCCGCGGCGTATGTGGACCAAAGATAGTCGCGCTCGGCGTCCGTGACCATTTCGAGCGTCAGCTCGTCATGATTGCGAAGGAACATCGCCCATTGGCAATTGGTCGGGATTTCCGGCGTCTGCCGCATGATGTCGGTGATCGGAAACCGGTCTTCCTGCGCGATTGCCATGTAAATCCGCGGCATCAGCGGAAAGTGATAGGCCATGTGGCATTCGTCGCCATTGCCGAAGTATTGCTGCACATCCTCCGGCCACTGATTGGCTTCGGCCAAAAGCACTTTGCCCGGCGCGTAGGCGTCGAGTTGTGCCCGAAGGACTTTCAGCACTGAGTGCGTCTCAGGCAGATTTTCGTTGTTGGTGCCTTCGCGCTCGCAGAGATAAGGCACTGCGTCGAGGCGGAACCCGTCGACGCCGGCGTCCAGCCATCGCTTCATCACCTGGAGCACGGCGCGAACGACGCGTGGATTGTCGTAGTTCAGATCGGGCTGATGCGAAAAGAACCGGTGCCAATAGAATGCTCCCGCTTCCGCATCCCAGGCCCAGTTCGACTTCTCGGTGTCGGTGAAGATAATACGCGTGCCCTGATATTTCTGGTCAGTGTCGCTCCACACATACCAATTGCGAGCGCTTGAGCCGCGCGGGCTCCGCTTTGCGCGCTTGAACCAGTCATGCTGATCTGACGTATGGTTGATGACGAGCTCGGTGATCACGCGCAATCCGCGGCGTTTTGCTTCCTGCATGAAGCGCCGGAAGTCGCGCATGGTCCCGAACGCGGGATTTATGTCGCCATAATCGGAAATGTCATAGCCGTCGTCGCGGCCTGGACTCGGGTAAAACGGCAGAAGCCACAGCGTTGTGATGCCAAGATCGTGCAGGTAATCCAGGCGCTCGGACAGGCCGGCAAAGTCGCCGATGCCATCACCATTGCTATCGCGGAAGGCCTTCACGTGCAGCTGATAGAAGATCGCGTCCTTAAACCACAGCCCGTCGTCCGCGGTGCGGGCTTCGGAGTCGATGGTTGGTCTCACGTTCATGGACCGCACTCACGCCATGCAGCGAAAGAAGAGCGCGGGATCGTCGTTGGGATCGATGCGCAGACGTACGCCACCCCACTCGAGCAGGCGCTGCTCGCCAGTTATCAGATTTTCGATGGCCCGAACGGCGTTACCGCCAATTGTCTGGTCTCCGAAATGGAGCCAAAAATCCTGCGGGTCTGCGCCTAACGCGATCGCGCAGGCTACAGCATTGCCACCATCCACCGATCGTTTCAGGAACCCGATGACATTAGCATTGTCCACCTGAAGGAATTGCAAATTGGCGGTCTGCTGCAGAGCACTGTTGTGCCGCCGAAGCCTGTTCAGGCGCGTCACATAGTCCTTGATGTTGCCCGGCCTGTTCCAGTCGCGAATCTTGATCTCGTATTTCTCGGAGTTGATGTACTCCTCACGACCTGGGATAGGGTCGTGCTCGAGCAGTTCAAACCCATTATAAATTCCGTAGTTCGACGATAATGTTGCGGCGAGTGCCAGCCGTGACTTGAACATCCATGGCTCACCGCCCTGCAGCTCGACCGGCAGGATATCCGGAGTGGTCACAAAAAAATTGGGACGAAAGTAATCGCGTTCCGGATACCCGGTGATCTCGCTGAGATAGGCCTGCAACTCGTCCTTGCGGGTGCGCCACGTGAAATAAGTATACGACTGAGAGAAGCCCAGCTTGGCCAGCGCCTTCATAACCTTGGGGCGGGTGAACGCCTCGGACAGGAAGATCACGTCGGGATAATGGGCACGGAGTTCCCGCAGCAGCCACTCCCAAAACGGAAAGGGCTTCGTATGCGGGTTGTCGACGCGGAAGATGCGCACGCCCTGTTCGACCCAGAACAGCATGACCTTGCGCAAGGCCTCCCATAACGCGATACGATGATCGCCATTGAAATCAGGAGTTACGATGTCTTCGTATTTTTTCGGTGGGTTCTCGGCGAAACGTATCGTTCCGTCCGGCCGGAAACGAAACCACTCGGGGTTTTCCTTCAGCCATGGATGATCGAGTGAGCACTGCACCGCGAAGTCGAGCGCAATTTCCATCTTGTACGCGCGGCAAACGGCAACGAGGCGGCGAAAATCCTGGAGCGTGCCGAGCTGCGGCTCGACGGCATCGTGACCACCATTTTCGTTGCCGATCGCGTAGAAACTTCCAGGATCGTCACGCCCCGCCTTCAGCGAATTGTTTTTTCCTTTGCGATTGGTGCGACCGACAGGATGGATCGGCGTGAGATAAAGAACGTCGAAACCAAGTTCGGCGATCTCAGGGACGCGCGCGATGCAGTCGTCGAACGTCCCGTGACGTCCCGCTGTCGTACTCTGGCTACGCGGCACCATCTCGTACCAGGCCCCCGCGCGGGCACGCTCGCGTTCGACCAGTACGGGAAAGATGTGGCTTCGTGTCAGGTCCGGCCGTAACTCAGTTTTTTCCATGGCGGCTGCGAGTGCGTCATCGAGCAGAAGTCCAAAATCGGCTTTTGCCGCGAACTTGCGGATGTAGCCATCAACGATTGCTCGCGCTTTTCGATCCGGTGGCTTGAATTGCGCCAGGAGGTCGACCCCTTCGCGCGCCGCCAGCGAAAGGTCCTGACCGGCGTCTCTTCTGATTGCGAATTCCTTGCGCCAGGTCGCGAACTGCTCGGTCCATGCCTCGATTGCGAAAAGATGGGCGCCGGGATCTGGCGGCGTGAAGCGGCCATGCCAACGATCGTTGCTGTGCAGCTCCATCGGTTCGCGCTGCCAGTCCGCATCGCGGTCCAGGCGCCACAACAGGCTCGCCCCGATCACGTCATGTCCTTCGCGAAAAATATCCGCCCAGACATCGACGCTTTCGCCGGCTATTCGTTTTACCGGGTAACGGCCGCCATCGACCGAAGGAAAAATGTCTTCAATGAGAAAGCGCGGCCCAGTCGGATCTGCCGGGGATCTCTCCGACAGGTCTACGAGGAAATTGGAGTGTTCGCGCACAACAGCACGCTCTGGACCGGGCTGCTTCATTGATATGGTCTCGGCTTACCCGGAACGGAAACCACAGGATTTCCCGAAAGTTCCTTGCAACGATGCATGATTTGACTGCAGAAGCGCGAAATTGGGGCGTTGAACCCGGCTATCACGACGTTTTTGGACGCTGGCACGCCGCAAGCGAGGAAACCCAGCGACGGCTGATTTCTGCCCTGTCACGCGGTAAAGAACGGCCCGCCGAACTGGCCCCTGCGTCGCAAACGCTTCGTGCCTTTCAGGGCGACGGCCGCCGGTACTGGCTGCTGGCGCTTCAGCTTTACATGGTTCGCTCAGAGCAAAATTGGGGACATGGTGATTTCGGCGATCTCGCCCGGCTCATTCCGCTCGCGGCCTCGCGCGGCGCAGCCGGATTAGGTTTGAACCCGCTGCATGCGCTTTTCATCGAGCGCGCCCACGAGGCGAGTCCCTATGCACCAAACAGCCGCATCTTTCTCAATCCCCTCTATGTTGATGTCGAAGCTGTTCCCGATTTTCCCGGGCCCGCTCCGGCCGGCATAGATATCGACAGGCTACGAGCAGGCGATATCATTGATCATGCGCAGGTTGCGCGTGCCAAGCTCGACGGCCTTCGCCTTGCCTTTGAGCACTTCCTGACATCGGGGTCGGGAGACCGGCGCGCCCAATTCGAAGCCTACCGCCGGGAACAAGGAGAGAGGCTTCTCCAATTCGCGTGTTTTGAAGTTTTGCGGGCGCGGTTTGCTCCGGCCCGCTGGCAGGAGTGGCCCGATCAGTGGCGGAAACCAAGTCCGCAGGATCTGATTCACCTGCGGAAAGAAGAGCGCACTCAGTGTGAATTCCACGAATACATGCAGTGGGTCGCCGACGACCAACTGAAGCGGTGTAAGGAAATCGCTCACCAATGCGGGATGCCTGTCGGGCTCTATCTCGACATCGCAGTCGGGATTCATCCGGATGGTGCCGATGCCTGGAGCGCACAAGAGCGCGTCCTGTCCGATGTCAGCGTCGGCGCACCACCCGACGAGTTCAATCCAAACGGTCAGAACTGGGGTCTCGCGCCTTTCAATCCTGCGACGCTGCCGGAAGATGATTTTTCCGGGCTTCGCGAGTTGATGAAATCAGCAATGCGGCATGCCGGTGCTATCCGGCTCGACCACGTTCTGGGCTTGAAGCGAATTTTCATGATTCCCCACGGCTGTCCTGCTGCCGAAGGGACCTACGTCCATTTCCCGTTCGAGCAGTCTCTCCAAGTGATAGCCGAAGAGAGTCGAAAGGCGCGCTGCACGGTTATCGGCGAAGACCTTGGTACCGTGCCGGAAGGCTTTCGCGAAACCGTCACGCGTTGGGGTCTTTGGACATATCGCGTGATGTTGTTCGAACGCGAAAGCGACGGCCGTTTCCGTCCGCCGGAAAGCTACCCCGTTGAGGCGCTTGCCACCTTCAATACACACGACCTTCCGACGCTTCGTGGATGGCTGGAAGGACATGACCTGCATACCAAGCGGGCACTTGGGCTCGATTCCGGAGAAAGCGACGAGATGCGCAACAGGGCTCGGCAATGCCTGGAGACCGTCCTTGGTGGCGGCGATCGGCTTGCAGCAATTGCCCGGTTTCTGTCGCGAACCCCGTCGCGCCTCGTTGCGATCGCGCTCGATGACATTCTAGGAGCACTGGAACAGATCAACATCCCCGGCACCTTCGATGAGCATCCGAACTGGCGCCGGCGGCTGCCAGTGCCTCTTGAAGATCTAGATCGAAATGAGAGCCTTAACGCCGTTGCCGATGCCTTTGACCAATCGGGCCGCAGCTTTAGGTAACTCAGTCGGCGGGCACGTGCCAGATTTCCTGGGCGTATTCACGGATCGCGCGATCAGAGGAAAACCACGCCATCCGCGCTGTATTGAGAATCGCTGCGCGCCACCACGCCGAGGGCGATCGCCACAATTGATCGACATTGCGCTGAGCGTCCCAATAAGCATCGAAATCGGCAGCCACCATGAAGGGGTCGTAAGCGAGGAGGGCCTGCGCAAGCTCCTTGTAGCGAGAAGGATCGTCGGGAGAAAAGCGGCCGCCGGCGAGCGCCTCGATCACAGCAGCTAGTCGCGGCGAACGAGCAACTGCCTCTGCGCCTTTAAATTCCGAGCGCTTTTTGTCAGAAACCTCTTTCGCCGTCATCCCAAAAATAACGACGTTTTCGCTGCCGACGTGTTCGCGTATTTCGATGTTGGCGCCATCAAGCGTTCCAATAGTGATTGCGCCATTGAGCGCAAGCTTCATGTTGCCGGTCCCGGACGCTTCCATGCCGGCGGTCGAAATTTGCTCGGAGAGGTCAGCGGCGGGGATGATTTTTTCTGCAAGACTGACGTTATAGTTGGGTGCAAATATCAGCTTAAGCCGGTCGCCGACGATCGGATCGTTGTTGACGACACGCGCGACGTCACTCGCCAATTTCACAATAAGCTTGGCGCGGTCGTAAGACGCAGCCGCTTTTCCTGCGACGATTTTCACCCGCGATACATGCGCCTCGTGCGGGTGGGCGCGGATGTGATCATAGAGCGCAATTGTCGAGAGAATGTTGAGAAGCTGACGTTTGTATTCGTGTATGCGCTTTATCTGCACGTCGAAGAGGGCGTGCGGATCGACGTGGATGCCGACGGAGCGATGCAGCGCAACAGCGAGGCTACATTTGTTCATAAGGCGCGCATGCTTGTAACATTCGATAAATTTTCGGTCTTCAGCTTCGAGCTCGAGTTCGCGCAGGCAGGCCGGCTCGTCGAGCATCCGGTTCCCAAGAATCGAAACCAACAGCTCCGTCAGGGGCCTGTTGGCCTCATACAGCCAGCGCCGAAAAGTAATGCCGTTCGTCTTATTCGTTATGCGTGTCGAGGTTGTGCGTGCGAGATCGTGAAATACCGTGGTGCGCAGCAAGTCCGTATGAAGTTGTGAGACGCCATTGACAGCATGGCTTCCGAGAAAAGCCAGGTGGGCCATGCGCACCCGCTTCTCGCCGCTCTCTTCAACAAGCGAAACGCGGGAGAGAAACTCGTGTTCGTGCAGGCCGCGCCGCTCCGCCTCCTGCAGATGGTGCCAATTAATCAAATAAATGATCTGCAGATGCCGCGGCAGCAGCCTGCCGAAAAGCTCAGTGGGCCAACACTCCAGCGCTTCAGGCAGCAAAGTGTGATTGGTGTAACTGAGCGTTGCACGCGTAACCGACCAGGCGTTTTCCCAATTGAATTCGTGCTCATCGACCAGAATACGCATGAGCTCAGCGACAGCGATTGCTGGATGCGTATCGTTGAGCTGGATTGCGGCCTGTTCGGCAAGGTTTTCCAATGTTGGAAAATCGTCGAGGTGACGACGGATGAGATCCTGCAATGACGCCGACGTGAAAAAATATTCCTGACGCAGGCGAAGCTCCTGGCCTTCGCGAGTCGCGTCATTTGGATAAAGGAACCGCGAGATCGCCTCGGCGCGCACACGCGCAGCACTTGCTTCGGCATAATCACCGCGGTTGAACGCGGATAGCTGGATAGGCGTCGTCGAACGTGCCGACCACAATCGCAGCATGTTGACCCGCCGTCCCTGCCAACCCGTGATCGGAATATCGTGCGGGACCGCAAGGATCCGTTCTCCCGGATACCAGAGGGCCCGCGCCGTGCTATCATTGCCACCGAGATATTCGACTGTTCCTCCGAATCCGACGGAGTAGGGCTCGGCACGTTCGCTGAACCCCCACGGATTGCCATGGGCAAGCCAATGTTCGGGGCTTTCCTGCTGCCAACCGTCGCGGAGGCGCTGCTCGAACAGCCCGTGCTCGTAAAAAATGCCATACCCATAGGCGGGGATGCCTACGGCGGACATGCTGTCCATGAAGCAAGCGGCCAGCCTGCCCAGACCACCATTGCCGAGCGCAGGGTCAGCCTCAATCTCGCGCAAACCTTCGAGATCAACACCGAATTCCGCCAGCGCCGCGCGGACGGTTTCAGTCAGTTGCAGATTGGTCAGATTGTCAAAGAGCAAACGGCCGAGCAAAAACTCGATCGATAGATAATAGACGCGCTTTTTGCGTTCGCGTTTTGCGCTGCCTTTCGCCTGCACCCAGATGTCGATGATGCGGTCACGTATTGCCAGCGCGGTGGCTTGGTACCAATCGCGGTCCGTTGCGGAGGCTTTTGTTTTTCCCAGACTATAAATGAGCTTGGCCTCAATGGCCGCGCGAAGTTCCCCAGCTAGCGGAACCTCATGGGAGACCTTCTCTGTGCGTCTGACGTGTTTCGCTCTAGCCATTTGCGGCTCGAAGACACCGGCGTTAGTTCCATGCGGCGTGCTGCCGCGCTTTCACACGCACGAGCAAAATATACAAGCCCAAAATTGGATGATCCACGAAGGAAGGTGCGCAATTTAAGCCTGCTATGTGGATTTCGTATGGATTGGAACCTTTGTTCCAGATTGCGCATTCTATTAGACTTTGTTGAGGAAGAAGTTTGTGTACCGAGTAACTTGTGCCGGCGTGAGGCTTATCGCGTTCGCGGCTGTCAGCCTGCTTATCGCCGGTTCCGCGGGAGCCGGAGGGCAGGAGCGAAGTAATACGGCGCCGTCTTGTGACAATGACGGTCACTGTACGACGTCTAGCGCGACTCCCTCGTCGTCAATGAAAACACCAACCCTACGTGGGCACAGAAAATCAGAAAGCCAGCCGGACCGCGTGCGCGATGCCAATGGCAATAGTGCGGTGGTGAGCGTGGAGACGGCCTACGGGTTCAAGATCACCGTGCATCCGGCATACGCCGGCAAATTTCTAAAATTGTTCTCGCTGCTGAAGGACCACGGCTATAACGTGCCTGGCAACATTACAAAATGTTGGTCGCCGCGCGGCACGCGTGTGGCCGGCTCCAACCACTACATTGGCGCGGCGTGCGATATTCAGACCGGTTGGAATCGTGGTCCCGCTTTCGTCTATCACATAAGCAACATCATCAAACAAGCAGGTTTGTATGACGGCTGCTCCTTTCGCGACTGTGGCCACATTGAAGCGGTGCGCGGCACCCACAACAAGGCGCCTCCTCTGTACGCTGCGATTGAGAAATTCAAAACGGAGCAATCGACAGCAAACTATCAGCCATGATGGGTGAGCGTTCTAACAATCTCGTAAAGGTAGAGAAGTCAGGCGCCATGAAACTCGCGTAATTTCCAGGTTTGGAGAAACTCTTCGGCTTCACTGGCCTTGCTCCGATACTGCGTGGGGGACGTCAAGCGTGCGCGTTAAACCAAAGCGGTCGCCGGATTTTTCGACTTTATGGCTACGCCGATTCCTTGATAAGGCCGTCCGTCGTGGGCGATCTTATCGTCTTTGCACTCCCGCATCGTCGATCATTATGCCGTCGCCTGCGCGTTCGATCTTTTACTCAACGGTAATGATCTACGCCCCGCCTGCTGGTCGAACGCAAAGCGGCGCTAGCGCAATTGCTCATCGATCGGGCGGCCGCTTTGAGGGTAACGTGTCAAAGCGCCGGCCGTCGACGACCGGATCCAAATCCAAAATCCGAAGGCGCCAGCGGCTACGCGAATTCTCGAAGAGGCTTCGAGGACGCGTTGATTTACCTACGCCGCTGGAACCCACGCGGGCGTAGGTGGCGGCATTATCTATTGCGAACTTGGCCCAGTATCGCAGGTATTCCTCGCGTATGCGGTTATGCTTGCGGTTTCGATCTTGGCTCTCCTCTAGAGTAATCAGATCGTCTATAGCAACCAGCTCGGCCGCCATGTCCCAATGAATTTTATCTCGGCCCTCTGGGCGACCTACGTGCAGCCAGATCTGGTAGGCTCGCTCACGGATACGCTGTTCGCGATTTGCCAGCTCTTTGATCATGGTAAACTAGCTTGACAACGGGATGCTAATTTTTTCCTAAGACCAACGGGCTTCGGTTTTCATTGGTTTCGGCAAGGTGCGCCGTGGGGCGATCGGGTGATGCGGAAGCGTTGCCCCAACATTCGGATGAATGTCGTTGTCCT
>Ga0310813_10001391_pt1 | contig 14604 bp, 12 predicted proteins | sample YN3metagenome_FD_203086 | JGI IMG/M metagenome (GOLD analysis project Ga0310813, IMG submission 203086) | Soil microbial communities from experimental microcosm in Duke University, North Carolina, United States - YN3 | ecosystem: Engineered > Artificial ecosystem > Soil microcosm > Unclassified...
AGCTTGCCGCGCGCGGGCACGAGATTGCGGCGGTCTACACGCGCGCGCCCAAGCCGGCTGGCCGTGGCATGGGCGTGCAGCACACGCCGGTGGAGCAGGAGGCGCGGCGGCTTGCGCTTGCGGTACATACGCCGAGGAGCCTGAAGGATGAGGAAGCCCAGGCCGCGTTCCGCTCCCACAATGCCGACGCGGCGGTCGTGGTCGCTTACGGCTTGATCCTGCCGAAATCCGTGCTTGAAGCACCGCGGCTCGGATGCCTCAATATTCATGCCTCGGTGTTGCCGCGTTGGCGCGGCGCCGCGCCGATCAACCGCGCCATCATGGCCGGCGACACCGAATCCGGCGTCACCATCATGAAGATGGACGAGGGGCTCGATACCGGCGCCATGGCCATGGCGGAGCGCACGCCGATCGGTGCCGATATGACGGCGGGCGACCTGCATGATGTCCTGGCGCGCCTGGGAGCCGATCTTATGCTGCGCGCGCTCGCCGCCGCCGAGCGCGGCTCGCTCACGCTCACGCCGCAGCTGGACAAAGGCGTCACCTATGCCGAGAAGATTTCCAAGAACGAGACGCGCATCGACTGGTCGAAGCCCTGGAAACAGGTGCACGATCATATTCGCGGGCTTTCACCATTTCCCGGTGCCTGGTTCGAGATCGATGGCGCGCGCGTCAAGGCGTTGCGTTCGACGAAAGCTGAGGGCTCGGGTGCCGCCGGCACGGCGCTCGATGACAAGCTCACCATCGCCTGCGGTGCGGGGGCGGTGCGTCTCACGCAAGTGCAGCGCGCCGGCAGGCAACCGATGTCGGCGGACGAGTTTCTGCGCGGCACCCCGGTGAAATCCGGCGTGCGGGTGGCGTGACATGCCGCGCTACAAGTTGACGGTCGAATATGACGGGCGGCCATTCGCCGGCTGGCAAATCCAGGCCGACCAGCTCACCGTGCAGGGCCTGCTCACATCCGCAGTCGAAGCGTTGTCGGGCGATAAAACGCTGGTGCAAGGGGCCGGCCGCACCGATGCCGGCGTCCATGCGCGGGGGCAGGTCGCTCACGTCGATCTCACAAAGGAATGGGATCCGGACACCGTACGCGACGCACTCAATGCCCATCTGCGGCCGCACCCGATCGCGATTCTCGCGGCCGAACGTGCCGTGGATGATTTCAACGCGCGGAGCTCGGCGATCAGGCGACATTACCTCTACCGTATCGTCAATCGCCGCGCCGATCTCACGCTTGAGGCCGGGCGCGCCTGGCGCGTGCCGCGCCCGCTCAATGCGGCCACAATGCATACGGCGGCGCAGGGCCTGGTCGGAAAGCACGATTTCACGACGTTTCGCTCGACCGAATGCCAGGCCAAGTCCCCCGTGAAAACTCTCGATAGTCTCAAGGCCGAGCGCGCCGGCGAGGACATTTATGTGGCCGCGGTCGCACGCTCGTTCCTGCACAATCAGGTGCGCTCGATGGTCGGCTCGCTTGTCCTGGTCGGTGAAGGAAAATGGAGCCCCGACGACCTTGCGAAAGCACTCAATGCGCGCGATCGCACCGCCTGCGGCCCTGTCGCGCCACCCGACGGGCTGTACCTGATGAAGGTTGAGTACTGAAATAGTCGTCCCCGCAAAAGCGGGGACCCATACGCCGTGTGCTCTCGGTCTGCTGCGGAATATGGGTCCCGGGCCTCGCTCACTTTAGTTCGCTCGCCCCGGACGACCGCTGAAAATTACTGAGCGAAATACCTTTCGATGATCTTGCGATAGATCGTCGTCAGCGCACGCAGGTCGGCGACCGGCACCCGCTCATTGACCGCATGCATGGTCTGGCCGACGAGGCCGAACTCGACCACGGGGCAATAATGCGTGATGAAACGCGCATCCGATGTGCCTCCCGTTGTCGACAGCGCCGGCTTACGGCCGGTGATTTCCGCAACAGCGGTCGCGACCAGGTCGGTGAACGGACCCGGTTTGGTCACGAACACGCCGGCATTCGACGGTTCCCATTGGAAGGTGAATTTTATTTTTCCGCCCGCGGCTTTCGCTGTGCGCTGGTCGATCAGCTTTTTCAGTGAATCGAGCGTGTGGTTGTCGTTAAAACGGATATTGAAGCGCGCGCGTGCCTCGCCGGGAATGAGATTGACCGTCTTGTTGCCGACATCGACCGACGTGAACTCGAGATGCGAAGGCGCGAATTGCGCGCTGCCCTGATCGAGGGGCTCCGCCTGCAACGCGGACACCAGCGTCACCAGGCCCCGGATCGGATTGTTCGCGCGCTGCGGATAGGCCACGTGTCCTTGCGTGCCGCTAACGATGAGATGGCCGTTGAGCGACCCACGCCGGCCGATCTTGATGGTATCGCCGAGCTCATCCTGATTGCTCGGCTCAGCCAGGATGCAGTGGTCGAACTTTTCTCCGTGCTCGGCCGCCCACTTCAACAACTTGGGGGTGCCGTTGACCGCGATGCCTTCCTCGTCGCCGGTGATCAGGAACGAGATCGAGCCCTTCGGCTTTCCGCCGCGCTGCTCGAGATGATCGAGCACCGCTGCGACAGCGCAGGCAAGGCCGCCCTTCATGTCGACGGCGCCGCGGCCGTAGAGCTCGCCGTCCGCGACCTCGCCGGAAAATGGCGGATGCTTCCACGCCTTTTCATCGCCTGTTGGCACCACGTCTGTATGCCCGGCGATCACCAGATTCGGCGCAGCGCTTCCGATGCGGGCGTAGAGATTTTCCACGTCGTCTGTGCCGGGCTCGCGGAATGTCATCCGGTGCACGGTGAAACCGGCTTTTTTCAATACGCCTTCGAGAAACATAAGCGCTCCGCCTTCCGCCGGTGTTACCGAGGGGCAGCGCACCAGATCGCGGGCGATAGCGATGGGATCGGCGGACACGGTTGACCTTCAGTCTCTCAGCAGCTCGTTGATGCTGGTCTTCGAACGCGTACGCTCGTCCACGCGCTTGACGATCACGGCACAATAGAGGCCCGGGCCGCCGGTCTTTCCCGGGAGTGTCCCGGGCACGACCACGGCGTAGGGCGGCACTTCGCCTTGCGTGATCTGCCCCGTTTCGCGGTCGACGATGCGGGTCGAGGCGCCGAGATAGACGCCCATCGACAGGACGGCGCCGGTGCGCACGATGACGCCTTCCGCGACTTCGGACCTTGCGCCGACGAAGCAATTGTCCTCGATGATGACTGGCCCGGCCTGCAGCGGCTCCAGCACGCCACCGATGCCGGCGCCGCCGGAGATGTGACAATTCCTGCCGATCTGCGCGCAGCTTCCGACGGTTGCCCAGGTGTCGATCATGGTGCCGGAATCGACATAGGCGCCGAGATTGACGAAGGACGGCATCAACACAACGCCGGGCGCGATGAAGGCCGAACGGCGGACCACGCAGCCGGGGACCGCGCGGAAGCCCGCCTTGCGGAAGCGCGCTGCGTTCCAGCCCTTGAATTTGGAATCAACCTTGTCCCACCACGCCGCTTTGCCGGGCCCGCCCGGAATCACGCTCATGTCGTTGAGCCGGAAGGACAGCAGCACCGCCTTCTTCAGCCACTGGTTGACCTGCCAATGACCGTCGTCCTTTCGCTCGGCCACGCGCGCCTTGCCGGAGTCGAGCAGCTCGAGGGCGGCGTTCACCGCCTTGCGCACGACGCCCTTGGTCTTTGGGCCGATTTTGTCGCGTGCTTCGAAAGCGTCGTCGATGGTGCTGGCCAGCTTGTCGTTTGACATGGATGCTCCGGCTCGTTCGGCTGCGGTTTGTCGGGGGCGCGGCAGGGGATGTCAAGCCGCGCGCAGCGGGCTATGGTCTCGCTGGGAGAAAAAGCAATGAATCGGCAATTCGTACGTCTGGGTTTGGGGCTTGGCGCATCGGCCTTCGTTTCGGCGCCGGCTTTCGCGCATCACGTGATGGGCGGACGCATGCCGGCGACTTTCGGCGAAGGGATCCTGTCGGGATTGGGCCATCCGGTGATAGGCCTCGACCACCTGGCGGCGGTCATTGCGGTCGGCTGCCTCGCGGCGGCGCACCGCTCGGCATCGGTATTGACAGTTGTGTTTGTGCTGGCGATGACCGGCGGCGTTGCTCTCCACCTGCATGGCACGGCGGTGCCGGGGGCGGAGATTCTCGTTGCGCTGACCGTGCTGGCGCTTGGCGTGTTGATGGTGGTGCGGGGGAATATGGCGGCGGGAGTGGCAGCGCTGCTGTTCGCGATGGTGGGCGCGATCCACGGCTACGCTCTTGGCGAATCGATCTATGGAGCCGAACGGACGCCGCTTTATGCCTATCTCATCGGGCTCGCCGTCATCCAAGGCGTGATAGCGCTCGCCGCAACGCATGTGACCCGCTCGCTGTTGCGCGGATCTCCCGGCTTGTCGGCGATGCGGTTGGTCGGCGCGGGCATTGCCGGCATCGGGCTTGCAATCCTGATGCAGCAGGTCATACCGGGCGCGTGATCAACGTCGCACGATCTCTTCGAGAAATCCGCTGAGGTCGTCGGTCAGGTGATCGACGTAGGGCGCATCGCGCCCTTCCAGCTCCCAGGCTTCCCGAAAAACGTCACGCTGCCCTTCCGGCACGACCAGGACGGTCGTCATGCCGAGCGCATGCGGCGTTTCCAGGTTGCGCGCCAGATCCTCAAACATGGCAGCTTTCGCGGGATTGACGCCATGGCGGGCAAGGAATCGCTCGTAAACCTGCGGCAGCGGCTTGGGATCGAGATCGGCCGCGGCAATGTCGAAGACGTCTTCGAAATGGTGGTGAATGTCGAGCTTCTGCATCACAGCGTCGGCGTGCTTGCGCGTTCCGTTGGTGAGGATGAGCTTGCGCCCCGGCAACTTTTCCAGCGCCGCGCCGAGCACGGGATTGGGCTCGAGCGGCGAATGATCGATCTGGTGCACGAATTCGAGATAGTCGTCGGGTTTCATGCCATGTTCGGCCATCATTCCGCGCATGGTGGTGCCGTAGCGGCGGTAATAGTCCTTTTGCACCCGGAATGCCTCATCCTTCGAGACCTTCAGGAAGTCGGAGACGTAGGCGCGGATGCGCTCATCGACCTGCTGCCAGAGATTGAGGTGATGCGGGTAGAGCGTGTTGTCGAGATCGAACACCCAAGTCTCGACGTGGCCGAAACCACGCGGCGTAAGGCGGGACGTAGACGGCACGACGTTACTGGTCCTTGAAACGCACGATCGTTGCTGGCTGGTTGCCAAGATCGATGACCGCAAAGCCGGTCGAATTCAAGCCCCGCGCGGCGCAGTCCTTGTGATCGGCCAGCTCGAAGCGGCCATCGCGCGTGCAAAGCGCGAGCGCTCCACCCCAGGAAAGCGCCGCGTCCCCTCGTTTGACGGCGCGGCCGCTGCCATCGACCGCTTCCGCATAGCTGTAGACCCGGCGCGGATCGCCGCGGAGGTCAGGGCGCACGCACTGGCCCGATTCCACACGATACCAGCCGCGCGTGACGATGGACCCCATCTCGGCAAAACCGAGCGACGCCATCACCGGAAATTTGGTGTCGTTGCACCACGAAAAGCCGACGCCTTCCGGATTGCGTACAGCTTCAATCAGCGCGTCGAAGAACGCAGGCGTTGCGACCGCCTCGGCTGCAAGCTTTCGTTCGTTCAGGAATTTTGCGATCGCGGCCTGTGTCTTCGCGCCCTGCACGCCGTCGATCGGATAAGCGTCGTAGCCGGCGATCACCAGCAGCCGCTGGATCCCGGCAAGCCGGGCCTGCACGTCGTCGTAGTCGGCCTCTTCCGCCAGGTTGACCAGAGGGCCCTTCGGCGACTCCGACGGCTTGGCCGCGCTGAACTGCGCTTGCTGGCTTGTCGGGCAACTGCGCGCATTGGGAATGTCGAAATCGCCGTTCTTTATACAGAAGTCAGCCTGGCCGTTGAGCGGCAACGGCGCGTTGCCGTAGACCGGCGGGGTACGCGCATGCACGTACACCATCTCTGCATCCAGCGTTCCGTCGATGGCTTGGCGGCACTGGCCCGGGTCAAGGCGGAACCAGCCGCGCGTCTCGACATTGGCACGCTTTTCAAGGCCAAGTGCCACATCCATCCGGTAGCTGGTGCGGTTGCACAAAGTAAGCTCGGCGCGGACCGATGTGGTCAGCGCGATTGACGCGGCGATCGTGAGCATGAACCCGCGAATCATGCCCGTCATGCTAGCGGAAGATGCGTGAACTCGTCATTCCGGGACGGCGCGCAGCACCGGACCCGGAATCCAGACGCGGGCACTGGGTTCAGTTCTGGATTCCGGGTTCGCCGCGGAGCCTGTCATCGGGCCGCGCTTTGCGCGGACCCATTGGCGGCGCCCCGGAATGACAATATCACCGGTGCATCAGGGTACCGACACCGTGATCGGTCAGTAGCTCGAGCAGCACGGCGTGCGGGACCTTGCCGTCCATGATGACAACGCCTTCGACGCCCTGATCGAGCGCATAGATGCAGGTTTCGACCTTCGGAATCATGCCGCCGGAGATCGTGCCGTCGGCGATCAGCTTGCGTGCGTCCGAGACCGACAGGTCCGCGATCAGGTTCTTTGACTTGTCGAGGACGCCGGGCACGTCGGTAAGAAGCAGCAGGCGCTTGGCTTTCAATGCGCCGGCGATTGCCCCGGCAAATGTATCGGCGTTGACATTGAACGTCCCGCCGTTGGCCGAGGTCGCCACCGGCGCAAGCACGGGGATCATTTCGCGGCCGATCACCTGGTTGAGCATGGTGATGTCGACTTTTTCCGGCTCGCCCACGAAGCCGAGGTCGATGACCTTTTCAATGTTGGAATCCGGATCGACCACCGTGCGGCTGACCTTGCGCGCCTGCACCATGTTGCCGTCCTTGCCGCACAGCCCGATGGCCTTGCCGCCGGCGGCGTTGATGTAGCCGACGATCTGCTTGTTGATCGAGCCGGCCAGCACCATTTCGACGATCTCGACCGTCTTTGCGTCGGTGATGCGCAGACCGGCAGCGAACTCGGACTTGATGCCGAGCTTCTTGAGCATGGCCTCGATCTGCGGACCGCCGCCGTGCACGACGACAGGATTGATCGCCGTCTGCTCGAGCAGAACGATGTCCTTCGCAAAGTCGCGCGCCGTCTGCTCCTGGCCCATGGCATGCCCGCCATATTTCACCACGACGATCTCCTCGTCGTAGCGCTGCATGTGGGGCAGCGCTTCGGACAGGATGCGGGCCTGTGTCTGCGGGTCGATCTTGGGGGCTTTGCTCATCGCTCCGGCCTTGTGCGGTTGCCGGCGGTTCTAGCCGATGCAGCCGTCCCTCGACAATGCATTAGCTCTTTCTTTCCGCGAGCAGACGGGCAATGGCCGCCCGCAGTTCGGGAATACCCTTGCCGTCGCGGGAGGAGGTCGCGAGGACCGTCGGAAATGCGGCCGGTCGCTTGGCGAGCATGGCTTCGACTGCGGCGATGCGGCCCGCAAGATCGGCGGGCTTTACCTCATCGCATTTGGTCAAGACGACCTGGTAGCTGACCGCAGCCTGGCTGAGGGCGCCGAGTGCCGGGTCGTCCGTCGGCTTGAGTCCATGCCTCGCATCCACCAGGACATAGACCCGGGCGAGGTTGCTCCGCCCGCGCAAAAAGGCATCGATCAGTGCCGTCCAGGCCGCGACTTTGGATTTTGCCGCGGCGGCATAGCCGTAACCCGGCATGTCCACCACGTTGAGACGGTCGCCGCCGTTGAAGAATATGAGCTCCTGCGTGCGGCCAGGCGTGCGCGAGATGCGTGCGAGGTTTTTGCGACCGGTGAGCGCGTTGATCAGGCTGGACTTGCCGACGTTCGAACGGCCCGCGAAGGCGATTTCGACGCCCTTCATGACCGGTAGTGAGGCAGGTGAGCCCGCCGCGGCAACGAATTGCCAATCGCCGGCAAAAAGTTTGCGGCCGGCCTCAATTTCCGCGCGGGTGAATTCAGCGGAAGACATGAAACTGGTCATGCCCGGGCTTGTCCCGGGCATCCCGGTAAGGAGAGCACAGTATCACTATAAGCGAGATCGCCGGGACAAGCCCGGCGATGACAGCAACGACAGTAGGAGCAGCAGTTTTATTGCTGCGGCGTCTTCTTAACGAACATCGTCTTGATATTGTCGAACAACTCGATCTTGGCCCCATGCTTGCGCATGATCACGCTCTGCTGCACGACCGACAGCAGATTGTTCCAGGCCCAGTAGATCACGAGCCCGGCAGGGAAATTTGCCAGCATGAACGTGAATATCAGCGGCATCCAGTTGAAGATCATCGCCTGCGTCGGATCGGGTGGCGCGGGGTTTAGCTTCATCTGAACCCACATCGTGATGCCCATGATGATGGGCCAGATACCCAGGTGTAAGAATGGTCCGATCAGCGGCAGCACCGTGGGGTCGACCGGAATGAGCCCGAATAAATTGAAGATGTTGGTCGGATCCTGCGCCGAAAGATCGTGGATCCAGCCGAAGAACGGCGCATGCCGCATCTCGATCGTGACAAACAGGACCTTGTATAGCGAGAAAAACACCGGGATCTGGATTGCGATCGGCAGGCAGCCGGCCAGCGGATTGATCTTTTCCCGCTTGTACAGCTCCATTAATTCCTGCTGCTGTTTGGCCTTATCGTCGGCATAACGCTCGCGCAAAGCCATCATTTGCGGCTGCACGGCTTTCATTTTCGCCATCGATGCGTACGACTTGTTGGCGAGCGGGAAGAAGACGATCTTGACCAGCACGGTGACCATCAGGATCGCGAGGCCGAAATTGCCGAGGAGACGGAAGAAGAAATCCATCACCAGGAACATCGGTTTGGTGATGAAGTAGAACCAGCCCCAATCGATCAGCAGGTCGAAGTGGTTGAGGCCGAGCGCTTTGTTGTAGCCGCCGATGCCGACGAGTGGAAAATTGATGCCGACAATCGACACTTCCTTGGCGCCGGCAAATAGCCGTGCGTTGGCGGAGCCGGTTGCGCCGGGTCCGATTGTCTGTGCATCGAGCAAATAATCGGTCTGAAATGTCCTGGCGGTGCCGAGCATGCTGGTCGAGAAGCGCGCCTTCAGGCGCGCGTTTGTGTCCGGCAACAAGGTGGCGGCCCAATATTTGTCGGTGATGCCGAGCCAGCCATTGGTGACATCCCAACTGACGGATTTTTTGTCCTCGATGTTCTTGTAGGTGAATTCCTGCAGGCCGGACTCACCGAGTACGCCGATGAGGCCTTCATGCAGAACGTAGTATCCGGCGGTCGGCGGGATCCCGTGACGCGAGATCAAAGCGTAAGGAAAAAGAGTAACCGGATTTTCGCCCTTGTTGCTGACGTCGTCCTTGATCGTGAACAGATACTTGTCGTCGACCGCAATGGTACGGCGGAATTCAAGTCCTTCGCCGTTGTCGTAGGTCAAAGTCACGGGGTGGCCGACGCCGAGCCCTCCGGAGCCCACCTGCTTCCAGACTGTTTCGGAGTTCGGCAGCTTGACGTTCGCTCCGGAGGCGCCGGTCCAGCCAAACTCCGCATAGAAAGGATCACCGGTACCCGAAGGCGACAGCAGAACGATCGGCGGCGACTTCGGATCAACCGTTTCGCGGAATTTGAGCAGAGCCAGGTCGTCGATGCGTCCGCCTTTCAGGGCAATCGTGCCCTGCAGCGTGTCGGTTGCAATGGGTATGCGAGGCGAAGCCGCCAGCGCTGCCCTACGATCGACGGGCGCGGCGGATGACGGTGCGGCCGCCTGGCCGGGCACTTGGGACTGGGCTTGCGACTGCGCTTGCGGCTGCGCCGACTTGGGCTGATCGGGCGTCGGCACATTCTGTTTCTGTTGCTGTGCCTGCAGCTGCTCCTGGCGCGCCTTTTCCTGCGGGACGGCAAAGAAATATTGCCAGCCAAGCAGCACCAGCGCGGACAGCACGATGGCAAGAATGGTGTTCTTGTTATCGGTCATTGAAATTCCGTTTGCCGCTATGCCCCGCGTGAACCCGCCGCAATGCGCCTTCGAAGTCCTGTGTCATGCGTTCGAACGGCAGATTGAGCGCCGCCCGGCGGCCGACAAGCACATAATCATGTCCTGCGTGCACCCGGGTTGCGGCCCAGAGCCGCACAATTTCCCGGAGGCGGCGGCGGACCCTGTTGCGCTCGACAGCATTCCCGACTCTTTTCGATACCGTGAAGCCGAACCGTGCCGGCCCGTGGTCGCGGCGATTGCGTGCCTGCAGCACGAATGCCGCCGACGGCGCCTTGATTCCTGACGCTGCAGCCAGGAAGTCCGCCCGTTGCCTCAATCGTTCCATGGAAGCAATGCGCGGCCTCGTTGCCGCTGTCAGGCGGACAGTCGTTTGCGACCACGGCCCCTGCGCGCCGACAAAACCTTGCGCCCGCCCTTGGTCGCCATACGCGCGCGGAAGCCGTGACGGCGCTTGCGTACGAGTTTGCTCGGTTGATAGGTCCGCTTCACGTTTGTGTCTCCGCTGGCTGCGCCTTGGGGAAGGAGGGACTAACCCTCGATACGCCGTCAGACCTGCTTATTCGGGCCGCCGTGCGATTTTGCGCGGCTTATAAGGGAGGGCCTGTGGTCCGTCAATGTTCGCAGGGCCGGCGCCTTACAGGGTCAAATAGCCTCACAAGGCGGTGAGACGCGCCTCGTTCGGTCGGGCGGCTCGTGTATATAGCGTAAATGTCTTCGAGCTCACCCTCGGGCCGGCGCTGGCGGAGTGTCGCCTGGCGGCTTTTGCCACTGGGGGTCATAGTTCTATTCGCTTTCGTCGCCTTTTGGGTTGCGGGCGACAAAGGGATCTCGCTCCAGTCGCTTGTCCGCCATCGCGCAGTCATTGACGACTTCGTCAACCAGCACCGCGTGATGTCCGTCGTTGCCTTCGTCGCCATCTACATTTTGACGGTCGCCGTCTCGCTTCCGGGCGCGACCTTTCTCACCGTTACGGGCGGCTTTCTGTTTGGACTCGTGACCGGTGCAGTCGCGGCGGAGATTGGCGCAACCGTCGGCGCGACGCTTATTTTTCTTATTGCGCGCACGTCCCTTGGCGAACCGTTGCTGCGCCGGGCCGGCCCCCGTGCACGGCAGCTCGCAAAAGGGTTTCGTGACGACGCGTTCAGCTATCTTCTCTTTCTGCGGCTGGTGCCGGTATTTCCCTTTTTCCTGGTTAATCTTGTTCCCGCCTTCGCAGGCGTACATCTCCGCTCGTTTGTGACGGCGACCGCGATCGGCGTGATCCCCGCTGTTGTTGTATTCTCGCTGGCCGGCACGGGCCTCGACAGCGTGATCGCGGCGCAGAAGGAGTCCTATCACCAGTGCGTGGCTTCCGGAGACGACACGTGCCGGATGGTCTTCGATCCGTCGGATGTGCTCACACCCCAGTTGATCGCGGCGCTCGTGGGTCTCGGTCTGCTGGCGCTGATACCCGTTGTCGTGAAACGCTGGCGCGCGCGGGCGCGTGCCGTTACTTGATCGGTTCGAAGGTTATCGAGTTATGGCGGAAACCCTCAGACCCGATATTTGCGTGATCGGCGGAGGTCCCGGCGGCTTGTCTGTTGCCGCGGCCGCGGCGGGCTTTGGCGTGGCGACTGTGCTCGTCGAGCGCAGCAAAATGGGCGGGGACAGTCTTTATACCGGTTGCGTGCCGTCGAAAGCCTTGCTGGCGGCGGCAAGGCGCGCCGAAGCTGCACGGAACGCAAAAATGTTCGGTGTCGATGTGCGGGATACCGTCGTTAATTTTTCCGGCGTCCATCGACATGTTCACACGGTCATCGCGGCCGGGGCGCCGGCCGATTCAGCCGAACGTTTCACCGGGCTCGGCGTTCGCGTCATCCACGCGCAGGCGAAGTTCAAGGACCGCAACACAGTCGTTGCCGGCGACATCGAGATCCGTGCCCGCCGCTTCGTGATAGCGACGGGATCGAAACCGGCGCTGCCGGCAATTTCCGGCCTCGACAGCGGTTCCTACCTGACGAACCAAAATATTTTCGACCTTACAGAGAGGCCGGAGCATCTCATCATCATCGGCGCCGGGTCGACAGGCCTTGAGTTGGCGCAGGGCTTCCGCCGCCTCGGAAGCTCGGTGACGGTCCTTGAAGCGGCGCAACCGCTCGGCAAAGACGATCCCGAATGCGCCGATATCGTTCTTGCCCAGCTCGAGCGCGAAGGCGTCGTTATCCGCACCGGCGTGAACGTTGTCGCTATCGCGCATGCCGGACGAACAGTGACCGCGACAATCGAAAGCAGTGGCGCCGAACAGACGATCACCGGCAGTCATCTGCTCGTTGCGGTCGGGCGCAGCCCATCGATCGCCGACCTCGATCTCGAAGCCGCGGGAATTCGTTACGAACGATCGGGCATCGTTGTGAACAGAAAACTCAAGACCGTAAATCGTCGGGTCTACGCCATCGGCGACTGTATTGCCGGCGCGTTTCACCTTAATCATGCCGCGAACTATCATGCCGGGTTGGTGATCCGGAACGCCTTATTCCGCCTGCCGGTGCGCGTTAACAATGATTGCATCCCTTGGGTCACTTTTACCGATCCGGAGCTTGCCCAGATCGGGCTCACAGAGGCGCGGGCGCGCCTGCAAGGCATCAAGATTCGCGTAACGCGTTGGCCTTATCACGACAATGACCGCGCGCAGGCAGAAGGCGCTCCACGCGGTCATATAAAAGTCATCACGACGGCAAAAGGTAAAATAGTGGGTGTCACGATTGTCGGGGCGCAGGCAGGCGAGCTGATCGCCATGTGGGTTCTCGCGGTTGCACGAAATCTCAATCTTCGCGACGTAACGGATCTTGTTTTGCCCTATCCGACGCTGTCAGAGGTTGGAAAACGTGCTGCGATTAACTATTTCACCCCAAGTTTGACCGGTGGCTGGGCGCGTCGCATCATCGGTTGGATAAGAATCTTTGGCTGAGGCGAAATTGGAATCGACGGATAAATCAGAAGGCATGAGCGAAGCGGAGCCGGGCAGGCGAAAGCCGCGCATCGGACTCTCCGGCAAGCTGCTTTTGCTAACCATCGTGTTTGTGATGGTCGCCGAAATTATGATTTACGTCCCGTTGGTCGCAAATTTCCGGCTCACTTGGCTGAATGACAGATTGGCGGCCGCTCACACGGCGGCGCTCGTCCTGGACGCGGCACCGAGCGGAATGGTGCCCGAAAGCTTGGCGAACCAGATTCTCCGCAGCATCGGTGCGCACGCGGTCGCGATGAAAATGGGCAATCAGCGGCGTCTGCTGGCTGCGTCCAACATGCCGGCGAGCATCGCCCAGGACATCGACATGCGGAACGTGACGTGGTGGAAGTCGATCGTCGACGCGTTCGACACCCTGCTGATGTGCAAGCCCGGCGACAACATCCGCGTGGTGGGTGCCGCACCGATGGGAGGCGACTTCCTCGAGATCATTCTCGACGAAGCACCGATGTGCAAGGCGATGTGGGCGTTCTCGGTGAACATCCTGCTCCTGTCGCTGGCGATTTCCTGCATCACAGCGATGCTGGTGTTCCTTGCGCTGCACTATCTTTTCGTGCGGCCGATGTGGCGCATCACACGCAATATGGTCGCCTTCCGGGCCGATCCCGAGAATCCGTCCCGGGTGATCGGCGAAAGCGGACGACGCGATGAAATCGGCACTGCCGAGGAGGAGCTCGGCGCGATGCAGCGGGAACTGGCCTCGATGCTGCAGCAGCAGAGCCGACTGGCGGCACTCGGTCTCGCGGTGTCGAAGATCAATCATGACCTGCGCAACCTGCTTGCATCGGCCCAGCTGTTTTCCGATCAGCTTTCCACCTCGCCTGATCCGAAAGTGCAACGCTTTGCGCCCAAGTTGATGCGCGCGCTGGAGCGGGCAATCGCGTTCTGCCAGAGCACGCTTTCCTATGGCGGCGCGCAGGAGCCGCCTCCGGAGCGTCGGACGATCGAGGTCGAGCCTTTGATCGAAGAGGTGCACGAAGCCCTTGGGCTTGGTCTTGATGTGCCGATCCGTTGGATCGTTGCCGTCGAACGAGGCCTGACAATGGAAGCGGACCACGATCAGTTGTTTCGCGTCCTCGTCAATATCGCGCGCAATGCGGTGCAGGCGCTGGAAGCGCGTGGTACGCGAGATCCGGCGCGCGATCAGATCCGGATTACCGGACGGCGCGAAGGCAGCGTGGTGGTGATTGAAGTCTCCGATACCGGCCCCGGCGTGCCGGAAAAGGCACGAGCTCACTTGTTCCAGGCTTTCCAGGGCTCGGCGCGGGCCGGCGGAACGGGCCTCGGCCTTGCCATTGCCGCGGAGCTCGTGCGCGCGCATGGCGGAGAGATCCGCCTTGTGCCGGGCACGATCGGCGCCACTTTCAGCATCACGATCCCCGACCGGGCTGTCGATCTCGATACCAGACGCGGCGAGCGCGCACGCGCCTGACGGACGCGTGTCGAGGCGGCAAGTCTTGCCAACAACGGGTCAAGGCGATAGCTATGCCCCGTCCCGCGGGCCGGTTCCCGGCAGCGGAATCAAGCGCCCGTAGCTCAGCTGGATAGAGCACCAGACTACGAATCTGGGGGTCAGGAGTTCGAATCTCTTCGGGCGCGCCAGCACTTAGCACCCGGCTTCCGTGCAAAAAATTGCCGATTTTTACGGTTTTTGCAAGGAAGACCACCTATT
>Ga0310813_10001394_pt1 | contig 14590 bp, 18 predicted proteins | sample YN3metagenome_FD_203086 | JGI IMG/M metagenome (GOLD analysis project Ga0310813, IMG submission 203086) | Soil microbial communities from experimental microcosm in Duke University, North Carolina, United States - YN3 | ecosystem: Engineered > Artificial ecosystem > Soil microcosm > Unclassified...
ACAACAAGAACAACACTGGCACCGCATTTGACGGGAAAGACGCATTCAATTGCTTTAGATGTTAGAGATGCAGTTTTGGACTGTCAATATTACGCAGGTCTGTACCTATTCAAAATTTGAATTTCGGGCATCGAAGAATCGTATGCGGGCGTTCACAGTGCCGGTTTAATGTCGACCACCGGGGTGCCGTCAATGGCCTCAATGGGACCGATTCGCACTCGATTCCCGGTAATTCTGCGAATGGTCACAGGGTGCAGGCCGAGAGGGTTTGGACGATCGGGGGAACGTGTGGCGAACACCCCAGTGAGGGGACGGTTGCGATCGGAACGGGGATGAACCTTCAATACCTCGCGGTCAGCCTGATGAAACCAGGTTAGGACGATGATCTGGTCACCTGGTTGAAGGCCATCGAGAGCCTCTCGCGCGAACCCGTGGACTTCAAGCCACGCGTCAGGAGCGCCCTCGGTTCCCTGCATTGGGGCTTTCTCAAGGCTCTTAAGGGTGGACCGGATAATCCCGACCGGTCGCAAATCCGCGATGGCAGGGATTTTTCTTCGCGATGGCGATCGTTTACCCGTAGACATACGATTCCTCCAGGTTTTCGGGTTTCCACTTGTCGCAAAACCGGCGAGAAATGGGGCAACACGTATATTCACTGCAAGTCTTTTCACAGACGGGCCACCCGTGGCTATGAGCAATGTTGTTCATTTTAAAGACGCTGGCGCGGGTCTTGGCTGATCCTTGGATCGAGTCCCCAGTTATCCGTAGCTTACAGAAGAGCCCTCGCCCTAGGCCATCCAAACGCCAACGCGAGCAGCTTTTCTGCCATCAAAAGCTTTACACTATGCTGGAGACTATGTACGTACACTGTGCCCATTGCGGGTACGACAACAGCCCTGAGTATCGTTTTTGCGGGATGTGCGGAGCCTCGCTGGCGCATCCCCCTGTCGCAACCAAAACCCCGGACAAGATTGAGCCGCCGGCTCCACGCGAGATTCCCGCCGGGAACGGGAATGAGCGCACAGAGAGCGTTCATGGCCCATCTTTTCTCGGCCTCGCCGAAGACCCCAAAACCGAGTTCCATTATCTCTATGAGGACGAGCAGCCGCGCAGTCATGTCGGTGTGATTGTGTTTTTGCTGTTGGTACTGGGAGCGGCCGGTTATCTCGGCTGGCAGTGGAAGAACGGAGGCTTCCCGTTTAACCATCAGTCCGCCAGCAATTCTGGAGCGCCGACCTCGGCTTCTCCTTCGGAGGTAGCGCCTGCGCAGACCCAAGACCAGGGCACGCACATTGATAAGCCAATGACCGGAGGCTCTGGCGCAGAGCAGACACCTCAGCCACAGCCGCAGCAGGGACAGTCGTCTGCTTCCGAGAACAAGCCTCCTGAACAGGCTGCAAAAGCAGATGAACGCGCCTCTGCCGCAACACCCGACAAAACGCCGGCGAAGGAAGCTCCTGCGGAAAACAAGGCTGCAGAAAAATCGGATCAGGGTGATGAGAATGAGAGCGCGGCCGCAACGCCCGCACCTAAGGCGCGAACTCCGAAGCAGGCTTCGGTGCGAACTCCGATCCAAAAGGCGGCGCCTGCGACTTCTCCGGACGCGGACCTGGAGCAGAGCGGCGAAAAGTATCTGTACGGAAGCGGCGTTCCCCAGAACTGCCAGCGCGCGGAATCGAGTTTGCGCACGGCAGCGACGCACGGAAACTCAAAAGCCCAGACTGTCCTAGGGACGATGTATGCTACAGGTCACTGCGTAGGCCGGGATTTGCCGACTGCCTATCGCTGGTTTGCGCGGGCCCTGCATCAGGAACCGCAGAACTCGCGGATTTCAGCCGACCTGCAGGTGCTGTGGCGGCAGATGACGCCGCAGGAAAAGCAGCTGGCGACGGCGAGCGGACAGTAGCAAAGTTAAGCTTCCGCGCAGACGGCCCTCCCAGGTTCGCACCCTTCACGCGAATGTGTAGCATGCCATCGAAGACGTAGCGGAGTTACGTCTCTACAGCCAATGACTCTCAATGTTAAAGTTGACCTACATGGAAAAAGTCTTCCATTTCGACTCGGCACCCGAGCAGTATGTTGCCGATGCGGCGGTACTCTGCTGCTTCGACCAGCGAATCCGGCTGGCGGTTTACAAGTTTCTTCAGAAGCAAGGGATCGTGCGCCCGGACATGATCGTGGTTGCCGGCGGCGCGAAAACGCTCGCCTCACCGCGCAACGACTTCGAGCGCGACTTCATTCTCGAGCAAGTGCGGATGTCGATCCTGCTTCACAAAACCGAGCGTGTTTTTCTGATGAGCCACTCGGATTGCGCAACTTACGGCGGGCTCGCCGCGTTTGGCGGCAATCCCGAAACGGAGGCGGCCCATCACCAGCAGGAGCTGCGTCGCGCTGCGGAGCTGATTAAAGAGCGGTTTCCAGAAGTCCGCGTCGAGACCTTCTTCATCACCTTCCAAGGAATATTCTCCACATCGGAAAAAGGTGTTCAGCAGGTCGCCTGACCCTGGCTGCAGCTGAAGCACGCGTTAAAGGTGAAGCTGGGACGGCCTTTGCACCTTCAGGCCTGCTGATCCAAAAATACCTTCAGGCGTGCGTACCCTGAACGGCTCACGGGCAGGCGCGAGCCTTCATCCAGGATTGCGACGTGCGTATCTTTGCCGTATGGCTCGAGTCGAGTGACGCGTTCGAGATTGACAATGTACGAGCGGTGAATGCGTACGAAACTTTTGGGGTCGAGTGCGGCCTCTAAGCTGGAGATGGTTTGCTGCTTCAAGTATTTCTTGCCTTGATTGGCGAGAGCGACGTAATCATCCTGAGCCTCTGCGTAGTCGAGCTTTGCAGCCGGGAAAATGTGGACGCGGGTTCCATCTTTCACCACGATCCGTTCGGCGAATTGTCCCGGAGTACGCGTTGAAGCGGTGAGTTCTTCAGGACGAAATGGCAGAGTACCGCCAATTCGCTGCTTTGCACGTTCCAGCGCAGTCTGAAAGCGCTCGGCACGAAACGGCTTCAGCAGATAGTCCACCGCGTGGACTTCGAATGCGCGGAGAGCGTGTTCATCGTGGGCCGTAGCGAAGATGATTGCGACATCATCGCCGACCAATTCCAGCACTTCGAATCCGTCGAGCTTGGGCATTTGCACATCGAGAAACATTAGGTCCGGTTTCAGCTCGGAGACCATTCGGACAGCTTCGAATCCGTTGGCTGCCTCGCCGGCAATTTCCACGCCTGGATGCGACGAGAGCATTTCGCGGATGACTTGCCGGGCGAGGTCTTCGTCGTCAACGATCAGCACGCGTATTTTCTTTTGAGACGGCCCGCTCATCAGTCTTTCTCCACCGGCAAGTTCAGCGATACGAGAAATCGATCGTGATTGGCGCGAGCATCGATTCTGGCGCGCTCGCCGTAGCTGGTTTGCAATCGTTGCTGCACGTTGCGCAGGCCGAGGCCAACGCCTTTGCGGCGGGGGGCTTCGGGATCGAAATTGTTTTCGATTGCGATGGCAAGCCGCTCCGCTTCAGGTTGATGAATATCAATTCGGACCCATCCTCCCTCGGTCAACTGCGCGACGCCATGGCGAACCGCATTCTCGACGAGAGGCTGCAACAGTAAGGGCGGAAGGATGCTGTCAAGAGAAGCCGCGTCGGTGTTTTCCTCCAGCTTTAAACGTGGGCCGAAACGAATCTGTTCGACGGATAGGTACGCATGCAGGAGCGCGAGTTCATCGCGAAGAGCGATTCGCGGCTTTTCGCCGAGGCCCAGGGTCTTGCGGAGGAACTCCGCCAAAAGCACGCACATCTCGCGCGCTTTGGCGGGATCGCTGCTGGTGAGCGCGCTGATCGAATTCAAGCAATTGAAGATGAAGTGCGGATTGACCTGGGTCTTCAGCGCCTTCAACTCGGATTCTCGCGCCAAGGCTCGCGCTTCGACCTCGCGCTTCTCGGCGTCAGTTGCGGCCTGATTCGAGAGCAGCACATAAAAGAGAGCAACCGTCAGGAGATAGAGCAACACGCCGCTTCCAAAAAGAATGGGGTAGGTGCGAGAAGCCTGATGATCGAGTCCGGCGGTTGCTGAAAGGCTTGAAAGCGCGAACGAAAGCAGCCTGGCGGAAGCGATCCACAGAAGACTGGCAACTCCTGCGGCGACCAGGTGAGCCAGCCACGCCGTGGAATTTTCGAGGGGCATGTTGCGGCACGGGTACCACGCAGAAAGGCACACGAACGCGTAAATCAATGACAGCGGCAGCGCCATGGCGAGCGCTCGCCCCCAACTCAGTCCCCCAATCGAAGCAAATAGGTAAGTCAGGATCGCGGAGATTGGCCCCCAGGCCGAGAGATACAGCAAGAGGCGTCGAAGATGGCCGAGAATCGGATGCATGGCGCGTCGTCAGTTCTTGACTTCGATACCGCCAAACATGGCTACACCTTTAATGATGAGAGTCTTGGTGGGCTTCGCCGGGTCAGGCTGGAAGTGGCGAGTCTTGTCCTGATAGGCGCCAAAAATTCCCGCGCCTTGCAGCGCGACTAACCAGTTTTCCGGGACGCGGATTTCTCCGCCGCCGAAGACCGCGCTGGCCTCGAGGACGGCGGTGTCGCCTTCGATGTCGGCCCGCGAGAGATCGATCTTGTATCCGCCGAAAACCGCGAAGAGTTTTCCTCCCTTGAAGTTCTTGGTGTCTAAGTAGCGCTCTCCGCCGCCAAAGATGTAGAGCGAGTCAAACTGCGGATTCGTAGAAACCTCTGTTTCCGGTCCTGCCAGGGCCTGCCACAACATGGCCGCGCCGGCGATGATGATGAACACCGGCCACAGGTCCCAGAAATTCATGTGGATGAATCCCATTTCGTGAAACTGGAGAAAGATTCCTACGGCGATCAGCGCCGCGCCGGTTGGCCGGCCTCCCGCGTAAACGATTTTGACAATGCCGATCACGATGAAAATGCACGGCCAGAAATGCAGGCCAAAGCTCGGCGGCAAATAACCAGTCTTTTCCAACAGGAGCACGAGGCCTACAACGATGAACACCACGCCGCCAATTACCGGACCGCGATCTACCCTTGCCCCAGATTCGTTGTTCATTTGCTAACTCCCGACTGCGAAGTCGATGCCGCACGCCTACGGCGCCAATCTTTGAGCCACAGCCACAGGACACCGGCGATCAGCAGGACTGGCCACCATGCCAGGACTTTCCAGTCCAGCAGTCTGCTCAGGAACTCTCCATTAAACCCTGAAAATGCCGGGAACAGTTTACCTTGCAGAATCGCCATGCCGGCAAAAGCCAGACCGACGGCCACCACTGCGTCTTCATTTGTGAAGGGCCCATTCTTGCTGCCTGTCATGGTACTTCTCCTTCTCATGAACTAAGGCAAGAGTAGGGCGGGGTGAGAGGACAGCGTTGGGGATTTCGGCGAACCAAGGGGATTTACCGGCGAATGAACCTACGGCACGGCTTCCTAGGCGTTCGATACTAGAATTTGCTGAGATGAGGACTACAATTACCGCAGGGCAGCTTGAATGCCACAGGGGCAGCCAAAGTTGCTGAGGACAAATCATGCCGCAAATGACAATCGAAGTCTCGAAGCTCCTGGAACGGGCCCTATCGCTCACGTTGGAGGAGCAGGAGGCGCTGGCTGATTCCTTGATTTCCAATCTCGGAGAAAAGGTAGATCCCGGGATCCAGGCTGCTTGGGAAGCAGAGATTGAGAAGCGGATCGCTGATCTGGATGCAGGTAAAGCTACGACAACGCCGTGGGCAGAGGTAAGAGAGCGAAATCTAGCCAAGCTCCGAAATGCGCGTTGAGGAGCTCGACATTCATGACGAAGCCGCCGCAGAGTATGACGCGGCTTTCGAATGGTATCTGGAACGTAGTCCCGAATCTGCCGCTCGCTTCGACCAGGAAGTACATCGAGCTCTGACGCAAATCGTTTCCATGCCTCGAAGTTGGGCGCCAGGAATCAAAAACACGCGACGATTCGAAGGTACGAAGTTTTCCATTCGTCGTAGTTTATCGAGAGCTGACACCCACTCGCTTACAGGTCCTGGCTTTTGCGCATTGCAGCCGCCATCCCGAATACTGGATGGGACGACTTTAAGCACTGGCTTTGTCTATCAGAGACGTTTCGCCGGTGCCTGCATCCAGCTCCAGTTGCTCCTGACCGCTGAGCGCGGAGACGCGGCCGCGGTAGGTCTTCAGGTGTGTTGAGGCCTTATCAAATGCCTCCTGTGCCTTGCCTAAGCTCTTGCCGACATTTTCAAACTGGTTCTGGAAGTGATCGAAAGATTTCTGCGCTTTGGCCAGTTCCTGCCGACTTTTCTCGAATCGGCTGGCAACTTCGTACCATTTGTGGACGAGCGCAATAGTGTGCAGCGTCATAAGCAGCGTGTTGGGAGACACCGGAAACACGTGCTGCTGATTCAGCCAGTCGGCAAGCTCGCGATTGCGCACGGCTTCCATGTAGAGCGTTTCACTCGGCAGATACATCAGCGCAATTTCGGTGGTGCCGTGCTCGGGCTGGATGTAGTTCCTGATGCGCTTGGCTTCGGTTTTCATTACGCGAAGGAACTCGTCACGCGCAGCTTCTAGGTCTTCCTTTTTGCTGTTTTCGTCGAAGAATGCGAGCACTTGCTCGCGAGGAAATTTGGCATCGATTGGGAGGCGGCGATCAGGGAAATTGATCATCGCATCTACACGTCCGCCGCCGTTGACTGAGCATTGCATCTCGAACATGTGCGCGGGAAGGAAGTCTGAAAGCAGGCGTTCGAGACTTGCCTCACCGAATTGTCCGCGCAGGTGCGGAAGTTTCAGCAGATTGTTTAGGTCGTTTATCGAGTGCCCCAGCGCGCCCACTTCGCGGAGTTGTTCTTCCGCCGCGCGAAGATGCTGCTGAACTTTTTCGAACTGGGCGAAACCTTCTTTGATGTTCTGGTCGAGCTTTGACTGCACTTGTTCGGTGATGGCCATCAGCTTCATATCGACCCGCTCACGGATGGATTCGAGACTCTCGGCGGTCTGCTGGTTCAAGCGGTCGAACTCGGATTTCAGGGCGGAGGTGGTTATCGCCAGCGCCCCAGCCAACTCGCTCCGAGTTTCGGCAAGTCTTTCTGACTGTTCTTTCCGCCCGGCCTTCATCTGGACCTCTACGGTCGTTTGCAGCCCCGAAAAACCGTCTGACAGCCGATCGGAGACTTGCTGTCTGAGATTCCCGGTGGTCCGTTCCAGTCGGGAAGCCATGTCCGCATTGGCTGCCGAGAACTGATGGGACAAGGCCTTTTGCAGGCCGTCCGATTGATCCACAAGTCTTTTTATTCCAGCAGCTTGCGAACCCCCTGACCATTGGTGCAACAGCACCCAGGAAAGTAGTACCAGGTTCAGGACGATAAGCAGGCCTAGAAGTAATGGGAGAGTGGCCAATCGGTAATATCTCCGGTGTAAGGTGCTTGACCGGATTGTAGAAGCTATCCTTGTCTCAAGCAAAGCAGTTTCTCCCAGGGGCATCTGGAAGGTAGGCAACCGCATGCTCCTGACCCTGATTACGGCGCTTTCCCTGCAGCTGAATGCCGCGGCTACCGCGGCGGTGCCGGTCGCTGATTCGTCGCTGAATACCGCGTCTGTGCAGAACTACGACGGTTCATCCGCCTATGACCGCGAGGCGGAGATGCAGCTCCTCGACATGGCGAATGCTGAGCGCCAGCATGTTGGACTTGCGCCGCTCAAGATGGACGAAGGACTTGTGCGGGCTGCCCGCGCGCATGCTGCGCAGATGGCGTCGCAGAACAAACTGTCACATCAGTTTTCGGGCGAACCGGGACTGCCGGAGCGCATTGGAGCGAGTTCGCCGCTGCACTTGAACCGCACTGGAGAAAACGTTGCGGTCGCGCCCAATGCCGAAGAGGCGCACACCGGATTGATGGCCTCGCCGCCGCATCGCGACAATCTTCTCAGTCCGAACTTCAACGTCGCAGGATTTGGCGTTTTCCGCAGCGGGCACTGGCTCTACGTCACGCAGGATTTCGGATCGAGCACTCCGGCCTATTCGGTGCAGCAGGCGCAAGCGGCGGTATCGAGTAGCTTGGAGCAGTTACGAACTCAAGCCCGAATGCCTCGCCTGCAGCGTGTCGAAAACCGATACGCTCAGACGAGCGCCTGTGCGATGGCGCAAGCCGATTCTCTGAGCGGGGCCGAGCCGCCTTCCGGGGCCTACATGCTGCGGTACACCAGCATGCAGCCGGAGTCGCTTCCCACGAATGTCTCGAAGATCATCGCCCAGCGCGGATTGCGGACCTACTCTGCAGGAACGTGCTACGCCAAGACGCAGAAGTATCCGAACGGCGCGTATTGGGTTGTGCTGGTTTTCTACTGAGAAGTGGTTGTATTTCCTTCCCGAGAGGCACGCGACAACAAGATCTGTTGAGAGTACCTTCCTTCAACGGTGGTTTGCTCAAACTTCGACGAGGTTATTGAATCCCCGTAAGCAGCCGATCATCTGGAAGTCCGTTTGTGAGATAGTTTTCAGTTGGACTCCATGTCCCTTCGATTCGAAAATAAGCCATCCCTCGTCGCCTATCTCACCTGCGGCGACCCTGACCTGCGCACCTCACGTGAGGTTGCTCTGGCGGCAATCAACGCCGGCGCGGAAGTCATCGAGTTGGGAGTTCCTTTCAGCGACCCTGTCGCCGACGGGCCCGTTATTCAGCGGGCCAGCGAACGGGCGCTGCGCAAGGGAGTTTCTCTGGAGCAGGTCCTGAAGCTCGCACGGGAGATTCGCAAGCAAAGCGATGCCGGGCTCATCGTTTTCTCCTACTTCAATCCGATTCTGCGCATGGGTTTGCAAAAATTCGTGGATGCTGCAGCCGACGCCGGAGTTGACGGCGCACTCGTCACCGACCTTCCCGTCGAAGAGGCGTCCGAATATCTCAAGCTCATGCGCAAACGCAATCTGGCGACTGTGTTTCTTGCCGCTCCCACCAGCACCGACGAGCGCCTGAAGCGCATCGCTGAAGCCTCGACTGGATTTATTTACGCAATCTCGCGTACCGGGATCACGGGCGCGCGAAAAGATCTCACTGAAGACGCGCACAAGTTGGTGAAAAGGCTCCGCAAATTCACAGATCTCCCCATCGCCGTAGGCTTCGGCATCGCCTCTCCAGAGCACTTCGCCGCTGTCGGCCAGTTCGCCGACGCCGCGGTCGTCGGCAGCGCGATAGTCCAGACCATCGAGCAGAGCCCCGGCAAAGAAGTTCAAGCTGTGGCAGAATGGATCAAACAAGTCGTCGGTCGTCGGTCGTCGGCTGTCGGCCCCTAAAGCCCACCTAGGGCTCTCAAAATCAAGTTTCAAAAGCTGCAGACTTTCACGCAAGCGCAGGTGCAAGTGTTTTGGCCGACGACCAACGACCGACGACCGACGACTATGGACATCTCTGACTGGCGTAGCAAAATTGATGACGTTGATCGCAAGCTGGTCGACCTCCTGAGCCAGCGAGCCCAGGCTGTCCATGAGATCGGGAAATTGAAAGCAGGCGCCGGACTACCGGTTTACGAACCGGAGCGCGAGAAGGTTGTCCTTGAAAATGCCCGGAAGGCAAACGCAGGCCCGCTTCCCGACCGTGGCCTGGTCCGCATCTTCGAACGCATCATAGACGTAATGCGCCAGAGCGAGATAGAAATCATGAAGCAGCCGGCACCAAGCGATCGCTTCGGGGATACGGAGATTGATCCGGAGGTAAATGACTAGTTGCTGGTTGTCGGTTATTGGTTGTTGGGACAGACGCGCCAACAACTAACAACCAATAACCAACAACCGATTCTATGATTGTCGCAATGCAGGAAACCGCAACTGAAGAGCAGATTCAGGTGGTCATCGAACACCTGATGCAGATGGGATTTTCCGTCCATCGCACCACCGGCGAACGCCAGAGCATTTTAGCCGCGGTCGGCGCGCGCGCTGATTTTGACACCCGCAATCTCGAGGTTCTGGGCGGAGTCGAGCACGTTCACCGCATCAGCGCGCCTTACAAGCTTTCGGGCAAGGCATTTCGTCCCGAGGGAACTGTGGTTCAGTTCTCCAATGGCGTGAAGATCGGCGGGGACGAGGTCGTCGTAGTAGCCGGCCCATGTTCCGTCGAGTCGCGCGATCAGCTTTTTACGGTTGCAGAACTCGTCGCAAAATCCGGCGCCCGCGCCTTACGCGGCGGGGCCTTCAAGCCGCGTACGTCTCCATACTCATTCCAGGGCCTCGGCATCGAAGCGCTCAAATTGCTGCGCGAGGCTGGCGACAAATTCAACATGCTGGTGATCAGCGAGGTCATGGAGATCTCGCAGATCGCCGTGATGCTCCCCTACATCGACATCTTCCAGGTGGGCGCGCGCAACATGCAGAACTTCAACCTCCTGCGCGAGCTTGGAAAGGTAAAACGGCCGGTTCTGCTGAAGCGAGGCATTGCAGCCACCATTGAAGAGCTGCTGCTCTCCGCTGAGTACATCATGTCGGGCGGAAACTACGACGTGATTCTCTGCGAGCGCGGCATCCGCACCTTCGAGACCTACACGCGCAACACACTCGATATCTGCGCCATCCCGATTATTCACAAACTTTCGCATCTGCCGATGGCTTCAGACCCCTCGCACGGCACCGGATTGCGAGACAAAGTTTCGCCCATGGCGCGCGCTTCAGTTGCAGCCGGCGCGGACATGCTGCTGATCGAAGTGCATCACGATCCCGATAAAGCACTTTCCGATGGCGCGCAGTCGCTGTATCCCAAGCAGTTCTCAGAATTGATGGACACCTTGCGCATGATCGCGCCCGCGGTGGGAAGAAAGATCGCGTAAGAATCTGGTGATCTGACCATCGGGTGATCGGGCGATCTGAATTTCCCGCGATCCCCCGATGACCCGATCACCAGATCACCCGATGTTTCATCAAATCACCATCATCGGCACCGGCCTGATTGGCGGCTCGTTCGGTCTTGCCGTAAAGAAACATGGGTTCCGCGGCAGGATCGTTGGCTGCGATCGCAAACAAGTTCTGACAAAAGCGCGGAAACTTGGTGCGATTGATCGAGCGGTCGGCGATCCCATTGCCGCTTGTGACGGGAGCGATCTGGTGCTGCTCGCAACTCCTGTAGGCGGAATTGTTGAGCTGATAGAAAAACTCGCTCCGCATTCGACGCCCGGCACTCTACTAACAGACGCAGGCAGCACAAAGTCAGAAGTTCTTCGCGCCGCTTCGCGTGCATTCGGCGCTGACGCCACCGAATGTTTTCTCGGCGGCCATCCCATGGCTGGGAAGGAGAATTCCGGAATTGAGTTCGCCGACGCCGATCTCTTTCGCGGCGCAGTCTGGTTCCTGACGCCGCAACCGGGACAGTCGCTCAACGACAAAAAAGCTCGAGCGTTCACCGGCCTGCTGAAGACAATTGGCGCTCGCGTCGAGGAACTCGATCCCACCGATCACGATCAGCTCTGCGCCTGGATCAGTCACGTCCCCCAAATGATTTCGACAGCGCTCGCCGCAACCCTGGTAGAGGAGTACGGCCCGCGCGCTCCACTGCTCGAATCCGGCGGACGCGCGTTGCGCGAGATGACTCGCATAGCCGCCAGCCCGTATTCGATGTGGCGCGATATTGCGCTGACCAATAGAGAACCTATTGCGGACGCGCTACTGAAGCTGGAACAGCAACTGGCGCACATCCGCGAAAACCTCGACACGCGCGAGTTGGAGTTGGCATTCGGGCAGGCCCACAAGCTCAAAGTGAATTCACCACGGAGACACGGAGACACAGAGAACACCAACGCGAAATCAAGAAGATCGAGGTTGCGTGCCTGATACCGGCCGCTATGATGAGAGCCTTATTGAAAATGTTTTCTCCGTGCCTCCGTGTCTCCGTGGTGAACTTGTTTTAGAATTTCTCCGCAATGAATAAAGTCGTCTCCAGCTCCGACGAAGCCGTTCGTGACATTCCCGACGGCGCGACCCTGATGGTCGGCGGCTTTGGCTTGTGCGGCATTCCTGAGAATCTGATTCGCGCTCTGGTACGTAGGGGCACAAAGAATCTCACCACCATCAGCAACAACGTGGGCGTGGATGGTTTTGGCATGGGCCTGCTGCTCGCCGCCGGCCAGATTCACCGCCACATCGGCACCTACGTCGGAGAGAATAAACTTCTCGAACAGATGGTCATCGAGAAGACGATTGATCTCGAACTCGTCCCGCAAGGAACATTTTCTGAGCGAATTCGCGCCGGCGGTGCAGGAATTCCGGCATTCTTTACTCCGACGGGTTTCGGAACTATCGTTGCCGAAAATAAAGAGACGCGTGACTTCGACGGCCGCATGTACGTTATGGAGCACGCCCTCAAAGCCGACTTCGCGTTTGTGAAGGCGTGGAAGGGCGACAAGCAGGGCAATCTTCTCTATCGAAAGACCGCGCGGAATTTTAATCCCATGATGGCCGCGGCTGCGAAGGTCACGATCGCGGAAGTTGAACACCTGGTCGAAGTCGGGGAACTCGACCCGGATAACGTTCACACGCCAGGAATCTACGTGAAGCGGATTTTCAAGGGAGAAGCGTACGAGAAGAGAATTGAGAGAAAGACGGTGAGGAAAGTGGCTAGTGCCTAGCGGCTAGGGGCTAGGGTTAGTTCTTAACTAACGACTAGCCACTAACCACTAGCAACTTACAAATAAAATGGCGCACGTTACCAAACTATCCAAAGACCTCGACAAACGCGAACGCATCGTCAAGCGCATCGCTCGCGAACTGCGCGACGGATTTTATGTGAACCTTGGCATCGGCATGCCGACTCTTATCGCGAACCACGTTCCGCCGGCCATTGAAGTTGTGCTGCAAAGTGAAAACGGAATGCTCGGCATCGGGCCCTATCCCGTCGAAGGACAAGAAGATCCCGACCTGATCAATGCCGGCAAAGAAACGGTTAGCGAACTCCCCGGTACTTCTTACTTTTCGAGTGCCGACTCCTTCGCGATGATTCGCGGCGGCCACATCGACCTGAGCGTCCTCGGCGCAATGGAAGTAGATGAAGAAGGCAGTCTCGCCAACTGGATGATCCCCGGCAAAATGGTCAAAGGCATGGGCGGCGCGATGGACCTGGTTGCCAGCGCGCGCCGGGTCGTCGTTGCAATGGAACATACCACCCGCGAAGGCCAGCCAAAAATCCTGAAGAGATGCACGCTGCCGCTGACTGGATCGAAAGTGGTCGACACCATTGTCACCGAGATGGCCTACATTCGCGTGACCCCGACCGGCCTTGTCGTAGAAGAAATGGCCCCCGGCCTGACGTTTGAAGATGTGCAGGTCGCGACCGAAGCGCCTCTGATCGCGAGCCCGCGCCTGAAATTAATGGAAAGTTGAGCCGGTTCCAGTTCGCCGGGTAACATCGGGACAATGTGCCGCGCCGGTTCAAGTTAACGACGAACGACCAACAAGGAACTACGGCTACCGCTCAGATCTTCGTCGCTCTCGTCAGCAAATAATCCTGCCTGAGCACGTTGTCCTCGATATACTCGGCTGCCAGCGCTTCAGATTCCTTCCGGAATTCCTGCAACTTCGCTGGATCGCTCGCGGAAAGCACTTCGACCAGCTTCACCATCGAACCCACCGTCCGTTCCACGTTGGTGCGATGAAGCTGCGGACTCAGCGCCGGCACATTCATGCTGGCGCTGTGAAACAGAATATCCTTCACACGGTTTCCGAGCCGCTGACGGACCACGCCAGGATCACCCCACAGGAAGGGCGATGGCACATCAGCCGGCGGCGGCAGGTATTTCATGGCCAGAGCCGACGAGCGGCCAACGTACAATTCCGGCGGCCAGGTGGCAAAGGCGATCGTTCCTCCGGACTTCAACACGCGAAGCATCTCCGCTGTCGCAATCTCAGGCCGCGGCGCGAAGATGTGACCATACTGGCTCAGCACCACATCGAACGACGAATCGCCGAATGGCAAGTTCTCGGCATCACCCTCATGAAAGTCAACCTCCACCTCTGAGGCCCGCGCATTCTCGCGAGCTCGCTGCAGCAACTCTGGAGTGAGGTCAAGTCCGGTGACCTGTGCGCCCATGCGCGCTGCGGTGATTGAGACGACGCCCGTGCCACAGCCGACGTCCAGTACTCGATCGCCCGCCTTCACCTTGGCATGGCGAACCAGCCGCGCAGCCTGCGGAATAGTCAGCGCCTCGAGCGGCGCGAAATGGGCCCAGCCTTGCTTCTGGGCTTGTTTGAATTGAAGAAAGGGATCTGGCGAGCTGGATACCTGTGCATTCATGAATATCTCCGATGGGGATATCCATTAGCCTAGCAGGTCTGGGCAGCGCTTTCGTCCGGCCCGACCTTCCGCGGTGGCAAATTTTAAAACGTGTATCCGACAATGAGGCGCAATTTCGGCGCAGGGCCGGACCACAAGCTGGTCTTCAGCTCCCCGAACATGCCGCTGCGTGATTGCATTCCTGCCAGGACGTTGAAACCGGTCTCGTAATCGAAATTGCCGAAGTCGATATCGCGACCCTGCTGAAAATTCTGATGAATGAAGATCAATGCCGGGCCCGCGCCGACGTAGGGAGTCCAAACGCCCCCGCGATAC
>Ga0310813_10001395_pt1 | contig 14581 bp, 14 predicted proteins | sample YN3metagenome_FD_203086 | JGI IMG/M metagenome (GOLD analysis project Ga0310813, IMG submission 203086) | Soil microbial communities from experimental microcosm in Duke University, North Carolina, United States - YN3 | ecosystem: Engineered > Artificial ecosystem > Soil microcosm > Unclassified...
AAAAATGAATGATATTCGTCCAATAGAACAAACTAGACAAGAAATTTATCAAAATATTCATACTTTTTCAAATACTGAAATTATAATTAAATTGATTAATTATAAGAAAAAGTTACAAGAAATGAAAAATTTTCCAGAACGTGATCTACTTATTGACTTTTTATTGGGTTATCATTCATTCGATATATGTCTACAAGATATTGATCCATTTCGATTAAATATTTCAAAGCTTCTTGATCTTTTTTATGGTAAATATTCATATACAGTAAGTTTTAATATGATAACTTCAAGAATAGAGATGTTAGATGAAAAACTAAATGATATACAGAAGTCTAATACGAAGATAATGCAATATATAACGAGCATTGTTGACAAAATAAGCGTATTAGCGGAATTAATGGATGAGAATAAAAAATGATAATATAATATAGAATGACTGAATTAATTGGATTTTCATTTTTGAGATCTAGATGGGATCAAGAAGAATGTGAGGAAATCTTAAAATGTGAAAAAATAGAAAATCTAGAGTGGAACTGGAATTATTATGATAGATACTATAGATATTGTTGTATTAATCCTAATATTAATGTTTTTGATATGGAAAAAGAAGAAGGAGTATATTGGGAAAATGACATTAAATATCTTGGAATGAAATTATTAGTGAGAAGAATTCAGTAATTAAGATAATTAATGAATTAATCAGGGAAACACTCTTTTGGAAAGTTATATTTTGCTAGTTTTACCTTTGTTAGTCTAGACATATCTTCCATTAATGATACATATTTACTTTTATCTTCTTCAGTAGTAGCATTTTCATAGTCTTTTAACATAGATTCTGAAACTGTTATATGGAAAGTTAATATTCCTATCATTTCTAGGGATTGTCTTGATGTAAGACCTTTAACATAGTTAGCAAAACATTTCATTTTTTGATCATCCCAATCGAGTAATATTTGAATTCCTTTTGGATTAGAATCTTGGATTTTTTCGTTAGTTTTGGTTCTATCTTGTTTCACCATCCTTTTTAAATTCAAATAAATATATGACTTTAAATTATTTTTTTTATTAAATTATTTTTTCCAAGTTTTTTTAGCATCGATTAAAGCTTGTTTATAACTAACATCATGATCATTGTAGTACTTCTGAACATGATTTAACCATGTATTGCCATTTTTTTCCTTAGGTTTCTTGGTAGATTTCTTAGTCTTTGATTTTACTTTCTTAACTTTTTCAATAGACTTGAATTTCTTCATAATTGCTAATAGATCTTTCTCAGCCTTCTTCCATTCATCGTGATATTGATTCTTTGATGTGATATCTTTTGTAGTTTCGTATCTTCCTTTGACTCGTCTAATTAATCCTCGTAAACTAGTTAATCGCAAAAGTAGTTGTTCCCTAGTTTCGGGTATTACATCTTTTCGAAGAGCATTATCGACAGTTTTTTTATCAATTTTCTTAAGACCATAATAACGAATCTGTTTTTTTTCAGCACATTCTTTGAGTGACCCAATACGTTGATTTTTAGTAGGTTTATTAGTTCCACAATAGATTTTCTTATCACCCATTATATCTAAATATAATATATATTATATGCAGAATATCATTCGCAAATTAGAGGAATTTCCAAATCTGATTATAGTTGGATCACATGCAAGAGAAGAATCAAAACCACGAGATATTGATATAGTTACTAGTGAATCATTTGATGAAATAGAAAAGACATTTATTCCACTATTTAGGAATGTTCAAAAAAAGAGGAATGGACAATTATACAGAAAATATTTGATAAATAATATTGAGGTTGATATATGGAGAACCGATCCTAGTAATCTTCAATATTATGTAGGGTATCGAACGCTTACAAAAGGTCATTTGATATCATTAAAAAGAATTGCAAGATCAAAGGGTTATTTATTATCAAATACTGGTCTTATCGATAATAAAAATAAGAGAAAAACGAAAGATTGGAAAAAGATACTAAGGATACTTGAAGTCGAATCAGGAAATATTAGAGGATTATTTTATGATGTATAAAAAAGTATATTAGTATACGATTTAGTTCTAGGTTGGCTATTTATATTACTATATATAATCACCAGATTGGAACAGAAGAAAAAAAAAGACAAGAATTAAAGAGCAGACCTAAAATTACTTAATACCATAAACAAAGTAAACACCGTCATTAAACTTCTTTGTTCGAAAACGTTTGTATTGCTTAGGTTCTGTCATACGATATCGTAATTCATGACCATTCTTATGTACACGTTTAATCGGAGTATGTTTTTCCTTTCGTAACCATGCTCTAGCAGTAGTTGTCGTCCAAGGAGGACTCATAAAATAGATACTTTGAATCTCTGTCATTATATTTATTATTAGTCTTCATTTTTTGTTTCAACCGATTTCTTGGGTCTACCACGTCGTCTAACTTGGATAATCAAATTTGGATACTTAGTTTTGATTTCATCAAGTTCTTTTTGTGATAATCTCGGTCTTCTTTTTGTAGTATGTTCTTTTTTAACATCTTTTTTAATTATGTCTTCTTTTATTTCTTCTTTTACCTCTTCTTTCATATCTTCTTCATTATCAATATTTTCAACTTTCTGAAAGTTAAAATCATTAACTGACATTATTGTTGGTAAATACTCATACTTTTTTTCTAATTTAGTTAAAAAAGATTTATCTTGATCTTTCAAAATATTTCTTAAATAACTATTTTGTTCTCTAAGTGTCATTTTTCTTTTAACTTCTCGAACCTTAGAAGTGACAGACTTGAGAACTCGTTCTCTACAAGAAGAACATGTTTTATTGATTCGACCAGTTTTAGGGTTCTTAAAATCTTCTATTCCACCAGTCTTTTTCCCACAATTATTACACTTGTCATATTCGTTATCAGATACAGTACTCATTATAATGTAGTTTAATATTATTTTTTAATTTTTAAGCAGAATATTAATTTTTATTTGAGAAAAATATCTATATCAATAAATATATAATGGCCGCGTGGATAGAATTCGTAAAAGATTATGCTCAAAAAAATAATACTTCTTTCGGTAATGCGATGAAGGATGAGAATTGCAAAAAGAATTGGAAAGCTAAAAAAGGTATAAGTAGTGAAACTAAATTCAAGAATAGTGTTTTGGATGATTTGAAAAAATCTGAAATTAAGAAAAAGGACATTTTGAAGGATATGGAGAATAAATGGGAATCTGAAGTTAAGAATAAAAAAGAATCACGAAAGAAGAAGTCCAAATCACTTACAAAGAGCAAAAAGAAACCAAAAGTGTTACCAAAAGCCAAAACTGTTTCAAATAAGAAGATTATCACAGATCATTTCATGGGATTGGAACTATAAAAAGGATAACAGTATCCCAATCGGTTCTACTTTGGCTATTTATATTACTATATAAAACCACCAATCAGGAACAGAAGAAAAAAAAAGACAAGAATTAAAGAGCGGGACCCAAATCCCTTTAATTTAATTATGTTACTACATGACTAAATTATGAATCATTATTATCAAATATTTTTATTACAAATTTAACTATTAGAATGATGACCTGACATATCACCATAATTATTAAATGTGCCATCTCTAGTCTAATTCTAATATTAGGATAGAAAATAAAAATCTATAAAGCACTAATTGAATAACTAATGTTACTGTATGTAACTGTTGAAGTTGTTGAACTTTCTCCACCTAATTGGATTGTATCATTTTGAGCTAACTGAATAATATCAGATAACGAATACGCAGATGTATTTGCCTGTCCTAATAACAAGAATGTATTAACGACTCTTTGTCCTGATATACTTGTTGAACCATTCTTTGAGAGATAATTAGTATGTGTTGATGCAACTGCCAAAGCAGCTATCGAATATTGTGATGTGATTCTAAAATATCGTGTAACTGATCCAGTATATGTGATTTGACCTGTGGATGAATCATATGAGAAATCAGAGTTTGGGTTCAATGCTTGACTAAAAGATCCAAGACTAACAACTTTCGGAGTATTTGCAGTGAATGATATTCCAGAACTTGCACTAGTCCATATTGAGATACATGATGGAGTAGATTGTGATATATTATTAGCACTAACAATGTTATTTGATCCAAGATTAAGATTTCCAGACATCGTAGATGATCCATCTAATTTTAAGAATAATGATGAAGATACTATCCAATTTGATCCATTCCAGAATTTTAATGCATGAACGGTCGAGTCAAATACTAAATATCCCAACATTGATGAATGTGGAATGACATTATTTAGATTACTAGTACTGATAGTATATGGTTGAGCAAGTTGAATTGCTGCTGGAATGACATAAAAATTTTGGAAGAATGAATCAACTGTAGAAAATGAATATGTCAATAATGTTGCATTTGATGGCTGAGAATATCCACCTATTAACCAACCACTAATCACTATTTGTGGGGGAGTATTTGAATCATATGCTACTGAACAAACATCAGATAATCCATTATAATCGTAAACGGTTGGATCTGAATTAACTGAATTACAGTAATACAAAATGTATTCCTGATAATATGAATTTACTTGGTCTTGGGTACTCATTATAATTGGTTACTAGAAATTAATTTAATAATCCGGTGATATTACACATAACTAAAGAATATGCTAAATTTGATTCAGTTGCTGATGATAATCCTGCTAATTGAACTGTATCATTTGTATTTAATGTAATAATATCTGAAAAAGTCATAGATGGATCAGGATTACCAGCCGCTGCTATTATTCTAGTTTGTATTGATGTTTGAGTGGATGAAATAGCTGTCGAACCATTTGTACTATTGAATAATGTTAGATTAAAATTAGATGTTGCTCCGGATGTTAATGAGACCATATATTCAATTCTAAAAATGCGTGTTCTTGTTCCCGTATATGTCAAAACACCTAAACTATGAGTAAATAAATTTAATGATCCTGAAGATACCGTAGCTGGTGGTGTCAATTTGGCAGTTCCTGCCGTAAATGATGGTGTATATGATGTAGTACAATACCATGCACCATATGGCGAATTCGTCACAGCTAAATCACCACTCACAGTCGTAGTAATACCACTTTTACCAATTGATAGCGCAGTTGCTGAACTTGTACCAATACTTACAGTTGCTGTATTATCCAATATACCAGCTAAATACAAATTTTTGTATCTATTTGATGTTGTTCCTAAATCACATGTATTATCATTATTTGGTCTGATATTTGCAATTGTATTATTACCCAACAGTAAAGAATTTGCAGTACTATTTGATGCACCACTACCAATGGCGTATGCATCATTTGCCGATGATATTGTACCTGTACCTATTGCAATTCCTGAATTTATTGCACTTGCACTAAAACCAATTACTACAGAACTTATACCAGAAGATTTTGAACTTGGACCTATTACTACATTTGTCGTACCAGATCCCGTAGATGTTGCTAATGCACCGATACATATGTTACTTGTTCCTGCTGCAGTGGCTCCCCTACCAATTAATACGCAATTATCGGCGGTTGTTGACGTAGAAGCACCTATTAATACATTTCCATTTTGAGAGGCAACAGATACTGATGCATTATTACCAATTACTACAGAATTTGGTCCACCGGTTGCAGTTGCACCAATACCAATTATTGTAGATGTACTTTGAGGTCTAAGAGCCGCAATACCGTGAATTTCATTATTATTCATATCAATTACTCCGGACATTGTACCCCCAGCTAAAGGTAAAAAAGGACCACCTGATATCGAAGATAATGGTATTCCCAAATCAGTTAAGTGTATCCCAGATGTATCGCCAAAAAATACAACATTAGAACCAGTAGAACCCCCAGAATTAGAAACAATATTATCAACTGCTCTAGAAAAAGTATTACCAACTAAATTACCAGTTATGAAAGCACTATTGAAGTTACTTCCAGTTGCTCCTAGATTACAAATTGAATTATTATTTGGGCGTATATTTGTTATTGAACTATTACCAATTAAACAACTATTTGTAACTGAATTAGATGCACTAGGACCCAATGCAATAGCATTTGTAGCAGAAGCAGCACTTGAGGCCCCAATAGCAATAGCACTCGCTGCGGATGCATTACTAGATACTCCAACTGCAATAGCACTGCTAGCCGAGTTCGTTGCCTGAAATCCTATTGCAACTTGTTGAGTTCCTGCATTTGTACAATTTGCAGCTCTTCCCAAAGAGACTGAATTTGTGCCAGCACATTGTGATTGGGAACCAATCGCCACACCACTTCCGGCCGAACTATTTGATTGATTACCAAGAGCTACGTCACCGCCACCAGTTGCAGTCGCATTTCTACCGACAGCAGTACTAAAACTACCAGCTCCCGAACTGGCAACAGGGCCGATAACCGTACCTTGAAAACCTGAAACCGATGAACCTCCACCAATACAAACAACACCGGTACTGGAAGTTGTTGCTCCTTGACCTATTAATATATTAGAACCTAAACTAGAATCGATTTTTATGTCAGAAATTACTGTCATAGTTCCTATTCCTGTAATTCCATTATTATTCATTTGTAGATTTCCAGACATTCCAGTCGATCCATTTAATGGCAAGAAAGGACCCCCAGAAATTGACGATGATGAAATACCCAAATCTATTAAGTGAATTCCTGAAGTATCTCCAAAAAATGCAATATTAGAACCAGTAGAACCCCCAGAATTAGAAACAATATTATCAACTGCTCTAGAAAAGGTATTACCGGCTAAATTTCCTGAAAGATATGCATTATTAAAATAATTTCCAGAAGTTGCCCCTAAATCACACGTTCCATTAGTTAAGGGTCGGATATTTACTAAGTTTTGACCAGTTGCTCCGATAAGTATACTATTAGCAATACTATTTACGAGTCCAGATCCAATACAAACTGAATTTAATCCTTGAGCTGTATTTAATGCACCGATACATATCTGACCCCCATTATTTTCACAGAAGTTATCAAATCCCAAACAGATTCCTTGTGTTGCTCCTGCTGCTGCTGTATTATTAATTCCTATTAATGTTGATTGATCTGATGTTGATGTATTGAAACTATTATGTCCTATGATACAAACATCACCAACTCCAGTACTTGAATCACCGATTACAATTGAACCGGCAGTACTTCCAGATGATGAATTACCCCATACTTGACCAGTAAGACCGGTTGTTGACATATGATTTACAGTTAATACATTTGATCCCATTTGTACAGGACCACTAAATGTCCCACCAGCTAGAGGCATGTATGAATTTAATTGACTTGTTGTGGCAAGATTTGATAGTAATGTACCACTATCATAAATATGAAGACCGTTCACTGAATTATAGGTAACAACATCTCCAACTATTGATGATAATGAATCAGAAGTTACATTTCCAAAACTTCCTATCGATACACCACTATCCTTAATATGTAAACCATTTACAGTGTTAAATGTAGCAATATTATTTATTACTGCTGAACTAGAATCAGATATCACATCTCCAATTGTTGATGGTAAACCTGAAATATCAGATACATCGAGTAAAGTAGGATACAATATTTGATCATTATTTATTTTTACTGGAAATCCAGGAGTGAAATTTGCTGCTCCTAATGTCGAAGCAAATATTTCTGTTGAGCCATCTTGTAATGATGAAAAATCAATTGTATTATTTGATAAAAAAGGTGATGACATAAACTTTAATATATTATATATAAATTAGAGATTTAATAAAATCATACGACTTTAATAGTTTTCTTTATGCCATATTTATCAACGGTGAGTAAGAAGGCAATACATAGTTGTCCACATATCTCACTATCACCATATTGTTCTGCTTTTTTATCAGCATCGATTGATACATAATGTTTCTTTAATAATTTCTTTTCAAGAACTGGTAATAAATGTTCTGCTTTTCTACCAAAACTATCAAAAATATAACAAGTATGGGGTTCAAGAACGATTGCTATCCAATGTTCGCCCTTTTGTCCGGCCAAATCAGTATTTATGATCATGTAACCGTTATGACCAATAGGTATTTTATCTTGTGGAAAAGTTCCGATATATTTTCTACCAAATAGGTCTCGACATGTTTTAGTTATTTGATTCGAATACAAACTTTTATTACCAAGTAAGCAAATTATTTTTTTTTTGTATCTTTTAAAAGCATTTTTAATTGATATATGTGACATAATTATACTATCTGAGTGATATTTTAATTATATCTTTTACATCCTTCGGCGATGTCTCCTTCGACCAGAACCATAAGGAGGTCTTAAAGCTCCCCCAGCAAGACGAAGAGCACCTCCTCGGTGCATTCTATGATGTCTACGACCATATCCCAAAAGGGCAGCACCCCGGGCAACATGACCAATTGCAGGATGTAAACCTGAAAGTGTTCCTCCAATCCTAGAAACCAATTTATGCTTTTTAACAAAATCGTGTGCCTTTCTTAACCAATCTAGTATTCCAGCACCGTGCATACGGCTTCTTCGACTTCTATGACGCATTACGTGACGAGGCATTCTATATTTTAGTATATCACTAAAAAATAAAATAAAATTCAAAAAGTATATTTTTAGACATTCAGAGATCTGACAGATTGTACTCTTCCATTTTCTACTATAACTTCTGTTTCTTTGTAATACAAAGCTGCCAAGAAAATACTTTGTGGTTGAGGAGTTACTGTTGGACCGGCAGTTGTTACAACTGGAAGGGTTCCTGTATAATTGACTGCTAATTGAACTTGTGTACTTTTGTCATCCTTATCTCGGATAAATGAATGAAGGAAGTATGGACCTCTCTCGAAGTATTCCTCTAATTTCTCAGCACCTCCTGGATTATCGAGTAAACTACTTTCAACTAAGTTAGTCATATATCTTAATTGCATAGTATCAACACCTGGATTAGGATCTGCCGTCCAACTTGTGAATTGAGATGAATATCGGGTTGATGGTTTAGTCTGATTTGAATATGTGATTTGGTAGTTTGAAAGTGTCAACTCAAATGGTTGGACAACAAAGTTACTTGGTCCAGCACCAGTGTTAGATTGAATAGATCTAAATCTAGAAACTGAAACAGTGTGAGGAATGCTAGAATTTGAAGTACCAGCATCAGTCTGTTGAAGGAACCAAGCTAAAGCGTATGTTGAAGCAGGAACCTGGAAATCATATGTTGTAGAACCACTTGCAAAGGGTTTTGATTGAATCAATATCTCTCCAAGTTTGAAGTTAAAACGATCACGAGGAATTGATTCTGTAACGGTAGCAGTACAAACATATAATTTTACATCATTTACTATAATTTTAGTAGCCACTCCTGATTGTAAAGCATCCCCTGCAGTTCCTCTTTGAGGAATTGATTGAGCAGCCATTAAAAGATCTGTCTGAGGATTCAAACTAAACCTATACTCACCAGAAGGCATACCATCATTGTAATCAAAGATTGCAATTGGAGGTTGAAAGAGAATAGATTGACTATTTTTTGCAAGTTGTAAGTTCTCACCTTTCAAAAATGCATATGGAGTATTAACAACTGGAAAAGTAGGATCCGTAGAGATTTCCATTTGTCTATTGAAGAAATTGCATCCAAGTGCTTCCGCAGATGCTTTTACGCTTCTTAAACATGCTCCAGATGTACCATATCGATGTTTCAAGATAGATGCTTGAGGAGAGAAGTTAATAATTGAACTAATTTCTTGTCCGCTTAATCGAAGATAGACGTTATTATACAAATTATTAGCCGCATTCTCAGAAAAAGCAATATTACTTGCGGATGTCGGTGGATTATCATTTGCTAAAGTTATTGTTAAATCCATTTTGAAAAATGTGCATGCAGGTATCCAAGTTGTTGGATAGGCAACACTGAAATAATAATCTTGATTACCTCTTATGAAATCACTACCAGATACAGCTTTCTGGCACGAAACTTCACGATAATTCAGCTCCATATATTTCGATGATCGAGACATTCCAATATTATATATAAATCCAACGATAAAATATTTCCGGAGAACTATTAATCTAATTATACTTTATAATGTCTTCCGTCATATCGAACAAAGTACAAACATATGTTTTTTCTTCTGATGTAAATGTTGGTGCAATTAATGTATCCAAACAGGGATCAGTATTCTCAGTGAATCTTATTACTCCAATTGATATCCCTCATGGTGTTATTGATTGCTCAATTGATGTTATAGGAGCTACAATTTGGAATGTATCTCCAAATATTGCGGCATCCTTTGGTAATAATATGTTTTATTTCTCGTATTTGGCAACCCCTTATGTTGTCACTATTACAGATGGTCTATATAGTCTTCCACAATTAAATTCATTTCTTGGTAGATTTTTCGTTAATAATGGTTTAGCTAGAACTCTTATTGTATTTTCTGGTGATGAAGCAACGCAAACCACTGTAATGACTCTAAATAATGTTGGGACACAGGTTGATTTTACACAACCTAATAGTATCAGAACTGTTTTAGGTTTTAATAGTGAGATTCTACCAGCCGCTCCGTCAGTTATTGCAGGAGAAAGCTTTACAAGTGAAAATATCGCAATCTTTAATAGAATTAATTTCTACTACATTACATCAACTTTAGTAAATAATGGTTTACCTTTGAATGGTATCGCAGGTAATATTATCGGACAAGTATATATCACATCTCCTCCAGGTGATCAGATTGTCTATGATCCTCAAAATGTTATTTCTATTGATGCACGAAATTTAATTGGTAAAAGTGTCCAACAAATTACATTTCAGTTATTAGATGATCAACTAAGAAATGTTAATACATTAGGGGAAGTATGGACAGTTACAATTCAATTTAAAATGCAATTACTATTATCTAGTCTTGATCTTCCACTTTTACCATAAATTTATATTCGCTCCATAACTTATAAGTATAATGTTCTCACTAAAATCACATATTACTAAGGATTCAGAAATCAAACAAGAAACTGATAATCAACCCACCAAAAAAGTTATTGTCAGAGATTTTAATGTTAATATGAAAAAGAGTCAAAATGAAGATCCGGTCGAAGTTAATCCCCTTCCAACACATACTAAAGTGAATCCACCAGTCTTTCATTATCTTCATGATAAGATGGAAGATCAAAAAGAGAAAGATAAACGAAAACAAATCAAATATAAACCAGGTGAAAAACTATTAGTATCGATTGATAAACAACTCAAGAAAGAGAAAACTGCAAAAAGTAAAGAGGAACAAATAGAGACTTTTAATAATTCAATTACTAATGTCCTTAAACTACTCAATCAAAATGCTTAATCTTATTATTTGAATTAATAAAAAGATTATATGGTTCCTAATTGGTTCTACATTGGCTATTTATATTACTATATAAAACCACCAATCAGGAACACAAGAAAAAAAAAGATAAGAATTAAAGAGCTGGATCCAGAATCTACCGTTCTCCTTCTTGTCTTTTTTCTGGATTTACTCCTCTAATGGTTGGAAACTTAGGAGCTGCGGCAGCTGCAGCAGCAGAACCATGTCTAATTTCCTGTTCAAATCTATGAGCTTCTCCAGGACCCATTCTCATAGATTCCATTCTAGATCCTAAACTTGGCATACCAGGAACATGTCTTAGTTCTGCCAATGTTTTTTCTCTTCCACCCATTCTTTCTAAAACTAATTCTTGATTACTTTTTACTTGATATTGCTCTTTTGTTTCTGCTACTCTCAATGGACTTTGATATGGATTCTGCTCAAAAGTAAAACTTGCTGCCGACGAAGGCAATGAAGATGCTGAAGAATGATATGACGAAGATGCAGATGATGAAGATGAAGATGATGATGATGAAGGTACAAAAGTTCTCTTATTTAATATCTTTATAAAAGTTCCTGGTTGTGATCTTCTTAACATTTTAAATATTTCACTTATTGGTAATTTAGCTTCTTTTAATACATCACTTACATCTAATCCCTCTTGATCTCTAAAGAGACCCAACCGATAATAAATTGTAAATTGTTCAACATTTCCATGATAAGAAGGATCAATCATTTTTATAATATCTTCATACATTGTATCTTTTTGTTCAGATGACGAATGAACACCTGGTGCAGATGATGCCATATTTTTGGTTATTATTAAATTTCTATCAATAATATCATTAAATTCTGCTTTTGGAATATGTGATAATTGATATTTTGAATTTACTTCATCATCAATTGATCTAGCAATATCAAAGTCGGATGTAGGTAATACAGCTGATAAACTAGATGATGAACTAGATGATGAACTAGATGATGAACTAGATGATGAACTAGATGGGAATGATCCTTGTCCTCCTAAAGTAAACTGTAATGATCTTATTGTAGCATTCCACATTTTTTGTTTTGAACTATTTTTTTGTAGAAGTTCATAAGATGCACCTTTATCTAACTTTCCTTCAGATACTTGTTGATTTATTGCAAATTCTTCATCTTTATATTTATTTAATTCGTGAATCGCATTATCTATTTCATCTTGAAGACCTTTTATTTTTTGTTCTCCTTCTAATAATGTATATGATGATGATGATGATGATGATGATGATGATGATGATGATGAACTAGATGGAGATGATTGTGATGTAGCAAGTCCAACCAATAAAGGAGTAAGATTTTTCTCTATTACTGCAATTTGTTCTACTGAAGGACCAATTGGTAAATGAGCAGTAACATCTCTTTGTGGTAGTGCTTGATTTGAAGCTGGTACGGCAGGTTGAGCAGATGCAACCGCTGGAACAACTTGTTGAGATGATACGATTGGTTGTCCAGGAAACATTGGTTGTCCTACAGTTGTTATTGATATCGGCACAGATGGTGAAAGTTGCGAAGGTTGTGGAGAAGATAATGGAGCTATGACTGGTGAAGGCGGGGCCGATATTTGTGAAGGAGCTTGTGGTGAAGGAGCTGCTTGAGGTTGTGCCAAAGGAGGGGCTAATGGAGGAGCGGGGGCTTTTGGTTGTAATGCCGCTTTTGCTCCAAATACTCCTTTTAATTCACGATATTTAGGTCCAATTGAAGATCCTTGAATATTTCTTTCTTTAAGAATATATCCTTTTACTTTTTTTAATGTTAAATCTTTAATAAGTCGTGTGACTTTGACAACATTTTGTACTCCTAATTTTTTATTTAGTTCATTATTAATTTTCTTTCCTAGTTTTAGTTCAAAAGGACTTGCTTTTGGTTCAAATGTTTTAATTTCTGCCTCTATTAGATCTAAATCATCGCCGTTTTTAATACTTTCTCTAACACCTTTTGTTAAATCATTAATTGATTGTTCAATATATCGTTTTAAACTTACTGGATTTTTAAAATCATCGACTTGAATTTGATTAAATTTTGTTTCAAGCGATCCATTTTGAGAGATAAAATTATCTATGAGAATATTATTTTGTTTATTTATTTCTTTATTAATAGAAGATCCCTTTATTTCTCTGATTCCAGTATGTAAGATATCATAATATGTTCGTGCTAAGAAACTTTCAACATCATTTAATAAATCTTCTGTAACTTCCTGATTTGTATCTATTATTTTATCAATTATTTGGTCAGATAATTTAAAGTCTTTGCCTTCACTTAATAATTGACCAAATTCTTGTTTTATTTCATTGATTGGAATTTGTAATGTTGGTCGATGAATTACATGTTTTATAAAATTGAATCGTCTATTAATATCAAATGGTGGAATCGAATGATATGCTTTTACTTCATTATTAATGAATTTAGCAATATTCTCTTTGAATGCAATATTTTGTTGAGGAAATAATTGATAAAAATCATTAATATCTGCCGGTGCATTAAGTATTCCACCTTCAAAGAGATATTTATATTCCAAAATATCAAGAGAACCATTATCTTTGACTGCTTCAATAGATTGCTCGACTGATTCTGGTTGACCTCCTGCATTTCTAGCGGCTCTCTGTTCTAATTCTCTTTCTTTTTTAGCTTCTCCTACTATTTCTTCTTTATTTCCGACACCAAATGATCCAAGATATCCCCGAAATTGTTCATCAATAGCATTCAAAACTTCTTGTTCATTTACATTTAGCGGACGATTCTTTGTCTTTTCCTCAAGTTTAATAAGTTCTTGTAAAGTAACTCGAAAGAATTCTTTCTCTTTATTTGATACAACACCTAACATATCAGTTAATCTTTTCTTGAGATCAGGAATAGTTACTTCTTGACTTATTGGTTCTAATCGATCAACAACTTCTCCTTGAGTTTCAAGTTCAACTTTTCTATCTTCATTAGTAAAAATTCTTGGAACTGGCCTTCTTAATTCACTTTCAGGAAATTGTGATTTAAGTGAAGTAAGATTAAATTTAGTTGTCTTATCTTCATATCTTATTAGAACTGCACTATTTCCAAATGGATCAAATGATCGTGGATCAATTTTAAAAGGACCCGATCTAGCTTTTCCAACTCTTCGATATGATTCTGCATCAAATGGTTTCAGATAATTACGATTATATCCCGAAGATGGTGCGGGCTCGTTATATGCTCTAGCTACTGTATTTATCCCCGGTTGTCCAAACGAAAAAAAACCTGGTACGGCATAATTTG
>Ga0310813_10001397_pt1 | contig 14563 bp, 12 predicted proteins | sample YN3metagenome_FD_203086 | JGI IMG/M metagenome (GOLD analysis project Ga0310813, IMG submission 203086) | Soil microbial communities from experimental microcosm in Duke University, North Carolina, United States - YN3 | ecosystem: Engineered > Artificial ecosystem > Soil microcosm > Unclassified...
GCCTTTACGACCGGCGGGCCGGCGCCCGAATCGGCCCACGCCAGCCGCGTCCCGTCGGACGCGCGCACGTATTGGACACGCTGGCGGACTCGTGCTGATGTGCTCATCGCTGCCGTTGGGACGAATGTCCCGCTGTTTCGGCGGCGATTCTACTCAATTCGGGACAGACCACCCATGGTGGCGCTGCGGAGCGCGCGGCATCCTCTCATCTGCAGATAGGAGGACAGACCGTGCTCAAAAGACTGACATTCTTTGCTTACGGCGTTGCCGCGTATTTCGTGTTCCTCGGCACCTTTCTCTACGCCATCGCATTTGTCGGCGGCTTCGCCGTGCCGACCCGCCTCGATGGCGCGCCTTCATCTCCGCTTCTCCAGGCGCTGGCGATCGACGCGCTGCTGCTGACGGTGTTCGCCGTGCAGCACAGCGTCATGGCGCGTCGCTGGTTCAAGGAGTGGTGGACGCAGATCGTGCCGTGGAGCATCGAGCGCTCCACCTTCGTGCTCTTCGCGAGCGTTGCGCTATTGCTGCTGTTCTGGCAGTGGCGCCCGATCGGCATCCAGATATGGTCGGTGGAGAATCCGTTCATCCGCGGCGTGCTCTGGATGCTGTTCGCCGCCGGATGGGTAACGGTGCTCGTCGTCACCTTCCTGATCAATCACTTCGATCTATTCGGACTGCGGCAGGTATGGCTGCCGCTGGTCGGCCGCCCCTATAGCCGCATCGAATTCCGGATGCCCGCGCCATATCGAGTAGTCCGTCATCCGCTGTATTTCGGATTTCTGCTGGCGTTCTGGATGACGCCGACGATGACGCTGGCGCATCTGGTCTTCGCGCTCGCGACGACCGCCTACATCGTGCTCGCCATCCAGTTCGAGGAGCGCGACCTTATTTCGGAATACGGCTCGGTGTACGAGGAGTACCGGACGCGCGTACCGATGCTGCTGCCCGTGAAAGCAGGTAGGCGGCCGACACTACCGCAATCAGCGCCATCAGCCATCGGATCGCGCTCGCCGCGTCCGCTGCCGTAAGTTCGGGCCAGGGAAACTGACGCAGCGTGTCGAAGCGATCGGTCATCCAGTGCCATGCGGTATGCGCGACGATTGCCGAGAGGATGATGGTCCCCATCCTCTCGGCGACGACATAGCGGAACAGCAGGCCGAGCGCAGGCACCATGACCACCAGCACCAGCAGCTGGCCGAGCTCGACGCCGATGTTGAACGAGAGCAGCGACGTGAGCAGGTGCGAGCCGGCGAACTGCATCGTGTGCTGCAGGCCGAACGAGAAGCCGAACCCGTGCACGAGGCCGAACAGGAACGTGATCAGCCATCGGCGATGCGGCCGCTCGACGGCGATGTTCTCCAGCGCCATGTAGACGATCGACGTGGCGATGAGCGTCTCGATGAGCGGAGGAAACCAGAGCGCGCCGGGCGCGTAGTTGTAGGCGGCGGCGATCAGCGTGATCGAATGCGCGACGGTAAACGCCGTGACAATCGGCACGAGCGTCCACACACGGCGGAATGGAACCACCAGGCAGAACAGGAACAGCAGGTGATCGGTGCCGTCGAGAATGTGGAAGAACCCCAGCCTGATGAAGCGCAGCACCGCCTGATGCCACCGCGGATCGAGTGGCACCAGTCCGGCGTCGCCTTCGAGCTCGTACGGGCGGACCACACCGCCCGGCGGCATGAACCGCAGCGCCGTGACAACGCGGATGCCGAGGCGGTCGAACGCCATGTGGATGGCGAAATGCGACTGGTCCGACTGAATCGGATACTCGAACAGCACGTCGAGAATTCCCTGTTCCCAGAAGATCGACGTGTCGTTCGTCAACCGTGGACCGTTGAGATGCGCCAGCGCGTCCTCGTACGAGCTGAACGAACGATCCGATTCGAGTGACATGCGCACCGACAGGATGCGCGGGTCGGCGACGAGTGACTCCTCCTCGTACAGCTCGACCTTGCGCGCCAGCCAGATCATCGCCGCGTCACGCAGCGACTGATCTACCCGATCGAGGTCCACGTAGTCGCGCTCGCGCCGCGGGAACTCGATGTCCATGATTGCCTTGAGCGGTACGCGGACGAGCAGCTTGAAGCTGTGCCCTTCAGGCTTGGCGAACGCCTGTACGGTGACGTCGCGCGGGATGTCGTGGGCGAAGACGCGTGTCGCTGGGAGCAGGAGGAGAACGATTAACAGACTGATGCGACAGGTGCGAGAAGTGCGACAGGTGCGATAGGTGCGAATAGTGCGTCCGAGAGTGCGAGGGTGCGACGGTTCAGATCGAACCATCGCACAGTCTCGCACCGTCGGACGCACCCTTCGCACCATCGGCACCCATTGCACCGCCGCACCTATTTCGTGGCGTTCGTCCCCGGCCAGATCACGCCCTGGTTCTTCTTGGTAACCGGCGCCAGGCCCTTGTAGACGAATTTCTGGAGGCGTTTGCCTTCCCAGGTTTCCGTCGTATAGATGTTGCCCTTCGAGTCCGTGGCGATGCTGTGCACGCCGTAGAACTGACCGGGCTGCCGCCCGCCGTCGCCGAACGTCGTCAGCTCCTGCAGCGTCTGTCGATCGACGATGCGGACGATGTCGTTCATGCCATCGGCCATGTAGATGTACTTCTGTTCCGGATCTTTCGAGAAGGCGACATCCCACACGGCGCCGGAGCCTTTGGTGTTCTTCGCGAACCACGCTTCCTTGACGAACTTGCCTTCAGGCGTGAACACCTGCAGACGATCACCGACGCGGTCGCACACATAGATGAAGCGATCGTTCGACATGTCGGCGCAGTGGACCGGGTTGTAGAACTGCTGCGCCGGCTTCGCGGCTGGATCGTACGGCGGCAGCGGCGTATCGTCCGGCTTGTTGCCATACGCGCCCCACCACCGTTTCATCTTGCCGGTGTCGGCATCGAGCACGGCGACGCGCTTGTTCAAATATCCGTCGGCGACGTACGCTTCGTTGGCTTTGGCATCGACGAAGATCTTCGCCACGCGGCCGAAGTTCATGGTGTCGTTGCTGCCGCCCACGAACCCGGCGACCTGTCCTTCCTGGTTGCCCGCGGAGGCGCCGGTCTTGCGGCGCGCGCCCTTCTTGCCGATCTGCAGGAGGAACTTGCCGTCCTTGGTGAACTTCAGGATGTGCGAGTCGGGACCGCCGTTGCCGCCGATCCAGACGTTGCCTTTGTGGTCAATGAAGATGCCGTGGTTGCCCTCCGGCCATTCGTATGGCGCGCCCGCGACCTGGCCGCCCCAGTGCCGCAGCAGGTTGCCTGCCTGATCGAATTCGAGGACCGGCGGCGCACCCGCGCAGCACAGCTCCGCGGTCTTCTTCTCGATGCCTTTCTCCTGGTCGGCGAGCGTCGCGGAACTGCGATGCACGATCCAGATGTGGTCGTCTGCATCGACCCACACGCCGATGGTCTGTCCGAGCACCCAGTGGTTGGGCATCGGCTTGGGCCACATCGGATCGACTTCGAACCGCGGCGCCATCGCCGCGCCTTTGCTCTGCGCGTCGGCAACCCTGTTCAGAATCGCCTGCGCGACGGCAAGCACGGCGAGCACCACGAGCAGAGTCAGAACCAGCTTTTTCATACTGAGCCTCACTTTCGCGGCCAGACGACGCCCTGGGCTTCCTTCACGGAGGCCATGCCTTTGTAGACGAACTTCTGCAGCCGTTTCCCTTCGTAGGTCTCGGTTGTGTAGAGGTTGCCCTTGGAATCAATGGCGATGCTGTGCACGCCGTAGAACTGTCCCGGCTGCCGTCCGCCGTCGCCGAATGTCGTCAGCTCCTGCAGCGTCTGCCGATCGATCACCTTCACCTTCTCGTTCACGCCATCAGCCATGAAGATGTACTTCTGCTGCGCGTCTTTCGAGAATGCGATGTCCCACACCGACCCGGCATTGAGCGTATTCTTCTCGTACCACTGCTCCTTGACGAATTTGCCTTCGGGTGTGAAGACCTGCAGGCGATCGCCAACGCGATCGCAGACGTAGATCAACCGATCGACCGACATGTCGGCGCAGTGCACCGGGTTGTAGAACTGCTGCGCCGGTGGATTCGCGGGATTGTACGGCGGCATTGGCGTGTCGTCCGGCTTGTTGCCGTACGCGCCCCAGAAGCGCTTCATCTTGCCGGTGTCCGCGTCGATCACGGCGACACGCTTATTCAGATAGCCGTCGGCGATGTAGGCTTCGTTCTCTTTCGGGTCGACGAAGATCTTCGCGACGCGGCCGAAGCTGACCGGATCGTTGCTGCCGCCGATGAAGCCGGCTACCTGCCCTTCCTGATTGCCGGCACCCGCGCCTTCCTTGCGGCGCGCCCCCTTCTTGCCGACCTGCATCAGGAACTTGCCGTCCTTGGTGAATTTGAGGATGTGCGAGTCGGGACCGCCGTTGCCGCCCACCCACACGTTGCCTTTGTAGTCGATGAAGATGCCGTGGTTGGAGTCGGGCCACTCATAACCCTGACCCGGTCCACCCCAGTGGCGCAGCAGGTTGCCTTCCTGATCGAACTCGAGGACCGGCGGTGCGCCCGCGCAGCACTCGCCCTGTTTGGTCTCCAGCGTCTTTTCGTTGTTGCCGAGTGTCGCGGAGCTGCGGTGGATGATCCAGACGTGATCGTCGGCGTCCACCCATACGCCAATCGTTGACCCGAGTATCCAGTGATTGGGCAGCGGCTTCGGCCAGAGCGGGTCGACTTCGAAGCGTGGCGCCTGAACGGCGCTCTTCCCCTGCGCCGCGGCTCGATCGAGCCAGCTTTGTGTCAGACCGAGGGCAACAAGAAGGGCAATGACGCTGGTACCGACGGCGACGGTCCGGTTCCTCATTTTCACCCTCCCGGTGAGGGCGGAAGATTGGCACGAGCCGCGCCGCGACGCAAGCCTTTCCGGGATGTGGGATGGGGATTCGGGATTCGCTACGAATCCCGAACCCCGAGGCCCGAGTACCGTTAATTACAGGATTCCGCGAGGCGTTTGATGGACGAGCCCTGAAGTTCCCGATCCAGCAGCATACCCGACACGCTGACCTGTTCGCCCACATGCTTGGCGAGGTTCAGCCGGTGCCGCGCGTCGACGATCTCGAGCGTTTTCGATCCTTTATGCAGGAAGCCCGTCTTCCAGCTGCGGCCCTTCGGCGCGTCCTCGCCCTCCGTGTTCTTCAGGCGGAACGTCTCGTCGTCCTGAACGAGACAGCCTTCGATCGTCACGGGCTCCGCTTCCTTGGCGGCCTCGGCGTCCTGCGGCCTGGCCGCAAGTCTGGCTGCGGTCACGTTCGTCCGCACCTCGGCTTTCGGGGCCTCTGACGCGACCGGTGCGGCCGCCGGCGCTTCGGTCAATGTCGCCGCGCTTGTCGGCTCCGATGTGCGCGCCGCAATCAGAATTCCTGTGCCCAGGATGCACACCACGATTAATCCGATCGCCGCCGTCCGATTCCGGAAGAACTTCTTCACGTCGGCGAAATTCTTCACGTCGGCGAAACGCGTCGATTTCTTCGAGGGCATGAGTCCTCCTTTGGACGGAGGGATATCGGCAAACGCGGTGCCCGCCGAACGGTCGAAAATTGTGAGGAATCTCAGGAGGCGGAGCAGCGGCGGCAGGAGGCACCAGCCAAATTTGTGATCCTGCCGCCGATCTTGATCGCGCTACAGCCGTGCAGTCGTGGCGGTCGTTTTCGACTGGAGCGCGGCCTTGACGCGCTGCGGTGTGAACGGCCCTTCGCGCAGGCGGACACCGACCGCATCGAATATCGCGTTGCCAATCGCCGCAAACATCGGCACGATGCCCGGCTCGCCGGAACCGGAGGAGGCGCGCTCCGGACGGTTGATGAGCACGACGTCGACGTCGGGCACTTTGTTGAACGTGATCACGGGATACGTCTTCCAGTCCACGGTCTTGATGCCGTTCGCATCCCACTTCACTTCTTCCATCAATGCGCGGCTCACGCCGTGCATCACGTTGGCTTCGATCTGGAACTTCAGCCCGTCGGGGTTGATGATCAGCCCGCAGTCGTGTCCCATCGTCATCTTCTTCACCGTGACGATGCCGCTGCCGCGATCGACTTCGACGTCCGCAATCGCACAAACGAGCGTCGGGCCACGCGCAATCAGCGCGATGCCGCGGCCCGTAGCCTTTGCGTTCTCTGCATCGGGTGAGGGAGAGGGCCGTTCCTTCCACGCTGCCTGCTTTGCCGTTGCCTGCAGCAGTTCGGACGCGCGTTGATCGTTGGTCAGATGCCGCAGGCGGAATTGATATGCATCCACGCGATGCGCCGCCGCCACCTCATCGACCATCGTTTCACTGGCAAACCAGCCGGCCGGTTCGCCGGGCGAGCGCAGCGGATTCGTACGAAGCGGCGTCGGATCGTCCTGCGGCCATGGGATGTACGCGGCTGTAACTTTCTGATTCGGGATCTCGTACATCTGCGCGACGGCGCCGGCACCAGTCGGACTCGCCGGATATGGCGCGGTGTTCTTCTGGCCGATCTGGCGCTCACCAAGCTGCGGCGTGCCCTGGGCTTCGGTCCACGGGAACGTACGGCCGGCGTACTCCCACGCGATCATTTTTCCCTGCGCGTCGGTGCCGACGCGCACGTTCATCAGCTGCTGCGGCCCCTTCGGCTCCCAGATGAATTCGTCCTGCCGGCTCCACTGCACGCGCACCGGTTTCCCGACGGCGCGCGACAGCAGCACCGCATCTTCTGCCGCGTCATCGGACGTGAGCCGGCCATAACAGCCCGAGTGCTCGACCCAGTTGACGATCACATTTCGCTTCGCCAGTCCGAGCATGTCCGAAATACGGTCGCGCGTGGTAAACGGGCCCTGCGCTCCGGTCCAAATCGTGACCTTGTCCGGTTGAACGTCGGCAATCGCCACCGAGGGCAGCATCATCGCGTGATTCTGAAACGCCCAGCGGTACGTCGCTTCGAAGGTCCGTGCCGCCTTCGCGAGTGCCGCAGCGGTATCGCCTTTCGGCATCGGACCGTTGTCGGTGAAGCTCTTGGTGTTGGTGAGGTACTGATCGACCACAGCGGGACTCGCCGGCAGCGGAGATGACGGTGCAGCCCATGTCACCTTGAGATTGCGAGCGGCTTGGATGGCCGCCCATTCCGTCTGCGCGACGACGCCGACGAACGTACCATCCTGCACTACCTTCACGAGGCCTTTGATGTTGGCAACCGAGTTCTCGTCAACGCGCGGCTTCGACAACGTCGTGGCCGGACGAATGACGCGTCCGTGCAGCATGCCGGGCACTCTGACATCGGCGATGTATGGATACGCCGCGGTCAGCTTGCGCGGCAGATCGACGCGCGGCACCGACGTGCCGACGACTTTATAGTCCGTGTACTTCTTCGGCTTGACCGCCGGCGCAATCTGCAGCCCTCCCTGCTGGCCGGTGACGGGCATCGTGATGTTGAATTTCTTTCCACCGACGAGCGCCATGTACGACACGCTCTTGGTCGGATCAGCCGTATCGCTGACGATGCCATCTTTGACGGTGAGCCGCTCGACAGGGACGTCGAGACGCGTCGACGCCATCTTCAGCAGTTCGACTCGAGCGACCGCCGTTGCCTGCCGCAGATGCTGGCCTGCGGCCTGAATGGTGTTGCTGCCGGCGGTGCGGCCTTCATCGACCGTTTTCGCGGTGTCGCCCATCTGCATGCGGATGCGATCGAAGGGGACATCGAGCTCGTCGGCGGCGATCTGCGCCAGCGCCGTTTCGATGCCGGTGCCGAGATCAACCTTGCCCGTCTGCACGATCACCGTTCCGTCCTCGCGTACCGCGACCCACGAGTCGAGGTTTCTCGGGTCGAGGTAATCGGGATTGCCGTACGGATCGATGTGCGCGGTGGCCTGACCGAACGCTTTCTCGAGCGGGCCAAGAATGCTGAAGCTGACGACGAACGCGCCGCCCTTGAGGAGTTCTCTTCGGGAGATCATGCGCGTGCCTGCAGCGTGCGCGCTGCCCTCTTGATGGCGCGGATGACGCGAAGGTGGCTGCCGCAGCGGCAGAGCACCGGGTCGAGCGCGCGCTTGATGTCGGCATCGGTCGGATTCGGGTTCTTGTCGAGCAGCACCTTCGCCGTCATGAGGATGCCGTTCATACAGTAGCCGCACTGCGCCGCCTGCTCCTCGATGAACGCCGCCTGCAGCGGATGCGGCTTCTCGACGGTCCCGAGGCCATCAAGCGTCTGGATGTTCTTGTTCCCCATCGTCGAGACCGGAATCGTGCACGAGCGGACCGCGTTGCCGTCGACAATGACTGTGCAGGCTCCGCACTGGGCAAGACCGCAGCCGAACCGGGGTCCATGCTGGTCGAGGTCGTTTCTGAGGACGTAGAGCAGCGGCGTCGTCGGGTCGGTATCGACGACCCGCGTCATGCCGTTCACTTTCAACGAGATCTGCGCCATGTCAGCTCCTCGGGAAGATACCGGTGGCTGGATGGTATATCAGGCGGAACTTCTGAACGCTTGCAAACGTCGAATTTAGCCGTATAGAATCACGTGTCTTACGGCCTAGGCGGCTCGATTCGTGTACTTTGGAGGCTGAAAATGCGGTCTAGATTGGCTCTTGCGGCGGTTGTTTCGGTCCTGTTTGCGTTGCCGGCCTGGGCACACCATTCCCACGGCAACTACGTTGATTCGTTCACCGATATCACGGGCACGGTCAAGGAGGTCCATCTCCTGCTGCCGCATTCGTGGATTTATCTCGAGGTGAAGGATCCAAAGGGCGGCGAACCGCAGATCTGGGCGCTTGAAGCGACGGGCCGCAACGGCCTCGAGCGGATTGGCGTGACGAAGGAATATGTCGCGCCGGGCGATACTATCAAGGCCCGCTGCCACGTGCTGCGCGACGGTTCCAACGGCTGCCTGCTCGGCTTCCTCAAGGCGAAGGACGGCACCGTGAAGGACTGGGACGGCAACAACGCCGCCCTGCCGAAAGACTTCTAAAGCGAACTCGACGATTTGAAGGGCCGGGTCGTTACCCGGCCCTTCGTGTTTCTCCTCGGACACTCCCCATGCAACCTCGCGAACGCGGACCCTATTCAGCAATCGTCGATCGACCGCCGCTGCCACCACTGCCTGGCGGCAATCGCATCATCTTCTGGACCATCGTCAACGTCGAAGTCTGGGACATCACTCGGCCGATGCCCCGTTTGCTCCTGATGCCCCCGCAGGGACAAGTCAGGTTTCCCGACGTCGGCAACTGGGCATGGCATGAATACGGGAACCGCGTCGGCTTCTGGCGGTTCTTCGAGTTGTTCGAACGGCTCGGCATCAAGCCGTCGCTGTCGATCAACGGCCGCGTCTGTGTCGATTACCCGCGCATCGTCGAGGCCACGGCGAAAGCCGGATGGGAGATGGTCGGTCACAGTTACGAGCAGCAGCCGATCCACGTCGAGCACGAGCCGGAAGACATGATCGTCAAAACGCTCGACGTCCTGCAGAAGCACACCGGTCAGCGCCCGATTGGATGGCTGAGCCCCGGCTTCGGCCAGACGTTCCAGTCGTCCGACTGGCTCGCCGCCGCCGGCGTCAAGTACACCTGTGAGTATCCGTTCGACGACGAGCCGACGAGGCTGAAGACGAAACATGGTCCGCTGATCTCGCTCCCATATCCCATCGAATGCCAGGATGTGACGACACTGGCGGTACAGACGCAGGAGGCGCAGTACTTCGCGCGCAAGTGCATCGACGCCTTCGATCAGCTGTACAAAGAAAGCGAGAAGCGGCCGAAGGTCTTCTCGATCGCCATTCATCCGTACGCCGCGGGTCAGGCACATGCGTTCAAGTATCTCGAGCAGATCTACGACCACGTGCTGAAACAGAAGGGCGTGCTCGTCTGGAACGGACGGGAGATGTACGAGCAGTGGTACCTGAAGAATCCCGATAAGTTCGCCGGCGCTCCGCTATAGATGAATTTTCGAGTTGGGATCACGCGCGACACGCTGCGCGCGGACGGCACGTCCATCTTCGACGCGCGTGCCCTGCAGATCTTCGACGATGCGAAGCTGCAGTGGGAGTTCATCCCGGAGAACGTCAAAGAGCTCACCGCGGCGCACGGCGCGCAATACGACGGGCTGTGCGTTCTCAATCCGAAAGTTCCCGCGGCCGTTGTCTCCGGTTCCGACAAGCGCGTGAAGATCGTCGCGCGCATGGGCGTTGGCTACGACAGCGTGGATGTCAAGGCGTGCACGGAAAACGGCGTCGTCCTGACGAACACCCCTGACGGCGTTCGTCGTCCGGTCGCAACAAGCATCCTCGCGCTGATGTTGGCGCTCTCACACAAGATTTTCACAAAGGACTCTCTGACGCGAACGGGCCGGTGGGCGGAGACGACCAATCACATGGGCGTCGGCCTGACGGGGAAAACAGTCGGGTCGATTGGCGTCGGCAATATCGGCGGCGAGCTGTATCGGATCATCGCGCCGCTCGAGATGCAGCACATCGCGTACGACCCGTACATGAAGCCGGAGGATGCGGCGAAGCTGCGCGTCCGCCTCGTGGACAGAGAGACGGTCTTCCGCGAGGCCGATTTCGTGTTCGTGAACACGCCGCTGACATCGGAGACACGCGGCTCGATCGGCGCTCGCGAATTGTCGCTGATGAAGCCGACGGCGTACTTCATCAACACCTCACGCGGCCCGATCGTGGACGAAAAGGTGCTGTCAGCGGCGCTCGCGAACCGGCGAATTGCCGGTGCCGCGCTCGACGTTTTCGAGGTCGAGCCGGTTGCCGGCGACAACGCGCTCCTGAAACTCGACAACGTCATCGTCACGCCGCACTCGGTCTGCTGGACGGACGAGTTCTTCCGCAACAATGCGGAGAGCGCCTTCCGGTCCGTTGTCGCCATTGCGGCCGGAAAGGCGCCGACGTTTGTCGTCAACCGCGACGTGCTGCGCGCCGAAAACCTGCGGGTGAGGTTGCTTGACCAAGCCCAGTAGCGCCCATAGAATGAGCGAACTTTCCGAAGAAATTCACGCCCGTTAACACCATTTGGGGGATTCGATGGCCGTCACAGCTACAGCGACGCATCCACAACCGGTCCGCACGAACACGCCGCTGACGACTAACCAGAAGAAAGGGTTCCTCGCGGCCTACGCCGGCTGGACGCTCGACGGCATGGATGCCTTCATCTACGGCCTCGTGCTCGTTCCCGCACTGCGCGAGCTGCTGCCGATGTCGGGCTACGCGGCGACGCCCGTGAACATCGGCATCTGGGGCAGCATCCTGTTTGCGATGTTCCTCGCCGGATGGGGCCTGTCGATGTTCTGGGGAATGATCGGCGACCGCATCGGCCGCGTGCGCGCGCTGGCCCTCACCATCGTCGCCTACTCGGTGTTCACGCTGTTATGCGGTCTGGTCACGCACGTCTACCAGCTGGCGATCCTGCGAGTCCTGTGCGGCTTCGGCCTTGGCGGCGAGCAGCCGGTCGGTTCGACGTTTGTCGCCGAGTCGCTGCCGGAAGATCGGCGCGTCAAGTTCGCGGGATACCTGCATACGGGCTACTACGTCGGCTTCCTGCTCGCGTCGATCGCGAACTACACAATCGGAGCGAATTTCGGCTGGCGCTGGATGTTCGCCTTCGGTGGCGTACCGGCCCTCTTTGTCGGCTGGATCATGTCCAACGTGAAGGAGTCGCACCGGTTCGAGGAAATGAAGAGGGTCAAGAAGCCGTCGATCGCGAAGTCGTTCGGTGCGCTGTTCACATCGAAGTACAAGAACCGCACGATCATCATGTCGCTCGTTTACCTGGTGTCGATCATCGGCCAGTGGGCCGGGTCGATTTACGTGCCGACGGCGCTCACGCAGATCGCGCAACGGCAGGGAGCGGCGGCGGCGGACGCGGCACGCATCGCCTCGTGGGGTGGAGCGGTGCTGGCGATCGGCACCGTGATCGGCTGCCTTCTCGCGCCCGTCCTCGCGGAGAGGTTCGGCCGGCGTGTCGCCATGGCGATGTTCATGTCCCTGCTGGCGGTGACGACGGCCATCTCGTTCGGCTGGGCGTTCTTCATCATGGGGGCGAACGCGCTGCCCATCTTCTTCGGCATGACGTTCCTGCTCGGCCTCGCCGGCGCGAACTTCGCGATGTATACACTGTGGCTGCCGGAGCTGTTCGAGACCAGCAGCCGCGGCAGCGGCATGGGCTTCATCAGCTCGATCGGCCGCTTTGTGGGCGTCGGCATGGTGTTCCTCATCGCCGCCGGTGTGAACCACTTCGGCAACATCGGCACGCCGATCGCGCTGACCTCGATCGTCCTCTTCGCCGGCATGTTCCTCCTGCCCTTCACCGTGGAGACGAAGGGACAGCCGCTTCCGCATTAGAGCTCTGACAATCTGCCGGGTCCGAAAGGACCCGGCCTACCGCTACATATGAAGAAAACAGTCTTGGTCGCACTCGCCGTCATGGGATTCACCCTGCCTCTCGCGGCGCAGGGGCGCCAGGGCGGAGCTGCAGCGCAGCCGCCTGCGCCGCCGGGCATGGAGATCAGCTACCAGTACCGCGTGACGAAGGCGCGCGACGCGGAGTTTCAGAAGTCGCTCGAGGGCTTCAAGATCTTCGACGATCTGTATCACGTCGGCGTCGGCACGGTGTCGACGTGGCTGATTCCGACGACCGCAGGCCTCATCTTGATCGACAGCTCGCAGGAGCCGTACGTCGATCACGTCCTCGATAACATCCGCAACCTCGGCTTCAACCCGAAGGACATCAAGTACGTTCTCATCGTCCACGGTCACCTCGATCATTTCGGCGGCGCCGCGCGCATCAAGCAGCTGTCGGGCGCGCGCATCGGCCTGAGCGAGGCCGACTGGAAGATGGTGGACGATGTGGCTCAGGGTTATCGCGACAAGCCGCAGACGACGCCACCCTTCAACGAGGCGGTGCAGCGCGGTCCGAACGATCTCGTGATCAAGGACGGCGACGTCATCACGCTGGGCAAGACCTCGATCAAGGCGTACCTGACGCCGGGCCACACGCCCGGAAGCATCTCGTACGAGTTCACCGTCCACGAAAACGGCAAGGCCTACAAGGCGTTCCTCTTCGGCGGTCCCGAGCCGCGCGACGGCGTGGAGGGCGGCAAGAAGTTCCAGGCGAGCGTCGCGCGGGTGGCGCAGCTCGAGCCCGACGTGCAGGTCGGCCTGCTGATTCACAGCTACCTCGCGATGTCCACGTACCCCAACGGCGGCACGTTCGAGCGGATGGTGAAGCTGCAGAGCCGCAAGCCCGGCGAACCGAATCCGTTCGTTGATCCCGAATCGTGGAAGCAGTGGCTCGTTCGGCTGAAGCAGGTCGCCGACAAGTGGATCGCCGATGAGACCGCGAAGGCCGGCGGTGCTCCGACCGCGCAGACGGCGCCGCGGCCGGCAGCGCCGGCGCGGCCGCCGATCTATCCGACCAAGCAGCAGTTCGACGCGTCAGCGGAAGCGCAGCGCCACGTCGCGATCGCGAAGCAGCTTGCGGGCACCGACCTGGGTGCAGAGTTCGAGAACACCTGCTCGTACACCGGCCCTGAGCGCGTCGCTCTCAAGCGTGAGCGTCTCGGTCTGCCGCCGCTGAAGGACTACACGGTCGAGCCGACGAAGATCTTCGACAACGTGTGGTTCCTGGGCCTGGCGTCACAGGGGGCGTTTGTCATCACCACGAGTCAGGGACTGATTCTGATCGACACACTCAATTCGACAGAGGAAGCACGCGACATCCTCGTCCCGAGCATGCAGAAGGTCGGCCTCGATCCCGCGCAGATCAAATATATCGTCCTGTCGCACGGTCATCCGGGACAGACCGATCACACGGGCGGCGCCAACTATCTACAGAAGACGTATCGCCCGCGCGTCTACATGGGCAAGGAAGACTGGGACGCGACGCTTCCGGCGCAGAAGCCCGAGCGGCCGCTGGCGATGCGCGACGTCGACATCAAGCACGGCGACACGCTGACGCTCGGCGACACGACGCTCACCTTCACCAACCTGTTCGGCCACACGCCGGGCACGCTGGGCATCTTCATCCCGGTGAAATGGCATGGCGAGCCGCACGTGGTGCTGCTGCATGGCGGTGGCTTGCAGCATCCGAACCGCGATTCGCTCAACCGGTTCGAGAGCGTCATCAAGGACTACGCGTTGAAGATGGGAGCCGACGGAATTCTCAACGCGCACCCAGGGATCTATCAGGACACGCTCGCCGATATGGAGACGATTCGGAAGAATCCGAACGGGCCAAATCCGCTGCTCTACGGCAAGCTGCGGGGTGAGCGCTACTGGAAGATGATGGACGAATGCGCGACCGCACGCGTCATCGCACTGGAACAGGCAGGGACAAAATGAAACGCAGTTCGCCGATCGCTGCCGGCCTTGTCGCACTTGTCGCGCTGGTGTCGGCAGACTTCGCGCACGCGCAGGGGCTGCCGAACGTCATCGAAGGGTTCTTTCCAACGCAGCTCGTTGCCGGACAGACCAACGTGCTGCATCTCGGCATCCCGGGCCGCAACGACGTGACCGCCGTTGAAATCGAGCCGGCGGCCGGAATGACGGTGAAGGACATCAAGAAAGGCGACGTCAGAGAAGGATCG
>Ga0310813_10001398_pt1 | contig 14557 bp, 11 predicted proteins | sample YN3metagenome_FD_203086 | JGI IMG/M metagenome (GOLD analysis project Ga0310813, IMG submission 203086) | Soil microbial communities from experimental microcosm in Duke University, North Carolina, United States - YN3 | ecosystem: Engineered > Artificial ecosystem > Soil microcosm > Unclassified...
GCGTACGAAGAACCCACGCTCGAGCAGACGTTTGGGAAAGAGTACGAGGCGTTCCGCGCCGCAGTCCCGCGCTGGATACCGCGGATGACCCCATGGCGGTCGAAATGATCGGTGGCCCGCGGGCGCGCGCTTCGTGCGGAAGTGTCGCGATGCGTGGCGGGGAACCGCTGTCGGCGATCAGGCAGATCGTACTGGTCGGTGACTAGACAGCAGGGTGCCGGACCCAAACTTACGCGAAATCAGATCAATCAATGTCCGCCCGGAGCTTTTGCGCGACCAGCCGCGCCCAGCATCACCGCTGCCAACGGGCTCCGCCTCCACCGTAGAGCGCGCAATTCGCACAACGAGGGCGTGAAAGCGCGCGCGCCCTCTCACGCGCACGACACCTTACAGCTCGACGCCGCGTTCGCCGTAAGTTCCATCCGATTCGTTTCGATACGTCCGTGCGCGAATCGCTTCAAAAATCTCGCACGGTTTGGAAAATCACCGAAGAGGGTGGGGCCCGGACGTACGAATTACACGCGCGTTGGCACCGCTACGCGCGAAAGTTCGCGTCCTGCGGCATTGCCCAGGGCAGTTTCAGCGCCCGCCAGCTCCTATCCCGTCAATCAACGCGGACGACAGCGATTCGTGCGGAATTAGCCGTTCTTTATGTTGTGCACCTTCATGACTTGAGGCTGGCCCGGGTCAACGCCGAGCTTTTTCATGATGGGCGCCAGCGTCTCGCCGAACTTCTGGAACTGTTCCATGGAGTCCCACACATCGAAGACCGAGACCGCACCGTCAACCTCCATGGCGCAATGGAACCGGCGACCTGGAACCTTACCGAAGCCAGCGCCCGCCTGTTCGAGCTGCTTGAGCACGTCGTCGTACACTGCCGGCGTAAAACCTGTTGGTCGGAAGTACAAACCGAATGCCATCGACACTCTCCTCACGAAAATGAAACGACATGATTGCTCGAGGGATCATAAGCGGATTAGGGTCTGCGGGGTTGTCACATTTCGGACGTCAATCAACGCAGCGCCAGATGACGAATCATCACGTGCGCCCAGTAGTTGCCGCTGGACATCACGTACGGAACCTGACGCTGCTGACTTTCGGGTACGACATGTTCTTCGAGCGCCCAGCCCTGACCTCGGCGTCGACCTTCGGCCCGCTGATGCACACCATGCCGTTCGTACCTGCGCGCACCACTTCCGGTCGGAACAATGCATCGAGCCGGACGACGGTCGCGGCGCCGCGCAGTGACTCGGGCAGCGGCAAGAGCGCTCCCCCATCCGCCTAATTCGCAGCGGGCGGCCCTTGTGGCGCGCCAAGCAACGCCAGCAGGAGGCCGTAAATGGAGAGCGGCACCGCGGCCCGCAGCCTACCGCCAACGGCGCTTCGATGAACCTATAATCAGCGCGTCTTTGAGGAGGTGCGCGATGGTTCGTTGCTATGCCTGGGTGATCCTCGTCGGATTGGCGGCCGGCAGCTGGGGCCTCGCCGCGCAGACCGCCACCGTTGCGGGCACCGCCACGCTGACGGGAACCGTCGAATCCTCCACTCCCTACAGCGCCGCCCAGGTCTTCATCAGAAACACCGACAAGCGGATGCTCTACATGGTCTACACGAACGAGAAGCGCTTCCGCGCCGTCGCGCTCTTCCCCGGTAACTACGAAATCAGCGCGGCGACAAAGGACCTGAAGTCCGACGTGCAGAAGCTGACCATCAAGGCCGGCGAGAGCCCGAAGGTGACCCTGATGTTCGCGCAGCCGGCGGCGGCAGCGGCTCGCGCCATCGTCAACGCGAACGAAAGCGAGAGCCAGGGCGTGTCGCGCATCCGCCTCGAGGCGAGCTATGACGAGGTGTATCCGCCGGGACCGGGACGCGACATCGCCGAACGCACCTGCATGATCTGCCACGGCGAGAACTTCCTCTCCACGCAGCCGGCGACAGTGGGTACGTGGAACCTGCGGCTCGATCGCATGATGGGCAAGAACCTGTTCGACAAGGCGCCCGCGTCGTACGCCGAAGGGCTGCTGACGTACCGCGCCTCGGAGCTGCGCTTCTCGCGCGAGGATCGTGAAACACTGCTGCAGTACCTCGTGAAGAATTTCGGGCCGTCGGCGCAGCCGCGCGCGGTCAAGATCGACAAAGAGCTACCGCTCGAGGAAGCGAAGCTCGGCAAGGCGGAGTTCATCGAGTACTACCTGACGCCCGATGCGCCGGGCCAGGGCATCAACGATCCGCAATTCAGCTCCTGGAAGGGACAGTTCGCCGGACGCCGCGTTGGCCAGGATGTGCGCTTCGATGCGGAAGGCAACGTGTGGCTGACCGATCGCGGTTATCCCAATCGACTGGTCAAGCTCGATCCGCGGACCGGCGCGCAGAAGTCATATGTGCTGCCCGATCCGCGCAACGGGAACCACGACGTCAACATCGATCGCACCGGGATGATTTGGCTGGCGGAAGCTGAAGGACAGAAGCCGGACGCCGAAAAGCACCTGCTCGGTTTCAACCCGAAGACGGAAAAGTTCGAATACGTCATCCCGATGGATCCGGACCATGTCATCAGGAACGAAAAGAAGTGGCTGCAGTCGATGGCCTTCGACTCGCAGAACAACGTCTACGTGGGTTGGATCATGGGCGGCGCCCTCGCGAAGTTCGACCGCGCCACGAAGAAGGTGTCGGTCTTCCCCATCCCGACACACAACGCCATCCCCTACGGCATCATCGCGGATCGGAACGACAACATGTGGATTGCGCTGTGGGACTCTGGCAACATCGCCAAGTTCGACACGCACAACAACCAATTCACGATCTTCGCCGCGCCGACTTACCCGTCCCAGGTGCGCCGCCTGAACGTCGATGCGCAGAACAACATCTGGTTCGGCATGTGGGCAGGCGGCCCTCGTCCGGGCAAGCTGGCGAAGCTCGATCAGACAACCGGCCGCATCACCGAGTACAACGTGCCACGCCGGAATGCGAATCCGTACGATGTGTCGCAGGATCCCGATGGCAATATCTGGGTCGCCGACGTCGGCGGCAGCGCGGCGTCGATCTTCAAATTCAACCCGCGCGACCAGTCGTTCACGCTCTATCCCAAGCCGCAGCGTACTGCCGACACGCCGAAGATTCAGATCACTCGTGACGGCGCCATCTGGTATTCGCCGCGCGGCAGCCAGGATGCGCCTGCTTTCGGCGTGCTCTATCCGGACATGGACAAGATCACGAATCTCGGCGCGTTTTACGTGAATGGGCCCCCCGGATATCCATTCAAGCCGGGAGCCTCGAACGCGACGAAATAGCGAGGGCGAGACATGAGACGGACATTATTTTTCTCTGTGTCTCTGTGTCTCTGTGGCCTGTGGCTGCAAGGGCCGGCGGCACAAGCTCCAAAGATCGCGCCGATGCACGTGCATCACGTGCACCTCAACTCGGTCGATCCGGCCAAGGCTGCTGCCTACTATCCGAGGCCGTTCGCCCTCACCGCGACGAAGACGACCTTCAACGGTTACGAGGCGGTGAAGACCGGCAATGTCTACCTGCTGTTCACGAAGGTCGCGACGCCGCCGCAGAACGAGCTGACAGGCCCGCAGACGTCCGTCTGGCACTTCGGCTGGAATACGCCCGACTCGCGCAAGTACGACGAGAACTTCCGCAAGATGGGTTTGCAGATCGCGCAGATGTGGGATGCGGCCGACGGCAAGCTGGTGGACATGTCGAGTGACACGCTGCCCGGCCTGCCGACGCAGGAGCAGATTCTCGAGATGCGCGCGAACGGCGTGCAGCCGACGCGCGACGGCGGCTTTGGCTACCTGCGCGGCCCCGACGGCATCATGATCGAAAACGCGCAGGCCGGTACTGTCGAACGGTTCAACCACATTCACATGTACCACGAGCACCCGATCTGCGCGATGCAGTGGTACATCACGCATCTCGGCGCTACGCTGCCGCAGGGACGCGCCGGCGCGCCGGGAACGCTGCCGCCCGGGGATTGCAAGCAGCTTTACGCGCCGCCTACGTGGCCATCCTTCGCGAAGACCGGTTTCGTCCGTGACCCATCCGGCGCGGTCTTCTTTGACGACATTTCCATTTCCATCCGCCCGTGGCCCGGCGGCGGCCTCGTCAGCACGCGCGGCCATGTCGTCGATCACTGGGCGCTGAGCGTGGCCGATCTCGATTCAACGGTCACTCGTTTGAAGAGCGAGGGCGTCAAGTTCCTCGAAGAGATTCATCCGTGGGGCAACATGCGCGCGGCGATGATCGAAGGTCCCGACCGCGTTGCCATTGAGCTCGTGGAGGTGAAGTAGCCATGCAGAACAAATTCCTCCGAACGCTGGCACTCCTGATTGCGGCCGGTCCCGCGATCGTGTCCGCGCAGGCGCCGAAAGACGCGGTGATCGTCAGCGATGCCGACATCAAAGCGGTGCTGAAGATGGCCGCCGATACGAAACGCACGATCCCCGACAACACCCTTCGCGTCATCGACATGGGGACGTATCAGCTTGGCGTCGCCGTCGTCGCGCGCGGCAAGTTCCCTGCGCCGGCAGCGCCCGCCACGGCGGCAGCACCCGCGCCCACGACACCGGTATGCGGCACGCAGCGCGCCGGCGCCACCGGGCCGAACGGCATCTCGCACGACAGCACCGCCGAAACCTACGTCGTCATCTCCGGCACCGGCACGCTGATTACCGGCGGCACGATCGTGAACGGACGCAAATCCGCCGCCGACAACGAGGTCACGACCATCCTGAACGGTCCGTCATGCGGCGGGACGATGGTGGGCTACAGCAGCCGCGTGATCAACGTCGGCGACATCATCGTCATTCCCGAAGGCGTGCCGCACGGATTCTCGGCGATTCCGGATCACGTCACGTATCTGAGCGTGCGCCCGGACCTGAAGAAGGTGCTGAAGAAGGGATACGTGAACCCGGCGCTCGCCAAGAAACAGAGCAACACCGCGGTCACCGCCGGAGCGGTCGCCACCGTCGGCACGCGCAGCCTGCCGACGTTCGAGATCGCGCGCAACTGGCCGAAGGTGCCGGCGCAGTGGAAGCTCGGTGACGTTTCGAGCTTCTCGGTCGACGCGCAGGATCGCATCTGGGCGCTGCATCGCCCGCGCACGCTGATCAAACCTGAGGACGTTCCGAAGCGCGCGCCCGCGGTAATGGTGTTCGACCAGGCGGGCAACTACGTCAAGAGCTGGGGCGGCGAAGGCGCTGGCTACGAGTGGCCACAGCGGGAACATGGCATCAACGTCGACAGCAAGGGTTTCGTCTGGATCACCGGCAACAACTGCCCGACCAATGGCATCGCCAACCTGAAGCATGTGGCCGACGATCAGATCCTGAAGTTCACGCAGGACGGCAAGTTCGTGCTGCAGATCGGCCACAGCAATCAGAGCAAAGGGAACGCGGACACCACGAACGTGCATCGCGCGGCCGATGTGCAATACAACGCGCGCACCAACGACCTGTTCGTCGCCGACGGTTACGGCAACCACCGCGTCATCGTCTTCGACGCGGATAGCGGCAGGTTCAAGCGGATGTGGGGCGCGTTCGGCAATAAGCCGGTCGACGATGACCACTGCGAGGTGGTGACGCCGAAGGAATTCCCGGCGGGCGACGGTCCAAAGAATTTCAGCATCGTGCATGCGATCCGCCTGTCGAAGGACGGCATCGTCTACGTTGCGGATCGCGAGAACCGTCGCGTCCAGTCGTTCACGCCCGATGGAAAGTTCCTGAAGCAGATCGTCAAGACCGACACGCAGTTCGCCCGCGACCTGGCGTTCTCGGCCGATCCCGATCAACAGTTCCTGTACGTCGGCAATGGCAACGATATCCAGATCGTCGACCGCAAGGCGATGCAGATAATCGGCAGCATCAAGCTGCCCGGGCAGATCGGCGGCGGCCACCATATCGCCACCGATTCGAAGGGCAACATCTACATCGCAGGAACGACGATGGGCCTGCAGAGGCTGACGTTCAAGGGCCTGTCGACGACATCGACCAACTAGGTGGGAGATCCGTATGAGAGGCGTGATTCAACGGTGCTTAATCGCTACGGTGGCGCTGGTGGCTTCCACATCCGTGTTCGCGCATCACGGCACGAATGCATCCTACGACCCGACGAAAGCCGTCACGCTGACCGGTGTCGTAACGAGGTTCACGTTCAGGAACCCGCATTCGTTCGTCGAGTTCGACGTCAAGAACGAACAGGGCGAGATGGTGCATTGGGTCGGCGAAATGAATAGTCCGACGGTGCTACGGGAAGCTGGCTGGACGGCAACCACCATCAAAGCCGGCGATGAGCTCACGATGACACTCAATCCCTCTCGCGCTGGCACGCCGAGAGGTGTCGTCAACCGCATGCGTCCGATCCTGGTCAACGGCAAACAGGTGTTGGGCACTGGCGGCAGCAACGAGAACTGATATGGTGCGTGCATTCTGCGCTGTCGCAATCGCGACGGTGACCGCCGGGTTAACGGCCGCAACTCCGGGACACGCACAGGCGCCAGTCCCCCATGACCCGCGGGACCTGTCGGGCGTCTGGACACGAACAAGCGCGTCGTTGACACTCAGTCAGACACCCCCGCCCTTCACCCCCTTGGGCAAGAAGTTGTTCGACGCCAACAAACCGTCGTACGGACCTCGGGCCGTGCCGCCCGCCGTCGGCAACGATCCGATGGGCAACTGCGACCCGCTGGGACTCGTTCGCAACCTCCTGCTCGAACTCGTCGCGGTTTATCCGATGGAGATCGTGCAGACACCGAATCGGATGTTTCAGTTCTTCGAATGGGGCCACTCCTATCGCCAGGTGTGGACTGACGGCCGGCCGCTGCCGAAAGACGCGGACCTGACGTTCAACGGAATCTCCACCGGCCGATGGGAGGGCGACACGTTCGTGGTCACCTCCGGGTTCTTCGATGACCGCAGCTGGCTCGATCACTTCGGCATGCCTCACTCCAGCGAGATGACGCTGGAGGAGCGTTATCGCCGGCTGGATCGCGACACGCTGGAGTTGAACATGACACTGACGGATCCAAAGATCTTCACGGCACCGTGGGTAAGCGAGCGGAAGGTCATGAAGCTGGCGCCGCGCAGTCGAGAGATTGCCGAACAGTTCTGCGTCCCATCGCAGGAGGCGGAGTTCAACAGGATCGTGCGCGATCCGGCCGGCGGCGTCGTCCGTTAAGGCCTGACCATGGAGAGCCTATGAGATTCAAGGTTGCGTTTGCGATCGCCATCTCTTTCGGTGCACTCGTTGCCGCGCAGCAACCAAATGCGTTTCCACAGCCGAGCCCTGAGAAGCAAGTGACTGTTCCCGCTATCCCCGGCGTCATCGCCGCCGGCGCCAAGTGGAAACTGGTTTGGCAGGGACCCGATAACGCGGACGGCATCATCGGCACGAAGGACGGCGGTCTGCTCTTTGCGCAGGAACAACCGAGCACGGTTGGCATGCTCGATCCGAAGGACAAGTTTTCTATCCTTGTGAGGGATACGCATGGGACCGGTGCCCTCGCGTACGACAACAAGGGCCGCCTCATCGGGGCGGAACGAACGTGTTCGGATCCGGGCGGCCATCCTGCCGACTGCAAGGAAGCCGCGGAACTGGTTGTTCTGTATCCCACGCGCTCGGTCCTCGCCAGCAAGTTCGGAGACAAAACGTTCTGGCGCATGGGTGAAGTCGTGGCCGATTCCAAGGGCGGCGTGTACTTCTCCGACGACGCAGGAACGTATTTCGTCAATGCCGCCGGCAAGGTGAGCCTCGTTGCGGGAAAGGAAGTAAGAACGAACGGGATGGCGCTGAGCCGGGACGAAAAGACTCTCTATCTCACCAATGGCCGCACTATCGTCACGTTCGACATCCAGGCGGATGGCACTACGACCAATCAGCGGGATTTTGCGATGCTACAAGGCACCGCCGGTGGCGATGGGATGTGCATCGACTCGGAAGGTCGTTTGTACGTCACCGCCGGTGATACGGGTATTCAGGTGTTCAGTGTGGAAGGAAAACAACTGGGCATTATTCCTCTGCCACGGTCCGCGTCGAGCGTGGCGTTCTCCGGACCCAACAAGAAGGTGCTGTACGCGAAGGGCGCGGGCATGACGACTCCCGACGGCAAGGAGTACAGAACTCCCGAGGGCGTGAGGAACAACGCCAAGGCGATTTACAAGATCGACATGATTGCTCAGGGATTTGCGGGGCGCCCGAAATAATGGACCTCGGACTCGAGGGAAAGCTCGCGCTCGTCAGCGGAAGTACAGCAGGAATCGGTTACGCGATCGCGGAGCAGCTCGTTCGCGAGAGCGCGCGTGTCATCGTCAACGGCCGCACGGCCAACGCTACCGATGCAGCTGTTGCAAAGCTGAATGAGATCGGGGCGGGCACGGCGCTTCCCTTCGCCGCGGATCTCAGCACCGCTGAGGCGGCTACTGAGGTCGCGAAGAAATTTCCGGACGTGGACATCGTCGTCAACAACCTCGGCATCTTCGAGCCGAAGGATTTCCTCGAGATCACGGATGACGAGTGGAAGCGCTTCTTCGAGGTGAACTTCCTGAGCGGCGTGCGCCTGGCGCGCCTGTACCTACCGGCGATGAAGAAGAAGAACTGGGGCCGCATCATCTTCATCTCGAGCGAAAGCGGCGTGCAGATTCCGCCGGAGATGATTCACTACGGAGTGACGAAAACCGCGCAGCTCGCGCTGTCGCGCGGCCTCGCCGAATCGCTCGCGGGCACGGGCATTACGGTGAACAGCGTGTTGCCGGGGCCGACACGCTCGCGCGGCGTCGAGGAATTCGTCACGGCGCTCGGCAAGCGCGAAGGAAAGACGTTCCAGCAGTTCGAGACCGAGTTCTTTCAGAAGGTGCGGCCGACGTCGCTCATCAAACGGTTCGCGAAGCCTGAGGAAGTTGCTGCCATGGTGGCGTATGTGGCGAGCCCCTTGTCATCCGCGACGACGGGCGCCGCGCTGCGAGTTGATGGCGGTGTCGTGAAATCTGCGGTGTAGGGTGAAATCGCCAGTGTAGGAGGGCGTCTTTAGACCCGTCCAAGGTAAACGGCCCCCCGGGGGCCACAGTAGTAACCCATGTGCTGAAGCGACTCGCGGCGCCGATTTCGGCAGTCTTCGTCATCGCGGCGCTGACGTCGCAGCACGCGGCGCATGCACAGGATGCGGCAAAAGGCGCGTCGCTGCTTGCCGAAGCGCGCAAGGCAATTGGCGGCGAGGACAAGCTCGCGGCCATCAAGCGGCTTCAGGTGTCCGGCACGTTCCTGCGTTCCACAGGTCCCGATCAGGTCATCGACGGCGACTTCGACGTCTTCATCGAGCTGCCCGACAAATACCGGCGTAACGAGATCACCGGATTTGCCGGCGCGAATGTCGAACGCACCGAGGCGCTCAATGGCACCGACGTGTGGGATGACTCGAGCGGCGGATTGACGCAGGGCCGCGGCTTTGGCGGCGGCGGATTCCCGCGCAACGGACGCGGCGGCGGAGATCGCGGCGGCGGTGGCGGCTTCCGCGGCGGCGGGTTCGATCGAGGCCGCAATCCCAATCAGAATGCCGGCGCGGCGCAGGCCGATGCCGTTCCTGCCGACGAGCGCGCCAAGGAACTGCAGCGACGCACGCGGCAGGCGGAGCTCGCGCGCCTCGCGCTCGTGTGGCTGATGACGACGGATGGACCCGTTGCGTGGATCGGAACGGCGCAGGCTCCGGAAGGGACTGCGGATGTACTCGAACTTCGGCCCGCGAACGGCGTTCCGACGCGCCTCTTCCTGGACCCCACCACGCACATGCCACTCATGATCACGTGGTCGGGTCAGCCGACTCGCGGCGGCGACATCCGCCGGCGCGGCGCGGCGGCGCCTGCTGCTCCGCCGCAGGGACAGACGACGCTGGAACTGCACATGGGCGACTACAAGACGGTGAACGGCATCAAGCTGCCGCATCTGATCACGCGCGGGCCCGAAGGGATCACGCAGGAAGAGCTGAAGGTCAAGAGCTACAAGTTCAATCCGAACTTAAAGGCCGACACGTTCGTGCAATGACGCGCGCCGCACTCGCCCTCGCCGCGCTCTTCATCTCCGCGTCGGCGCAGGCGCAAACACCTCCGCCACAGAACGCACAGGCGCAGCTGCGCGTTGTCGTCCTCGATCAGACGGGTGCAGGAATCCCGGCGGCGGTGATCACCGTCACCGTGCCCGGAACAGCGCCCATAAAGGTGACGGGCGACGAACGAGGCGTCGCGACGATTCCGGCGCTGCCCGTCGCCACGGCGCAGCTTCACGTCGAAGCCGGTGGATTCCAGGCGCGCGACATGCCGGTGACGCTGCGCCGCGGTGCAAACAATCAGACCGTCACACTGACCATCGAAGGATTCCAGGAACAGGTGCTCGTTGATGATGCGGCCGCCGCCGCCCAGGCGTCGGGAAGCGCGGAGACGACGAACGTGCTCGATGAAAGCGTCGTCGAGCAGCTGCCCGACGATCCCGACGAGCTGCAGGCGGTGCTCGAGCAGATGGCCGGCGGCGTGGGCGCGACATTCCGCGTCAACGGCTTCACGGGCGGCCGCCTGCCGAACCGCGAGGACATCCGCCAGATCCGCTTCCGCACGAATTCGTTCGCGGCCGACAATCACGACGCCGGGCGCGTGCAGATCGAGATCATCACGCGGCCGAACGTGCAGGCCTGGAACGGCAATCTCAACGCCAACTTCCGCAACGACATCTTCAACGCGCGCGACGCGTTTGCCGCCACGAAGACGCCGCAGAACATCGCGCGCGTCGGCGGCGGCATCCGCGGGCCGATCGTCGTGCGCAAAACCTCGCTGCGCCTGAATCTCGACCGCAACGAATCGAACACCGCCGCAAACATCTACGCGTTGAACCCGGACGGCAGCCCGTTTGTCGGCTTCGTCTCCAATCCGTCGCACAACACCTTTGGAACCGTCGGCATCGAACACGCCCTGACCGAGATGCAGACGCTGCGCGTCGAGTATCAGCGCCAGCAGAATGTGTCGCGCAATGGCGGCGTCGGGGGCTTCAACCTGCCGGAGCGCGCCAACAATCGCGACAACGGCAACGGACAGCTCCGGGCGCAGGTGCAGGGACTCTTCGGGCGCTCGACGCTGAACGAATTCCATGTCGAATACCGCGATGCGTGGAACAACCAGCTGTCGGTGTCGACGACGCCGTCGGTGAATGTGCTCGACGCGTTCAATGCCGGGGGATCCGGCATCAACACGCGCTCGAACCAGCGCACGTTCGATATCGCGGACAATCTCGACTTCACCATCGGCCGCAAGCACGCGACGCGCGTCGGCTTCGAGCTGTTCGGCGGCCGCTATCGGTACTACGACGCACGCAACGCCGCCGGCACGTTCACCTTCAGCAGCCTCGATGCATACCGCGCGGGGACACCGCTGCAGTTCACGCAGCGCCTCGGGGAAGTGAACACGTCGTTCACGGCGTACCAAGGCGCGCTCTACTGGCAGGATGACATCCGCACCACTCGCACGCTGACCATCAGCGTCGGCGTCAGGCAGGAGATGCAGTCGCTCATCGCCGACAAGCTGAATGTGATGCCGCGACTCGGCCTCACCTACAGTCCGCGCAGCAGCAAGACCATCGTCCGCGGCGGCTACGGATTGTTCTACGACTGGTACGACTCCAACCTCTATGACCAGACGCTTCGCGTCAACGGCATCGCGCAGCGCGACCTGCGAGTGAATTGCCCCGGGTATCCGGATCCGTTCGCGGCCTCAGCCGACGCGTCGTGCGCCGCGGCGCTCGGCGGCGTGCCGGTGATTCAGCCCGGCGGGCGTATTCAGGCGAGCCCCGATCTGCGAATGCCGCACGTGCATCAGGCCTCGGCAAGCATCGAGCGTCCGATCGGCGCGAATCTGCGCGCGATGATCAGCTATCAGATGCTGCGCGGGCGCAACCAGATGCGGTCGCGCGACATCAACACGCCGGATCCGGTGACCGGCCTCCGACCCGAACCATCGATTGGCAGCATCACGCAGTTCGAGTCGACGGGAAAGTCCGCGCGCGACAGCCTCAACATCAACGTGGGATATGCGGTTCCGCGCCGGCAGATCAACGTCGGCGTCAACTACACGCTGGCGCAGTTCAAAAACCACGCGGACAACGCGACGCAGCTGCCGGTGGACAGCTACAACCCGGATGCGGAGTGGGGACCCTCGTCGCAGGACATCCGGCATCGGCTGCAGACCAACGTCTTCCTGCCGCCGTTCCGCGGATTCCGTCTGTCGATGAACGGCCTGGTGTATCAGTCCGGTGCGCCCTACAACATCACCACTGGCCGCGATGATAACCACGACTTCGTCATCAACGATCGGCCGCTCGATGCGTCCGGCCGGATGATCGGCCGCAACAGCGCGCGCGGTGCGGCGCGATGGGGGGACTTGAGCATGCGGCTCGGCCGCGCGTTCTCGTTCAACCGGCCGTCGCCCGATCGCGGCGCCGGCGCCAACGGTGGCGGCAATCTGGAGTTCTTCGCGCAGGCCGACAACATCCTCAACCGCGTCAACTTCACCAACTATGCGGGAACGATGACGTCGAGGCTGTTCGGACAACCGACCGCCGCATCGCAGGCGCGGCGCGTGCAGGTCGGCATGCAGCTGCGCTTCTGAACCGTTCGGATCGTTCGATTCGTTCGGATCGTTCGATTCGTTCTCGTTCGAACCGCCGCGAACGATCCGAACGGTTCGAACGACCCGAACGATTCGAACGATTTACCCTGGCGCCGCGCCCTGCGTATTCACGAAGACCGCATAGAGCGACTGGCTCGCGCACATGAAGAGCCGGTTCCTCTTCGGCCCGCCGAACGTGATGTTGGCGCAGACCTCCGGCAGCCGGATCCGTCCAATTAGTTTCCCGGCAGGATTCCAGACCGTCACACCGTTGTAGCCAAGCTCACGCCCGGCGTTGCTCCCTGCCCATAGATTGCCTTCCACATCGACGCGAATGCCGTCGGGCGCGCACTTCACGCCGTCGATCATGAAATCGCTGAACTGCTTCGGTGCCCCGAGCCGATTGTTGTTGATGTCGAACACGTAGACGCTGCGATCGCCGCCGCGACCGGTGTCGCCCGGGAATTTCGCGAAGCTGACGACATACAACTTCTTCTGATCGGGTGAGAACGCCAGGCCGTTTGGATCCGGCAGCACGCCTTCGTCGGCGAGGAGATCGACGCGACCACTCGGATCGATGCGATACACGCCGGTGGGCAGCTCGCGGTGGAAGGGGCCCACGTCGGGCGAGACGCCAACCCGCGGGTTGACGTGCCCTGCCTGATTCAACCCTGTGCCCGCTGCGTCGGGTGTCCCCTCGAACATCTGCCCGCCGTAGGCCGGATCCGTGAACCAGATGCTGCCATCGGGGTGCGCGACGACATCGTTGGGCGAGTTGAGCTGCTTCCCGTTGTACTTGCTTGCGAGAATGGTGACCGTCCCGTCGTGCTCGTAGCGGACGACGCGGCGCGTCAGGTGCTCGCACGAAATCTGGCGACCCTGATAATCGAATGTGTTGCCGTTGCTATTGTTCGATGGATTGCGAAACACGCTGACGCCGTTGTTGTCCTCGAGCCAGCGCATCTGCATGTTGTTGCCGATGTCGCTGAAGACGAGGAAACGGCCGACGCTGCTCCACGCAGGTCCTTCCAGCCACAGGCCGCCAGTCCACAACCTCTTGATCGCATTGTTCGGGAGAACGACACCATCGAACGCCGGATCGACCGTGAGGATGTCGGGATCCGTAAAGTACGTGGTCGGCTGGCTGAAGTCGCGCGGCGGGTTGCTGACGACCGTGGGTGGGGTCGCGCGTTGCGCGAAGAGCGTCTCGCCCCCAACCGCCGCACCCGCAACCGCGCCAATAGCCTTCATCGCGGCACGCCGCGAAAGCCCTCGACTCGCGTCGCTCGCTGGGGCCAAAGTCTGCTGTGTCTTCATGACCAGTATTTTTCAATAAAATGCCCAAGGCCCAAAGCTCAATGCTCAATGCCCAAGGGAGAACGCGAATGAGATTTGGAATTGGTGTCGCACTCGTGCTGGCCGCTGCAATCGCGGTCACGGCGCAGCAAGGGACGGCAGTCGCCATCGATAACGACGACATCGGCGGCGTGGTCGCCAGCAGCAAGGGCCCGGAGGCCGGCGTGTGGGTGATCGCCGAGACGCGCGAGCTGCCGACCCGCTTCGCGCGGATCGTCGTCACGGACGACCGCGGCCGCTACCTGCTGCCGGACCTACCGAAGGCGAACTACGACATCTGGGTGCGAGGCTACGGGCTCGTCGATTCGCCGAAGGTAAAAGCAGCGCCCGGCAAGGCACTGAACTTAACAGCGGTTGTCGCGCCCAACCCGAAAGCGGCGGCGCAATATTACCCCGCGGCGTACTGGATGTCGCTCCTCAACGTGCCCGACAAAAGCGAGTTCCCCGGCAAGGGCGGCGCGAACAACTTCACCGCCAACGTGAAGAGCCAGGATCATTTCCTGGCGCTGATAAAGACGGGCGACATCTTCGGCAGCTGCATGACGTGCCATCAACTCGGC
>Ga0310813_10001400_pt1 | contig 14539 bp, 12 predicted proteins | sample YN3metagenome_FD_203086 | JGI IMG/M metagenome (GOLD analysis project Ga0310813, IMG submission 203086) | Soil microbial communities from experimental microcosm in Duke University, North Carolina, United States - YN3 | ecosystem: Engineered > Artificial ecosystem > Soil microcosm > Unclassified...
TTGTGATGAATTGATGGTGAGATTTTTTAGTTTATTTGCTCCCTTAATATAGGCATCGCTCCCGATCCAGACATCTTTAATGATCTTACTGTTTTTTATGACTGTCCTGTCTCCGATCTTGCCATAGTAACCACGCTTGTTATCAAATTTTTCCTGGGTGAACTCTTTGAATCGCCTCATCAGTACATCGTCATCCCTGTATCTTGACCAGAGATAAGCATCACCAGGTAACATCCCATTAAATGGTATCACACTGCGTCCCGCATTTTCATTACAGATTTCCAGCCAGATCCGGATTGATTCATCTTCTCCTTTTTTAATAATACCATTTCCAAACTTTGAATGATCCGAAACAGATAGTTCGTTTACATTCACAATGATCACTTCATTTCCGACAATGTAATGGCTCATGTAGTCTACATTATCGATGACTACATTGTCACCAAAATCGCAGCTGATAATGGTGCTGTTATAAAGGCCAACCGGTAGCCTGATATCATGAAAAGAAAGGTAGAGCGCCTCAAGTTTCCCAATGCGAACAAGACCAAAGAACATGCAATTTTTTACAAGGTCTGCGTTGAAAGCATTGGATACGAGTATACAATTCCAATTGTCGGACGTATTTCCATTGCGAACGAGCATCTCAATTTCCGATGGGGTCAGATTCCGATAGTGGATGCCGTTGCGGTTTTGAATGTTACGAAGGTAATATTCGTCTTTTCCCTTTGGAATGTACTTGGGTGAAACAAAATTATAACCTAGTGAGCCGATTGGAATTTTCTGGATTTCGTTCATGACCTTGTCCCTTTCTTGTTTCTCGTTCTTGTTTAGCTGGCTTCGCAATCGTTATTCAACAGTGACACTCTTGGCGAGGTTCCTGGGCTTGTCAACATCATAATTTTTTGCAATACCAATATAATATGCTAGCAATTGCAGTGGGATCACATTCAACATCGGTGCCACGATCTCATCTGCCTCCGGGACGATGAAAACGTCATCGCAGAGATCGATCGTTGTTTCATCACCTTCAGTAACAACCGCAAGAACTTTTCCCTTTCGTGCTTTTATTTCCTGGATATTGCTCACCACTTTGTGATGATGAGCATCTTTTGTAGCAACAAAAACAACCGGAAGGCTTTCATCAACCAGGGCGATTGGACCGTGTTTCATTTCGGCAGCAGGATATCCTTCGGCATGTATGTATGAAATTTCTTTGAGCTTTAATGCTCCCTCCAGCGCCACTGGGAAGTTATATCCGCGGCCCAGGTAAAGAAAATCTCTTGCGCCTTTATATTTTTCAGCGACGTCCTTTATATGGTCAATGGACTCAAGCAGCTTGAAAACTTTTTCAGGAACGGCATGGAGTTCGTTCAGCAAATGTTGATAACGTTCTTCGCTTATCGTATCTTTTTTCCTTGCAATTTTTAATGCGATCATGACAAGCACTGCTAACTGGGCAGTAAATGCTTTGGTGGAAGCAACCCCAATTTCGGGGCCTGCATGTGTGTACGCACCGCCATGACTTACCCTGGCAATGGATGAACCCACCACGTTCACTACACCAAGAATAATAGCGCCTTTTGATTTTGCATTTTCGATGGCTACCAGTGTATCGGCTGTTTCGCCGCTTTGCGAAATAGCAATAATCACATCACCCTTATGAATAACAGGATTGCGGTAACGAAATTCGGACGCATATTCTACTTCCACATTGATACGACAAAGCTCTTCAAAAATATATTCAGCAATCAAACCTGCATGCCAGCTCGTGCCACAAGCCACCATGACAATACGGTTTGCATTCATGATCTGTTCCGAATATTCTTCAATGCCTTTCATTGTGATCGTACCTGCCTCCACATCCAACCTTCCACGCAAGCAATCGTGTATAGTATTGGGTTGTTCAAAAATTTCCTTCAGCATGAAATGATCATATCCGCCCTTTTCGATAGCGGCCAATTCCATGTCCAGCTTAGTGATATAAGGAGTTAATTTGTCATTGCCGAGATTTTTGAGAATTAATTCGTCTGCCTTAATGATCGCAAGTTCGTAGTCGTTAACGTAGACTACTTCTTTTGTGTATTCGATGATAGGCGATGCATCGCTGGCTAAAAAATGCTCCCCTTTACCGACACCGATGACCAGGGGACTCCCTTTTCTTGCAGCGATCAGGGTATCCGGATGTTCCTGGTCGATCAACACAATTACATAAGCTCCTACAACTCTTTTTAATCCGATTCGTACAGCTTCCTCAAGTGAACAGGTATTGTTCTTTTGAATGTCTTCGATAAAGTTGAGTAATACTTCTGTGTCAGTTTCGCTATTGAATTTGTATCCTTTTTTTGTTAACTCTTGTTTTAACTGGGAATAATTTTCAATGATGCCATTGTGTATGATGGCCAGCTTGCCGCTGGCAGAAGTTTGCGGATGTGCATTACCATCACTTGGCTCACCATGCGTCGCCCAACGCGTGTGGCCAATTCCAATATTTGCATGGAGATCTTTTCCCAGCAATGAATCTTCGAGATCGGAGACTCTTCCTTTTTTCTTATAAACCTTCAAACCGCTATTTAAAAGTGCAATGCCGGCACTATCATAGCCACGATATTCAAGACGTTTTAATCCTTTTAGAATAACGGGATAGGCTTCACGGGTACCGATGTAAGCAACAATGCCACACATAATTTCATGTTTAAGGTTACAGGTTATTGATTAAGGCTTAACCCTTAATTCCATGCGAAAATCTAAAAAATAGGGCAGATGTCAAAAACGGAGAAATAATTCAATATGCAACAGACCATCAGGTTGATGGTCTTTTGTCGCAGTATTAATGATAGATTGTAAGGAGATTAATTTATCAAAACTTAAATTTTACCAACCATACATCCCAAAGACCGTGATTGCCCGACACATCTCCATTATTGCTGTCGGTTTGTCCTGTACCAACATACGACCCATCAGCAGATGCCAGAACAGCTCTGGACATATCATAGCCCTTTCCTCCTAATACCCTGCAGTCTATTTTATTTCCGGAGGCATCTATTTGCAATGCGAACATATCGTCACTTCCTTTTGAGGCAATTATATCGCCACTCTTACTACTTGTAACACCTGTAATAAGGTATCCCTGGCTGTTTGGTAGTATTGCTTTGCCCTGGATACCGCCAGAGGTTGAGCCCGCGAATATTTTTTGCCAGGAAGGATCCCCGTTGTTGTAAAATTTTGCGACGATTAGACTATAGGCCGCGGTATAACCCGTGAGAACATACCCATCATTAGCGGGACATGTCGCAACACCCCATGCTACGTCGCCGCTGCCACCATTGCTTCCAATAGTTTTTCTCCAAATTACACTTCCGCTGCTATTTACATTGGCAACACATATATCTGCGTTATTGTCCATACTTAATGTTCGACCGGCTATTGTGAATCCATGATCGGCAGCTTCTGTAATTGAATAGCCCACATCATCTTTTGCTCCATCAAAAGCAATAGTTGTTTGCCATTCAATATTTGTGGCATTATTAAATTTTACCAGCCAAACCTTGCTATTATTATTAACGGCAGAACCCGGTACTCCAGCCAGGTCTCCATCGCTGCTTGAAGTTTGGCCAGCCAAAGCATATCCGCCATCCGCTGTAGTTATCAGTGCCCACGCCCTGTCATATCCGGAACCTCCTATCGTTTTTTCCCACTCAATCGCACCAGAGCTTGAAAGCTTAACCAGCAAAGCATCTCCTCCACCATGGTTGCCAATTACATCACCGTCATTGCTGTAGGTCTGCCCCGCAACAAGACAACCACCGTCTGACGTGGCAACAATTGCATTCGCCTGGTCGCTTCCTGTGCCCCCGATGGCCTTGGCATTTTGCCAAGCAGATAATCCGTCCAAGCCCGTTTTTATTACGAGGGCATCCTGGCCGCCGTGATTTCCTGAAACATTCCCATTGTTTCCTTCGGTGTATCCAGCTATAAAGTATGCGGCTGAATTGCCTGCTATTGAATATCCAAAGTCATTCGCAGAACTTCCGAAACAATATTGCCATTGTAAAAAGGGAACAGGCGGCGGTGGAGCAGGCTTGGCTGTTGCTGACAACGCATTGTCATTGCCAGTAGAGTCAGGCTTTAGCTCTTTTACGCAACCGCTAAGAATAGCAACGGCCAAAATGGTGGTGAGGATGGATAGTTTTTTCATCTAAGTGTGTATTTAATAAATAATGCAACGCAAAAGAGGGCGTTGCTTTCAAGGGAGGGATGGTGAATTTTCAGTGGTAAAATTTATCTTTATTTCAATTTGAGGCAATAGCCATTTATGGCTAATTTTTGGAGATTGTGGCTGTTCTCCATTGGATACCGTATAAAATTTGTTATCTTGAAAGTCAAGCCTAAGCCACCATGTCCGCAAAAAAAATAATTACCTACACTGGACTATTGAATGAGGTGTACAGTCGACCCACGGACATCGATGACAGGGAGGTGCTGCAATTACTGCGGCAAACGGAGGCTATACCACAAAGGCTTCTCCCTTTCAACGGCCACATATTTGTGCTTGATTATACACAACGCAGGCATGTCGGTTTTAGCGGACAAACAAGAAGCATGACAGGCTATGATCCAAGAGATATCATGAATGATGGGATAGACTTTATAATAAATGTATTCCAAAAAGACGATTTTAGAATTTACAATGAAACAATTTTTAGCAAGATCACAACATTCTTAAAAGGGACGCCGTACACGCAACATCCCGAGTTTCTATTTTCATTTACCCATCGGATAAAGAAAGCAGATGGCAGATGGGTACATTTATTCCAGCAGGGAAGTTATATCACCGATCCTAAAACACTTCTCCCCGTCTGTGTCATCGGCGTGTCAACTGACATAACACCATTAAAGAAAGACAATTCGATTATCTTTTCTATTGATAAAAGGAAAACGGAAACGGGACTGTTTAATTACAATAACATACTCACAGATCATTATTATCCTGACCCTGAAGAATCACGCTTATCAAGGCGAGAAAGGGAAATACTCGGCAGGCTTGCCGATGGCCTCAGCAGTAAAGAAATAGCTGCGAAACTCCATTTGAGCGAAAGCACGGTGGTGAACCACCGCAAAAACATGCTGAGGAAAACAAACACAAAAAACGTGGCTGAGCTGATACGATATACTATCAACAAAGGAATTATTTGAAAACATCTAATGCAAAGGATAAAAGCAATTCATTAAATGCCTGGGGTGCCGCCTTATTTATGAAATGACCGGCATGTTCAATCAAATAGACCTTCTTATTCCATAATGGCTCAAAGTCATCGAGATAATTTGTTTTGATGAGCGTTTCATCCTTGCCAAATGCAACACAGACCGGCAAGTTCCATTTTTTTATATTTTCAAGCTCATCGGTTAAATCATTTTCAAACATCGCTTTTCCAAGTTCTTCCCTAAATGCAGGATCAGCAGCTCTGTACGTTTTGATATAATCCTCAGCTGTTTCTTTATTTTTTTCATGCAAAAAAATGTAGTCATGCAATTCCTGGTCAGTAGGGTTTGCAGCAACTATTACATGCCCGTTTGGTCCGGGTGTCAGAATTTTTTCAGCTGTGACAACTTCATTGACAATGCAGGGACTTTCCAGCAATATGCCAACGCAACCCGGCAAAGGCGGGGATATTTCACCGATTATGTTGGTTCCATACGAAAGACCTACCAATAAGAATTTTTTTAAACTGTATTTTTCGACAATGGCCTGGACGAGCAAACCCATTTTTTTGGGGCGGTAACCGGTCGTATCATTTTGATACCACCCCGATTGTCCATTTCCCGGTAAGTCAAAAGCTATTAATTGATATTTGTTGCTTAACTTTTCATTTTCAAATTGAGGAAACCATGCGTCGGAATCCATGCAGCTTCCATGTATGAAGATGATTGCATCTGTGCCGGATCCACCGTATTTAGTAGTGATAGAAATCCCATTAAAATCGATTGTTTCATTTTTAATCATAAGCAGCGTTTTAGTGGAATGTGCAGGAGAAAGTTAAGACGAAGAATCTCTAAAGCAATATTCCGCTCAAAAATAAAAATGCAACACTGAAGTAGATAACGATGCCGGTCACATCAACCAACGTAGCAACGAAAGGGGCCGAGGATACAGCCGGATCAGCGCCTAATTTTTTTAAAATGATCGGCAGCATAGAACCAGATAAAGTGCCCCACAAGACAACACCAATCAATGATACTCCGACGGTAAATGCGACCAACAACCAATTTGGTCCATAGAGATCGCGAATCACCCCATGCCGCATTAGTTCATGCCAGAGAGCAATACGAACGAAGCCAATGAGACCAAGAATGGTTCCTAACAATAAGCCTGATAAAATTTCTCTCCTCATTACCCGCCACCAGTCAGAGATATGAACCTCACCTACTGCCATCGCCTGGATGATTAATGTGCTGGCTTGCGAGCCGCTATTCCCGCCACTGCTCATGATTAGAGGAATGAACATAGCGAGCATGGTAGCTTTTGCAATTTCATCGTTAAAATAGGCCATGGCCGTAGCCGTCAGCAGCTCACTCAAAAATAAAATAATGAGCCACCCGACTCTTTTTTGGATAAGTTTAAAGAAAGGAGTATCCAGGTAGGGAGCTCCCAGGGCAACTGTACCGCCGATTTTTTGAATATCCTCGCTGAATTCTTCTTCAGCTACCCAAAGAATATCGTCAATAGTTACAATACCCAGTAATTTATTACTGTTACTTACAACGGGCAGGGCTACACGGTTGTTCATCTTAAATACTTCGCTTGCTTTTTCCTGGTCGTCGAAAGCATTGAGTGCAATATAGCGGTCATCCATAATCTCCGAAACCTTCCTGTCCGGGGGCGCCAACAAAAATTCCCGGATTCGTATGTCATCCATAAGCTCACCATTTTTATTAATGACGTAAATCACGTCAATGGTTTCGCTGTCCTTTCCCCGCTTGCGTATGGTCTCGAGCACTTCCGCTACAGTGTTATTTTCATATACGTACACATAATCCGGAGTCATTAACCTCCCCACACTGTTTTCAGGGTACCCCAGTAATGAAAGGGCCACCTTTCTTTCGTCAGTATTGAGCAGCTTGATGAGCTCTCTTACTACATTGCTGGGTAGTTCTTCCAGGAAATCCGTTCTGTCATCGGGAGGAAGCTCATTCAATAATGCAGCTGTTTTATGCGGCGACAATTCTTTGATGATGTTTTTCTGATTGGTTAGTTCAAGTATCTTGAAAACACTGGCGGCGCGATGTACCGACATGTGAGAGATAATGGCCACTTCATGATCCGGGTAATCAAAGATCAATTTAGCGACATCACTGATATTCTGATCATCGAGAAACTCAGAAAGCTTTTTGTTGTCGCCCGTTTCAATAATGGCTTCAAATTGATCTCGAAAATCGATATGTTCCACTTCGGGACTCATGCGGCAAATTTAAGAACTCAGGTCAAAGAACACAGAGCTGCAAAACAAAATGATCATTAATTTCAGGTTGGAAAAAATGATTTTACCCTCTCTTTATATTGCGGAAACGAAATTGATGGGGCGGGGTGTGTTTACTTCAGCAGATATCGACGAAGGAACGGTTGTTGAGGAATCACCTGTTATTGTAATGAGTAAAGGAGAAAGAAAATTACTTGACCAGACACTATTGCATGATTACATATTTGAATGGGGTGAAAAAAAAGACGAGTGCTGCATGGCCCTGGGATATATTGCCGTTTATAACCACTCTTATCGATCCAATTGCGAATACGAAATGGATTTTAACAGGGAAATGATCTCAATCAGAACAGTACATTTTATAAAAGCCGGGCAGGAATTATTTATCAACTACAATGGGAACTGGAACGATGGTAAGCGCGTGTGGTTTGACGCGAGGTAAGTAAAATCAAAGTCCAAAAGTCAAAACAGGAATAATCATTTGCAACCCATTCGATCCGCTAATGTTTAACATACAAAAATATCCGCAGGCCCCAACAATTAGTTTAAATAAAAAAGCCGGAAAGAATTCCGGCGGAACTTGGTTTCATAGGTTTGAATGACATAAACGCTCTGTTCATAGGGTGATACATTGCATGAAATTTTCGAAATAGGTACTTAGGGATTTGCTTTCAGTTTTTCCTAATTCTTTTGTTAGCATGTTTAGGAATTCATTCAGTGAAGACAGAAACTTATTGGTTGCCGTGCTCAGGTTCAACACCTGTCGTCGGTACACCTGGTTTAAGATGTTCTCAGGTATCAATGCCTTCACTTTATTGGCGGGGATGTAAACATCGAGCCTGTTTACAGACCCGGGGTTTTCATAGCGATGGGCGAAGGGGACATTCGCTACCATCAATTGTATGCTCTCCATAACAGGAGAATAATTTACACTGATATTGTTAGCAGATTCAAATTCGTATTTGTTGTTCCTTAAAACTGTCTGGACAGAGAGGATGATGCCGCGCTCTTGAGCAGGATCAAAAACCGTGGACGTTTTATTCTGAAGGCTGCCCTTCAGCGTCAGGAAACTTAAGTCAGGCAAACGATTGTCATACACCTTAATCAGCTCCTGCTGGTCAGCAGTTGAATCAAAATTTTTTATTTTGATCCTTCCATTTTCAATTGTATAAACCATTTTCAACGTCCGTATTAATTTCGGAGTGCAAAGGTAATTTGTACTAAGTACACATTAGTACTCCAAAGAGGTTAAGTAGTAGTGCTGGAGGACAGTTTATGCAACAAGCTGGCTTGGCAAAACCCCAAATTCCTTCTTGAAGGCCTTTGAAAAATTACTGAGATTGGCAAAGCCGATACGGTAAGCGGCTTCTTTTATATTGGTTTCCCCGGTCTCGATCCACTTTTTTGCCTTAGACAAACGATTGTGATTGTAAAATTCATAGAGTTTCATGCCATATACCTCTTTGAAGCGCTTTTTTAATTTGCTGCTGCTCATGAGGGCAACGCGCGAGAGATTATTGATCGATGGAAATTTCTCCAACTCTTTTTCAGACAGGATCATCTCCACTTCCTTAAGCCCGTCCATATCTTCTTCCTTCGGCTTTTTTGCCCTGGCCACAGGCATTTCGGTGATCAGGAGACGGTTGAGAACCTTCTCTATCAATAATAATATACGGTTGTACAAGACGATCTGCCCCAATTCATCATGGACATCGGTTTTAAAAATCTCGCGCAACAAAATATCCTCGTCCTTTGCTATAGCTCGTTTGTCACGGTCCTTTAAGCGCGATTGAGAATATTCTTTTAAATAATGGAAGACGTCCCTTTTTAAGAATTTACGAAGCAGGGAATGCTTGAAGTAAACGCCGATCAACTTTAACTCAGTATTCTTTGAATACTGAACTTGTATTGGGTAATTGGTAGAAGAAAGGAAAACAACCCTTCGTTTTACGTTCCCGGTGTATTCCACCTTGTCAAGATCCGTGCTAACCTGGTAAAGACCTTTGGTATCAACCTGGATAAAGTATAAAAGCAAGCTGGTTTCGTCAATAGCCTGTCGGTCAAGTATTATATCATCATTGAACTTTGCCTTCATTACTAAAAACGACATCGCGTCGTTGATGATCTTGCCATAGAAATACCCTGTGCCAAGACTCGAAGGCAATGAAAGGAAATGATCGTCGGGATTGATTTTTAGAAATTGTCCCCAATCATCAATAAATTTCTCGAAATCTTTTACTGCATACCTGAAATGTATCATGAACAAGAAATTCTTCTATCAATTTAATAAAAAACCCAATCAAAAATTTAGCGAAGAAGATTTTTTATCTCCTGTAATTTTATTAAGGCTTCGACGGGTGTCAGCCGATTAATATCGATCCCTTCCAATATTTTTCTGATCTCTTCAAAAGTTTCTGTGTGGGCCTCGAAAATGGAGAGCTGTAGCTGAGGTAGTGAAATATTTTTGATTCTTTCTCTTTGATTTGTTGCTCCGTGGGCTGGTCCGGTAGGTTGCTCCTCATCCACATGCTGTGTTTCAAGATGTTTCAATATCTCATTAGCCCTTTCAACAAGTCCGGCGGGCATACCGGCCATCTTTGCCACGTGAATGCCAAAACTGTGAGTGCTGCCACCCCTGGCGAGTTTTCGCAGAAAAATGATCTTGTTCCCGGCTTCCTTATTGGCTATATGATAATTCTTTACTCCCGGAAACTTTTCTTCCAACTCATTTAACTCATGGTAATGAGTGGCAAATAAAGTCTTGGGCTTATGGGGTGAGGAATACAAATATTCGGCTATGCTCCAGGCAATGGAAATACCATCATAGGTGGATGTTCCTCTGCCAATTTCATCGAGCAATATTAAGCTGCGCGGCGTCATATTATTGATGATGGAAGCCGTTTCATTCATTTCCACCATAAAAGTTGATTCGCCGCCACTCAAATTATCAGAGGCACCGACCCTTGTAAATATCTTATCCGTTAAAGGAACTCTTGCTTCGTTGGCCGGAACAAAACTTCCTGCGTGGGCCATCAAAGTGATCAGGGCAGTTTGCCGGAGCAAGGCAGACTTACCACTCATGTTAGGGCCTGTGAGGATGATGATCTGCTGTTCGGTCTTGTTGAGCTCAAGGTCATTGGAAATATATGCTTCTCCAACGGGCAAATTTCTTTCGATCACAGGATGACGGCCATCCTTTACGATCAATTCCTCCCCCTCATGCAATTGCGGTTTTTTGTATTGATATTGGAGAGCATTGTATGCAAAACAGCTGGCACAATCAAGGATGGCCAGGATATTTCCATTGGTTTGAACGGGAGCGAGAAAGTCCATCAGCTCATTCAGCAAGGCTTCATATATCTGCCATTCGAGCTGCAATATCTTCTCTTCAGCACCTGTTATTTTTTCTTCATAGACCTTCAGTTCAGGAGTAATGTAGCGCTCGGCGTTGGCCAGCGTTTGTTTTCTCATCCAGGCCGAAGGCACTTTATTCTTATGCGAATTGGTAACTTCGAGATAGTAGCCGAATACATTATTGAAACCGATACGCAATGAAGAAATACCCGTAGTTTCCGCCTCCTTTTGTTGTAATTGCGCAAGATAATTTTTCCCGGTATGGGCTATTGCCCGTAATTCGTCGAGTTCGGCGCTTACCCCACTATTGATCATCCCCCCTTTAATAGCAAGGGCAGGAGGGTTTTCGACAATCTCCTTAAAAATTTTATCCGCAATATATTGGCAGGGGTTTAATGCATCGCCTAACCGTTTCAGGTATTCATTTTCCGTTCTTGTACAAACCTGTTTAATATCATGTACCTGTTTCAATCCCTTCGCCAAATGCAATAATTCTCTGGGGTTGATCTTTTTTAATGGAATTTTCGAGACCAGGCGTTCTACATCACCGCATTGTTTGATGGCATGTGTGATCTTATTGCGTAGTTCTGTTTGAAGAATAAAAAATTCAACAAGGTCCAGGCGTTCATTGATCTTTTGAATATCCTTCATAGGAAATACAAGCCATCTCTTCAATAATCTTGCACCCATGGGGGACACGGTATTATCCAATACTTCGAGAAGCGTACGGCTGCCTTCATGGTTACTGACAACCAATTCGAGATTGCGGGTTGTAAAACGGTCCATCCACAAAAAATCTTCCCGGTCAATTCGCTGGACATTGGTGATATGCTGAAGATTCGGATGTTCTGTGTCTCTTAAATAATGAAGAATAGCTCCAGCCGCTGTGAGCCCTTTGTCCAGATCTTCTACACCAAATCCTTTTAGAGAATGCGTTTGGAAATGTTTTAACAAAACATCCTCCGCGTATATTGGATCAAAGATCCATTCGTCGAGGGTGTAGATATATGTCTTGCCACCAAAATACTCTTTGAATTTTTTTTGTTGGCGACGCTGAAACACAACCTCAGCCGGTTTGAAGCTTTGCAACAATTTATCCGCATATTCGCGGTCACCTTCGGCTACAAAAAACTCACCGGTTGAAATATCCAGGAAAGCCAGGCCGTATTGCTCGTTTTCGGCAAAATGAATCCCCGCTAAAAAATTATTGCTGCGGTGTTCAAGGATCTTGTCATTAATAGCCGTTCCTGGCGTTACCATTTCGGTAACACCTCTTTTTACAATTCCCTTTGCGAGCTTTGGGTCTTCAAGCTGGTCACAGATGGCGACCCGGTAGCCGGCTTTTACCAGTTTATGCAAATAAGTGTCGAGTGCGTGGTAAGGAAAACCGGCAAGATCGGAGGAAGCAGCGGCACCATTATTCCTTTTCGTCAAAGTGATTCCCAACACTTGTGAAGCAATGATGGCATCGTGTCCGAAGGTTTCATAGAAGTCCCCGACGCGGAAAAGCAAAACAGCATCCGGATATTTTTGCTTGATCGCTTTATGCTGCTGCATTAAAGGAGTTTCATCCACTTTCACTTTTGCCATCTGATTGAATCAAACAGCAAATATAATTGCTTTAGTTGCTCTCATTTTAATCAACTGACGAATGTGAATTACTTTTGCGTCATGCGAAAACTTAGTATGGAAGAATTGAACCGGAAATCGGTAGAAGAGTTCAGGCAGTCAGAAAAACTTCCTATTGTGGTAGTCCTGGAGAATATTCGCAGCGCATATAATGTAGGCAGTGTTTTTCGCACTTCGGATGCTTTTTTACTGGAATCTATTTACATCTGTGGTTACACGGCACATCCTCCTCATAAAGAAATAAAAAAAACGGCTCTGGGCGCTGAAGAAACGGTAGAATGGAAATATTTCAAGAAAACAACTGAGGCGATCAACGAATTGAGAAAAGAAAACTACAGGATATATTCGGTAGAACAAGCTATCAACAGTCATCTGCTCCAGCAAATAAAGCTTGAAAAATATGAAAAACTTGCGGTGATATTTGGAAACGAGGTGACGGGCGTTGAGCAATCAACCATTGAATTGACAGACGGATGTATTGAGATTCCACAATTAGGAATGAAACACTCGCTCAATATTGCAACAGCAGTTGGAGTAGTGCTTTGGGAGTTTGTAAGAACCAGGATACCCCTAGGGAAGAATTGTGAATAAGAACCGGGATTTAGAGGATTAGAAGGATGAAATGAAATATTGGGATAGCTTTGCTTCTTTGCGTTTCTTTGCGACTTTGCGTGAAATAATATGTCAACAGTAAAAAATTATCTTTCTCTCATAAAGTTTTCTCACACCATTTTTGCAATGCCTTTTGCTTTGATCGGATTTTTTATTGGAATATTTGAATATAGCTCTATTATTCCGGGCTGGCATAACAGGATTTTCTCGCCGTTATTTGACTGGGAATTGCTATTTACTAAATTGATACTTGTCATTCTCTGTATGATCTTTGCCCGCAGTGCTGCCATGGCATTCAACCGGTACCTTGACAGGAACTTCGATGCAAAAAACCCAAGAACCGCGATCCGGGAAATTCCGGCGGGTATTATTTCTGCTAACAATGCGCTGGCTTTTACAGTGACTGCTTCCGTTCTTTTTATAATCACCTGTTATTTTATTAATCGGATCTGTTTTTTTCTTTCGCCTATTGCCTTGCTAATTGTACTAGGCTATAGCTATACAAAAAGATTCACTCCCCTTTGTCATTTGATACTTGGTCTTGGTTTATCGTTAGCACCTATTGGAGCTTATCTAGCCGTAACAGCTCATTTTTCGCTGTTGCCAGTTCTGTTCTCGTTATCTGTGATCTTCTGGGTTAGCGGATTTGATATCATTTATGCTTTGCAGGATGAAGAGTTTGACAAATCCCAGAGGTTATATTCAATTCCTGCATGGCTGGGAAAGAAAAAAGCGCTGAAAGTTTCGGAGATATTGCATGTATGCAGTGCTGCTTGTATCATAACTGCAGGCCTGCTTGCACATTTTGGATGGTTATATTGGGTGGGTGTATTGGTATTTTGCGGAATGTTGATCTACCAGCATTCGATTGTCAAACCCAATGATCTGAAAAGAGTAAACCTGGCCTTTATGACCGCAAATGGAATTGCCAGCGTGGTTTTTGCGTGTTTCGTAATTGCGGATCTATTCATCAATTAAAAATCATGAGTCGCATTCTTGCAATAGACTATGGTCTTAAACGCACTGGTCTTGCAGTCACCGATCCGCTGAAAATTATCGCTACCGGACTTACAACGGTCGAATCGAAACAACTTATTGCATTTCTTAAAGATTATTTTAGTAAAGAAGAAGTGGAATTGATGATCATAGGGGAACCCAAAAACCTTGACGATTCCGATACTCATGCCACTCAGTTGGTAAGAAATATTATAAAGGAACTTCAAAAAAATTTTCCAGCAATTCCTGTTAAAACTGTCGATGAGCGTTTCACTTCGAAAATGGCCAGCAGGGCTATGATTGAAATGGGGCTAAAGAAAAAGCAGCGACAGAATAAGGCCTTAGTAGATGAAATTGCGGCGACTATCATGCTGCAGGAATACCTAAAACATTTTTAGACGGGTAACTTAATTCGACCTCGTCCTCATTTTCGAAATGAGCCAATTCCTGTTTTTATCGCAAATCATATTGGC
>Ga0310813_10001403_pt1 | contig 14521 bp, 9 predicted proteins | sample YN3metagenome_FD_203086 | JGI IMG/M metagenome (GOLD analysis project Ga0310813, IMG submission 203086) | Soil microbial communities from experimental microcosm in Duke University, North Carolina, United States - YN3 | ecosystem: Engineered > Artificial ecosystem > Soil microcosm > Unclassified ...
AATCTTTTATATTCTTTTTGGCCACGACCTTTAAAGATGAATTAAAAATATTTTCAAGATACTACTTCGGATTGAGAAAATAGATTTAACATTGTGTCATATTGACGCAATGAAAAATTGCCGTTATGATATATCTTAATACACACCAATAAAATACGTATGAAAAGGAATTTCTTTTTTCTGTTACTACTCACTTTCACTGCTTCTATAGCTATCGCGCAGTTGAATGGTGAAGCCCCTCGTATAAAGACTGCAAACGGCACACTTGAAGGAATGAATGAATCCGGTATTAAAACATTCAAGGGTGTCCCATTTGCCGCTCCGCCGGTAGGTGACTTACGATGGAAAGAACCGCAGCCGGTAAAGGACTGGACAGGCGTGCGCAAGGCGGACAAGTTTGGTCCTCGTGCGATGCAGCTGCCTGTTTTTGGCGACATGAATTTTCGCTCCGATGGAATGAATGAAGATTGTTTGTATCTGAATGTGTGGACGCCGGCAAAAACAGGCAATGAGAAACTTCCAGTACTGGTTTACTTCTATGGTGGTGGATTTATGGCCGGCGATGGATCTGAACTCAGATATGATGGCGAAAGTATGGCTCGCCGAGGCATTGTTACTGTTACTGTAAACTACCGTTTAGGAATTTTTGGATTTCTTTCGCATCCTGAATTGACAAAAGAGTCACCGCATCATGCATCAGGCAATTATGGATTGCTTGACCAGAGTGCCGCGCTGCAGTGGGTTCAAAAAAATATTGCATCATTTGGCGGCGATCCCAAAAAGGTAACCATTGCGGGCGAATCCGCGGGTTCATTTTCAGTGAGCGCACAAATGGCTTCTCCATTATCAAGAAATATAATTGCCGGCGCCATTGGGGAAAGTGGCTCTTTGCTTGGTCTTAATCCTACAGCCACTTTAAAGGACGCTGAAAAGGCGGGTATTGATTTCGGAACAAGCATAAAGGCAAGTACGCTTGCTGACCTCCGGGCTATGCCTGCAGATCAATTATTGAAAGCAACAGCAAGTGCGGGATTCGGAAGATTTCCCATTTGTATTGATGGATATTTTTTCCCAAAATCCCCCCTTGAAATTTTTGAAAAAGGCGAGCAGGCTCATGTGCCTTTACTCGTTGGATGGAATTCGCAGGAAATGGTTTACCAGATGGTAATGGGCCAGGACAAGCCTACTCTTGATAATTATAAAAAAGCTGTTGAAAAGCTTTACGGAGAAAAATCAGCAGAGGCCATGACAGTTTACAGCGCCTCAAACGACCAGGAAGCAGAACAGGTCGCTACTGATCTTGCCAGTGATCGCTTTATCGGCTTTAGTACATGGAAATGGAGCGATGTCCAAAGCAAAACAGGGGGGAAACCTGTGTATCGTTATTTGTATGCTCGTCCTCGGCCAGAGATGAGAGCTGAGATGGGCAATGCAACGGCAGGTCTTGCCGGCGGTGTGATAAAAGATACTTCCGCCAACAAAGGACCGAAAATGCCACCGGCTCGTGGTGCAGTCCATTCTGCGGAAATAGAATATGCACTTGGCAATTTGCCAACCAACCGTGTATACGACTGGCTACCGGAAGACTATAGAGTCTCAGAGATCATGCAAGCCTTCTTCGCTAATTTTATAAAAACAGGTAGTCCGAATGGTCTTGGGGTTCCCGAATGGCCTGCTGTTGACAACAGTAAAGGCGTACAGGTAATGCATATCAATGTTGATACGAAGGCAATGGAAGATAAAAATGGGAAGCGGTATTTGTTTATGGATAAGACGGCGAAGAAATAGCATTGTGAAGCGTGAGTCATTAATCGGCAAAATGTGAATTATCAATGGTGAATGGGGGCAGACAGTTTAGCGAGATCGCAACAATAGATAATTAGAAACCATTTCTCAGGATTACAAGAACAAGTTTTATAAAAACAACCACTGCGGTTGCTTTGAAATGTAGGTGTGTCAGATGAAACATTTCTTATAGAGCATGATATGCCAGGAGATCCTTATACGAATATCACAACCAGCTATAACAACTTACAAAAAATAAAGAGTTAGCAGATATTCCATCGCCGCGCATCAAATAAAAAAGCCGGCAGTCTCATCCGGCTTTTATGTTGGTAATCCAACCGAGCACAACATAAATTATGTTTTTTAAACCAATGATTAAACCATCAATAGAAATTCAATGAATTTCGAATATAAGATTATATAAAAAGATTCGCACTTCTTTATTCTTAACACCTGCATAAAAATATGAATCACATTTATTTCCATGTCAGTATTGGCACTATTTTTTCTGATTGTTAGATCAGAGTTTTATTAATACCCCTCTAACCTAGTTTACATTTTTTTAATCTTCTAAAAAGCAGTAATTATGAAAAAAGTATTGTTATCTATGTTGGCGATAGCCCTGACCGCTACTATTGCAGTTGCCCAGGAAGCAAAAGATTACAAACAGGAGCGTACCGAGTGGGAAAAGAAAGTGAAGAATGAATTGAAACTTACAGCAGATCAAACGACAAAGTATGACGCACTCAACACCGAGTACAATACTAAAATGGATGCCTTGGTACAGGATGCGAGTTTAAGTACGGATGCTCAAAAAGAAAAGAAAATGGCTCTTAAAAAAGAAAAAGAAGGCAAACTGTTTGAATTCTTAACGCCCGAACAGCAGGAAAAATATAAGGCGCTGGTAGAACAAAAGATGAAGGATATGAAAAAACCTGCAGGTAAATAAATTGTTTCCTTTACCCATATCAGTTAATAAACCTATGGGTAAGGCAATAAAAAACCGGATGTTGTCCATCCGGTTTTTTTTATGCGGAAACTTTATCTATTTCAACCCATATTTGGCCATATACCTCTTGTACAATTGAGTTTGTTTGTTTTCCAGGCTGACCTTACGGCCCTGGATAAATACAGCCGAGATGATACTTGTGCGCATGTCGAGTATATCCCCTTCACTGATCACAATATTTGCATCCTTTCCTTCTTCAATTGTACCGGTCCGATCATCAATACCCAGGATTTTTGCAGGATTTAAAGTAATTGATTGGAGTGCTTCTTCCTTAGTCAATCCATATGCTGCTGCTGTGCCGGCATTAAAGGCAAGATTACGATAGCGGGTTTCATCCATATCATCGTTTAAGGCAAACAACACACCTGCCTGTTTAAGCATATATGGTGTCTTGAATGGTTGATCGATATCGTCGTCCTCGGTCTCAGGCAGGTTATATTCTCTTGACAGGATCACCGAAATATTATTTTTCTTCAGCAGATCGGCGATCTGCCAGCTTTCAATACCACCGACGATCACTACATCCATTCCGAATTCTTTCGCAAAGTCAACAGCTATTAATAATTGTTTTACCACGTCCGCGTGAATAAAAAGTTTTTCCTTTTTGGCAAATAAAGGTTTCAATGCTTCAAATTTCAGGTTGGTTTCCCGATGGTCTGCTTCCAGGGAATAAGCTTTTGCTTCCCTGAAAAATTTCTTTACTTCTTCGATCTTGTTAAGCCCTTCCTTTACTGGGTCAGTTTCTGGTTGCTGACCTCTGCCGCCACTGATACGCGGGCGGCGATTGATTAAGCTTGGCATGTAAAACACAATTCCCGTGTTTCGTTTATACAATGCATCTTCCCAGTTCCATGCGTCTAACTGCATCACAGAAGTTGTTCCGGCTATCAAACTACCTGCGGGAGCTACATTCGTCAAAAGAATTCCGTTTGCTTTCAACGTATTAATGATCTTCGAATCGGTGTTGTATGCTACGGCGGATTGCACATTTGGATTCCATTCTCCCAACTCCTGGTAATCGTTTGAGCCTCTCACTGCGTTGGCGATCTCTTTTAAACCAAGGTCACTTTCAGGAAGAATCAAACCCGGATAAACCTGCTTGCCTTTTGCATCAATGACGTCACCCGAAGCTGAAACACTTGTCCCCACCTGCACAATTTTTCCGTCGGCTATTTTGATCGTTCCATTATTGATAACAGTTCCATTCCCCACATTTATTGTTGCATTGGTAATATAAAAAGTTCCTTTTTGTGCGGGCGTTGGATAGATGTCGTCCTGTGCGTTTGCCGCAATACTTAAGAAGAAAAGAGTTTGTATGAGAAAGAATATCTTTTTCATTTTGAATTTTTAATTTTAATTGTTGTTTTCATAACTATCTGTCTGTAATAATCCGTCATTATGTTCATAGTCTTCGCAATGAAGCACAACCTGTAAACTTGGTCTTGCAGGTATAACATCTTTTGGATTATTTTTCCCTTCTGCGATCATTTTCTGAATAAGACGATTTCTTTCTGAGGATATCTGTTTTCGCAATTCTTTGTCACGTTCACGATCAAAATAGACTATGCCATCAACAATCGTTTTATTCGCCTTGGCGTATACGCTCAATGGATTATCGCTCCATAAAACAAGGTCCGCATCCTTGCCAACCTTAATGCTTCCTACCTTGTCATCCACATGCAAAGCTTTGGCCGGATTGAGCGTCACCATTTTAAAAGCCTCTCCTTCTGTCAATCCCCCATACTTTACACTTTTGGCGGCTTCCTGGTTAAGATGGCGTGCCTGCTCTGCATCATCAGAATTGATACAAACATTCAGCCCTTCCTTTACCATGATAGCGGCATTGTATGCCATGGCATCTTGTACTTCCATTTTATAGGCCCACCAGTCAGAAAAAGTAGATGCGTTGGAGCCATGAGCCTTCATTTTGTCTGCCACTTTATATCCTTCCAGAATATGAGTAAACGTATTGACGATAAATCCGAATTTTTCGGCCACTCGCATCATTTCTGTGATCTCGCTTTGAACATAGGAGTGACAGGTAATAAATCTCTTTCGATTCATGATTTCAACAAGAGCGTCTAATTCCAAATCACGCCGAACGGACATTTGAGCTTCGCCACCTTTCTTTTTGCCAGCTTGTTCTGCATCTTTCATTTGCTTTTGATAATCGGCGGCCCGTGTAAAGGCATCCACCTGTACTTCTTCCACACCCATGCGTGTATCCGGGTAACGTGTATTGCCTTGGGTAGCTGCAGTACGTTTCACATTTTCGCCAAGAGCAAATTTGATAAATGGATCAGCGCCTTTGAACTTCAGATCCTCATCGTTCATACCCCAGCGCAGTTTTATCAATTGTGTTTGGCCGCCAATTGTATTCGCGGAACCGTGAAGAATATGAGATGACGTAACACCTCCGCTTAGTTGCCGATAGATATTAATGTCTTCGGGATTTAAATTGTCACCAATACGAACTTCAGATGTTACTGATTGGGCTCCTTCATTAATTGAAAATGCGGCAATATGCGAGTGTTCATCAATAATTCCCGGTGATAAATATTGACCCGTTCCATCAATGACTTTCGCCGAAGCGTCAGATAAGTTCTTCCCGACCTGTTCAATCTTTCCGTTTTTTACCAATACATCAGTGTTAGGAAGAACGCCTTCTTTCTCATTGGTCCAAACTGTTGCATTCTTTATTAATAAATCCCCCTGGTGAGGCAACGAATCCCAGCCATAAGAACCGAATGGATAGGTAACCTTGCCAAGCGTCAGCGCCATTTTTCTTTTTGCGCTATCAACAGGCTCATTCGTTTTGATAAATGTTGCTGTCCATGTTAACGGATTGCCTAGTGTATCAACTCCGTTTCCCTGCCATACATCACCGTTGCTTACACCGCTCAAACGAATACTTGCCCCTCCGTTTCCAGGCGCACTTTTATCGCCATGTTCTTGATCTTTGGATTTCTTTGACGGTGTTGCTGAAAAACTCAGCTTCACCAACTTGCCATCATAATTGAATTTTCCAGTGAAAGTATCCTTTGCAATTACATTCGCAGTATTCTCATTTTTTACGTCAAGAGTATAATTTAACGTCCCGCTTGCAGTATTTAAAACAAGATTGTAAGTGCCGGCGACATTTGTCCATGCCTCCTCTTTCACTTCATATTTATCGCCCTGTACCCAGTTTTCAATGATGTTTGTTTTTTCATTGAACAAGGGACCAGTTGTTATTAAAAAATTTGCGAGTTTTCCTTCATCAAGGCTTCCGACTTTATCGTATACACCTAACCATGTCGCGGGTGTCTTTGTCAATGCTTCAAAAGCTTTGCTTTCACTTAATCCGTATTCAATTGCTTTGCGAAGATTTGTCCAGAATTGTTTTGTTTCACGAAGGTCAGCTGATGTTAAGGCAAAAGGAATATTTGCCTTTTCAAGTGCCGCAGGATTGGTTGGTGCAAGTTCCCAATGTTTTAAATCGGCGAGGGAAATGTATTTTGCATCATTGGGATCATCCACTTCCTGAGGCTGGGGAAAGTTAAGCGATAAAATGAACGGAGCCTTTGTGGCAGCAATGTCTGCAATGCGCTGGTACTCATTTCCGCCACCTTTAATAATATATTGTATACCAAATTCATCGCCGATCCTGTCAGCTCTTATATCAGCCCATTTATCATTGGCATCAAATATCTGAGGTAAGTTTTGTTGATCATTCCATGCCTGCAAGCTCATATTGACACCTTCTTTAGCAGGTCTTCCTTTGTACCATTTTGCGTCAAGATAAGTTTGGCGAAGTAGGGCTACACTTCCCATCATTGAACCAGGGTAGCTCTGCGTGGACGTTCCTTTGCTGAATGAATAATTTGCGGAGGCTTTATCTTTTACTATTACCAGATTTTCTTTTTCGGTGGCAAGCGTAACAACGGCCCCAGTGCCCCTTGCGATCCCATCTTTTTGAAGAGTAAGGACCGAACCAAAACCAATATCACGGAGTGATTTAGCCGCTTTATCGTCGACGGCAAAAATATCAGCGGCATTTATCTCACTTTTAATTGCCTGATTCCAGCCGTATGCGCCTTTGGTGTTCGATGTAAACTGCTGCGGTGCAAAGAAGCCACCCGCTGGCGGAGTCGGGCGTTGTGGCTGCGGAATGCCATAGTCACTGAAAATATCTATTAGTGATGGATAGATATACTTGCCGCCGCAGTTGATCAGCACTGCATCTTTTGGAATGGAAGCGTTAGAACCCACACCCGTTATTCTTCCATCACGAATAACAAGAGTAGCGTTGTTGAATGTCGTTGAACCATCTTTTACAATCGTTGCGTGGGTAAAAGCGTAACAGCCGGTTCGGGGATCGGCTATTCCGTTCACCGGGAAAGTGACCTGTGCTTTTGCAAAAAGGCACAGTACCAATGCACCAGCTGCGGTTTTAATTATTTTCCAATTAAAACCGTTGAATAGTTTTCTCATAGCAGAAAATTTTTGTTCGAAAGTCATTGAAAAAAGGATACCATCAAAAAATCTTTTCACAGAAATTCAATGGAAAAATTTGTGATTTGACGTTAAAAGAACCGTATCCTTTTACAGTAAAAACACTTAGTGACAACAATCAACTTATAAACAAGGTTCCATATTAGTGAAGAGCCAAATGGTAAATAAAGGGGCCAATCATCCATTGACGACTGACGATTTCCAGGCGAGTACTTAGGAGGCGTCAATAGCTCCCAAATGCCCGCAAATAGTTCTATTTTTGGTGAGACGAAAATTAAAATATGCCAGGGGTTAAAGAAAGAATTGTCATTCCTGATTTTCGAATGTCTCCTCGCGTTGACCAGGTCGGGGTGGAAGAACGGGCGTCCCGTTTTACCAAACGTAGCATTAAAAAACAATCTAAAGTAGAAGGACTGAAACTGGTGTTGAGTATGATCGATCTTACTACGTTAGAGGGTAAGGATACACCCGGCAAAGTGAAACAACTTTGTTACAAAGCAAAGCACCTTCTGGACAATTATCAAGGCTTACCAACAGTTGCCGCCGTTTGCGTGTACCCATCAATGGTGAGAGTGGCAAAAAAATCCCTCGAGGGGTCGCGGATAAAAATTGCTTCTGTAGCAACAGCTTTTCCAAGCGGACAAGCGCCTTCGAAAGTAAAAATTGAGGATACAAAATTCGCCGTAAGTGAGGGCGCCGATGAAGTGGATATGGTTATATCAAGGGGAAAATTTTTAGCAGGCGAATACAACTTCGTTTTTGATGAAATTGCCGCCATTAAGGAAGCATGTGGTGAAGCCAGATTGAAAGTAATTCTGGAAACAGGTGAATTAAGCACTTTTGATAAAGTGAGAAGAGCAAGTGATATTGCCATGTATGCCGGTGCGGATTTTATAAAAACATCGACCGGCAAAGTGCAGCCTGCTGCAACAATGCCTGTGACATTAGTAATGCTGGAAGCCATTCGTGATTATTATTATAGTACAGGGAAAATGATCGGGATGAAGCCTGCCGGTGGGATTTCAAAATCAAAACTGGCCTTACATTATTTGGTGATGCTGAATGAAGTATTGGGTGAAGACTGGATGAATAATCACTGGTTCCGTTTCGGCGCCAGCAGTTTGGCGAACGATGTATTGATGCAACTGGTGAAAGAAAAAACGGGTGTATATCAGAGCGGGGATTATTTTCCAATCGATTAAGCCCATGTCCCCAATAGGAACTTAGACTGAATATCTCTCACGATTTGGACAGGTATTAAATTGATGTGGGGGCGTTATAGTTTTGGATTTGCAAAAAGTAGTGTCATCCCTCCAGCTGGCGAGGGAAAAGAGGGTGAGTTATATCGCAAGCAATCTTAAAGAATCACAAATGTCAACGGCAACGAAAAAAAATAAAAAGGTCTCTTCGAATAATAATGGTGTGCCTAAATTAAAATTTAATTCCGGCTGGGAATATGCCCCAGCTCCAGAAAGCAAGAGCCATATAAAATTAAAGGGCCGCTATGATCTTTTTATAAATGGAAAATTTGTAAAGCCATCATCCGGAAAATATTTTGAAACGATTAACCCCGCTACAGAAGAACCGATCGCAGAAATAGCTGAGGCAAATATTGCTGATGTTGACAAAGCAGTAAAAGCGGCAAGAAATGCTTATGAAAAAGTATGGAAAAAAACGCGGGCCGCTGAAAGAGCAAAATACATTTTCCGCCTATCAAGGATGATACAGGAACGTGCAAGAGAATTTGCCGTGATCGAAACCGTTGACGGCGGCAAAACCATTCGGGAATCGAGAGATGTGGATATACCCCTCGCAGCAAATCATTTTTTTTATTATGCGGGATGGGCTGATAAATTGGAATATGCATTCCCGGGTCGTGTTCCATCATCGCTTGGAGTCGCAGGACAGATTATTCCCTGGAATTTTCCTTTGTTGATGGCTGCCTGGAAGATAGCGCCCGCTCTGGCAACCGGGAACACGGTTATCCTGAAACCTGCAGAAACCACTCCCCTCACCGCTTTGAAGCTGGCAGAAATTGTACAGGAATCAGGATTGCCGGAAGGAGTCGTAAATATTATTACAGGTTTTGGACAAACCGGTGCTGACATTGTGAATCACCCCGATATTGACAAAATTGCTTTTACGGGATCAACTGAAGTTGGAAAAATTATTCAGAAAGCTGTTGCCGGAACAAATAAAAAAATAACATTGGAATTGGGTGGCAAAGCAGCCAACATCATCTTTGAGGATGCGCCACTTGACCAGGCAGTAGAAGGAATCATCAATGGAATTTATTTTAACCAGGGCCATGTTTGTTGTGCAGGCTCAAGATTGTTTGTCCAGGAATCCGTTTACAACATCGTATTAAGAAAATTAAAGGACAGGATGGAAACATTAATTGTAGGAGATCCATTGGATAAGAACACGGACATTGGTGCGATCAATTCAAAAACTCAACTCAATACCATCAATAAATATGTAAGCATTGGTAAAAAGGAAGGAGCGGAAATATATCAAAGCTCCTGTCCGATACCCGATAAAGGATTTTTCTTCAGACCCACTTTGTTCACCAACGTCGCGCAAAGCAATCGTATTGCGCAGGAAGAAATCTTCGGGCCGGTGCTTGCTGTGCAAACTTTCAGAACAGATGAAGAAGTTATTGAAAAAGCAAACAACACGCCGTATGGATTGAGTGCGGGGGTATGGACCGATAAAGGTTCAAAAATCTTTAACCTGACGACAAAAATGAGAGCTGGTGTTGTTTGGGCAAATACTTACAATAAGTTTGATCCAACTTCTCCATTTGGCGGGTACAAGGAAAGTGGTTTTGGAAGAGAAGGTGGTTTGCACGGATTATCTGCATACTTAAAGGTTTAATCTCCTAAAAGAGAGCAACATTACAATGAGCAAGACAGTAGAAAAAAATTCGAAATTCTTAATTAGTGAAAACGGGCTGGAAAAGACCAGCCCTAAGAAACGTCTTGAAGTTTTAAAAACCTATAAGATCTACATTGGCGGCCAATTCCCGAGAACGGAGTCCGGTCGCTATTATATTGCCACAAATAATAAAGGCGAGCAGCTTGCCAATGTATGTTTAAGTTCGAGAAAGGATTTTCGGGATGCGGTGGTGTCGGCAAGGAATGCTTTTAAAGGATGGTCGGCAAGAGCCGCTTTTAATCGTGGTCAGATCCTTTATCGCATTGCTGAAATGTTCGAAGGGAGAAAGGCTCAGTTCATTGAAGAACTGGTTAAACAGGATGCATCGAAAGCACAAGCCCAGAAAGAAGTCACCTTGTCTATTGATCGCCTCATTTATTATGCAGGCTGGTGTGATAAGTACCAGCAGATATTTGGAACCGTAAATCCGGTCGCCTCTTCGCATTTCAACTTTTCCGTTCCTGAATCAACCGGGGTGGTGGCCGCTATTGCCTCCCAGGAAAGTTCCTTAATAGGATTGGTTTCTGCTATTGCACCAATCATTGCCGGGGGAAATACCTGTGTAATTCTCGCCTCGGAACCAAAACCATTGTGCGCCGTGAGTTTTGCAGAAGTAATGAATTCTTCTGATGTTCCCGGAGGTGTTGTCAATATCTTAACCGGTAAGCCTTCTGAATTGTTTTCTCAGTTCGCCTCCCATATGGATGTAAATGCTATCGTCTACTGCGGAAATGATGAATTGATACAAAAAGAAATACAACAAAAGGCAGCCGGAAATGTCAAAAGGGTTTTGATCTATCAAGATGTGAACTGGTTGAGCGAAAAAGGACAAACCCCATATTACATTTTGGACCTGCAGGAAATAAAAACGACCTGGCATCCCATCGAAAATATTGGGAGTGGTGGGGGCGGCTATTAACATTTCACCGGTTTAACAAGTCTTTCAGAATGTCTCCACATTAAACCTCAACCTGGAAGCGTTATAAAAATTGGTCAGGTTTTTGCCAACATGACTTTATCTTAGTTATATGAAATCAGTTTTTATTTGTCTCTTTTCCCTTGTCAGCATCAATATATATGCACAACAACTCACTTCAGATACTTCCTCAGTAGTGATCCATAAAGATTCGCGAATTGATCTCCTTGTAAAAAAACAGGCCGAGATTAATGAAGAAACTACCCGCAATGCGAGAAGAGTAACAAAGGGATTTCGGCTGCTCGTTGTCAATACCAACAAACGCGATGAGGCCATCAGTGCAAAGGCAAAATTATACCAGTACTTTCCGGAGTTAAAATCATACATGCTGTATCAATCACCTTATTTTAAGTTGAAGGCTGGCAATTTTAAAGAAAGAAAAGATGCCGAAAGTTACCAAAAGAAACTAAATGCGTTTTTTCCCAAAGGCGTTTTTGTCATGAATGACATGATCGAAGTAAAGCCTGATAAGGATACTGAAGAAGTGAGCCAGTAACATAAGTGCCAATTTCTCCATTAGAGACTCTACACGGACAATTTCGAAATAAATTCAAAAGCAAACCAGAATGGATTCAATACATTTGAGCTTTAACAGCTTCGAATATTTATTTGAGATTTGAAATTTGATATTTTTCACAAATGCTTAAAGAGAAAATTAAAAGCCTCGCGAAAGGATATGCTCCCCAGTTTATTCAAATCCGGCACCACCTCCATGCCAACCCGGAATTAAGTTACCAGGAATTTGAAACGTCAAAATTCATTCAGCAGAAATTAAAAGAGTTTGAAATTCCTTTCGAAATAAAAGCGACCACTGGAGTCGTTGGTTTGATAAAAGGAAGGAATTCGGGAAAAAAAACTATCGCCCTTCGCGCGGATATGGACGCCTTACCGATCAAAGAAGAAAATAACGTTGATTATAAGTCAAAACGTGATGGCATTATGCATGCTTGCGGCCATGATGTTCACACTACGTGTTTATTAGGCGCCTCAAAAATCTTGAATGATCTAAAAAACGAATGGGAGGGGACAATAAAATTAATTTTTCAGCCTGGTGAGGAAAAAAATCCCGGCGGCGCAAGCATTATGATAAAAGAAGGTGTGCTGGAAGATCCCAAACCCCAGGCCATCTTTGGTTTGCATGTAAATCCTCAATTGGAGACCGGCAAATTAAGTTTCCGTAGTGGCAAAGTAATGGCCAGTGCTGATGAATTATACTTTACGATCAAAGGAAAAGGTGGTCATGCGGCTTCACCACAAACAACCATTGATCCCATACTAATTGCATCACATCTTATTATTAGTTTGCAACAAGTGATCAGCCGCAACCGGAATCCATTTGATCCGTCAGTCCTTTCTATAACCGCTGTCAATGGAGGAACCACAACTAATGTAATTCCGGACGAAGTCAAATTGATGGGCACTTTCCGCGCAATGAATGAAGAATGGAGAAGCAAAGCGCATGAATTAATTGAAAGAACAACAAAACAATTGGTTCATTCAATGGGTGGTGAAGTTGATCTCCATATCGACAAAGGATACCCGGCTGTATATAATAATGAATCATTGAATGAAAATGCCAAAATTTTGGCCGAACAATTCATGGGAAAAGAAAATGTGGAAGAAACTGAAAAACGCATGGGGGCAGAAGATTTTGGATATTACTCGCAGTTGATCCCTGGGTGTTTCTACCGGTTAGGTACCGGCAATAAGCAAAAAGGGATCAGTGCCGGAGTACACACTCCTCATTTTAATATAGACGAAAATGCCATTGAGATTGGCATGGGGATCATGGCATGGCTGGGAAGCAATATCGATTGACTAGATGTAGCGCTCTTTTTCGAACTAATACTTACAAGGCAATAGAATCGTCGATCGTTCAAAATCTCCTTCGAAATTTTATTTTGTACATTGCATCCCGTTTTTGAAAATTGAGAAAACTTCTCAGGATTTTGTAATCTTGATGAAAGATGTAGCAAATCGAGATCAACTCATCATTGATCACTGATCACTCATTTGTTGAATAGAATTACCGAACGCACAAGTGAGCGTCACAACAGGCTTTGAAGAAAGAACCGAAGGAGGGCTACACAATTAAAAACCAGCTATGCAAAAAGATCTACGAAGACAACAAGCTCTCGAATATCACGCAAAAGGCCGGCCCGGAAAAATTGAAGTAGTCCCGACTAAAGAAGCGAAAACACAACGTGACCTTTCTCTTGCCTATTCGCCGGGCGTGGCCGAGCCCTGCAAGGAAATTCATGCAAAACCGGAAACAGTTTACAAATACACCGCGAAAGGGAATCTGGTAGCCGTTATCAGTAACGGTACGGCGGTGTTGGGTTTGGGAGACATCGGCCCAGAGGCAGGTAAACCGGTGATGGAAGGTAAAGGTGTACTGTTTAAGATTTTTGCGGACATAGATGTATTCGATATCGAAATCAACGAAAAAGATCCCGAAAAGTTCGTGCAAATAGTGAAAGCGTTAGAACCCACGTTTGGTGGAATTAATCTGGAAGATATCAAAGCGCCCGAATGCTTTTACATCGAGAAAAAATTAAAAGAGCAATTGAATATCCCCGTAATGCACGATGATCAGCATGGAACGGCCATTATCAGTGCCGCTGCTTTGTTGAATGCTTTGGAAATCCAAAAAAAGAGAATTGAAAAAGCAAGGTTTGTTGTGAATGGAGCGGGTGCCGCAGCTATGGCCTGTATAATGTTGTATATAGCCCTGGGTGCAAAACATGAAAACTTTTTAGTGTTTGATCGAAAGGGAGTGTTGTACAAAGGAAGAGCAGACATGGAAGAGATGAAACAAAGATTTGCCAATGCTTCCGCGGAAATGAGTTTAAGTGATGCAATGAAGGATGCTGATGTTTTTATTGGATTAAGTGTTGGAAATGTGGTAACCCCTGACATGCTAAAAAGCATGGCGAAGAACCCGATCGTTTTTGCCATGGCCAATCCAGATCCCGAAATTGCCTGGGAAGATGCCATCCTTGCGAGGAAGGATGTGATCGTTGCTACAGGTCGTAGCGACTATCCAAACCAGGTAAACAACGTTCTTGGCTTCCCCTATATTTTTCGCGGAGCATTGGATGTCCGTGCAAGACAAATCAATGAAGCTATGAAACTCGCCGCAGTCAACGCTCTGGCTGAACTGGCAAAAACTCCTGTTCCTGATATTGTGAACCTGGCCTACGGCGAAAAAACAATTTCGTTCGGCCCTGCTTATATTATCCCCAAGCCTCTTGATCCGCGGCTATTATCGTCAGTTGCGCCGGCGGTGGCCAAAGCGGCAATAAAAAGTGGAGTAGCCC
>Ga0310813_10001404_pt1 | contig 14519 bp, 12 predicted proteins | sample YN3metagenome_FD_203086 | JGI IMG/M metagenome (GOLD analysis project Ga0310813, IMG submission 203086) | Soil microbial communities from experimental microcosm in Duke University, North Carolina, United States - YN3 | ecosystem: Engineered > Artificial ecosystem > Soil microcosm > Unclassified...
CGATCCGTCCTTTTGTCAGATCCGCCGGGCCCGTCGGGTAGCGAGACAGCGATTGCGCATCCTCTGCCGTCTGTGGAGCCTCCGCAGGATCCTGGCGGATGGCGCGAGCGAGCGCCATCGTTGCATGGATCGTAACCGTGTCGCAACCGGCGCGGAAGTATCGTGCAGAGACGCACGATGTTGATGTGAAGACGACAATCGCCGCGTCGTTGTGCCGTCGATTGTTGTTGTGCGGGCAACATCGTGCGCTCTTTGGCAGCGCTACTGCCGCGCCGCGGCGGCGCCTACGATTCTTGCTGACGGCAGCCTTTCAGGCTGCGTCGAGCCGGCCACGCCACCGGCAAAACGCAAGCCGGAGGAGGCGCTGTCCAATGCCAGATGGCATGCCTTGACTGCGGCGTGACACGTCGTCATGGCAAACTAGGCGCGCTTCGCAAAGTGTGGCCGGCTACGGCCGGCGCCTCGCGCAGCGATTGATGAACCGCCGTCCCGGCCGGCACGGCAAGCGAAGGAGAGCATCATGTTGTCGCATGAACTGTTAGCACGGTATGGCGTGCTGGTTGTGTTGCTGAATGTGCTGGCGTCGTCGCTTGGTTTGCCGCTGCCCGTGATTCCTACGCTTGTTACCGTGGGGGCGAGCATTGCACTCGCTACACAAGCATTGCCGGTGACGCTTTTGCATTTCGCGATGATGCTGTGCGCTGCGGTGCTGGGCGGCGTGCTCGGCGATCTGGTCTGGTATCTGGGCGGCAAGCGGTATGGCGAGCGTACGCTGCATACCGTCTGCAAGCTGTCGCTGTCGCGCGAGACGTGCGTAAAGAAAACCGAGCGCTTTTTCGGCCGCTGGGGCGTGCGAGTGCTGGTGGTGGCGCGCTTCGTGCCGGGGTTGTCGCTGGTTGCGGTGCCGCTGTGCGGCGCGATGGCCGTGCGTTTGCGTTCGTTCGTGCTGCACGATGGTGTGGGCGTCGCGCTGTGGGCCTCGGTCGGTCTTGCGCTTGGCGGGCTGTTCGCGTCGCAGATCGAAGTGGTATTCGGCCTGCTGTCGCATCTCGGCTGGCAGGCATTGATCGTGATCGGCATCGCGCTCGCGCTGTATATCGCGTATCGCTACGCGCGGCGGCTGATGCTGGCCAAGGCGCTCGAAAAGGCGCGCATCAGCGTCGACGAACTGCATGCACTGCTCGCAAGCAACCCGCGACCGGTGGTATTCGATATCCGTTCGCGGGAGAGAATAACGCTCGATCCGTTCGTCATTCCCGGTTCGGTGTTCGCCGACGAACGCGACATGAAAGGACTCGTCGAGCGTTATGGCGCGAACCGCACGCTCGTCATCTACTGTTCGTGCCCGAACGAAGTGTCGGCCGCATGGATGGCCAAGCGGCTGCGGCTGGCCGGCGTCAAGCTTGCGCTGCCGCTGACGGGCGGTATCGATGCATGGCGTCTGGCAGGCTTCGACGTCGCGCCGGCGACGGCAAGCAACGACGATACGATCGACGCGGACGACGCGCAGCTGGTGGCGCAGTAAACCGGCAGGCGCGGCACCTGAACGGTCGATTCGTGTCAGCCGTGTCGAGAATTTCTACTGGCGGTATCGCGAGATTACGTCGCCGATCTTTCCCTCGCACAGCGGCGCGCAGATATAGAAGCCCTGGCCCTCGATGTCAGGCAACGTGCGCGCCCACTCGAACTGCTCGGCGGTTTCAAGCCCGGTCAATACGATGCGCTTGCCGTGGCTGCGTGCGAGGCGCACCAGCGTCTCGACCATTCTTTTCGCTTCCTCGTTCAGCGGCACCTGTCTGATCAGCGAGCGGTCGAACTTCACGATATCCACCGGCAGCTGCTGCAATAGCGTCAACGAATTGAAGCCGGAGCCGAAGTCGTCCAGCGCGACGCTTACGCCGATAGCCTGCACCGCATGAATCACGTCCACCAGCCAATCCAGTTGATCGGGGTGGACGACGTCGGTCAATTCGATTTCGAAACGGTTCGGCTCGATGCCGTGCGACGCAAATAGCGTGGCAAGCCGGCCTGGCAGGTCTTTGCGCCCGAGCTCCGGCGCCGACAGATTGATGGCGAGCGACAGGTCGTCGTAGCCGGCCGCCTTCCAGCGTGTCAGCATGCCCGTGGCGTGGGCGATCAGCAGGTCGGTGAACTGACCCGTCAGCGATGAATCTTCGACAACACTGATAAAAAAGGCCGGCTCGAGTATGCCATCCTCAGGATGACGCCACCTGATCAGGTATTCGAACCCGGACAGGCTGTTTTCCCTCAGGCGGAATTTCGGCTGCAGAACAAAGAAGAACTCGTTGTGGCAAAGGCCACGCTCAGCTTCGCTGACAATCGTGGAGGCGCGTTCCGATGGTGAGGTCTGTCTCGTCATGTTCCGCTTTGTCCGGTGCGGTTGACTTGCTGCGGCGAACGGCCGTGCCGCTGCCTGAAAGGCAGGCGTCCAGGAGTGGGGTCCCCGAGGTTCATATATTGTGATTTATGCCGCATTATTGGCTTTTATAGTTGATTCGCGTCAGGGCGTCAAGAAGGTCTATTCCGGAGCATTGCTGAAGACCGGTGTATTCATGTCGAAAAACAAACGAATATGTCCGGTCAATTTTTTAAAAAAATATCGCAATTGTGAAATTTAAATGTCAATGACCGGAAAGCTGCAATGCATGACAGGCCGGCCATGGCGCCGTGCTGCCGATGCGTCACAACGATGCAGAATGCGTACGGCGTTCCAACAGTCCGAACAATATCCATTTCACATTGAAATTTGGCGAGAAATTTGCAGCAACGCAGGTTGGAAAAAGGTAATCTTGCCGATGAATGCACAGGCGCCGTGTCGGTGCTCGGCACCTGCGGCTGCAGCCCTTGCATGGCAATTTTAGAGGGATGACGGCCTGCGGAACGGCTTATTTTTTACTGCATTTTGTAACTCTAGGTTTCATTGGTGGTTCGTCGAATATTTTCGGTTTAGCGGCGTGGGATGCGTGTGAGGAACTCCGATTTTATTGGCGGATTTATTGGAGAAGTCTAGCTTGAGGTTTTATCGTTTGCAATAAGGATTTTTGATTTATCCAAATGCTCGGGATAAGACAACGCGACATGAGGGGAAGTTTATTCCGGTTCGCCCTGCGCCGGCCGCGCAGCGCGGCGGCAGCGCCGCCGCCATCCGGCGGCTCGTATCCGAACCTTGCGCGCGAATGGGTCGGCCTGACTCTGACGCTGATCGCATTCTGTCTGGCGCTGACCTGTACCCATCTGTTGCATCGCGCCGACCTGGCGTTTCTCGATGCCGCTTCGCGCTTTGTCCATCGCGTCGCGCCGAACCGGATCGTTGTGATCGCCGTGGACGAACGCAGCATCGAACATCTGGGCGGTTGGCCGCTGCGGCCGGAGATCCATGCGCGGATGATCGACCTGCTGACACAAAGCGGCGTGGCGGCCATCGGCCTCGACGTGCCGCCGGTTCATGCCCCGCACGCGACACAGGACGGCGAGGCGGTGCTTGCCGACGCGATCCGGCGCAACGGCAAGGTGGTGATGCGGCGCTATGCGGGGCGTGTGCCGAACGGCACGAATGCGGGGCCGGACGCCGCGTTCGACGCGGACACTTACGCGAACGGCCACATCAAAGTGCATGCCGACCAGGATGGCGTGATTCGCAGCTTCTATATGCTGGCGGGCGGCGCGCAGGGCGAGCGGCATCTGGCCGATCTGCTGTTGCGCGCGAGCGGCGCTGCGCCGGTGGTTTGCACGGCGGCCGAATGGCGGGCGGCAGCGATCAACGACGCGGGCTGCCTGCGATATGTGCCGCTCGGCCGCAGCAAATCGTATCAGGCGTACTCGTACATCGACGTGCTGCAAGGCCAGGTGCCCGCCAGCAAACTGGCCGGCAAGCTGGTGCTGGTCGGCCCGACCGCCGAGGGTGTCGGTGCGCGTCTCGCGACACCGGTGATCGAAGGCGCATCGCTCAAGGGCGTCGAGTTTGTCGCGGAGATCGCCAATGCGCTGGCAACGGATACGCTGACGCGGCCGGTCAGTTTCTGGTCCGAACTGCTGTTTAGCGAGAGCGCCGTGCCGCTGGTGTGCCTGTCGCTGTATCTGCTCGGCCCGCGTGCGAGCCTTGTCGTGTCCGTCGCTCTGGCTGCGGTAATCGCCGCATGCAGCTATGCGATGCTGCGCTTCGCGCACCTGATCTTGCCGCCCGCTGCCGGCATTCTGACCTGCGCGGTCGCCTATCCGCTATGGGCGTGGCGGCGCCAGGAGGCGTTGTTGAACTATCTGTCGCTGGAAGCGGCGCGCGTGATGCGCGAGCCGACGCTGCCGGAAGAGTCGGGCACGGTGCGCCTTTTCATCGACCCGATCCAGCGTCGCCTCAATGCGATGGCGACCCTCGTCGAGCGGGTACGGCGTTACCGCGAGTTCGTTTCGGAATGGGTCGACAGTCTGCCGGAGGCGACGCTCGTCACGTCACCGTCCGGTATTGTGCTGCTCGCCAACGAACGGGTCTTTACGTTGTCGGAGCATTCGGAGGTGCGACGCAGTGCGCGGCGTTCGCCGGCCGGACGTCCGGTCGCTGACGTGCTATTCGAGATCACCGCTTCGCATCGGGCGATCGACTTCGCATCGCAGGCGTTGTACTCGCTCGAGCATTGGGCGCGCGGCGACGACTTGCCCGCGCACAGCGAGTCTCAGCTTGCACAAGGTATCGAGATTACCAATGCGCGCGGCGGGCGCTCGCTGCTGATCAAATGCGCGCCGATCAAACCCGCGGCCGGACGCGACGGTGCCCTGATCTTCCATGTCGCGGATGTTTCGTCGGTGCGCAAGGCGGAGCGCCAGCGCGACATGGCGCTGCGCTTCCTGTCGCACGATATGCGCTCGCCGCAAGCCGCTCTGCTGGCGCTTGTCGAGCAGATGCGCCAGGAGCCGCCGCGTCTTACCGTGCACCGGTTTACGCAACTGGTCGAGCAGTACGCGACCACGGCGTTAAACCTGTCCGACGACTTCCTGTTCCTCGCGCGAGCCGAGAGCTTGCCACCCAAATTGACGCAAGTCGATCCTGCGCTGGTGCTCGGCGATGCGATCGACGATCTATGGCCGCAGGCAAGCGCCAGATCGACTACGGTGAACCTGATTGCGGAGCCGGGCAAGAGCACGATGGCCGACGTCGCGCTGCTGCGCCGCGCATTTGCCAATCTGATCGGCAACGCAATCAAGTTCAGTCCGCAGGCATCCACCGTCAACGTGCATCTCGCGGAAACGGAGCGGCATTTGCGAATCTCGGTAATCGATCAGGGGATCGGCATTTCCGAGCAGCAACGCAAGACGCTGTTTCGCGAGTTCACTCAGCTGGATCCGCGTTCGTCGCGTTCCGGCCACGGTCTTGGGTTGGCCTTCGTCAAGACGGTGGTCGATTCGCTAGGCGGCAAGCTGATGGTTCGGTCGAAGCCAGGCGAAGGGGCGACCTTTATGGTGTATTTGCCGAAGGTCGACATCGGCTCGGGTTAACCGCGCAGGCGTGAGGATTCAGCGTCGCTGACGAAGCTCGAAAGGCAAACGTTTGCGTCGGATGTGCCGCATTGCGCGTGTTCGCGCACGCGATAAGAGGTGACCAGATGTTCGGGGAGAATCATGCGTATCTTGATTGTGGAAGATGATCCAGTTCAGGCCGAAGCGGTCTGCAACGCATTGGCAACTTTTGGCCACACGCTAAAGATTGTCGACGACGGCGAATGCGCGGTGCGATATCTGCGGTCCGAGACTGTCGACGCGGTGGTGCTGGATTGGCACTTGCCGCGCATGAGCGGCATCGAAGTATTGAACTGGATTCGCGCCCGCGAGGAAGTCGGATATGGCGTGCTGTTCCTGACGAGCCGCATGCACGAACTGGACGTGGTGCATGCGCTGGAGGCCGGCGCCGACGACTATATGGTCAAACCGTTTCGTGCCGACGAACTGGCGGCGCGGGTCAATGCATTGCTGCGCCGGATTGCGCGCGGGGTCGAGCGCGATGAAGCGGTCAAGGCCGGTGAGTACGTCCTCGATCCGAAGCAGCGCAGCGTAACGCTGCGCGGCGACCGTATCGATCTCACCACCAAGGAATTCCAGCTGGCCGCGGCACTGTTCAATAACATCGGCAAGATCCTGTCGCGGGATCTGCTGGCGATGACCGCCTGGGGGCGGGAGCTCGGGGTCGAGTCGCGCTCGCTGGACACGCATATCTACCGGATCCGGCAGAAGCTGAAGCTAAGCCCTGAGAACGGCTTGCGGCTGACGTCGATCTACACGCTGGGTTACCGGCTCGATCAGATCAAGACGTCGATCGCAAGCGACGTTTGTGCGTAACAGCAGAGGCTCGACTTCTTGAGTCCCGTGGCCTGCTGGAGATCGACCGGCGACGACGCCTCGAAACCCTTCGCTCAGAACACCCGTAGAGCCTTGTCCAGGACGTCGTCTTCGTCAACCTGACGTGGTCTTTCCATTCCGCCTTTCCTCGCTCATATCCGATCTTGTTTGTAAACCATTTGGTACACAATGATCGTAACGATGAATCGTCACGATCGTTCCCAGTGCTGTAGCGCACGGAAAAGTGGCTCGAAGTAGCTCCGCCCGCGGTTGAGCGAGGTTCGGAACCGCCTGGTATATAATCTTCAAAATGTCAGGAAAATATCATGGCCCGACCCCGCGAGTTCGACGAAGATTATGTTCTGGAGCAAGCCCTTCATGTCTTCTGGGACAGAGGCTACGAAGCCGCTTCGCTGGCCGAACTGCAAGAGGCTACCGGCCTGACCAAATCGAGCCTGTATAAGGCATTCGAAAGCAAGGAAGGCCTGTTTCGGTACGCGCTCGACCGGTATCACCGCAATCATCTTGCGTTCCGGGAAGTGGCGCTGCTGCAACCCACGCCGTGGCTGATTGCCGAATCGCTGCTGTACGGTATCGTCAATCTGCATACCGGGCGGAACACGCCACCGGGCTGTCTGGTCACACTGTCCGCGTTGGCTTGCAGTCCGGATGCGCGTCTGCTCAGCGAGGAACTCGCGGAAAGCCGCAACCAGTTCGAGCGGCTGTTGCGCGAGCGCTTCGTGGCCGTCGAAGAGGCCGGACCGCTTCCTCCGGGTATGAGCGGTCAGGAAGCGGCCGCGTTTATTTCGACGCTGATCCAGGGGCTAGCGGTGCAGGCAAAAAGCGGCGCGAGCCGCCGCCAGTTGCGCCAGATCGTGGCGGCCGTGCTGGCCGGCTGGCCCGCGGAATTTCCCGGCAAAAGAAAACGCAAAACGGCCTGACCCACTGTCGCGAGCGTTGCCCAACTGCCGCGGCTCGCAGCAGCACCCCTCTCTCCGCTTCATTTTGATCCCTGTTCGTCGCATGAGCTAGCGCGCACGTTGCGTGTTGGCCCGTCTTGGGTCGCGGTGACTCGCGACCGAATCCGAGACGATCCTGACACGCTAGTGATTTATGAAACGTGGAAGGGCACCGCTGCGCATTTCCTCGAACATCATATGAAGAAGCCCTATCGGGTCGAGTATGAAAGGAAGCTGAAGACGCTCCTCAAATCCGATCGCACGTTCGAGTGGCTCGAGCCGATCCGCACGTATGTGAAAAACAGCTAGTGCACGTTCTCGCTCGTACAGCGGTGGAAGCAGTGGGTCTGCTTTTTCAGGCGTGCACCTGGCCCGTCTGTTTCAACGTATGCGCGAGAATCGACGCAGCCTTGGAAAGCGAGTGGCCACGTCGTGTGATGATCGATATGCGCCGCTCGATCGCGGGACGATGAATCCTGATCGCGCGTAGCGCGGCATCGGATTCGCTATCGACAGCGGATTCCGGCATGATCGCCACGCCTAGTCCGTCGCGCGCAAAACCCAGTATCGTCGAGTTATAGACGGCCTCATACGCGGGCTCGATCGCACATTTGACACGCGCGCCGACTTTGTCGACTGCCATGCGCACGCTGCTTTCGCGCACCGGCAGGATCAGCGGAAACGCCGCGAGTTCGGCGAGCGTATGCGCGCGTTCGGTATCGATGGCATAGTCCGTCGCCACATACGCATAGAATCGGTCGATGATCAGCGGCTGCAAATCCAGCTCGCGGTCAGTCTTGCTTAGCGAGCCGATGCCGAAATCCACTTCGCCGGTCTTGACCAGTTCGACCACGCGCTGTGCCACCGTGTCGTGCACCCGCACGGTGAGCCCGGGGTAATTGCCGGTCAACGTGCGGATGGCTCTCGGCAGCAGCTTCGCGGCAATCGAAGGAATCGTCGCCACCGTGACGACGCCGCGCGCGAGTTCGGACAGATCACGCGTATGCAGCGCGACGGCATCCATTTCGCGCACGATGCGCTCGAAGCGCGGCACCAGCTCGCGCCCGATCGCAGTCAGCGTGACGCGGCGCCGGTTGCGATCGAACAGCTGCACGCCCAGTGCCTCCTCGAGCTGGCGGATCTGCACGCTCAGCGCCGATTGCGAAAGATGAATCTCGGCCGATGCCTTCGTGAAATTGCCGGCCCGCACGATTGCGAGGCAGGCCTTGATCTGGCGTACGCTCACCAGCATAACCACGCTCCTGAATGTCGTACGCGCTATAGTAGCCGCGCTCGCGCGTTCAGCTCATGATGCCGATCTGCCAGGGGACGAATTCATGATCGCCGAGGCCTAGCAATTCGCTCTTCGAGCGTTCGCCGGAGGCGATGCGCAGCATCAGTTCGAAGATGCGCTCGCCCATCTGTTGCATCGTCGCCTCACCGTCGAGAATCTCGCCGCAGTTCAGGTCCATGTCGCCGCTTAGCCGCCGGTACATGGGCGTATTGGTAGCGAGCTTGATACTGGGCACTGGCTTCGCGCCGAACATCGAGCCGCGGCCGGTGGTGAACGCAATCAGGTTTGCGCCGCCGGCGATCTGACCGGTGGCGGAGACCGGATCGAAGCCCGGCGTGTCCATGAAGACGAGGCCTTTGCTGGTCACGGGTTCCGCATACCGATAGACGTCCATCAATGGTCCCGTGCCGCCTTTCATCGACGAGCCCAGCGACTTTTCGAAAATATTCGCGAGGCCGCCCATCTGGTTGCCCGGGCTCACGCGGCCATTGATCTGCACGTCGCGGCCGACCGAATACTCCTCTTTCCACCAGCGGACCCGCTCGACGAGCTTCTCACCGACCGCGCGACTTGCCGCGCGGCGGGTCAGCGTATGTTCTACGCCATAAATTTCGGGCGTCTCCGACAGGATCGCTGTGCCGCCGTGCCGCACCAGAATGTCGACAGCGGTACCGAGTGCGGGGTTTGCGGTGATCGACGAGAAGCCGTCGGAGCCGCCGCACTGCAAACCGACCGTCAGATGACTGGCCGGCACCGTTTGCCGCGTCGTACGATTGGCCTCGGGCAGCATCTCGCGCACCGCGGCGATACCGGCCTCGATCGTTTCACGCGTGCCGCCGGTGTCCTGCATCACGAAGCTGCGCAGCATGCCACCGATCGGCACGCGCTCGGCTTCGACGAGTCCGTCGATCTGGTTGCGCTCGCAACCGAGCCCGACGATCAGCGCGCCGGCCAGATTCGCGTTGCGTGCATAGCCGGCGATGGTCCGGCGCAGCAGCGCCATCGGCTCGCCGGTCATTTCCATGCCGCAGCCGATCGAATGGCTGAACGCCACCACGCCATCGATGTTCGGGTAATCGGCGAGCCGCTCAGGCGTAAACCACCCGGCGATCTTGTGCACCACCGTCGCCGAACAGTTGACCGTGGACAGAATGCCGATGAAATTGCGGGTCGCGACGCGGCCGTCGGCGCGCACGTAACCCTCGAAGGTCGCGCGCTGCGCGTCGGGCAGCATCTGCACCGGGCGATATTCGCTGGCATGCCCGTAATCGCGCTCGAATTCGCGGAACTCGGTGTTATGGCTGTGCACCAGCGCGCCGGGCGCAATGTCCGCTGCGGCAAAACCGATCACCACGTTGTATTTGCGAATCGGCTCGCCTTGAGCGATCGGGCGCGCGGCGATCTTGTAGCCCGCCTGCACCTGGGCGCGGCTCACGATGTTTTCGCTGGGAATCGCTTCGCCAAGGCCGATGTCGATGCGGGCTACGACGATGTTGTCGTCGGGATGTAGCCGGATTGCAGAGCCGTTTACGCGTTTCTTCGAAGTCTCGATCATGATCGTGAAGATTGCTTGCCGATGGCGGTGTCGTTTCGTGCTGGAATCGAGCGGGATCAGGTGCTACCTGCGCGCTTCAGATTGCCTCTTCGTCGCGCAGAATCTGCATTGCCTTTCGTAGTGCTCGCTCGTATCGGTCGCGCTCCGTGGCGATCGCGACGTCGTCCCATTGATAGAAACCGCGCCTGGCGGCCGATTTGACGCCGGTTTCGCCGCGCTCGACGAGCTGCTGCATCAGCGGCGATGGTTCGCTGGCCGTGTTCAGATGCGGATACATGGTTGCGGCCGCCGCACAGTGAATGTCGATGCCGGCCAGGTCTTTCTGCAGCAGCGGCCCTGCAGCAATGTAGCGGAAGCCGAAGCCATAGCGCACCGCGAGGTCGACGTCTTGCGCCGAAGCGAAGCCTTGTTCGACCAGCGAGATCGCTTCGCGCATCAATGCGTGCTGGATCCGGTTGGCGAGGAAGCCGGGTACGTCTTTTTTGACCTGCACCGGCTTCTTGCCGACGCGGCGCATGATGTCGCTGACCTTGAGCGCGACTGCTTCGTCGGACACGTCGCTGCGTACGACTTCGACGGCCGGCACGAGATGCGCCGGCATAAAGAAGTGCAGGCCGAGCATACGCGCGCGCGTTTTGAGTCCTGCGCCGATGCGGCTGATCGGAAAGCTCGACGAATTGCTGGTAAGCGGCACGGAGGTGGGCGCAAGAGATTCAAGCTCGGCAAACACGCGTTGCTTGACGTCGAGCTTTTCCGGCGCACACTCGATGACGATCGACACGTCGGACCAGACGATTTCGCCGGGCCGCGCGAGCACGTCGAGCCGACCCTGAGGATTGTCGTGACCGAGCGCGTGGCACGCCTGCGTGCAGCGATTTGGCAGTGTGTTGCGCACGGCTGCCGAGGGTTCGACGATCTGCACGTCGCAGCCATTCGTCAGGAAGATCGCTGCGATGTCGCAACCCATGATGCCGCCGCCGATCACGACCGCGTGGTCCACCTGTTCCATTTGTTCTCCGCGATACTGGCGTAAGAAAATGACGCGATGGACGATTCTATTCGAGCGTCGAGTGTTTAATAAAATTGAATGATGCGCACACAGTGATCGTGTTTCGCGATAACTGACGGACCGCGTAAGCGTTTTTAATCCCCTCTATCGACGGGAGGCTGCATGAACACCTTCGAGGCGACAGCGGCACGCCCGGCGCGGGCGGCGATCTGCGCCGCCGGGTTCGCCGTGGTCGCCGCGCTCGGCGGCTGTGGCGGCAGCGTGTGTATTGGTCTCAACGGCTGCACGGGTACCGTCTGGCCGCCCAGTCTGACGCTTGCCGGCACGGCAGCAACCGGCAAGGCGCTGGCAAGCGCCGCGATAAGCGCGAACTGCGCGCAAGGCGCCGGCTCCACGCTATCGGATGGCGGCGGCAACTACAGCATGACGCTGAACGCCACGCTGCCTTGTGTGCTGACGGCGGTCTCGGGCAGCACGACATTGCATTCGGTGGCTTTCGCAGGCGGGACCTTCAACGTGACGCCGCAGACGGACTTGCTGCTGGTCTACCTGGCGGCGCAGTTGAATACGACCGAGGCGGGATTGATCGCCGGATTTCAGAGCAATCTTGCATTCCAGCAGGTGCTGGCAAGCCAAAGCAACGTGCTGGCCGCGCAATCGGCGGTGGTGGCAAATCTGCAGCAGCGCTATGCGGTGACGCTGTCGGCGCCAGCTTTTCTGAACACGCGATTCGTCGTAGGGCAGCCAGGCGTGGATAGCGACCTGGAAGCGCTCGCCGCCGCGGGCGCAATCGACGCGAACGGAATGCCTGACGCCGCGGCGGTTTCGCTGATGGCGGCGGCAGGGGCCGCGCATCCGATTGCCACGACACCGCCTCCGTCGAACGCGCCGTCTTCGGGCGGCATGGGCAACCCGGCTGGGATGAGCGGCGGCATGATGTGACGCAGGGCGGGCGAGCGTCGACCGCGGCGGCGGGCGCGCGCACGCGCATGCGGCAAGCAATCTTGACACTCACGTCAACTTGAGCGTCACCACTCCCAGCAGAATAACCAGCGCCGCCAGCGGCCGCGCAATGCCGTGCCGCTCCTTCAGGATCAGCATCGAGATTGCCGTGCCGAACAGAATGGCGGTCTCGCGCAATGCGGCGACCATCGCGATCGGCGCCTGCGTCATCGCCCACAGCACGAGCGCATACGAGACCACGGTGCAAGCGCCGCCGGTCAACGTCAGATGCCAGCGCGCCCGCAGATGCCGCAGCGCAGCGGCACGACGGCATATAAAGACGTAGGCCAGAACCGGCGGTGCAGCCAGCGCGAACATCCACATCGTGTACGCCGCAGGATGCGCAGCGAGGCGCACACCTGTGCCGTCGACCAGCGTATAGGTTGCGATGATCAGCGCGTTGCACAGCGCAAGACGCGTGGTGCGCGCCGTATTGCCGCTGGCGGAATGCACCAGCAGCAGGCCGAGGATTCCGCCGCATATCAGCAGAATGCCGCCCCATTCGCCGGTCGTCAGGCGCTCGCCGATCAGCGGACCGCTTGCCAGTGCAACGATCAGCGGCGGCGCGCCGCGCATCAGCGGGTAAGCATGGCTCATATCGCCGCTGCGATAGGCAGCACCGATCAGCAGAAAATAGACGACGTGGATGGCCGCCGATGCCGCGATGTACGGCCAGCTGGCGGCTGCCGGCAACGGCAGGAACGGCAGCGTCAGCGCACATAGCGCGCCCGCGCTGCCCGTGACGAACACGATGTCGAGCCATGTGTCCGGGCTCGATTTCACGAGCGCGTTCCAGCTCGCATGCAGCAGGGCTGCCAATAGAACGAGCAGCATCACGCCGGTCGACATGCTTTTCTCCGTTAGCTTCCAGGCAGAATATCTATCTTGAACCCGCGTGACAAACGAGATAAATTGCGGACTCGGGTTAAATTTACTATCGTGAAGCGCGGGCGCAGGGACTGCGGATGAAACGCGTATTGCCCCCTCTGAACGCATTGCGTGTCTTCGAGGCAGCGGGCCGACTCGGCAGCTTCAAAGAAGCCGCTGCGGAACTGCATGTCACCCACGGTGCGATCAGCCAGCACGTTCGCCAGCTCGAAGAATGGCTGGGCGCGCCGCTATTCGAGCGGCACAACCGGCGCATCGTGCTGACGCCGGCAGCCAGACACTATCTGCGCGAAATCGGTCCGTTGTTCGAGCAACTTTCGCGGGCCACCGCGCAATACGGCGTTCCCACCGCGGTTTCACGCACGCTTTGCGTCAATGCAATCGCCACTTTCACGCTGCGCTGGCTGGTGCCAAGGCTTGGCAAGTTTCATCGCGACCACCCGGGCGTGCACGTGAAGGTGGAAACGTCGAACGAGTCGGTGGAAGGTCTGCGCGGAAACTACGATGTCATCATCCGCGGCGGCCCCGATACGTTCTATGGCTTTGCGATGCGGCCTTTCCTCAGCGAGCAGCGCGTACCCGTGTGCAGCCCGGCGCTTGTGCAACGGCTGCCGCTGCACGCGCCGGGCGACCTGCAGATGCATACGCTGCTGCATACGTCGAGCTTGCCGCGGCTGTGGCCCGACTGGCTCGCGAAAGCGCAAGCTGCCGGGTTGAACCCGGCAGCCGCGCTGACCTTCGACCATTTCTATCTGACCTTGCAAGCGGCCATCGACGGCATCGGAGTCGCGATGGGCCCGACCGCGCTGATTGCCGGCGACCTGGCGGCCGGCCGCCTGATCGTCCCGTTCGATACGCCGCGTCTGCCTTCGCGCAGCTATTGCACGTATATCCCGGACGACAAGGCCAGTGACGAAATCGTGCTGCAGTTCCGCGCGTGGCTCGAGCGTGAAGGCGAAAATGAAGGCGCAAGTGAAGGCGCAGGCGCAACGCCGTAATGGCGCAGCGCACCGTGCACAATCGATAGTCCGATTCAATTGGCATCCTGACTTTTGTCTGCCTGTAATTTGGACTGCGCGCAATTCTTTCTTCTGAAACGCTGCGCGCACGGGCGACGCAGGAAATGTTTGCGGCGCGCTCGCACGGTACAGCCCATCGTGCATCGCCTTGTCGCCCGAACCCACGTTGCTCTGCGACTCGACACACTTCCAAAGTGAGGCATTCGTGAGACCATTGCCCCTGCTGCTTGCCGCGGCAGTCGCGCTTGCGCTGTTAGTCAGCGGGCTTCTTGCCGACGTATGTCTGGCAGCGGACATCTCCGGCGCCGGCAGCGCTTTCGCTGCGCCGCTCTACACGCGTTGGGCCGCCGACTACGAAAAAAGCGGGCGGCCGCAAGGTCAGCGACCAGGCAGTGGGATCGTCCAACCGCCTCGAGCGGGTCGCGAATAACGCTACACGCACCTCGGT
>Ga0310813_10001411_pt1 | contig 14462 bp, 10 predicted proteins | sample YN3metagenome_FD_203086 | JGI IMG/M metagenome (GOLD analysis project Ga0310813, IMG submission 203086) | Soil microbial communities from experimental microcosm in Duke University, North Carolina, United States - YN3 | ecosystem: Engineered > Artificial ecosystem > Soil microcosm > Unclassified...
GCGGGCGTGACGACCCGGACGTCGCCCTGGGCCCAGTCGATCATGGCGACGCCGGCGACGGTGCCCGGGGTTTCGGCTCGGACCAGCTTCTCCTGGGCCTTTTCCCGGGCGACCTGGGAGCGGTCGAGATCCGCCTCGACCTTCTGCCGCTCCTCCTGCATGCGGGCCTGCTGACGCTGGGCGTCCGCGGCTTCCTTCTTCTTGTCCAGGAGGAGCTGCTCCCATTCGCGCTCGATGCTCTCGAGCCGCTCGCGGGCCTTCTTGCGATCGGCCTCGATGCGCGCGAGCTCTTCCTGCGCTTCGTTCCGGGCCTTCTCCCGCTCCGGCGGCAGCGGCGCCGCGGGGGCGACCGGGATCTTCGTGATCGGCGCCGGCGCGGGGTCGACGGACCGGGTGAAGAAGGGCAGGGCAAGAGCGAGGAGGAACAGGGCCGCGGCCGCGATCCACGCGGCCGCCACGGCGGGCTTGCGGCCCCGGGGGGCGACGCGGCGCCGGGTGGCCTTCTTCCGGCGGACGGGCGCGAGCGACCAGGCGTCGAGCGCCGAGGAGGCCTCGCGCATCGATGCCAGCTCGGCGCGGCACTCGGCGCAGCCCGGGAGGTGGGCCTCGACGCGAGGCTTCTCCCCGGCCGGGAGCTCGTCGTACACGAGCCCCGCCAGCAGCCCCCGGATCTCGTCGCACTCGCGCATGGTCGTCTCGGTGAACCCGATCCCTTCGAAAGTCTTCGGTCGAATCCTACAGGGGTCCCAGTTTGCGGCGCAACAGGAGCAGCGCGTCCGACATCCGCCGCATCGCCGTCCCTTCGGGAATCTGGAGCACGTCGGCGATTTCGCGGAACGACAGGCTCTGATAGTGGCGGAGGATCACCACGTCGCGCAGGGCTTCGGACAGCCCGTCCACCGCGCGATGGACGCGGTCGGACAGCTCGGCCGACTCCAGCGCGTCGGCGTGCGTCGCCGCCGGCTCGAGGTCGATCGCGTGCGACGGGCGCGCGTCGCGATGGTGGTTCAGCGCGAGGTTCCGCGCGATCGTGTAGAGGAACGTGCGGAACGACGCCTGGGGCACATACCGCGCCGCGGCCTTGTGGAGCCGGAGGAACGTTTCCTGGAGCAGGTCCTCGGCGGCGGCGTCGCCCGCGCGGCGGCGGAAATAGCCGAGAAGCTCGTCGGTGTATCTCGAGACGAGGGCGGAGAAGGCGGCGGCGTCACCACGGCCGGCCTCGAGATAGAGATCCCCATCGGAGCGGGTGGACATGTCCGTCGTCCACTCTAGCGACCGTCCCGCCGGACGCCAAGCACCGGGTCGCTGCCGAAGTTCCAGGAGCATCCGACCGGGTGAACCCCCGGAGATCCGCGATCTTCGGTGGAAAACGGAATTCGCCGAAGAATTGCGCGCTTCCGGGGTTTGCCAAGGCGGTCCTCGGAAGGGAGACGATATGCGAGCCATCGTCCTGGTCGGATTCCTCCTCGCCGGGCGCGTCGACGTCGACATCTACGCCGTGAGCCCCGTCTACAGCTTCCTTCCCGACGGAACCGTGAGCGAGCGGGCCGACGGGGATCTGGGCGACCTGAAGCGCAAGAACGGACACTTCGACGCGTCGACCCGGACGATCCGCCTGTACGGAGCGCAGAACGAAGAAGTCGCCGTCCAGATCGTGATCCCGTTCGCCGGCGAAGGATTCCATGCGACCTCTTCGGCGATCGGCGCGATTCCCGCCGACCGGGTGACGTTCAGCCTGATCGCCTACGACAAGGTGGGCGCGAAGCTGCAGCCCGACGTGATGATCCCGCTGGACGGCTCGGTGGCGGGGATCAGGACGTTCGACGTGCCGCTCCGGATCAAGGGGCTTCCCGAGGTCGCGAACCGTCAGGGAATGATCCTGATGGAGGTGTGGATCCCGAAGTCGGCGCCGTCGGGACTCCAGACGGGCACCGTCACGATTCTCCAGGGAGAGAAGGAGATCTCGAAGCTGAAGGTCGAGGTCTCGGTCTTTCCGCTGGCGCTTCCCGATCAGCCGACCTACCGGCTGGACTATCTGTCGTACGGCAGTCCGCTGGGCGAACTGGGGCTCGACGCGCGGCTGGGATCGGGCGGCGACCGCGACTTCCGGACCGACCCGCGGGGGATCGCGGCGGAGCAGCAGGCCTATCGGCTGACGCAGGACAACCGCGGCTTCCTCAACATCCTCCCGTACAAGTCGCAGCGCGGCAATCCGACCTACGCTTATCCGGTGAAGGGCAGCGGCAAGTCGGCGAAGATCGTGTCGTTCGAGGGGTTCGACGAGCGGTTCGGGCCGGTGCTCGACGGCAAGACGTGCAAGTTCGGCCGGCCGCCGGCGTGCTTCACGCTCGCGTTCAACATCAACTATCCCTACACGATGAGCGACGACCCGAAGAAGCAGTTCGACTTCCGCCCGTTCAAGTCGACGGTCCCGGACGGCCCCGGCCTGACCCGGGACCTCGCCGAATTCGAGGAGACGTTCCGCGCGGTGGCGCAGCAGACCGTCGACCATTTCGCGGAGAAGGGGTGGACGAAGACGACGTTCGAGGTCTTCTTCAACCAGAAGCCGGACAACAGCAACCGGACGCCCTGGAAGCTGGACGAGCCCGTCGAGGGCCTCGACTACAAGGGGCTCAAGTATCTCTTCACGGTCGCGAAGTGGGCCTTCGACGGCGCCGACAAGAAGGGCGTGAAGATCCGCACGCGCATCGACATCGGCCACTGGGAGTGCGAGGGCATGGTGACCCTCGAGGGAAAGCCGACCGCCTGCTACAAGAAGAAGGAGTACAACTCGAAAGGCGCGGAGAAGATCCTGAAGCCGGTGATCGACCGCTGGGTGGCGGGCCTCGTGCACGTCAACGGCGCCTGGCCGCTCGTGGCGAAGTACAACACCCCCGAGGTGTGGTTCGACGACTACGCGGGATCGGGGCAGGGCACATCGCACTTCGGCTCTCTGGCCGGCGTCTGCTGGCAGAGCGCGTTCCTCGGGGTCGAAGGGCGCGTCTTCTACAAGGCCGCGTACCTGCCGCCCGCGGGCGTCACCGACGCCTGCATGATGTACAGCGGCAAGGATCTCGGATTCACCGGCATCCTGGCGAGCCGACGCATGAAGCTGCTCCGGACGTCGGCGAACGACTACGACCTCTGGCTGCTGGCGAAGCAGAAGTCTCCGAAGGCCGCCGACGAGCTTCTGCGGAAGGTCGTCCGGATCGGCGGCTCGTCCGACGCGACGTACCGCGACAAGTCGAAGACGGTCGAGGCGTACTTTACGAACAACGTCGAGGACCTCCTGACCGCGCGCCGGATGGCGGCGGGGATCGCCGCGGGCGCGGACCCGGCCGTCACCCTGGAAGGCTTCAGCACGAAGTACTCGCCCAACGGCGCCCCGGACACCATCGTCAACTACGACTGACGGCCGGGCGGGGGACGGTCGATCCGGGCCTGGCGGCCGAACCGCCGTCCCCCCGGGAAGCGCAACCTGTTGCGTCTCTCGGTGGGCGCTTCTCTTTCCCGAAGGCGGACCGCGTCGACACTCCAAGAGGTAGACCGCCGGGCAAAGGTCGCAGAAATTCGCCCCGAGGCGGGAATCAGCGTCCGAAGAGCCTGCGCCAGAGGCGGGTGAAGAAGCCGGGCGGGGGCTTGTGGTCGGTGGGAGGAGAGACGCGGCCGGTCTTCGTCGACGAGTGTTCCCGCTTGACGACCGGGGCCGGGGCCGGCCGCTGGGGACGGGCGGGCGCCGCGGCAGCGGCGGCCATCGCGGGCTTCGGCGCCGGCGACTGGCGCAGTCCCTGGATCGCAGCGGCGACGCTCGGCGCGGTCTTGAAGAAATCCGACACGCTCATCGTGTCGAACACGATCTTCACTTTCGGCTGGACGCCCACCAGAGTCACGGCCTGGAGCCCTTCGCCCGCCGACTCGGACAGATTGATCAGGAACGAAAGCCCGGTGGAATTCACGTACTTCACCTCGGTCATGTCGAGGATGAAGCGCTGGATGCCGCGCTGCTGAAGTCCGTAGATATCCGACTTGAAGCCGACCACGGTGCGCGCGTCCAGCGGCCCTTTGAGGACGATCCGGCAGGCGCCCGCGACGCCGTCGACGTCGTGAGTCTCGATCCCGAGTCCGCTCTCCATCCGGACCATCCTACCCGGGGAGGGCCGGAATTTCATCACCGCCGTACTCGATCTGCATCATGCGCTAACACGCCGTCGTCATGATGCGCCCGGTTCGAGGGGGCGCGGTGCTCCCTCGAGGGGTTCCTGAAGAGAGGTGCAGCATGATGCGTGGGACGTTCATGACGGCCACGATGTCCGGAGTGATGTTGGCGACCCTGCTGGCGGTCACGGGACCGAGCAGCTCCAAGGATGCCTATCTCCTCCCGAGGGCGGCCGGCGTCGAGATCACGTCGATCCTGACGGTGGGCGACACGGTGAAGAAGAAGCACAAGGGAAACGAGACGTACCGGATGGTCGGCATCCCCGACGGGCTCGGGGCGTACGACAACGGCGACGGCACCTTCACGGTGCTGATGAACCACGAGCTGCGGGCCGGCGTCGGCATCGCGCGGGACCACGGCGGCAACGGCGCATTCGTCTCGAAGTGGCAGATCCGGAAGAGCGACCTCAAGGTGCTCAACGGCGAGGACCTGATCCAGAAGGTGATGCTCTACGATGTGCCGTCGCAGAGCTACGTCGAGATCCCCGGCACGGTATTCAGCCGCTTCTGCTCCGCCGATCTTCCGCCGGTGTCGGCGTTCTACAACGCCGCCTCGGGGAAGGGATTCAACGAGGGTCGCATCTACATGAACGGCGAGGAGGACGGCGCGACGGGACGGGCGATGGCCCATTGCGCCGCCGGCCGGGATCACGGCACCAGCTATGAGTTCTTCAAGATGGGCCACCACGCTTGGGAGAACCTGCTGGCGTCCCCGACGGCGCAGGACAAGACGGTCGTGATCGGCACGGAAGACGGCGGCCTCAACAAGGTCTTCCTGTACGTGGGCGAGAAGCAGGACAGCGGCAATCCGGTCGAGCTGGCCGGGCTGACGAACGGCGCGCTGTCGGAGATCAAGATCGACGGGTTCACCTCCGAGCCTCCGCTCGGCTTCGGCGTCGGGATCTGGACGCCCGTGGCGTCGGGCGGCACGTCGTTCCTCCGCCCGGAGGACGGCCACTGGGATCCGACGAATCCGAACTGGTTCTATTTCGTGACCACGGCGAGCATCACGGGCAACTCGCGCCTGTGGCGGCTCTCGTTCAACGACATCGCGCAGCCCGAGCTGGGCGGCAAGATCGAGGTCATCATCGACGGCAACCTGGTCCCCGCGCCGCAGATCAAGATGATGGACAACATCGTCGTCGACGGCGCCGGCAACGTGATCGCCCTCGAGGACGTCGGCGGCAATTCGCGGCTGGGGAAGGTGTGGAAGATCAACCCGTTCACGAAGACGGCGACGATGATCGCGGAGCATGACCCGGCACTCTTCAGCGGTCCCACCCCGCTGACCATCGACGAGGAGGCCTCGGGCGTCATCGAGGTCACCGACCTCTTCCAGGGCGTCCCCGGCTACGACACGGCGGGCAATCGCTACTTCCTGCTGGACACGCAGGCCCACTTCGGGATCGCCGATCCGGAGCTCGTGGAGGGCGGACAGCTGATGATGATGAAGGTTCCCAACTAAGGATATTCGTTCCCGGGGGAGGCGGGCGTGCCTGCGGCGTCCGCCTCCCTTCGAGGGACGCTAGAGCATGTTGATCGGGTCGACGTCGAGGATGACGCTGAGGTTGTTGTCGTTGGGAAACGTCTCCGCGACGCGGCGGAGGGCGGGCAGCACCGGCTCGAGCTCGGGGCATTTGAGGAGCAGGTGCATGCGGGTGCGCCCCTTCAGCTTGTAGAGGGGCGGCTCGGCGGGACCGAGGACGCGCAGCTTCGACTCGTCGAACGTCGCCCGCAGCTTCTCCCCCAGCTGCTTGGCCGCCTCGTGGACCCGCTTCTCGTTCCACCCCTGGACGAGCGCGCGGACCAGCGAGACGAACGGCGGATAACCCAGCTCGCGCCGCAGTTCGAGCTCCTTCCGGACGAAGCCCTCGAAATCGTAGGTCGCGGCCATCCGGACGGCATCGTGCTGCGGATAGAACGTCTGGACGACGACGCGGCCGCCTTTCTCGCCGCGGCCCGTCCGGCCGGCGACCTGGGTGATGAGCTGGAACGTCCGCTCGGACGACCGGAAATCGGGGATGTGGAACGCCGTGTCGGCGCTGACGACGCCGACGAGCGTGACGTCGGGCACGTCGAGCCCCTTGGCGATCATCTGGGTACCGACGAGGATGTCGGTTTCGCCGCCCCAGAGGGCGCCGAGCGACCGCCGGTAGTCGTCGCGGGTCTTCATCGAGTCCGAATCCATCCGCGAGACATTGAAGCCGGGGAAGAGGTGCTTGATCTCCGACTCGATCCGCTCGGTCCCCATGCCGTAGAGGGCGAGCGTGCCCGCGCCGCAGTCGGGGCAGATCGCCGGGAGCGGCTGCGAGTCGTAGCAGTAGTGGCACACGGCGCGCGCGGTCTCGCGGTGGAAGGTCATCGCGACGTCGCACCGGCGGCAGCTGAAGAACCAGCCGCAGCGGCGGCAGGAGACGTGGGTCAGGAAGCCGCGGCGGTTCAGGAACAGGATCGCCTGCTCCTCGCGCTGCATCGACTGGGTCATGAGCTGCTCGAGGCGGCGGGAGATTACGGGATGGCGCTTGAGCTCCTGCTTCTCGGCCGCCATGTCGACGACCTCGATCTCCGGCATCTCGCGGCCCTCGACGCGGCCGGGCAGCCGCGCCAGGCGGAACTCGCCGCTTTGCGACCGGTGGAGCGCCTCGAGCGACGGCGTCGCGCTTCCGAGGATGACGGACGCCCCTTCGAGCTTCGCCCGCTGGACGGCGACGTCGCGGGCGTGGTAACGCGGATCGTTCTCCTGCTTGTACGCCGCCTCGTGTTCCTCGTCGAGCACGATGAGCCCGAGAGAGCGCGTGGGCGCGAAGACCGCGGACCGCGCGCCGACGATGACGTCGATCTCGCCGTTCCGGATCGCGCGCCACTGGCGGGCGCGGTCGGCCTGCGTGAGGACGCTGTGGAGCACCGCCACGCGCGGGAAGCGCGACTTGAACCTCGCGACCGTCTGGGGCGTGAGGGCGATTTCGGGGACGAGGACGATGGCCTGCTTTTCCTGCTCGACGACCCGGGCGATCGCGCGGAGGTAGACTTCGGTCTTGCCGCTGCCGGTCACGCCGTGGAGCAGGATGACGCCGCCCTGTTCGACGATGCGGAGGGCTTCCTCCTGGGCCGGGGTGAGGCGGATGTCGACGGTCTTCTCGACGAGCGCCTCGGCCATCGCGTCGATCTCGGGACGGATCTTGGTCTCGACGAGGAGCCCGCTCTTGATCATCGCGGTGAGCACGGCGGCGGAGACGCCGGTGTGCTTCAGGAAGTCCGCGCGCGGGAGCGGGGCGGTGAGGCGCCGGGCGACGTCGAGCGCGATCTTCTGCTTGCCGGTTTTCGCCTCGCCCTGGCCGGCGGCGATCATCCGGATCACCTGGCCGGGATTCTTCGTCTTGACGCCCGACGGGATCGCGGCGTTGAGGGCTTCGCCCCAGGAGCAGGCGTAACGCGCCGCGACCCAGCGGGTCAGCTCGAGGATCCGCTCGTCGGCCAGGACTTCGTCGGACGTCTCCTTGAGGTCCTTGATGCGGGGGAACGTGGCGGAGTCGGCGAGGCGGACGACGAACCCCTGCTGATCGCGCGGGCCGAACGGGACCTTGACGCGGACGCCGGGGCGGACGACGGCCTGCATGGCCGCCGGGACGCGGTAGGTGAACGACCGGTCGACCGGCAGGTTCAGGACGACTTCGGCGAACTCGGACACGGCGGGAATAGTATCAAACGGTCCTGCGACTGGATAGGACTCGTCAATCCAGAGTTCCGGCGATGGGGTACTCTATATTCGTCCATGAAACCATCGTCGAAGCGAACGGGCTCCCTTGTGATCGCTCTGATCGGAGGGGTTCTGGTCATGGGAACGGCCTGTGCTTTTATTCCTGCCGGGCTCTGTCCTACTTGCGGCATCAGCCGAAGAGAGCGTGAACGCTGCCTGGACACCGCTCGCAGGGAGGGATATCCGGTGAGCGTTCAGCAGCGTTACGAGTACGAAGTGGCCCACTGGCCGTGTGATGAGTGTGACGGTCGGGGAACGCTGACTCTCCTGCGACGTATCCGGTTCTGGTTGCAACCCCTCCGCTCCTCTCAGAGATAGGGATCGTCTCGGCGGAGCGATTGCTTCGCTTCCGTCAGGGCTTGCGCCACTTCTTCCGCAGCTTCTCGAGCTGAGGGGGAGCGAACCGGACCAGTCGCGGAGGCGCGTCCGGTGGGGGAAGGGCCCGAACACGCCGGGCGTCCGCGCGGACCAGCGGGTGTTCCTTCGGATCCTCTTCGATCGCGCGCAGGATCTCGCCGAATCCGCCGGGGGCGAAGCCGATAATCGTTCGCCGGTCCGAGGGGGACGCCGCGCTTTGAAACGCCGATCGCCAGAGGGCCGCTCGGCGATCGGGAGGAAGGAGGGCCGCATTCTTCGGACGCCAGACCTCCGGATGACTCGGATGGCGTTCCGCGGCATCGAGAAACTGGGTGCGCGATTCCGGATCTCCGCAGCGCGCCCGCAAGGCCAGGGTCGCCGGGGACTTGGCATCCGCGGCCACTTTCGGAAGCCACGCCGGATCCGGAAACGCTTCCGCCAGATTCGTCCAGCGCCACGCATCGGGAGCCCGAACCAGCCGACGCGCCAGGTCGCCAGCCAAGTCTCGAGCACCCGCCTCGCCCAATCCCTTGAGCACCCACAACCATCGATCGTCGTAGCACATCCGCACCGTCTGAAGCTGAGGGTCCCCGCGACGCAACTCCTCCTCGAGCGCCAGCAGCCTTCGGACGACCTCCTCGGGCGGAAAGAGGGCATGCACCCGTCCGACGCCGAGCAGCTTGACGATCTCCGGGATGTACCGACGAATGCCGGGATTCAAAGATTTGTACGATTCGAGAACCTCGATCAGGTCGACGACGCCTCGATCCGCGAGGGTCTCCCAAATGCGGGCGGAGGTTGGGGAGAGCGGCGACTTCATCGCTCGGAGGGCCTGATCGAGCGCTTCATCGGGTCCACCCAGGTCGATGAAGGTTCGCATGGCCTCGACCCGGGCATGTTCTCCGCGGTGCTTGAGGGCCTGCTCGACCTCCGGCATGAACTCCCGCCGCTCTCGCTCGTGGATGTACTCGAGGGCTCCCGTGACGACATCGTGAGTCGGAGACTGGAGCAGCGCGTTCAGCGTCTCGCGGTCGGGAGGGACGCCGAGATCGTGAAGGGTTTTCAGAAGGAGCGGGACATGCTCCAGGATCACGATCGAATACGCGGGCTGCCGTGTGCGACCGACGTCCTGCCGTCGGATTTCCTCCTCGAGACAGGCCTTCAGGAGCGGGACGGTCTCGGACCGGGCCTCCCGGCAGAGGTCGCGAACGGCGAAGGCACGGTCCAGACCACCCTCGGGGGGGAGCGGCTCCATCCCGACATCATAGGCGGATGGACGGACCGCCATCAAGGAGCGGACTTCCTAGCGTAGCGGAAGTAGCCGCCGCGCGGCGGCGCGGGCGCCGACCGCTTCCTGGACGTCGATCTCAGCCGTGAGGTGGGTCGGGTCCAGGAGCGGGACGTCCTTGACGATCCAGGTGAAGGGCGCCGACGTGGCGCCCGGGGCCAGGTCGCGCAGAAGTTCGTTCTGCTCGGGATGCTGCGGGATCCGCGCGCGCATCGCGAGCGTCATCGACCGGTCGGACGCGTTCACGATCCTGACGGTCACCTTCCTCGAGCCGGGCCGGGGACCCTCGGCGACCGCGCCGTCGATCTTCAGGACCGGCGTCAGCCGCACCGCGCGCGAGAGCCGGACGACGTGTTCCTTGCCGCCGCGGAGGAACGACACTTCGAACCGCAGCTCCTGAAGCCCCTCGCGCTCCGCGGCCGGCAGGACGAACTGCAGGTCTTCGACCAGATCCCCGTCGGGCCCGACCACGGGCGCCGAGATCTCGCGCGGACTGACCCGCCAGCCCGAGGGGAGATCCTCGAAGCGGATGCGGACGTTGCGCAGCGGCTCGCTCCGGGACGGGTTGTGGAACGTGAGCGTCCTCGCGGCGGGATTGAGCTGCAGCGGAATATCCCCGCCGCCGAGCGAGAGACGGACCTCCAGGAGCAGGGGATCGATGCCCGTAAGAAAGATCGGCGTCGGGCCCACGGCGATCCGGTCGGCCGACCGCAGCGCGCGGACCGCGCCGAGCGGTGGATAGAACTTCGCTCCCTCGTTCAGCGTCACCGGGATCTCGATCGGCGCGCCGTCGGTCCAGAGCGCGAGCACGATGGAATTCGACTTCCGGAACGCGGCGACGTGGACGCCGGCCGGGAAGAACGCGGGAGCCGTCATCGGGGTCGCGCCCTCGAGGACGTCTTCGAGCGCCCGCTGCGCGAGCCATGCTTCGCCCTCGGTCGCCGCCCTGCGCGCGGCGGCCTGCAGCGCGGCGGGGATCTCCGGCATCGGCCCTCCGCTGCGGGTCCAGGGATTCGGGACGAGCACCGTCAGCCGCCGCTCGGCGCCGACGCCGTCGATCGTCGCCACCGCCTCATGGGCGCCCGGGCCCGGGGGCGGGAAATCGACCGTGCCGTCGCCGGCCGTCGTCCGGGTGTGGACGACTCCTGCGGAGGTCTTCAGCCGGACCGTGATGCTCCGCGGGGCCGCGGCGCCGGTCACCGAGACCGCGAGCCGCGGGTATTCCTCGGGAGAGAAGACGGCGGTCGCCCGGCCGTCGGGGCGGAGGTCGACCCGCTCGACGGCGGCGAAGACGAGGCGGTCGAAGTCGCAGGTGCCGCGCACGTCGTCGCCCTCGAACTCGAGACGCGGCGCCGCCGCGACGGTTCCCGCGGGGACGCGGGCGAGGTCGAGGACGATCTCCGTCCAGGCTCCGGACGCGGACATCGGATCCGAGCGAACCTCGGAGATGCGGTCGCCCGACGCGTTCAGCCAGGTCAGGGAGACGACCGCCCCATTGCGACGGGTGCCCGTCAGCCGGGCGAAGACCGAGAGTCGATACGGCCGGCCGGGAAGAACGGTCCAGCCCCGGCGGGGCGACAACCGGACCGCGGTCGCGCCGCGCATCGTGGTCATCCGGAGGAAGTGGTCGCCCGACTTCGCGGATTTGGAATCGCGGACGAGGTCGATCGTGTTGTAGGGCGGGTGGGCGTCGGACGAGATCCGCTCCCAGCCGTCGGGAAGGCCGTCCTCGAAATCCTCGACGACGTCCGGCCCCAGCAGCAGCCCCAGCAGCAACAGCAGGTTCACAACTTCACTATATCGTCCGATCAGCGGGACTTCTTGTAGGCCTCCCGGGCGGCGTCGACGACTTTCGCGAGCGGCGCGCCGTGCTTTTCCGCGGCGGCGCGGCAATCCTCGTACTCGGGCGACGCCTTGAGCTCCTCGCCGTCGATCATCCCGACCTTGACCCGGATGTCGCCGTACCGGGTCGCGACGGTCTTCTCGTGGCGTCCGAGCTTCGACCGCTCCATGAGGACGCGGCGCACGCCGAACGTGGGCGTCTCGCGCAGGAGGACGTCTTCCACGTCGGCCCGCTGGGACGGCGCAACCAGCACGGAGATCTTCACGCCGGGGCGCGACTTCTTCATCTGGATCGCGGTGGTGTAGACGTCGACCGCGCCCGCCGCGAAGAGCTTCTCGAAGAGATAGCCGACGAGCTCGCCCGACGCGTTGTCGAGGTTCGTCTCGACGAGATAGACCGAATCGCTCTCCTCGCCGGAGACCTTGTCGCCGATCAGGATCCGTGCGACGTTCGCGCGCTGCGGGAGATCCCATTCGCCGGCGCCCCAGCCGATGGCGCGGAGCGTCATGTCGGGGAAGCGGCCGGGCTCGCGGACGAACGTCGCCAGCAGCGCCGCGCCGGTGGGCGTCAGGATCTCGCGGTCGATGTCGACGGGGCTCATCGGGAATCCGCGGAGCAGGCCGATCGCCGCCGGTCCGGGATTGGGCAGCCGTCCGTGGCGCGTCTGGATCTCGCCGTGGGCGATGGGAACGCGGGAGCAGTACATCTCGCCGATCCCGAGCAGATGGAAGCCGAGGCAGGAGCCGACGATGTCGACGATCGAGTCGACGGCGCCGACCTCGTGGAACGAGACCTTCATCGGGTCGACGCCGTGGATCGCGCCCTCGACTTTTCCGAGGCGCAGGAAGCAATCGGAGGCCGACTCCTTCACCGCCGCGGGGAGGCCGCTCTTCTTGATGAGCGCGAGGATTTCCTTGAGCGACGTGTGGGAGTGGTTCTTGTCGTGGCCGTGACCGTGGTCATGGTCGTGGTCGTGATCGTGGTCGTGGTGCTCGTGGCTGTGGGGCTTCTGCCGCTGGCCGGCGATCGTGACGTCGACCTTGGTGGCGGAGATGGCGTGCTTCATCACGCGGTGCGACGAGATCGAGTAGCCCTTGAGCGGGAGCTTGGCGAGCCCCTTCTTGAGGTCGGCCAGCGGCAGGCCGGCGTCGACGAGCGCGCCGAGTGTGATGTCGCCGCTGAGGCCGCAGAAGAGGTCGAGGTAGGCGATCTTCATCCGCGCGCGCGGGTCACGAGGACCCGGTCTCCTCTCCGGATGCCGGCGGCGCTGCGGGCGCTGCCCTGGTTGACGGAAATCTCCAGATGGCCGGTCGAGCCGACGAGCGCCAGCAGGTTGCCCTTGCGGACGTCGGCGTAGGACCGCGACAGGGAGCGGACGACGCGGCGGCCGACGGTGATCCGGACGCGCCGGGCGTCCGGGAGCAGGTCGGCCGGAATGTTGGTGATCAGGTTGCCGAACCGGTCGATCGAGACCACTTCGCCCCGGAGGGCGCCGTCGGCGGCGACGCTCGGGGCGGCGTCCTCGAGCACGGTCAGGCGCTTCAAGGCGGGGCCGAACCTGGCGAGGTCGGCGCCGCGCGAGAGATGACCCGCGACGGGCGCGAAGATGTCGCGTCCGTGGAAGGTCTGCGAGAGGGGCTTGAGGAAGTACTTGGATTGCGCGATCCGGACGATGCGGCGCGCGCGGCGCTCGAGGAAGCCCAGCAATCCGTTGTCGGGCGCCAGGAGGACGTGGCGGTCGGTCTCGACGCCGACGATCGCCCGTTCGGTGCCGACGCCGGGATCGACGACGGCGCCGAAGACGGTGCCGGCGGGGAAGTAGGGCAGCGCCGCGGCGAGGATGCGGCTGCCTTCGCGGACGTCCTGCGGAGGGACCTCATGGGTAAGGTCGACGAGCCGCGCCTGCGGGTTGACGGAGAGGAGTGCGCCCTTCAGCAGACCGACGTAGGCGTCCTGAAGCCCGTAGTCGGTGACCAGGGCGACAATTCCATTGGCCTTGGGCATGTGCTGTATTCAACACAAAGGCACCAAGACCACAAAGAGGAATCCGGAATTCCGGACGTCCCCTTACGACTGGCCGTTGAGCAGCTTGGCGGCGGATTCGGGGACCTCGACCTTCGTCTCGCCGGCGCCGGTGATTTCGACGGTCTTCGTGATCGTCGTCTCCGTCGGGCCATTCTTGGTCTCGGCCTTCACGGTGGACACGACCTCGTAGCGGACGATCATGCCTTTATCGTTCACCCAGACCTTTGCGGTGCCGCTGTAGGTGGCCTGGACTTTGCCTTCGCGCTTGGCGCCGGTCGACACGAGCGTGTGGGCGGCGGTGGGGGTGAGCGTGCCGCTCCAGACGGTGCAGTCCTTATCCTTCTCGGCGGCCTTTTCGACCTTCTCGAACGACTTCTCGAAGTTTTCGAGCTCCTCGTGGGGGAGCTTCACGCCGGAGAGCGCGGCCGCCGCCGGCTGCTCCTTCTTCTCGCCCTTTTGGGGCTTCTCGAGCTTCTTCCACTCCTCGCCTTCCTTGTAGACGATCGCGGCGCCCTTGCGGAATCCCTCCGTCGAGCCCGTCTTCAAGGCCGTCGGCTGGTCCTTCTGGAAGCGGCCCTCGACCGCGCCCGGCTGATGCCTTCCCTTGCTGACCTTGGAGTCGATCTTGAACGAGTAGTTCTCGAGCGTGGCGGATTTCTTCGACGCTTCGGCGAGCTCTTCGTTCTGGAGGAGGAGGACGGCCGCGGCGAGGAGGGCGATCATGGAATGCTCCTTCAAGTTTCCATGATGTAACCCGCGGGCGCAGGGATTGGTTGCGGCCTATCGGTCGAGCTTGTACTCGCGCTTCTTCTTCTCGGGCGGCGCCTTTTCGTCGTCCTTGAAGATCAGATCCTTGCCGCACTTGGGGCACTTGCCGGAGAAGGCTTCCTTGACGCCGTCCTTTTCGCAGACGAACTTCTTGAGCCGCTCGACGCCCGTCATCTCGGCCTTCGTGGTTTCCTTCCAGATCGTGCCGA